>Ga0180438_10003168_pt1 | contig 25325 bp, 22 predicted proteins | sample SS_ome_12_FD_132455 | JGI IMG/M metagenome (GOLD analysis project Ga0180438, IMG submission 132455) | Hypersaline lake sediment archaeal communities from the Salton Sea, California, USA - SS_3_D_2 metaG | ecosystem: Environmental > Aquatic > Non-marine Saline and Alkaline > Hypersaline >... | reverse complement strand
CCTATATACCTCGACGCGCCGGCGCATTTCGGGAGACTCGACGATTTTCCCCTTCGAATCCAACTTCAGCCCTGGGTCGATCCCGCACACGTTCTCTCCGCAGACCAGCGTTATCCCGGAGATGGCTGCCCCCACGGCAAAGTGCTCCCAGTTGCGCCTCGCAATGTCCGTAGACCCAAGCGCACCTGTGAACACCGGCACCCGCATCTTCACCTTGCTCTTGTTCCCGTACTCCGTCCCAGTATCCACCATCGGGAACAAAGTGTTGTCAGGCGTCCCCTCCTCACCTTCCGGCAGCCCCTCCGCACCAAGGGCATAGCCCTGGATGTTCAGGTGGGAATAGTCGATCGGATAGTCCTTATCGGCTCCTGCAGTGATAGTCCCGAAGGGACCCGGATACAGCACCTCCCTGCCGCGGAAAGTCGCCTTGAATACCTCGCAGTTCCCCCTGCACCCATCTATGCAGCGCGTGCAGATCCCCGAGGCGGGAGCCACATCCCTAGAACGGTTTGATGTCTGGGTTGCCTCATTCGCGTTCGGCCGACGCAGTGTCATACCTGCTCTCCTTTCTCCATAACTGACCACACTAAAAGCCCACCGTGGGCCGGCAGAGGATTGGCCTCAGTTGCTGCTCCAAACGAGAGACGCAAAAAAGCGCCGCTGAATGGTCGCATGACTCTAGCACACGACTGCTGTTCGGCTTAAACATTATCAGATAAGCAAAGTCTGTGCCGCCCGCTTCCGCCCCACCTAACTCCAAATAGGATAAGCCCTTAGGCAAAGTCGGGTTGAGTCGCGCCGCTGCCGAACCTACGCAGACGTAGGCGGCTGTGGGCCAGTCCTACATGAATGTAGGGGCGTGGCCAAGACCCGCAGACCTCTCAGCAACCTTACGGACGGCCATACCCGGGTGTCCGGAACCGCACGGGATCTATCCCGTACTTGTCCACCCGCAGCCCCATGACTCTCTCCGTAATCCCCAGCAGCCGTGCAGCCTTTGCCTTGTTGCCTCTGGATTCCTTGAGCGAATCCAGGAGCAGGTCCCGCTCGACGCTATCCAGAGTCGCCTCCAAGAGCCCCATATCCTCAGCGCTTCTGACCTCCCCCGTCTGAAGCGTAGGCGGGAGATGATGGGCGTGGATCACTTCATCGTTACTCAGAATCACCGCCCGCTCGATGCAGTTCTCCAGCTCGCGCACGTTCCCCGGCCACTCGTAGCTCATAAGCAGGTCCAGCGCGTGAGTCGAGATGCTACGGATACTCCTACGGTTCTCCGCTCCGTACTTCTCAGCGAAGTAATTGGCCAAAAGGGGGATGTCCGTTCTCCGCTCTCTCAGAGGAGGGATATGGATCGTGAAAACGTTCAGCCGGTAGTAGAGGTCCTCCCGGAATTTTGCCTCAGCGATCAGTTTCTCAAGCTCGCGATTGGTGGCCGCGATCACACGCACGTCGGTCTTGATCGTCGACGTTCCGCCCACACGTTCGAACTCTCTCTCCTGGAGTATGCGCAGCAGCTTGACCTGCGTTGCCGGCAAGAAGTCTCCGACCTCGTCGAGAAAAATGCTGCCGCCCGATGCCAGCTCAAAGCGTCCCTTCCGCTGCGCTATTGCGCCTGTGAACGCCCCTTTCTCGTGCCCGAAAAGTTCGCTCTCGACAACAGTCTCGGGCAACGCCGCGCAACTAACTTTGATGAAGCGCTTGCTTGCCCTCTCGCTGTTGTAGTGGATCGCGTGGGCGACAAGCTCCTTCCCGGTCCCGCTCTCACCCGATATAAGAACCGTGGCATTGCTCCTGGAGACCACCCCGATCAGATCATAGACCGCCTGCATGGCTTTCGAATTGCCTACTATGTTCGACGGGTGGAAGCGATCCTTGAGCTCCTCCTGGAGACGGATGTTTTCCTCGACGAGGCGTTCTCTCTCCTCCTCCGCCGCCTGCCGCAGCCTGACCGCCTGAGAGATCATCGAGGAGATGATCGATAGCAGTCTCACGTCCTCCCGAAAGGACACCCCCTCAGCGAACAAACGGTCCGCACTGAGCGCGCCGATCACCTCATTCCCCAACTTGATCGGAACACAGAGGAACGAGATATCCTTCTTGCTCATACGTTTGCGCGCGCCCGTCCGGTCGAGGAACAGCGCCTCCTCAGAAATCCGCGGCACCACAGCCGGCTTCCCGGTTTCCACCACCCTTCCCGTTACACCCTCCCCCACTCGGTACCTCCCCCGTTCCCTCTGCTTGGCGGAGAGACCGTATGCGGCCTCGATGGAAATCTCCCCCGTCTGCCGATTCAGAAGCGTGAGAGTCCCCCGCAGCATTCCCATGTGCTTCGCCATGGACTTCAGAACAGGCCCCCCAACATCCCGCAAGTCCATGCTGCGATCAAGGGTTTGGCTTATCTCGAAAAGCAGCGAAAGCTCTTGGACCTCTCTCCGGACTTCCGCTTGTTCCACACTATCGACCAACGCCGGCTCTCCGATGTGAAACACCGCACATTCGAAATCAATCAGCACAATCCTACCAAAATGTAGGAGGCGTGCCCAGCCTTTTTTCGTCCTGGACATCGTTAGCGCAAGAGCCGGTCGAGATGCCTGCCATCGGATCGGCCAGCCGCGATCAAAGAATCTCGCTGGATGGACCCTCACGATTCGGGCTAAAATGCGCTCGCGCCTCGGCTGACCTTGACGAAAGGAGCACGGCATGGCAGGATTCAAGATCGCATGTTCGTCCGGAGTTGCGCAGACCCACCCGCTGCCCACGGCATTCGACACAATTCAAGCTCTGGGCATAAAGCATGTGGACCTTCTCGCCATCGAGAATTGGTCTCACTTGAACCCATCCTCTCTCGTCGGCAAATCGGAGGCGGAAGCAGATCGGATTGGCCAACTGGCCGCGGAGCGAGGTCTCAAGCTCGTAGCGCTGAACACTAGTGCCCCCAAGCCGTTGGTCGACCCGACCCAGCAGCACTCCGCGTACAACCGTGAGGTAATGCAGTCTTGCATCGACTTCGCGCAGGCTTGCGGCATGGGGATTGTGACGATGGACCCGGGCCGTCCTCTGGAAGGGCAATCCTATGACGAGGCGTTTGAGTTGGCGAAGCGTGAGCTACTTGAGTTCGTGAGACATGCTCAGGAGCGAAACGTCACAATGACCATAGAGACTCACGTTAAGTCGCTCGCTGAACAGCCGAAGGATGCATTGCGATTCGTCGAAGAGATCCCCGGGCTGAAGATCGCGTACGACCCCAGTCATTACATCCCGGCGGGGATTCCGCTGGATAGCACGCTTTGCCTGCTGCCGCACGCCGCGCACGCCCACATTCGAAACGCACGGGAGGATTCGTACCAGGAGAGAATGGGCCGAGACGGAATCGACATCGCCTGGTTCAAGAAAGCCCTCCGCGACCAGGGATACACCGGATACGTCTCGATCGAGTACCTAGAAAAGGTCGCGATCAAGGACGGATACGACGTCGTGGAGCAGACGAGGCAACTCAAGGCCCTGCTCGAACACGAATAGGTTGGCCCCATCTGCTGAGCCCCTCGACGCCCCTCAATAGCAGAAGAAAGTCAGCCGACGCGGTCCGCTTGACCATGTTCCACGGATAGACTAGCATGAAGGCGGAGTGGCTCAGCGAGATTCGCGGGCGGCGTGCCCGGCGCAGGGCGCTGAGGAATGACCTTATGTGCGATCAGGGGGAGGTAATTTGAAACTCGCTACGATACTTACGGCTTTGTGCATTATGGCCTTGGCACTGGCAATCGCTGCCGGTTGCGCCACAGTAGGAGGTAAGTCCGGGCAGGCGGACGCAGCAGACGCAGACATTTTCTCTGTAGGTACGGTCCCGTGCGCCTGCAGTGGCGAGTAGATTCCGCGTGGGTGACACGGGAGACGCGTCGCGCGGTCCCAGCAATTGTGCTCACATGAAACGCACTCTGGTTCTCATCAATCCCAACCGAATGACGCCGGTCGTTTCCCCTGTGGCCCTCGACTACCTGTTCGACACTCTAGTGGCGTCGGACTGGCAGCCGTACTTGCTCGATCTTGCACTTGTCGAGAACTGGCAGGAGCAAATCGAGGCGTGCCTGGACGCGCTTCGCCCCGAGGCGGTCTGCCTCAGCGTCAGGAATCTTGACGACTGCTTCCTGCCCAGTCGTGATTTCTGCATAGCGGCAGTTCGTCACATGGTTCAACGCGTTCGCGAGAAGACAGACGCGCCAGTCATAGTGGGGGGCTCAGGCTATTCCATAGTCCCAGAGCGAGGCCTCGATTACTTGGGCGCGGATTTTGGAATCGCAGGGGACGGGGAGGCAGCCCTTCCTGAACTGCTCGCCCGCTTACCAGGCTCCAACTGGCTGACCGGCGTCCCCGGCCTTATCTGGCGTGACGGTGAAACCATCCGGCGCAACGGTTCTGCATTGGCTGTTGCCCGGACGCTGAAAGCGTCTTTTCGAACGTTCGTAGAGAATCGCCGCTACTTCGACGAAGGCGGACAGGTGGGAATTGAGACCAAGCGTGGCTGTCCAATGGACTGCATCTACTGCGCCGACACGCTCAGCAAAGGCAAGCGCACCCGGCTCAAGCAACCAAGGGACGTGGCAGAGGAGTTCAAAGCTCTCCTTGGCCAGGGGGTCACGCACTTCCATCTCTGCGACAGCGAATTCAATGTCCCCTTGGATCACGCGCTCGCCGTCTGCAGCGAACTGATTCGAACGGGGCTCAACAGCGACATCCGCTGGTATACCTACGCTAGCCCTGTCCCTTTCTCTCCCGAGCTTGCCTCTCTAATGAAAGAGGCCGGCTGCGCAGGGATCGATTTTGGCGTTGACAGTGCCGACCCACAACTGCTCAGTGCCCTGGGTCGAAGCTTCGCCCCGGAGGACATAAAGCGAACCGCAGAGATCTGCCGACAGAGCGGGCTAGTCTTCATGTTTGATCTCCTTATTGGTGGCCCGGGAGAAACAAGGGAGACCGTGCGGCACACAGTCGACTTCATGGATTCCATCGCCCCAACGCGTGTTGGCCTATCGTGCGGTGTGCGGGTCTACCCGGGCACCGCACTGGCGTCCCGTATCAGCGGGATGAGCGATGCAGAGAGATCTGAATGCCTGCACGGGCAAGTCGACGGAAACGAGGATTACTTCGAGCCGGTTTTCTACGTGTCGCCCGAGCTGGGCCAGGACGTGATCTCCTTTGTCGCATCTCTTGTGCAAGGCAACCGCCGGTTCTTCCTTCCAGTCGAGACTGGCCCCGAGGCCGGTTACAACTACAACGACAACACAGCATTGGTCGACGCAATCACGCAGGGCTACCGAGGGGCCTATTGGGACATATTGCGGCGACTTCAGGAGGGCGAGTGATTTTCATTCCCATCGGGCAGGCGTCCGGCGAGGCCGCGCAATTTGACTGGCGCCTTCACTCCGGCTACCATAGTATGCGCAACTGATTTCAGGAGGCATGCGATGACACGGTTCCTTTTCGCCCTTGCTGCTCTGATTGCTCTCCTCGCTTGCCCCAGCTTCGTCGGAGCCCAGGACGAGAAGGAGGCGAAGCCGAAGCCCGATTCGCCGTCAGCGTTCCTGCCGACGATTCCCGAATGGAAGGTCGTTGACGGCCCGGACGAGTACATGCCAGAGAATCTCTACGATCTCATAGACGGCGAGGCAGAAGCCTTCATAGGCTACGGGTTCGTGAAAGCGGTCACCGTCATCCTCGAATCCGAGAACTCAACCGCGGGCCTCGAGTGGCGACTCTACGACATGGCCACCAAGCTCAACGCCTTCGGCATCTATCAGATTTACGCGCCGTCCGACGCCAAGGAGCTTAAGGCCGGAACGGCCGGGCTGATAAAGGACGAGTACGCCGCCTTCTATCTGGGCAAGTACTTCGTTCAGGTGGAAGGACTCAGCGGCAGCGAAGGAGAGGCGGAAGCGGCGGCCAAGCTCGCGGTCGATACAGCCAAGATGCTTCCCCAAGACACCAAGCCTCCCTCTGAGCTGCACCTGTTCCCACCCAAGGACCTAGTCAAAGAGAGCATTCGCTACACACCCCAGGGGGCTCTAGGATACCAGTTTCTGAAAGGCGCTATGGAAGCGCGCTATCTCTCTAAGGGAGCGAAGGACCCGGTGAAGGCTTTCGTCCTCCAGCGCAGCAAAGTGGAGGATGCTCGGAAGGCGTTCAACTCCTACCGCGAATTCCTTGAGGACAAGGGAAAGGGCGAGATCGAGGAGGTCTTCATGGGTGAGACGGCACTTCGCAGCGTCGACCCGTACCATGGGAACATCTTCCTCGTCAAGGCGGGACGCTGGGTGGTCGGAGTCGCCGGACCTCACGAGTGGTCCGACCTGCAGTCCCTCGCACGAGACATTCTCAAGACCGCCGTTGGGAAAAGAGGAAAGCGTCCTACGAAGCAGCAGGAGTAGCTCCCGGCTGCTTTGGCTCTATCCTTCGACCTCTGTCCCGAAGAACTTCTCCGAGTTCTCCCTGAGGATCATCTCGCCCACTCTCAGGGCGGCTTTGCCCGTCAACTCGCCCGCACTAATCCTCTCCTCCAGCACCTCCGAGACGACCCTCCGAGCCTGCTTGGCCGCGCCGTACGCCTCTTCCGGGCTAAGGGCATCGCCGCCCCAGTGGAGCTTGTTCGCCGGAACGAGGTCGAGCCACGTGTGCAAGGCGCGTTTAGCGGCTCGGAACGATATAATCGGCAGCCAGCACATATCCAGGTGCACGTTGGGGAAATTCTTCGCCATGCATCCAGCTTCGTCATAGAACGGGTACCCGCCGTGAAAGATGTCAAACCGCGCCTCCGGGTATTCCAGAAACAGCGGCGCAAGCAAGAGGGGGGTTGAGTTGGAGAGCAGGTTTCCGCTGCCGTGTTGAAGCCCCGTATGAATCTGAATGGGCAAGCCGTAATCGATCGCACGCCTCACCGTGTGACGCAGAATGTAGTTGCCGAATGCCAACGATTCGGCGGCCGTCGCCATGCCTGAAGGTCGCTCGTATATCTTCGATGCCTCGCCCTCCTCCACCTCATCAAAGGCCAGCGTCCTCTCGTAGGCCGAGGCCACCTTGAAGCACACCGCGCCCGCATTCACATTCTCTTCAAAAAGGGCATCCACGAATCTCATGTACTCCCCGAAGGCATCCACCGCCATCCCTCGCCCGGCGGCAATCTCTCTCGCATCATTCCCGTCGTGATCCGGCGCATGCAGGCAAAGCATCGGATCAACTCTGAGGACCAGCCGGAACAACCGCGTGTTGATCTCGGTGTTGCCCACGTTCCAGAACTGGTCTAGGAGCGCGAGCCCTATCCCAGCCTTGTCGAGCACTTCCGCAACGCGATTCGGACCGCTCGAGGCCTCAAGTATCCGTCGCGACAGATCACAGAAAGCATCCTCGTCCCGCGGGGGGCTCTCCACCTCATACAACTCGCCGACCGCGGTGAAGAGACTGCGCGCGTACGACGTATTCTCCACAACGGGCAGGAACTCACGATACGCCCGCCACTTCTCGCCTATGGGGTCTTCCTTCGTCGGAAGCTCTGGCAGAATGTCGGCTGAGAGCACGTCAGCCCCCACATAGCTGTTTACGATCAAGTCGAACAGGTCATATCGCGACCGGATCTCCGGCGGCGAGATATGCTCGTGCGTGTCGAAGATCTTCACCTGGGCTACGGTATCTGCTAATCCGCCCATATCCAATCTCCTCCTCACAACGTTCCGCGAGAGAGAATCCTATCAGGATCCGGCATTCAGTCAAAGGAACATGTGCCCGCGCCTGAGATGAGATTATTCTGTTCAAGGGTCGAACATCCTGGTGCCCCGGGTATCTACATTTCCAGACGCGAAGGCAAGTTCTGAGCCCGGCGGCCCCAAGAAAGGAGGACAAGAAGCTGAACCAAGAGGTCGCGTCGCTGGTAATAAAGGCCAAGGCCGGCAACAGAGAAGCCCTCGCGGCGCTGGTAGGGATCTTCGGGGACGCCGTACGCCGCGTCGCCCGGGCCATACTAGGAGATACCAACCATGCGGAAGATGCCGTTCAGGACACCTGGCTCGCAGTGATTCGGCGGATTCCAACACTTCGAGACGAATCAAGATTCGGTCCCTGGCTCTATCGCATCGCCGCCAACATTGCCCTCAGAAAACGACAGCAACGCGCATCGCACCGCAGGAAAACGCTCGTGGCCGCAGATAAGGCACACGCGAACCGCACTTGCGACGCTCCCGCCGAGGAAGCCGTGTTCTCAGAGCGCCGCGATCTTGTGCCTCTCGCTCTCACAGCGCTTTCAGGGAAAGATCGCCTGGTCACGGCTCTGCACTACTTCAGCGCCATGCAGGTCAGTGAGATTGCCTCCCTGCTGGGCGTGCCAGTAGGGACCGTTAAGAGCCGCCTCCATCACGCGAGGCAGAGAATCAGAAGGGAGTTGGAGAAAATGTCCAGCACGTATAGGCGTCCGGAGCACGTGCCTGCGGATTTCCGCAAGGTCATTCACAACGAGGAAGGTGAGTTGGCATGGCAGAACGTATTCGCCCGGGGCTTCCAAGGCTGGTCGCTGCTCACCCCGAACGAAGAGTACCGGCCGTTGATTGCGCAATCTGCACCGGAGCACTGGCAGCTCGCCGGGGAAGGGCTCGTCGGTGAGCACGAAGATGCGGGAACGTGCCTCGTGGCAGGCGAGGACGCGTGGCGCGATTATGAACTCTCGCTTCTCATAACCCCGCTTGCCGGCGGAAACGCCCAGGTGTTCTTCCGCATGAACAGACAAGCGCGACGGCGGTATATTCTGGACATGATGCTCGGCTGGCAGGCGATCGCCGTGAACAAGCTCGAACTCGGCGTAAATGGTCAGCCCACACTGACCCGCTTGAGCGTAGTCGACTATCCCCTTGAGCATCAGCGAGAGTATGCTGTCAACATCGCCGCCCGAGGTCATTCCATCACCACGTACGTTGACGGGGCTCTAGTAAATCAGGTCACGGATGACTTCTCTCTGAACGGACGAATAGGCCTGAACGTCTGGCAAAGCAAGACTCTGTTCCGCGACATCCGCTACAGGCTGCTCACCAACCCAGAGGAGGAAGAGTGAGCAGTCAGGCTCGATGCACGCAGCACGAGGCCCCCCAGCGGCAGGAAGTGCACACTCGGGGGGATTAGTCCTCAGTGTGCGCTTCCTGTGGCATCCCACCGAATGACCGCAGTCGGTCAGGCGGACGAGCGGGTCCAAACGCCGGGCAGCTTGGTCTTGCAGAAAGGACACTGAGCGCCGCGCATGCGGTTACTGAGTATCCGGTATCCCACCCGCTCAATGAGGATAGCGTGGCACTTGGGACAGTAGGTATTGTTCCCAATGTGGGGTGCAACGTTGGAAATGTATACGTAGTCGAGACCGGCGGAAAGGGCGATCTCCCTAGCCCTCTCAAGCGTCTCGAGCGGCGTTCGCGGATGGTTCTGCATCTTGTACTCAGGCATGAATCTCAGGAAATGCAGAGGCGTCTCCGCACCCAGGTTCGTCTTCAGCCACCGGCTCATCCGCTCGATCTCCTCCGGCGAGTCGTTCTTGTCCGGCACAATGAGGTTCACCACCTCAAGCCAATTCCCCTGGGACTTGATCGTGACCAGCGAGTCGAGCACAGGTTTCAGCCGGACACCGCACATCTCCTGGTAGAAATCGTCGTTGAAAGCTTTCAGCGTCACGCTGAAGGCCGTGACGTAACGACACAACTCTTGGAGGGGCTTTTTGTTGATGTACCCGGAGGTCGCGGCCACAACAGAGATCCTGTTCTTCTGTGCCTCCTTCGCAACCGCCAGCACGTATTCCGAGAAGACCACCGGCTCAGTGTAGGTGAAAGAGATCGAGGTCAGCTTTTTCTGCCTCGCCGAAGCGGCCGCCTTCGTCTCGGGCATGTCCACATTCTCGGTCTGGTCCGGGCGCTTCTGGGACACTTGCCAGTTCTGGCAATAGCAGCAGCGAAGGTTGCAGCCCGCCAGACCTAGCCCAAGGGTCGTCGTACCGGGCAGGAAATGGTTCATCGGCAACATTTCTATGGGATCGAAATTGACTATGCACGGATTCCCGTACGCATGATTCAGCAGAATCCCACGGTGGTTAGTCCTGGTACGGCAGGGACACGTCTCCCCGGGCATAAGGGTGCAGTCGTAAGGACACAAGAAACAGTGAACGCGGTCCCCCGGAAGTTTCTCGTAGTATTTGACCTCCGCGTAGTGCCGGGTAGGATTTATAGCACGGGCAAGGGAGGGCGGCACCACGTAGGGAGCCAATGTGGCCCAAAATGCTGCCCTCCCAAGCCGCGAAATGAACGCACGTCTATCCAGTTGCTCGTGGCAGGGCATTCTCATCGTGCCATCGGTGTGTCAGCAAGACCCGCGCGAGGAACTCGCTCCCCCGGTCTCCGCTCACCGCCGGCGGGACGCCTAGCCGCAACCTCGCTGAACCACTTGTCAAGCGCTTCCTGCTCCTCATCCGTGAGCTGCTCTCTGACGTTCTCGATGAAAGCTTTGCGCGCAGCCGCCATCTCTTCTCTAAGGTCTTCGAAACCCTCACCACCCTTGAACTTATCAGCGATGCTCTTACGGCTCTCCAGTTCGCTCTGGAACATCGGCCGGAGCTTGAGCAGCTTCTCGTCGCTGACCTTCACCTCGAAGCTGAGCTGCACCCAAAGCGAAGTCACGTCAGCAGCCACTAACCTCCCGGCCATCCCGGGCCTGCCCACCTCGCGAGGGGCCTGGGCCCCAGCCGTTCCCGCCAGAAGCCCCACACCTACACACGCCGCCACAATTACTGCCACCGATGCCACAATGGTCCGTCGATTCATTCGATGTCGCTCCTTCCTAGAACCTGATCAGTCGCAAGTCTGCATGGCGGCCCGAACCGGCTTCAGGCTGCCTGTCCCCCACAGTCACCGCCTGGTGGACTTGTCACTAGTTCTCGCCGTAGTCGCAAGCGAACGGGAGCTTCCGCCAAGCCTCTTTTCGAAAATCTCTATCGCCACTGGCGAAAGGAGGAATCGCCCCCCTTTGCCAGGCTTGCCGAACCTGTCGGCTTGCACGTCCTCGACTTTCTCGAGCAGTGCGGCCAGCGTATCCCTCGGTTCCATCTGCTCCGCAAGCGCCCCTTTCTCGAGCTGGAACTTCGTGTCGTCCATCTTCCTGGCCCGCGCCACAACTGCCTTGAATTTGGCTATGCTCTCGGCCCGCTCGTCTTCGCTGAGCTTGCCGCGGTGCTTCTCGTACATCTCAATGCGCCTCTCGGCGATCTCGTCTATTTTGGCGTCGTAGATAGGATCAGGCAGCTTTCGAAGCTTGCTCAGGCCCTCCACCCCCCTCTCGCGGTTGCCCGCCTGCCCCGCCCTCACCGGATTCCTGAGATCCTTCGGCGGGATAAGGCAAGGTTTGAACTCATCCAGCACGACCCTCTGGGCAGGAGTAAGTACGGAGAGGGCCTTCTGCTCTATCTCGCGTATGTCCTCGCCGCACCGCGTCGTGAGTTCCTTCAGCCTGTCGTTGGCCAGGGCCGCGCGTTTCTCCACCTCCTTGGGGAGACCGTTATTCTCTGACAGCACTGCACGCAACTCCCGAAATGACTCCAGAGCCTCAGTAACAGTGTGGGATGCCTGGTTGAAATACGCTCCCCTCAACCCCTCTGCTTCACCGGCGTAGGCGCGGAGCTGCCTCATCTGCTCCGTCGTCAGGTTCAAACCGTTGAAGAGGTTGAGGAGGTTGATCTCCTCCTTGAGTCGAGCTATTTCAGCCACTGCGGGGTCCTCGCTCAAGCCGGCAGGAGCCGCCAGCAATAGGCAAGGAACCGCAAGCGCAGTAACGAAAAATGGTACCCGTCTCATTCGGCACCCCTTTTCTCAGCCGGTGCGATGGGCAGGTCCGGACCGGCCAGGTCTTCAGGCAACGGGGGGATGTCCCGCTCTGCCCACCTGGGAAACTCCCAGTTCAGGTAGTCACCCTCGCCCGTCAACTCCAATATTCGCCTCTCAACTATCTCATCTCTATGCTGCACACGCTTCTTGAGCATGTCTCTCAACTCGCTCAAGCGTTTCTCGAGCGCAGCTATCTTCTCCTCCCACAGCCCGTGCTGCAGGTCATAGATCTCGTTGAGGTTCTTCGCGAGGTCCTTCCTTATCACGTCCCGTTCCTCGTCCGTCTTCGCGGCTCTCATCGACGCAGCCAGCTCGTGGCTCTCGCGCGTAAGATCTCGATGTTTCACCAGTGCCTTGAACAGCTCAGGATCCTTCCGCTGGAGCTCCACCAACTGCGCGACGTGCTTCCACTCCGTCAGCAGCCGCCGGCCGTAGTCACCAGGGCGTTCCCTTTGGAGCTTCTCCAAGCGTTCCAGCACCCGAGGGTCGTGCTGCTTCAAAAAATTGATGAGCTTATGCCGCTGCTCCGGCGTGAGGCGCATCCCCCGCTCGCCGCCCTCTCGCATAGGCTCCATCGGTGCCCCCTCGGGGCCGGGCCCTCGACCGGGGCCCACCCTTGCACCTGCCGCCTCTCTCGCAGGTGCGGCCGGCTCCTCTGCCCCGGGCTGCGCAAGCGCGTACGTGCAAACCAGTGCGGGGAGTAACGCTGCAATTAGAAGCCAGGTCTTGGCGCGAACCATGCTCCACCTCCTCCATAGCCGCTTCGCGGCGCTCTAGGGAATTCCTGCCCAGCCCCCAAGCCTCTGCCGTGAAAGCCGAAGCCAGGCGCCGGCATTTGCTGGTATGCGCCTTGCCCCCCGCGTGGTGCAACATTGGCTGCGCCCGCCGCCCATCCCTGTCGAGGCTGAAAGCCCGCTCCTGGGCCCCCCACACCCCACTGACGCTGGCGCATAGCACGCTGCCTACGCAGTGCCTGAACCTGCGGGGCAGAGAAGCCCTGACCGTAGTATCCCGCAGGTCCTCTGCCGAGTTGCCCCCCGGGCAGTCCCCTCTGAGGGACCCCAAAGGCACCCCCCTGCTGCCACTGTCTTCTTGCGCCTTGCTGGAGGCCCTGCCCCCGCTGCCCCATCCCGCGAGCACCAGCGCCCATCTGTCCGTAGGCCTGCCCACCGGCTCTTCCCTGCCTCGCCCTAGCAACGATACCGCGCAGCGCCTGGTAGTAAGCCCCCTTGTCCCGCTGCCTAAGCTCCTTCAACTTCGGAAGCATCTCGGGACGGCGCTGCCGCACCGCTTTGAGAACCTGCTTCTCAAGCTGCTTGATCCTCTCGGCCCGCGCGCCCTGCCCTGCGGCGTTCGGACCGCCCTCGGCCTCTCGCAAACCGGCCCGGGGTCCACTCGCGCGTCGACGGGCTGCTTCCACGCCCGGCTCCACATTGCGTCCTTCACGCCGCCGCACTTCGGGTCTATCCAAAGGTTCTGCCGGCAACTGGCCCGCTTGGGCCATTGCCAGATGGTCGGCGGAGACCACGGCGAGGGATATTACAGCCGCTACCACCGCCACGGTCAGCGTCTTTCTGCGAGTAGTCATCTCCCGTCTCCTTTCCTCTAAGATCTACGTTTCTTCCAACAGTTGCATCATCTGCTCAAGAGCATCCTCAACTGCGTCCAACTCCGGAGAGATCAGTTCTTCCGATGAGAACGCGACCTCCTCCCCCAGCGTCTCGACCTCCGTGTCCAGCATCGCCAGGAGGTCGTCTATTTCCGACTCGTCCGAATACACCGCAGTCCACTGCCCCACACCCGCCTCCGGTGGCTCTTCAGGCAGCCTGCCCAGCCAAACAGCGACCACAATCAGCGTAGCAGCAGCGGCAGCGAACACAATCCGCCTCGTCACCGAACTTACTACCCGATGGGACTTCTCACGCTCAAGCAGCGCCCTGATCCGCGTGAGCGTTGCGGGTGAGGGTTGTTCCGCGGGAAGAGATTCGAGCGCCTCAGACGTCGCCCGATACTCCTCGGCGAACAGTCGGCAGCCTTCGCACGATTCCAGATGGTCCGCAAGCGCGGTTCTCTTCTTCGCGGACAGTTCATCGGAGTCTCTCAGAAGGATGAGTTTCTGCCACTTGGCGCAGTTCATCTCGAGGCTCCTTCTTCGAAAGCGCCCCCCAGGTTAGCCTGCATGTCGCGCAGCAACTGCTTGATCGCTATGTTCCTGCGGCAGATCGAACCGAAGCGGTTCAGAGAGTACAGAGCGAGTCGTCTCGCTGCTTCCTCAACGCTCGCCTCCGGCCCGCCACAATCGTATCCTGCTGCTGTAACTTCACGCATTTCCGCCACCCTCTTTGATTTCGTCAGCGAGTCCGTGTCGCTGTCCGATTTCCTTCCTCAGTTTATCCAGAGCGCGGTGCATCCGGCTGAGCACCGTCCCAAGCGGAGAGCCTGTCACCTTGCTTATCTCTCGGAAGGAAAGGCCGGAGAAGTGTCTCAGCAGAACCACCTCCTTCTGCTCCACTGGAAGAACCGCCACCGCCCCATCCAAAGCGCTCTTCAGTTCCGCTTCGTGCAGAACTTCGTGCGGCTGCGGGGAATCCCCCGTAAGCGTGCGCTCCAGGGTTGCGTCCCCGGAGGAATGGTCTATCGACACCATCCTGAACCTTCTCTTTCGTAACCGGTCAATCGAAAGGTTTGTGGCAACTTTGTACAACCATCTTCGAGTCTTATCTTCGTTCCCGGACTTGAGCCCTTTTGCGGCCCGCAGGAAAACCTCCTGAAGAATGTCCTCTGCCTCTGTCCGGTCATGTATCATCCTCGCCACATAGCCGTAGATCTGTCCGTTGTACCTCTCGAAGATTGAACTGAGGAATTCATTGCGTTCTCTCAGGTTCTTCCTGCCTATCGGCATCTTAGCTTCGCTTCTCTGCTTTCCTGTACGGTTCGGGTGCGTTTTTATTCCCGCCGACTTTGCACTGCATAGGGTAATCGGTGGCCCCGCGGCGGTCAAATGCGGCGCTATTTCGCTTGGCCCGGCGAGGCGGCGCGGAGTATAATCCGCGCGTGTTCCGACCGCAGCCTGAAAGGAGGGAGCGCATGGGAGATGAGATCAAGAGGCTGATCCGTGACCTCGAGGAATTTCGCACACGGTCCGGGGCCATGCGAGACCTGGTCCACTGCGGCGACGAGGCAATCCCACACCTGGTTGAGGCCCTCCAGTCGCCTTTCTCCTCAGTGCGCTGGGCAGCCGTTAGGGTCCTCGGACAGATAGGGAACGAAGACGCATTGCAGGCCATCCTGCCATTTGAGAACGACAACGAGCTGGGCACGACCGCCAGCGAGGCCATCGTCCGCCTGAAGGAGAAGCTTCAGAGCCAGAAGCAGCCGCGGGAAACCGAAGTTGACGAGGAACGCACGCTGGAGAGTCACGAGAAGACGTTCATGCAGAAAGTTGTCGAGGGAACGCGCATCGATATGGCCGTCGAAGCCGGCAAATTCCAGCTCCGCGTCCCCACGACACCGGGACGGGGCCAGACGGTGACGGTGTACTTCGGTGCCCGCGACAGGGACGGTACAGGCTTCATCGCAATCTACACCGAGTGCGGCAAGGCGGACCTGAAGCACTACGAGTGGGCCCTCAGGCAGAACGCGAAGCTCTCGTCTGGAGCCATTGCCCTTCGAGAAAAAGACGGCACGCCCTGGTTCGTGATGATCAACAAGCACCTTGCGCGAACTGCGGATGTGGATGAACTGCGCGAGACCATCCTGGAGCTGGCGAAAAAGGCAGACGCCATAGAAAAGGCCCTCTCGGGCACCGACATCTCCTGATCACTTGCCGAGGCAGAACCGCGAGAATATCTCATCGAGGAGACTTTCGACCACCGAGCGACCCGTAACACGGTCGAGTGCAGCAACCGCCTCTCTCAGGTCCAGCGCAACGAATTCCTCGCTCACGCTGTTTTCTGCCGTCTGAGCCGCCTCGTGCAGCGATTTCAGCACGTTTCGAAGAAGGTTGTGCTGTTCGGCCGTCAGCGCAAACCGAGACGTGCCCCGGACCACTTGTCCGCTCCTGACCGCCGACGCTATAGCCTCGGACACTTCCTCCAGCCCCGTACCTAGCAAAGCTGAAACCGGGATCACAGGCGCATCTGGAACAAGCCCCCGCAATTCCCCCGCGCCCGCCCGCTGCTGCAAATCCGACTTGTTCGCTGCCACCACAGTCGGCGCCGAAAGTCCGCCTGCCAATTGCTGATCGTCATCCCTCAAGCTCTCGGAGGTATCCACCACAAGAATCACAAGCTCGGCTGCCTCCAGCGCAGCGAGCGACCTGACGACTGCCTCGCCACCGATTCCGTCGGCGCCCTCCGTCACCCCCGCAGTGTCAACCAGCCTCACTCGGACCCCATCCAGGTCCGAAACTTCCTCCAGCGTGTCCCGAGTTGTACCCGGTATGGATGAGGTGATCGCGCGGTTGCGATCCAGGAGGGCATTGAAGAGACTCGACTTCCCCACATTCGGGCGGCCAACTATCACAGCCAGAACTTCTTCTTTGAACACAGTACGCGCTGCGACCGATGAGAGAAGTTCCGAGATTTCCCTGATCGACTCCTGTATCCCCTCGCCCAGTTCCTCAGCGGAGATGATCTCAATTTCCTGATCCGAGAAGTCTATGCCGGCTTCGACACGAGCCAGAAGCGAGACCAGCTTCGCACGCGCCCGTTCGAACTCCTCGGACAGCTCCCCCGATAGTTGCGCGAGCGCCGCTCGCCGCTGCGACGAGGACTGCGACTTGATCAGGGAAAGGACTGCCTCGGCCTGCGAAAGGTCTATCCTCCCGTTGAGGAAGGCTCTCCTCGTGAACTCGCCGGGCTCCGCCGATCTGGCCCCCCTGGCCAACAGACCACCCAGCAGCGCTTGGAGGACCGGAGGCGAACCGAACGTATGGAACTCCACGATGTCCTCACGCGTGTAGGACGTCGGCGCGCGCATGACGTAGACGCCTGACGGCACCTTCCCAAGCGGCTCTCCGAGACCAATGCGTCCGCAGAAGTGGAAGTAGTTCCTTCCTGATGCCAGTTGCCTCGGCACAGAGATGAGCTCAGACGTGATCCGGAGAGACTCTCCCCCGCTCAAGCGTACGATCCCTCTTGCAGCGCTACCGGCAGGCGAAGAGACCGCAGCTATGGTGTCCTCATCGTGGGAAATCATGGCAATCGACCGCGCTCCGCATCGCAGCACGAATGGCGGAGCTTACTTCGTTCCCCTGGGTTTGAACTTCTTCTTGGTCCCCTGCCCCTTCACCGCAAGTTGCGCCGGGGCTTCCCCCCGATCTTCGAGCGTCTTGAGGTGCCTTCTGATTATGATCTGCTCGATCACTCCGACTGTTGTGCTGGTCGTCCAGTAGAGCACGAGTCCCGAAGGGACGTTATACAGAAGCCACCCGAAGAATATCGGCATAAGCTTGAACATGCTCTGCATCTGATTCTGCTGCGGGTCCATCGATGGACGCGCCATGAACTTCTGCTGCCATGCCATCGCGCCCACCATGATCAGGGGCAGGACGTTAAGCGTGCTTATGCCGAGAAAGTCAAACGGGAAGTCCAGCAGGGCGTCCGGACGGGACAGGTCATTTATCCAACCTACGAACGGGGCATGCCGCAGCTCTATAGCTAGGCTCAGCGCCCTGAAGAGCGCAAAGAAGACGGGCAGTTGAAAAACCATTGGAAGGCATCCGGCCAGGGGATTCACGCCCTGCTCCTTGTAGAGAGCCATCATCTCCTGGTTAAGCTTCTGCTTGTTCGTCTTGTATTTGTCCCGAAGCTCCGTCATCAGCGGCTGGAGCTTCTGCATCTTGTACGAGGATATCGCCTGTTTGCGACTCAGCGGGAACAGGACGAGACGGATGAGCAGGGTTAATAGGATAATCGAGAACCCGTAATTGTGGGTGACACGGTAGAAGGCGTGAAGGATCGCCAGCAGAATAACGCTAATGCTTCCAAAGAAGCCGTAATCCTGGAGCTGGACGTACCCAGGATAGGCCTTCAGCGCCGGCGTCAGCAGCGGCCCCATGTAGAACCGGTACTCGTCCGTGAGCGTACCGCCGGGGCTTACCGCTCTGCGCTTGGTCCTGATTGAAGGCACATAACTGCCCTCTATGTTGCGCACGGCAGCCTGGCTGACAAATGGCTCCCCTTCAGCCTGAAGCGGCTCAAGCAGGGATGCAAAGTACTGACTCCTGCTCGCAACCCACATTGGCTTGTCGAAGGCCCTTGTGTCCCCTGGCTCCTTCAGCCTCACGTTCCTCAGCTTCTTCTCATCCCTTTGTTTTACGACTCCCTGCAAGTAGCGAACACCTGAGAACCTTCCACCCTCGACACTGCCCTGAGCCATCATCCCTGTTCCACCGTACAGGTCGTAGTCCAGCACCAGCTCTCTGTCGGTCACGTTCTGTATCTCTATGCTCACGTCCAGGTGGTAGTTCCGAAGGCCCTCCGGGTCTTCAGGCGGGAGTCTGTAGGTCTTCGTGACGACGAGCCCGGTGGGCAATTCGGCCCGGAACGTGATGGCTCTGTCCCCTTCGCGAATCATTTCAAATGGCCACTGCCAAAGCCTCTGCGCTCCGGCATCGACACTCATGGCCAAGGACCGCAGCGGCTTGTCGGTTTCGGGCGCTGTCAGCGGCTTGAGGAGCGTAAGCAGGTTCTCGCGATCAGCATCCTTGTATTCCTTCAGCACTGCCTGCTCCACGGAGCCGCCTTCGGTGCTAAAGACCAGTTCCAGCGCCGAGGTCTCAAGCGTATACGTCTCCGGCTCCGGAAGATCCGTCGGCACAGGTACCGGAGACACCTCCGCGGTCAAGGCAGGAGTCACAGGCGCAGGTGTCTCTGTCGCAGCTGCGAACGCGGTGACGGTGGGCGTAGGTGACGCGACGGCGGGCCCGGCCACCGTTTCTTCCGCAGGCGGTTGGCTCTTCCCGGTGAGCAGCGGCATGACAAAGATCCAGTAGACCATCAGCACCAGCATCGACACGACCAGAAACGTCACGCTACGCTTGTCCATCCAGTCAATACCCTTTCAGTGCCCTCGCCTCAGGCGTCTCGCGAGGCTTTCGTCGAGTCCCGGCGTCTGCATGATCTTCACTACCGTATCTGACGAGTCGTACTCCACTCGCCGATACACGACCGTCCTCCCATCGAACGTCACGTAACATGCCCGCGGGTCGCCGTCACGCGGCTGGCCCACCGAGCCGACGTTGACAATTGCCTTGCTCCCGCCCAAGAAATGCGCCTCGGGCGGAGTCGCGGGCCGTATGAACTCGTCGTTCCCCTCCTCTATCACGCCCGGGATGTGGGTGTGTCCCACAAATGCGTACTTCTTGATCCGACCAAACAACACACGCATTTTTCTCTCGTTCTTGACGTGAGCCGGATAGATGTACTCGCGCAAGGCATCTCTCGGAGACGCGTGCGCGAAGAGAAGCCCGTCCCTCACACTCATCTTCGGCAGCGTCCGCAAGAAATCCATTTCCTCAGAATTCCCTCCGCCGCTCAGAACCGAGCGCGTCCACGTCATCGCCTTGTCCGCAACGTGACTGAATCGGTGCTCGCCGGAAACTGCAGCGGCGTCATGATTGCCCTTCAGCACGACTTTGAAACCCGGCGCAAGACGGAGGCACTCGACCGGGTTCGGCCCATACCCGACAATGTCTCCCAGGCACACGATTTCTCGAATCCCGAGCGCTTTGATGTCTGCGAGAACGGCTCTCAGGGCTTCCAGATTTCCATGGATATCGGAAAGGATCGCGATCACAGCTTGCGCCTCGCGCGGCTGATGACGATGCGGAAACGGTCCCGGCGCAAGCGCCCCGACTCAACCAGCAGCTTCATTCGCTCTCTTCAGGGAGCTCCGCCTCCTCGACCAGCATCACGGGAATACCGTCGCGGATCGGATAGCGCCTGCCGCACTTGGTACAGACCAGCCTGTCTTCCTCAAGCCGGACCGGCTCCTTGCATAACGGGCAGGCAAGTACGTCAAGTAGCTCTTTGGAAATCACACCTATTCTCCTGCTCGGGAACGCCACGAACTCCCTAAGATTATATTTGCCCGCCGAAGGCACACAAGAGAAAACTACCCGCCCACGCTTCCACGCCCCGTCGGGCGGCTATCTGCCTTGGTCCTCAACAGGAAAGTATCAGGCCTGCCACATCTCCCTAGGCCGTCACTCGCAAATGATCTTTCAAGAACGCGAGCACCTTGGGACGGACATCGGCCTCCCATGGCATCGCGCCGTGCCCGCCGCCCTCAACACCCACCAGCTCCGCCGTCACTCCAACCTCATTCAACGCTTCCGTCATCGTCACCGATTGCTGATAGGGAACAACAGCGTCCTCGGTTCCGTGAACGAACATGAAAGGCGGGGCGTCAGAACTGATGAACCTAATCGGCGAGGCCTGTTCGTAGACTTCAGGGATTTCCTCTTGGGCTCCGCCCAGGAACTCGGATATCACAGAGGGGACATCTGTCCCCTCCCGGTCGAAATCGCTGCGGAGATCCGTCGGCCCGAAATAGGACACAACCGCCTGCAACCGGGTGGACGTTTGGTAGGGAGCGTCCGGACCCTCAAGCCCGTCCTTCTGGTCAGTGACACCCGCCAGACACACGAGGTGCGCGCCAGCGGAAAACCCAACCGCCGCCAGCCGGTCCGCGTCCGCGTTCAGCTCGGCCGCGTTCTCTCGCACATAGCGAATGGCAGCCTTGACGTCGTGTATCTGCGCAGGGAACTGGAACCCGGGAGCGAGCCGATAGCTCGCGGTGAAACACGCAAACCCCTGGCTGGCGTAGAATATGCAGCGGTCTGTGGCGGAACTTCTCTCACCCTTTCGCCACGCCCCCCCGTGAATGAATAGCAGCGCGGGAAATGGGCCTTCGCCCTCAGGGACATGGGAGTTGAGACACAGTTCCGTCCCATCCACCTGACGATAGGGCACACTCAGTTCTGTCGAGATCCGCTTGTAGGGGACGTTGTCTGTCAACTCAGACTTCCTTTCCGCATGCGGGAAGAACGCGAGTACGCCGAGCCAGACCCTCCATTCTATCGCAGATCGGGCCTGTCCTCAACCGCGCCCAAACCATCAGTCCCTCCACCCACCCTCTCCTTGCACGCCGGCCTCTCATCCGTTAGCATCCCATCCAGCATTGGATTTCATGAGGAGGTCCTCCATGGCTGCATCAAGCGAATACTCGGTCCTCTCCTTCCTTTCCCATGTTTACGACTCGACCGAGCCGTCTCATCGGATGCGCCTTTCGTCAGAAAAAGCCTTCGCCAAATGGCGGGAGGAATTCCGGGAAGTCCTCATTGAGGCCCTGGGGGTCGGCCCTTTGCGGGACAGCGTACCCGCAGTCCGCATTAGAGAGATAGAGGAACTTCCCGACCACCGCCGGGAGCGCGTCGAGATCGAGACCCTGGACGGCCTATGGATGCCTGCGTATGTGCTCGTTCCCACGCGGCGCGCAGCCGGGAGAGTTCCCGCGGTCATCTCCATTCACGGTCACGCAATGGCTGCCAAAGAGGGCACGGCGCATATATTCCAGGAAGATAACCAAGATCTCCGAGAAAGAACCCAACGCATGAACGGAGACTACGGCTACCAAATAGTGAAGCATGGGATGATTGCCTTCGCCCCGGATGTCTCATGTTTCGGCGAGCGAATGGACAAGCCGGTCCAGGGAGGATCGCTCTGCCTCAAGGCGTGCCTCAATGCACTCCTCCTCGGCAGGACGCTTCTAGGGCTTCGCGTCCAAGAGGTCTCCAAGGCGGTGGACTACCTCCGCACGCGCGAGGATGTCGACCCCGACCGAATCGGCTGCATCGGCCTGTCGGGCGGCGGCACGCAGACGCTGTTCGCGGCCGCCCTCGATGAGCGGATCGCCGCCGCAGTGGTCAGCGGCTTCTTGTGCCGCTTCAAGGACTCCCTTCTTGATATCATTCACTGCGCCTGCAACTATGTCCCTGGGATAGCCCTTGCCGGAGACATGGGGGAAGTGGCCGCACTCATTGCGCCTAGGCCGGCGTTCTTCGAGAGCGGCAATCGCGACCCGATCTTCCCTTCCGAGGGCGCGGTCGCCGAGTTTCGTCGTGCGCAGAAGGCGTACGAGTTACTCGGAGTCAAGGACCGGATCCAGATGGATGTCTTCCAAGGCGAACACCGCTTCAGCGGGGCCAAGTCTCTCCCATGGCTGAAGGAGCAGCTCTCGGAGGACCAACAGCGCAACTGACCTCATCGGCTGGAAAGCTGCCGCCCAGACGCGATGAATCGAGACATTCAGGGCAGGGAGTTTTCGTACAGCGCGCCTTCGAGGTACAGGTTTCCTCCGCTGTCGAGGCAGCCCACGTAGCGGCCAGTGGATGACCGAATCTCAAACGAGTGCGCTGGAGGCCACAGCACATATGGCCATTCGGGAAAGCATCTCCCGCAGATCTTGAGATTTCCTGATTGGTCGAAGACCGCCAGCGGATCGCCTGACGGCAAGCGGATCACCAGTTCCGCGATGCCTTCGATCGGTGCGGGGATGGTCTGTGCCGTAAGCGTCCTCTTGAGCGCGAGGTCGCCCTGTTCATTGACCACAGCTACGGTCTGGCCCAGACTGTCTTTGATCACAACGCCGTTCAGTGACCAGGTTTCCAAACCTCCGCGAATGAAAACGTCTGCTCTCGAATTGAGGTCGTTGGGCACCAGGTTACTGGCACCGCCCACAAATGCCACGGTTCTGCCATAGGATGAAATTGAAGGAGAACCGGAGTCGCCGTTGGGATCCAGATTGTCGTACGTGCGGCTCACGATCCGGGTGAGGTCGCGCGTGATGTCCCGCACGAACACCTTGTCGAACATGACCGTGTCCCCCGCGACAAGATCCGTGGCCCAACTTTCAAACGCGACGAAACGCCCGTTGTACGAAATCGAAGGAGCAAATGACACCCCGTTGGCCGACGAGCCGTCGTACGCGCGGCTCACACACTGTGTTTCCATCGTCACGAGATCTCGGACGAACACATCCGAGAACCCATTAGTATCGCCCGGCACCAGATTGCAGTCCGGGCACTCAAAGGCGACCCGGAGGTCCGGTTCCGATGAGATCGACGGGGAAGAGGAACCCACATCACACTCATCGCCGTCCGAATTGACGCTGGCGCGAACCGTAGAATCCCCGACAAAATCACGGACGAAGATGTCATCGACACCGTTGGAATCGCCGGTGACAAGATTCGAGGCGGAGCTTTGAAAGGCCGTGTACCGCCCGTCTCCCGAGATAGCAGGCGCGGCACTGCCACCGTTGCCCTCGGTATCACCCGTCGAAATGCTCAGCCGAACCGTCTCGCCAGCAACCACGTCCCTTATGAAGACGTCACTGACTCCGTTACCGTCGCCCGAGACCAAATCACTCGCATCAGAGCAGAAGACAACGCACCCACCGTCGTCCGATACCTTAGGGTCGTAGCTAGCGCCGCTGCACTGCCATTCGGCCGAGTCGACGCTGACCCGGGTGGTCGTTCCCACCTCTCTGTCGCGGAGGAAAACGTCCGTCGCACCGTTAGAATCGCCCGACACCAAATTGGTCGCATCACTGGCAAACACGATATAGCGGCCGTCGGCTGACACATCGGGAGAGTATGAGGCCGCGTTCCCCTCCGCCCCGGCTGAAGACACCGACACCCGCTCAGTTACCCCCGTCATGAGATCCCGCACGAAGACGTCCGTCGCCGCGTTCCCGTCCCCGACGACGATATCAGAAGCATCCGACGCGAACGCAATGTAGCGGCCATTGGCGCTTACAGTAGCCATGGCCGAATCAAGGCTGGGCTCCCCGCCCTCGGTCGACTGGCTTACCCTCAGCGTGTGAGGGCAGAGCAAGGGCACAAACGCTACCGCAGCCACCTCGCTCCCGCCATCGGGGATTGTCACCGGGGTCTCGTACGAATCCGAGCCCTTCTTTGCCCATCCGCAGTCCTCGCCGTGAAGATAGACTATCTCGCCCGATTGAGCGTCCGCAGTCTCGTCGCGGCAGCGGAAATAGGCCTCGTTCTCCACGTGGGAGACGTAGTGCGGCAGCCCATCGGTCAGGTCCAGAACAATCCTGTTCGACGGGAACGGCCAGTCAGCCTGAGCCCCCCTTATCCAGTTGAAGAACGACTTGCTCCACAGCGGCGACGCCGAAGGCCCGATGCCGGCCTCAATCGAAACCCGATCCCGCGTAGGGTGATCCACGAGCGCCCTCAACTTGATCCGCGCCTTGTACCCCACCAAATCGGTAAGATAATAGGCCCACCCCTGACACAAAGATGAATCCTTGATCGCTGCATAGGACATCCAGAAGTAGCCCGAGTCCCCCCATCCGCTTCCCCAGGAATTTACGATCTTGAAGGCCCCGGGTCCGTCATTGGTCGACCGAGAATCATCGTAGCCCACCACCGTCACGCCGTGTCCGCCATGATTCGAGCCGGTCTTGTCCGCAACACAGTAGTAGTATCCGTACGAACTAATCGAGTAGAAATTGTCCCACACGTATATCCCGATGACAGCCGTCTGGCCGTTAGCGACGTGCTGTTTGAGATTCCCGATGCCGGTATCGCTGGAGATGCTAATGTAATTCGTCTGAAGAGCGCGGTAGTCAATCCCGGTGTCGAAGGCCTCCTCCGACGGCCACGTCAGGTAGTCGCTCGAGCTATACGGCATGACGCTATACGGAGTCACACCCAGGTCGCATATGCACTTGAACGCATCGCTGAAATAGCTCCCCAGGTCCACCCCTCCGTTGATAAGGTTGTAGATGAAAGCCGGGCTGAACTGGTGGTCGGGATCGGCGACATCCCATCCCCTCTCCAGCCACTCCACATGCGTCCTGTGGTAGTAGCCCGCGGCCCACGCAACACAGGATCCCTGCCCCCCCTGGCTCCGCACCGGAGGCATCTGCGAGGAGAGATCGTACGACGGAGGCGCGAGAGCAGGCGCTTTGCCGGGGATGGGCTCGACCGTGGTGACCTTGTTCAGAAACGGCCTCAGCGACGGATCTTCATAGAGCAATCCGGTGCGGTACGGCTCTTGACCGAAGGCTGTGCCAAGCAGAAAGAGAGCAACGGACATGGAGAGCAGATAGTGTCTCATTGTGCGTCCCCCAGCGCAAAGGCGCAACTTGAGTGAATGAGCGCAGCCCCTCGCTCACGCAGGCCTTCTACAGGATCAAGACATGTGTGTCACTTACAGGCCAGCACTCAGATACCCCGTCGATGGCCGTCTACGTAGCTCGATTCACGGTCCGGCAAGATTAAACCCAGCTCACTTGCCCCTGCCCTCGGCGCGCTTGAGGAAGCTGCCGATGAAGCCCTTATCATCCTCGGCTATCACGCTGAATTCGATCCCCGCCACCGCCGATCCACCCTCTTGTTTCTGG
>Ga0180438_10003165_pt1 | contig 25337 bp, 23 predicted proteins | sample SS_ome_12_FD_132455 | JGI IMG/M metagenome (GOLD analysis project Ga0180438, IMG submission 132455) | Hypersaline lake sediment archaeal communities from the Salton Sea, California, USA - SS_3_D_2 metaG | ecosystem: Environmental > Aquatic > Non-marine Saline and Alkaline > Hypersaline >... | reverse complement strand
CGCAAAGCACCCTGTGGCGTGCCGCGTTGCCTGTCTGCGCCGACTCCGAATTCCGCCGTCCCGACCGATCTGCCCAAACCCTTGCGCCCCAAGCGGCAGTGCCATTCGTGACGGAGACCGGCTTTTCCCAATACATACGCATTGCGGGACTGATATCGATCGTGGGGTTCGTCGTCGGCTATGATCCCAATTTGCTCGTCCGCTTGATGCGCAGGATCCTCAGCCTGGCGAACCTTCCCCTCGATGAAACGCGGTCGAAGCCGACGGATACGCGCGACCGGAGCAGCGATGAGGCGATTTCCGCTGAACGCAAGCGTTCGCCCAAATAGGCGTGGAATTCAGACGCGATCGCCTGGCAGCCAGTCGATGTGCCAGAGCAGGCTCGCGTGCGCGTTACGTAGCCGCATCGAGGCATTTGACATAGAGGCTTCCAATGACCAAGAAGTCGACGACTGGCGCAAGGCGGAGCGATGATTTGGACACGAATGACGGGGAGCCGGCGGCAATCGAGCGATTCTCGTTTCTCGAATACATCCACAATGAGAAGATGGCTCATAAGGAGCACCGCCATAAACACTTAATGCAGAAGCTCTTGATATCGGGCGCTATTCTCGGGATTGGCCAGCTCGTGCAAACTCCGAATTTGGCGTTCTTTGTCATTTTGATTTTGCCGCCGATTTGTCTTGTCCACGATATCTATGTCTTTGCGGAGCATTTCAAGGTTCACAGAATCGCCGCGTTCCTTAGAAGTGCCGAGGCAGGTTTGCCAAAAGGCAGTCTCGTTGTGAAGTGGGAGGAGTTCGTCAACAAAAGGCAAATACGGGAGAGATTTGCTGTCTGGGGCTCACTCCTTTACACCGTCTTAGTTGTTCTAGCTTCAGCCACTGTGCCGTGGCTGATCGGTTTGACTTGGAATCAACTACATTACATCGTTTACACGGCGTCGGTCTGCATCAATGTATCTGCAATCGTACTCATCTACTTGGTCGCGAAGTTGCTCGCCGACCGGCTCAAGGATGTCAAGTAGAACCTCTCGTTGAGGCGGGCGTCGACGACACGAGGAGACAGCTACGTAGCCGGGCGCTGGGACTGAACAAAGAAGAGCGCGGGAAACGAGGAGGAGCAACGATGCCGTTGAAACAAGCTCGTTACCAGGGCGTGCGGGCCGAGATGCAGCCTGGGGACATCATTGCCTTTTCGGGGAAAGGCCACTTCTCCGAGCTGATCAAATGGACGACTCGCTCCCAGGTCTCACACGTGGGAATTGTGTACGAGTCCAAAGTGCTTTTCCCAAACGGTCCGCAGCAGGGACGCGTTGTGGACGTCATGGAGTCGACCACCCTTCACAAAGATCCAAAGACAGGCCAGCGCGTCGCCGGCGTGCAGCGGAACCGCATGAGCCTCCGCGTCCGTTACTATGAAGGAATGATCTGGTGGCTGCCGCTGGGCAAGGAATCGCGCTCCAAGCTCAAGCTGAAGGCATTCACCGACTTCCTGCTGCATTCGGAAGGCAAGAATTATGACATGCCCCAGGCCATTATGTCGGCGCTGGACGCCATGGATGGAGTGGAGATTCTGGACCTCACGACCTACAACCAGGAAGACTTTGCGGCGTTCTTCTGCTCCGAATTGGCCGCCGCGGCCCTGGAGGCGGGTGGAGTCATCAAGAAGATCAATGCGTCGGAGGTCACCCCGATAGACCTCTGCACCTTCAACCTTTACGCAAAGGACTACTACCAGATCAAGGGGAGGAGAGCCAAAATCACCGATTTCAACACGCGATCTGCCGAGGATTTCGGAATGCGTTAGTCGAGACGCCGATGGCCCGGGAAAAAACAAGTGTTTAGGGAGGTGACCCATGAGCCGTAGTGTCCGCTGCCTGAACTGTATCGTTCCGCCCCATGTGCTCAAAAAGCTGTTGGAGAGCAAGGACAGGGGCATCCGCGAGGCTGCACTGAACAGCTTGCTGGTAACCGCCCGCCTTCGCGGCGAGCGAGGCGTGCGGGCGGCCACCTTTGTCGCCCCCCCAGGCGACGGCCGGCGCACGGTCTACGACTGCCGCAGCGGTTATTTCCTTCCTCTTGCCGTGGTTGCCCGGACCGAAAACGGCGAGGCCCCGAGCGATGCGTCCGTCAACCTGGCTTTTGACGGACTCGGGACTACGCGGGAGTTCTTCCGAGAGGTGTTCGACCGCAACTCGATCGACGGCAGAGGCATGCGGCTGGACGGCTACGTCCATTACGGTGTTCGGTACAACAACGCCTTCTGGAACGGCCGGGAGATGGTATTCGGCGACGGGGACGGCCTGCTCTTTGCCGACTTCACCAGGTCCCTCGACGTGATTGCCCATGAATTGGCCCATGGCGTGACCGAGTTCACGGCCAACCTGGAATACCACAACGAACCCGGGGCCCTGAACGAGTCCATGTCGGACGTGTTTGGTTCGCTGGTGAAGCAGTGGTCGCTCGGACAGACGGCCGAGGAGGCCGACTGGCTGATTGGAGCGGATGTCCTCACGCCCGAGATTGAGGCCGACGCCCTGCGATCGATGAAGGCCCCGGGAACGGCCTATGACAACGACCTTCTGGGCAAAGACCCGCAGCCGGATCACAGGGACCGTTTCGTGGTCCTGCCGGACACGGAAGACGGAGATTGGGGCGGGGTCCACATCAACTCGGGCATCCCAAACAAGGCGTTCTTCTTGGCGGCCGTGGCCGTCGGCGGTTACGCCTGGGAGGCTCCGGGACATATCTGGTACGAATCTCTGCTCGCCTCTCACGAGCGCACCCGCTTCCAGGAGTTCGCCGACACGACATGCCTGAAGGCCGGCCAGTTGTACGGCAATGTCGAGCAGCAGGCGGTCACAGACGCCTGGCGGGAGGTGGGCATCCGTGTCGCCGGAGTGTGGGCAGGCACCGGGGGCCGCGGGCCCGGCAGGGGCCGTGGCGGCGAGCCAGGTCGAGGCACCGAGCCTGCCGAGAACGGCGATACGCTGGCCGCACTAACCAAACAAGTCGCGGCTTTGGCCGCTCAGGTGAAGACGCTGGCAAGGGATGTGAAGACGCTGAAGGGGAGAAAGTAGTGCTCCCGCGGTCTGGTTCCGCTATAATCCCTCGAGGCCGTGCAACCGTCGCTCGGGAGGATTTGAAAATGAAGGTGCGTCTCGCGAAGCACGGCGGTCTGGCGCCGGGAATCCGCCAGCCGCCGCTGAGCGTGGAGTCGTCTGCCCTTTCGGACGAGGCGGCGGCGGAGTTGGCGCGGTTGGTGGCGGCCGTCAAAACCGTCCCGGCGGTCAGCGCGGAGAGCCCCGGCCGCGCCCGCGACGCAATGAGCTACACGATTACGCTTGAAGAAAACGTCGGCGAGCCGACAGTACTGCGTGTCTCCGACGTGACCATGTCCGCTTCGTTCGCCGCTCTACTCGAATGGATTGAGCGTCATGCCGCGGGAAAATAATCGCACCGCTGATGGCAGTCGTTATTCGGCACCGACAACGCTGCACGAGGGAAATGATCGCGTAATTATAAACGGAACAGCGACGCCAACGCTCTACCGATTCTCTGGAGCCAGACGATGATGTGGAGTTATCAGCTCTGGAACACCCCGATCATATCCGTTTACATCGTGGGCATTGTTATTTCCCTTACGCAATGGCGCAAGCACCCAGGGGTCTCACTCCTTTCTCTAGTCGGTTGCTCCATGCTGCTTCTGATGACCCTGTTCCCGCCACACACCCTCACCATCCTTCGCCGGCACTTTGAAGCTGGTTTTATCGTTAACGTCACCTTCCTTTTCTACGCAATCGCAATGGGGATGATTGTTACGGCGATCTTCATCGGACGACAGCCTGCGTCTTTGCAGGACAATGACACGACCCATTCAGCGAGAGACTGATACCCGCTGCGACTTTTTCGTGATGCTCAAATGCCGTATAACTCAAATGTTCTGCGATCACGGCGACTGGCTGGGCGAGGTGGTGACGAGGAGGGAGTGGGTGAGGTGTTTTTGGGCAACGCGGGTGACGTCGGGGAGGGTGACGGCGTTGATGCGGGCGTCGAACGTCTTGTCGTGGTTGTAGCCGAGACCGTAAAGCTCGTCGAGCGCTGCCTGCTGGGCCTGCTCGGAAATCGTCGTGTTCTCCTGGGCGTGCAGGGCGATGATCATCTGCTTCGCCCGCAGAAATTCCTGCTGGTCGATCTCGCCGGCCTTCACCCGCTCGATGCTCTTGCGGATGCGGCCGACGACCTCGTCGATCTTTTCGGGATCAGTCTGGGCCATCACGATGAAGTAGCCCGAAGCCGGGCCGGTCATCTGGAGGGCGTGGACGTAGTAGACCAGCCCTTCGCCCCGCAGCTCGTTGTGCAGCCATCCGCCCGGATAGCTGTAGCCTGAAATGATAGCGTCCAACACCGTCATGGCAGCGTGGTCGCGCTCGCTGAGGATGCTCGTGCCGCAGTAGCCGAGGATCACCATGCCGGTGGGCTTGCCCGTCTGCTTGTGGCGAGCGACGTCCTCGCCGAGGGCATTGGGGCGGTCCAGCGCGATCGGCCGAAAATCGGGGGCAGGCGCCAGCCGACCGAAGCTCTCGCGGACCAGCTCGACCGCGCGGTCGGGATCGACGTCTCCGAAGACGGCGACGATCATGTTCTGGGGCACGAAGTGGCCGGCGTGGTACGCCTTCAGGTCGTCGACCGACAGCGCGCCGACCGAGTCGGCCGTTCCGCCCGGATTGACGTGATACGGCGAGCCGGCAGGGAGGTTTTCGTAGAAGAGGTCGAAGGCCTCCTGCCGCGGGTCGTTTGCTCGCCGGGCGATGGCGCCCAGGGCGAGCGCCTTCACCTTCTCGAACTCGTCGGCGGGAAACGTGGGTTGGAGGAAACACTCGGCAAAGAGGCGGGCGGCCTCGGGAAAATCGTCGCTAAGCAAAGTGGCGCTGGCGAAGACCGTGCTGCGGCCCGCGCTGGCTCCAAACCGCCCGCCGATCGAGTCGAAATACTCGGCGATCTCTTGGGCCGAGCGGTTGGGTGTGCCCTTGTCGAGCATGTCGGCGACCAGCTTGGAGCGGCCGGCCGTCCGGCGGCTGTCGACCAGTCCGCCGCCGAGCACAAACGCCTGGAGGTTGACCATCGGCAGATTGGCGTGGCGTTTGACGAGAACGCGAAGACCGTTTTCCAGCCGCACCAGCCGGACGTCGCCCTCGGCGGCGGCGGTAAGCCGGCGGTCCGCGCCTGCTGCTTCCCCGGGCGGAGCAATGACGACGCGATTGAGCCGCCCGGCCACGAAGTACCGCCGCGCGACGTCGCGGATTTCCTCGGCGGTGACCTTCTGAATGTTCTCGACGTAAGCCTTGTCGAAGAGCGGGTCGCCGGTCGCCAGGAAGCCCTGAGCCAGGCTCTCGGCCGCCTGCTGGACCGTCTGCTGGCCAAAGACCAGCTCGGCGGCCTTCTGCTTCTTGGCCTTTTCCAGTTCGGCCGGGCCGACCGGCTCGTCGCACAGGCGGTAGACCTCGCGGCGGATCTCGTCGATCGCTTTCTGCCAGTTTTCCGGTGTAGCGCTGGCGAAGACGCCGAACCAGCCGTCGACGAAGTGCGGCGTGTAGCTGGCCGAGCGGATCGAGAGCACGAGCTGGAGGTCGTACTTCAGCCGCCGCACCAGCCGCGAGCTGTCGCCCTCGGCCAGGATGTAGGCGGCCAGGTCGAGCGCGTAGAGGTCGGGGTCGGAGAGCCTCACCGTGGGCCAGGCGAGGACGAGGTCGTACGTGCTGCCGTCCATCTCGCGCTGCGCCTCGCGGGGGACAATCTGCCGCGGCTCGTCGGGCATGGCCACGACCGTCTCGCGGCCCCGCAGCGTGCCGGCCCAGAGACGAGGGACGCAGTCGAGCACCTCGTCGGCGTCTACGTCGCCCACCACGACAAACACCTGGTTGTTGGGCACGTACCGCTGGCGATAGAAATCGATGATCGTCTGGTTGCCGGTGCGGCTGAGCACGTCGAGGTAGCCGATCACGGGGACGCGCGCGGGGTGGACCTTGTAGATCGTTTCACCGAGAAGCTTCCACATCACGCGGCTGCGGCTGACCTCGCCGTCGGCCAGCTCGCGGCGGACCACGGCCAGCTCCCGCTCGAACTCGGCGGGCTCGAAGGCAACGTGCTGCATCGAGTCGGCCACCAGCTCCATGGCCTGGTCGACCTTGCCGGCGGGGCAATCGACGTAGTAGGCCGTCATCTGGCTGGAGGTGTAGGCGTTGGTCGCCCCGCCAAAGCTGTCGATGATCTGTTCGATCTCTTTCTCGGTCCGCCTGGTGGTGGTGCCGCCGGCGACGACGTGCTCCAGCACGTGGCTCAGGCCGGCGCCGAGGTAGCGGCCCTCGAACGCGCTGCCGGTGTTCTTGACGTAGCAGCGGACGGTGGCCACCGGCGCGACGTGGTTCTCCTGGACGATCACCGTCAGACCGTTGGACAAGGCGGCCAAGGTGACCTGCTCGGCAAGCCGCAGCCTGCTGGTGTACTTGGGCAGCTCGGGCTCGGCGGCCGGCGAGGCGGCTTCCTCTGCGGCTCCAGCCACCGTGGCCGGCGGCGCGACAAAGCCGAGAAAAGCGAACAAAAGTAGCGTCGCCCGGATGGGGGGGTGTCGCACCACTTGATGGTTCCTCTTTCTGCAAAGCAACTGCCATTAGCGAGAACGCCCCATGGTATGCAGAGACCCCGGCTCGGCCTAGTGATCCGGCAAAATCGTTTTTGGGCGGCTGGTGCTCCTTTGAGAACGCATTCTTGCCCGGGGGGCAAGCGGATCACCCAAGAAATAACCCCAATGGCGGCTGCCGCGTGCTACAATTGAGCGGTTTTGGAGATCTTCCCTTCCAACACCGCATGTCTATGGCCGGCTCAAAACACCAAGGCAATTCCGACACACCCAAGGGCAGAGATCTCCGCTCCAGCCCGCGGCACGAGTTCCCGTACGTGCAGAAGATTGCCCCGATGGTCGGGGGCAAGGCGCCGTCGGCGGACAAGTTCTTCCCGGTCTGCTGCAAGGATCTGTCGCGGGGAGGGGTTGCGATGTTGCTGGACCGGCCGCCCGACTTCGAGCTCTTCATCATCGCACTGGGCTCGCCGCCGACGCCGAGCCTGGTCACCGCCCGGGTGGTCCACTGCGAACCGTTTGAAGACAACGGCCGGACCCGCTATCAAGTCGGCTGCCGGTTCGTCAGCCGCGTCTAGCGGCCAGGAGCACGGCACGAGGCCGCCGCCGCGTCGAGCCTCCAAGAACGTCCGTCCGGATCAGAGCTTTGCTGAGGTCGTGCCCCGCCACTTGCCGGCAGCGGAACGCGCTGGTCGGTTGGTCGCCCAAGGACGCCTCGAAAAACGCCTCCAGCCGCCGACGGCCTACCTCATCCAGCAGGAGCCTGATGACCCGCCGGACCCGATCCTGCTTGGCGACCAAATCGGGCATGTGCCGGGAACCTTGATCCAACGGGTCGGCGTGGCGGTCTTCTCTGAAGAAGGCTCGATGTCTGCCCTATTTTCTGCTTTGCTATTGAACTTCTCGTCCGCTTGCGCAACCTTATGGATGGCATGATGAATGGGCCCGTTGAGTCGGCCTCAAAATGACAGGCAGCGTGGAGCGATGGTACGAGACGGTACTGGTACTTCGGTGCCAGGCTGGAGACGAGGCGGCCTTCGGGGAGCTGGTGGGCCGCTACGGCCCGCGGCTGCGCTACTACTTGCGGAAACTGCTGGGCGAGATCGACTCGGTCGAGGACGTCCTCCAGGACGTATGGCTGGATGTGTTCCAGTCGGCGGCCCGGCTGGCCGAGCCGGCGGCGTTTTCGACCTGGATCTACCGCATCGCTCGCGATAGGGCTTATCGCCAGTTGCGGCGGCGGCGTCCTCGGCCGATGGAAGATGTCGAGCCGGCTTTCAACCCTCGCGTCGAAGAGGAGTTCTCTCAAGAGGACGCAGAGAGAATTCATGCTTCGCTCGACCAACTGGCCCCGGAGCATCGGGAGGTACTGGTGCTGCGCTTCCTGGAAGAAATGAGCTACGACCAGATTGCCCACGTCACCGACTGCCGGTTGGGCACGGTGAAGAGCCGCATCTATTATGCCAAGGGTGCGCTGAGACGCATTCTGGAAAGGAGCAAAGATCATGACTGAAAAAGACCTGGGCAAAGCTCTCCTGCAATTGGATGGCGGCAGCCTCTCCGGCACTTCCGACCTCCGCCGACAGACCGAGCGGCTCCAACGTCACAGCAGGCGATGGGTGCAATTGCTGACGGGGCTGACGGTTTTCTTCTCGCTTGTGGCCGCTTTCGGCGTCTTTATGCTGTTCTGGATGTTCCACTACAAGCTCGAACCCATCATGCAGAAGGTGTATCTAGATCTTGAAGCACCGCAGTCGATCACCGAATATGATGCCTTGGCGGCGGGGCTGGGGTGGATGTTTCGGTGCTGGTGGGTGAGTCTGGCTTGCGTGGCCGGGGCCCTCGTGGGTCTGATGCTCGCAGGGATAAGTAGCGTCTGGCTGATTCTGGCCTCGCGCCGGGCCACAATCCGACACGTCAACGCCTGCCTGATCGAGATTTCCGAGCAACTCAAACGACTTCAGTTGCCGAACCCCGACGCGCCCGGCGGCTAGAGCCAAACCGCGCAGTTTGAGAACCTGCGTTCTTCAAGATGTCCGATCACACGACCCGGAAATAACACTCCCCGAAGGTCGTCGTTGTCTTAGCGCAGGGGCGGAACGTGAAGCGGGAGATCCCCAAAAGTCTTCGATATGTCGTCGATTCCCAGGCTCATGTCGCCCGGGGACCACCTGCTGCTACGGCGCGGAAACTGTTCTTCGCCGCGTTCTCAGCGGCGGCGGCAGCGGCCGAGCGACATCAGCGCGAAGGCCGTGCCGTATTGCTGGTGGTAGTCGTAGAAGGGGTAGTCCCACCACGAGCCGTCCTTCTCCTGCAAGGCCAGGAGCACCTGGGCGAGGTGATCCCAGTAGGCGGCTCGCTCCGGCAGGGGCAACTGCTCGATCGAGCGGGCGGCGTAGTAGTGGCCGTAGTAGAAGAAATAGCCGGCCACCGCGAACCACGACTCGTGCGGGATGGGCCGCTTGCGGCCGATGCTCAGCCAGCCGTTGCGGGCGAACAGCCGGTCGAGCCAGACGGCGATCACGTGGTCGGTCACCGCCTCATCGCCCCAGAGCCGCATGGCGACGTTGCACGCCTGGGACCGCCCCAGGCTTCCGCCCGGCCGGTTCACCGGATGCATCGGTATCCACTTCAGATACTCGCCGTAGAAGTAGCTGAAGTCGGGTTTGCGCTGGCGGAGGATCGACGCCATGGCGCGGTCCACCAGCCGCTGGGGCACGTCGGCGCCGGCCTGGCGGGCTTCGTGAAAGGCCACCAGCACGGTCGCCGAGACGAAGCTGATCGAGGAGCCGGCGGGCTTTTTGGTCCCGTAATCGAAATCGTAGTAGCACCAGCCGCCGTCGACGACTTCGTAGCGGTCGAGCATCTCGATCTGCGACTCGATGAGCTGGAGGATCTGCCGCCGCCGCTTCTCGTCGCCGGGGCGGCGGTCGAGCATCCGCACCAGCGCCTGGATCGAGTAGGCGTGGCCCCAGGTGTTGTAGATGGCGTCTGGGGTCGCGCGGCGGAGCCGCGGCAGGTGCTCGACCAGCCAGGCCTCGCCGCGGTCAATCGCCAGCGCCACTTCGCCCTCATCCTCGGCCGTCTCCAGAAGCGCCGCCAGAGAAAGCGAGGTGACGCCGGTGCGGAACGCGTGGTGGGCGCCGGGCACGGGGGCGTAGATGTTCAGGCCCTTGGTATTGCGGGCGGAGCCCCAGGAACCGTCCTTGTTCTGCACGTCGAGCAGGAAGCGGATCCCCCGCTGGAGCGCCACTTCGATTGCGGCGGGGTCGGCCGGCTCGACCGGGTCGGGCTTGGGCCCCGGCTCGATCGCCCGCGGTGAGTCCGCACCCTCGGCGGCCGGCGCCCAAACCGCCGCCAATGCCAGCGCCGCGGCCGCCATCCAGAAGACCTGCCTTACGAACCCTCGGGGTCGGTTTCTCATCCGTCCTCTCCCGTGCGCTTGTTTCGTTCCCACGCCAAGCACGGGAACGAGCAAACCGTCAAGTCTCTACCCTCAACTCTCAACCCCTCCTACTTCTCGTCTTTCGGCTTCTCCAGAAGCACCTTGTCGCCGACGACCAGCCCGTCAAGGATTTCCAGGTTATCCCCGCTCTTCTGGCCCACCGTCACGGATTGCTTGCTGGTCTTGCCGTCTTCGAGCACGAGGTAGACGTACTTTTTGCGCAGGTTGAGCTCTTCGGTGAAGACGGCCTTCGCCGGCACCGTCATCGCCCGCGGCTGTGCATAGGGGATGAACTTGGCCGTCAGGGCCATGCCCGGCAAGAGCGCCTCGTCGTCCGTTTTGACCCTCATGGCGGTGCTAAACGAGCCGCTCGCGAGCGGGACGCTTTCGACTTTGGTCACGGTGCCGTCGATCTGGAGATCGGGGAAGGCGGTCGGCTGGACGAGGCCCTTCAGCCCGGGGCGGAACCAGTGCAAATCGCCTTCCGGCACGGTCACGTGCGCCGAGAGCGGCCGCGGCTCGACCACGGTCATGAACACGTCGTCGGGGTTCACCTTGCCGCCCGGCCGCATGGCGTCGGCCAGCGTCGTGCCGCCGCTCCAGGAGCCGCGGACATACTTGCCGTAGTAGACGACGCCGTCGATCGGCGCGCGGACGGTGAGCTTCTCGCGGTCGGCCAGCAGCTCTTCGAGGCGATTCTTGCTGCGGGCGAGGTCGACGTTCATCTTCTCCACCTCGATCCGCTGGCGACTGAGCGAGACCGGAATGGTGATCTTGGCCGTCTCGGTGGCGATGTCCTGCCGCCTGGTCTGGTCGCGGATCGACTCGTCGCTGCGGGGCAGTTGGATCTCGAGCGTCTCTTCGTGGCGGAGCCTGGCCAGTTCGAGCATGAACTCGGCTCGTTCCACCGCCCTCCGCTGTCGCTTGAGGATGATCTCTTCGGTTTCCTCGGTGAGGTCGTCGGCCTCGTACATTTTTTCAAGCTGGCGGAGCTCTTCTTGTTCGTATTCCAGCATTTGCTCGTAGGACTGGAGCGAGTAGTCGGCGCTCTTCTCGCTCATCGGCCGGTCGATCTCGAAGTAGCGCTCCTGGTCCTGCTCGGCGTTCCGCCTGGCCCGCTCCATCATCGCCAGGTCCATCGGGGCGGTCTCCTCCATCGCCGCCAGGCTCTTTTCGGCCTGCTTCAAGCTCAGCTCGGCCAACCGCACGCTGCTCCGCTGGTCTTCGATCGCTTTGTCGAGATCCTCGGCGTCGAAGCGGATCAGCACGTCGTCCTTGGAAACCTCTTTGCCGTGCTCGACGCCGTCCTTGACCAGCAGGACCTTCCACTCGTCCGGGCTGACGGAGATGGGCACGGACTTGCGGCCCTCAAAGACGCCCTTGACGCTGACCTCGACCTTGACCAGCTCCCGGCCGACCGTGTGGATCTGGGGCTTCTTCTCTTCGTCGGGCTTCTTTTCTTCGTCGGGCTTCGCTTCGGCTGCCGGCTTCTCAGCGGCCGGCTTTTCTTCTTCTGCGGCCGGTTCTTCTTCCGCTGCCGGTTTTGCCTCAGTTTTTGCCTGCCTGGCTGCGGCCTGTTTCTTTGCCGGCTTTTCGGCGGCCTTCTCTTGGCCGGCCTTGGCCTCCTTGGGCGCGGCGGCGGCCTTGGCGCTTTGGTCGGCAGGAGCCTGCGCCGTCGCCGCACTTCCGACCGAAAGCATTCCCACCGCCAGCAGGATTACTGCACAAACGATCAGGTTCTTCATGCTTGGCTTCCTTCAGCTTGAGCCTGGTGCTTCGAGATCGAGGGCGCCGACCGCCCCTGGGAAGTTGCCCTCGGCAAAGATAGCACCAGTTGGGAGGGAGAATCGTTCAAAGTTACGCCGGCCGAAAACTTTGCTTATTCTCCCACGCCGCACGGGACGGTTCAAGCGGCAGACTACCTCTTTCGGGTGGATTTGTGTCGAAGTGGCAAGGCAAGGCGAAATGGCCTTGCGAGTGTAACCGCAAGCCGTTCTGCCCCACCAACCTGGTGAATGGACGGCGCCGGCCAGAGCCTCGCGGCTCTTGGAATTCCCTTTGAACCGAACCAGAATGACGCGAAGGAGAAAGTCATGTTTTCCACGAAACTGGGTGCTTGTCTTTTGGCCGGCCTGGTCGCAACCACGGCGGTCGCCGGCCCGATGGCCGCTTCGACGGCGGCCAAGTTCAAGCCCGGTCACCAACTGGCCCAAACGCCCCTGGGGCGGCTCATCCTGGGCAACGTCGGCCGGCTGATGGTGCTCCGCAGCGAGTTGAACGCGACCGACCAGCAGCGCGACCAGGTCCGCCGAGTCCTCGAAAGCCACCAGGCCCAGATCGCCCGCCAGGCCAAAAACGTCTGGACCAAGCGGATCGCGCTTCGCGATGCGGTGATGGGCGACTCGAGCGATGAGAAGGCCGTTCGGCAGGCGGCCGACGAACTGGGCGACGCCATCGGCGACGCCGCCGTGCTGGCGGCCCGGCTCCGCGGCGAACTCGAGCCGGTCTTCAGCGACGAGCAGAAGGAGCGCGTCGACGCGTGCCGCCGAGAGTGTGACAAGGCCGTCGAGCGGTTCTTCGCCGAGGTAGTGGAGAAACCATGACCGTGCTGGCGATTGCCGACGGTGGTTTTGCGGCCGGGAGTCCCCCGCCCAGCGCGGTGGGACTCCCCGCTTGCTTGCGCGGTTGGCTCGCCCTGGCACTGGCTGGCCGAACGGACGCCGGCTCCCAGGCGCCGGTCGCCGCCGACGGCGGGCAAGCAGCGTCGGCAGTCGACCTGGAAGACATCCGGGCTTCGCTTGCCGGCGACGGCGAGGCGTTCGCCAGACTCGTCTATCGCTACCAGCAGCCGATCGCCGCCTACATGTGGCGGTTCACGCGCGACCGCAACCAGTGGGAAGAGCTGGTCCAGGAGGTGTTCGTCGAGGCGTATTTCAGCCTGCCGACGTACCGGGCCAAGGCCCCGCTGATGCACTGGCTGCGAAGGATTGCCACGCGGGTCGGCTATCGCTGGTGGAAGTCACGCTCCCGCGAGCGTTCGCATGCTTCCCTGAGCGTACGAGAGTCGGACGCCTCGGTGGATGACGGACGCGGAGTTCAGGACGCCCGGCAGGCCGCCGACGTCGTGCACGCGCTGTTGGCAAGGATGCCGCCGCGAGACCGCCTCGTGCTCTCTCTCATGTACCTGGAGGAGTGCTCGGTGGAAGAGATCGCCCGGCACACCGGATGGAGCCGGACGATGGTTAAAGTGCAGGCCCACCGGGCGAGAAAGAAGCTGAAAATCCTGCTGGAAGAATCTGAGGCGCTGGGATGAACGAGCTGGAGCGATTCGAGCTTTTGGCCAGGGCGGCCCGCAGCGAGCCGGTGCCGCCGCTGGACGTCACCGCCCGCGTGCTGGCCAGGATTCGGCCGGCTGAGGCGCGGCGGGCGCAGGAGCCGCCGCTGGAGGAGGTGCCGCTGTTGGCGGCGTCGGGGCTTGCGGCGCTGGCGGCGACGATCATGGTTGTGGTGGCGGTGGACGCCTGGGCGCCGCTTGTGGACCCGCTGGCCGGGCTGTTCACCCCCCTGATGATGGTGATGCTATGAGCGAGACAAACCTGGCAGAATCCAAGCCCACCGAGCCGCTGCCGAGGCCCGCTCGCCGTCGCCGCTGGGTGACGATCCTGCTGGCGCTGGTGATCTTCCTGTCGGGGGTGATCGTCGGCGCGGGGGCGTTCGGGCTCGGCTTGCGGAACTTCGTGCTCCGGCGAATCCACCATCCGGAGCTGGGCCCTCCGGCCACCGCCGCCTGGCTTCAACGCAAGCTTGAGCTGACGGACCCGCAAACCACCGAGATCGAAAAGATCCTCCGTCAGCGGCAAGCGGCTCTGGTTGCCATCCGCCGCGAGGTGCAGCCGGCGGTCGAGGCCGAGTTGGATCTCTTGGAGGAACAGGTCTCTGACGTCCTCGATCCCGAGCAGCGCAACCAGTGGCACAACTGGTTGGGCCGGATGCGCCGTACCTGGGTCCCCCCCGTCCCGCCCGAGTGACCCGCCGGCAGGCAGGCATCGGCCTCGCTACTTCCGGCCCGTCGCGCCGCGTATACTGAGGGCAAGGTGCGACAGAAAGTCTTGCGACGGGGGTGGCACGGTTGGCTTGCCCAACCGTTCTCTCGCCACTGCTGGGCAAGCCAGCAGTGGCACCCAACGCAGCAGTGGCACACCGACGCGCTCAGGGGACGCTCCCACGTGAAATCAAACGGCACGGACGGACGAAATCGCCTCGCTCGCGCGATCCAGCTCTTGATCTTGCTGGCCGTGGCGGCCGTATTGCTGGAGACGTGGTGCCTGCGGGGCCTCTTTTGCGGACTGGAGGTCAGCGGGGGCTCGATGGCTCCCACGCTCGTCGGGGCGCACCACGAAGTGATTTGCGGCGACTGTAGTTACGGTTTCGACTGCGGGGTCGAGGGCAGGCCCGCCCGCGGCCGGGCCGTTTGCCCCAACTGCGATTTCGCCCAGAACCGCCTCGACGGCCTGCCGCTGCTGGCCGGCGACCGCGTGCTGGTGAGCCCGGCGATCTACCGCCTTCGCCCGCCGCGACGTTGGGAGCTGGCGGCCTTCCGGCATCCGGAGGAACCTGGGCGGGTGTGCGTGAAGCGGGTGGTGGGGCTTCCCGGGGAATCCGTGCAGATTCGCGACGGCGAGGTCTACGTCGACGGCCGGCTTGCGCGAAAGCCGCTGGAGCGGCAGCGGGCATTGGCCGTGCTCGTCTTCGACGCCAACTTCCCGCCCTCGCGGCAGCCGGGCCTCCCGCCCCGCTGGCAGAGTGAGCGGGCGCGTGCCTGGGGTTCGGCAGGGGGGCGATTCGCCCATGCTTGGATCGACGGCGCCGGTTCGCAAGGCCTTGCCCGAACGGGGATCGACTGGCTCATCTACTGTCACCGTCAATGGGAGCCGGGCGATGCGGGCAAGGTCCACGAGGGTCCAATCACCAATCGCTGCGGCTACAACCAGCATCGCTCCACCCACCCCGCAAACGTCCACCCGGTCCGCGACGTGCTGCTTTCGTTTCGGCTGGTGCGGGCGAGCGGGTCGGGGAGGCTGCTTGTGCGGGCGAGCGACGGCCGGGAGGAGTTCGTGGTGGCGATCGACCCCGCCGGGCGGAGCTGCGAACTTTCGCGGGCGGGGGTCGTGGTCGCGTCTGGCGCGGAGTTCGGCTTTGAGAGGCCGGGGCTCAAAGTCGAAGTGGCGCTCGTGGACGGCCAACTGAGTGTTGCCGGCGGCGGCCGGCCGCTTCTTTGCTATCAATTCGATCCGCCCGATGGCCCCAGCGAGCCGACCTCCCGCCCGCTGGCCATTGGCGCGGAGAGCCTCGGGGTTGAAATCCAAGACGTCCGCGTCTACCGCGATGTGTACTACAACTGCCCGTTAGGAGCAGAAGGACGGTGGGGGGTAGATTTACCATCCATTATGGGGAATAATGAGTACTTTGTGCTGGGGGACAATAGTCTGATCTCTTCCGACAGCCGTGTATGGCGGGGGGGGCCGGGCGTGCCCGCAGCGCTCTTTGTGGGAAAACCGGTCCTGGTGGCCTACCCCGCCCGCCGCATCAAACTGGGCCGCCTGCAATTTCAAGTTCCGGACCCGGCCGAGATCCGCTATATTCGGTAGTCTTACCCAAGCGAACCAAATACCGCCGACAAGAGTATCGAATAGAAATAGGATGGGGTTGCCTGCGCGGCGCCTGAAGCAAGATCGGATATGTCCAAGAAGCGAATCAAGCCGACTCCCCCGAGTGAGGGGAAGACAAGAGGCCCCCGGACCCGTTCCCAGAGGAGTGGTCCTGGGCGGGACTCACGAGTGGAGAAGCAAAAGGCTGGGGAGCGGTCCGCGGCCAGCACGGCGTCGGCCGCGCGGGAGATCGTCGAGTCGATCGTGATCGCCTTCGTGCTGGCCTTTCTGTTCCGCACGTTCGAGGCCGAGGCGTTTGTGATTCCCACCGGGTCGATGGCCTCCACGCTGATGGGCCGCCACAAGGACCTGATCTGCGAGAAGTGCGGATTCCCCTTCCAGGCCAGCGCCAGCGACGAGATCAACTCGGACACCAACCGCCGCTACCCGGACAACCGCTCGGTGGTGTCCGCCACCTGTCCGAACTGCCGCCACACGATGTACGTGGGCCCCGACGCCCGCAGCGAGTCCCATCCCTCGTACAAGGGCGACCGCATCCTGGTCGCCAAGTTTCCCTACTGGTTCAGCGAGCCGCAACGGTGGGACGTGGCCGTGTTCAAGTATCCCGGCGAGGCGAGGACCAACTTCATCAAGCGGCTCGTCGGTCTGCCCGGCGAGACCGTCCGCATCGAGCACGGCGACCTGTTCATCAAGAACGGCGATCGCGACGGCTGGAAGATCGCCCGCAAGCCGCTTGACAAAGTCCGCGCGATGATGCGGATGGTCTACGACAACGACTACGTGCAGGAGGAGATCGTCTCGGGCGTTTGGCCCGCTCGCTGGAGCGGTACGGCCGCATCGGATCCGTTCGTAGCCCCGCCTTCAGGCGGACGAGAACCGGCTGAAGCCGGAACTGCGAACCTGTCAGCGGCGGCCGGATGGACGGCCTCCAAGGATCTTCAGGCGTTCCGCACTTCGGGCGAGGACGAAGGCGAAGCATGGCTTCACTACGAGCATCGCGTGCCCTCCTGGGAGGATTGGGACAGGCTCAAGCGGGGCGCCCGCTCGCCCGACCCTTTGCGGCCGCAGTTGATCACCGATTTCACGGCCTACAACACCAAGGAAGTCCGGCCCGTCTATGGCCGCGACAATATGTACGACGTGCCGCCGCCGAATTGGCAGAACCTGGGCCTGCACTGGGTGGGCGACCTGGCCGTCGAGTGCGAGCTGGTCGTGCTCGGCGAGGGCGGGGAGGCCGTTTTCGAGCTGGTCGAGGGCGGCCGGCGGTTCCAGTGCCGCTTCGATCTGGCGACGGGCCGGGCGACGCTGGGAATCGACGGGCGGGAGGATTTTGCGCCCTCGGCCGCGACGGCCGTCTGCGGGCCCGGCGAGTACCGGATCTTCTTCGCCAACTTCGACGACCAACTCTACGTGGCGGTCGACGGCGATGAGCTCGAGTTCGACGCGGCGACCACGTTCGGCCCGCTCGGCAACGATCGTCCGACGGTGGCCGACTTGGCGCCGGTTCGCATCGGCTCGGCCGGGGCGGGCCTGGAAGTCCGCCACCTCAAGGTTTACCGCGACATCCACTACATTGCCGAGAAGGTTCAGGGATACGGTTTCGGCGACGGCGGGATGACCGACTACAAGTATCCGCCGTTTCCCTATCATTACCCGGTGAGCCGGCAGGAAGTGGCTCGCGTGTTGTCCGATCCGCGCCAGTGGGGGCCGCTGGCCGCCAGCCGCGGCTCGGTCCAATTCGCGCTCGAAGCGGACCAGTTCCTCGTCTTCGGCGACAACAGCGCCGAGAGCAAGGACAGCCGGCTCTGGGGCAGGGAGCACTACGTCAGCCGCGAGTTGTTGATCGGCAAGGCCCTGGTGATCTACTGGCCGCACTCTTTGCACCGCATTCCGGGCACGCCGATCCCGATTCGCTTCTTTCCCAATTTCTGGCGAATGGGTTTCGTTCGCTGAATCCGCCCTTGGCGGGAGAAGGAGCTCCACGCGATGAACGATCCATCCGGCCTGGACGACTCGCCCGCCGAAGCCGCCCGAACGGACGCCGTGATGGAGCCGATGCTGGCGGCCTACGGCCTTGTGAAGGATTACGGCAGCCGCCGCGTCGTGGACGGGGTCGATTTGGAGGTTTTCCCGGGCGAGATCGTGGGGCTGTTGGGCCCCAACGGCGCCGGCAAGACGACCACCTTCCGCATGACCTGCGGCATGATCGAGCCCAATGCCGGCAAGGTCCTTCTGGCGGGAAAAGACGTCACCGCCTGGCCCATGTATCGCCGCGCCCGCGATGGCGGCATGGGCTACCTGGCGCAGGAATCGAGCGTCTTTCGGAAGCTCTCCGTCGAGGACAACCTGCTGGCGGTGATGGAGATGCTGGGCATGGACCGCAAGACCCGCCGCCGCCGCTGCGGCGAGCTGCTCGAACAGTTCAACATCGCCAGGCTCCGCAGATCCAAGGGCGCGTCGCTCTCCGGCGGCGAGCGCCGCCGGCTGGAAATCGCCCGCGCCCTGGTCTCCGACCCCAAGATCATCCTCTTGGACGAACCCTTCACCGGCATCGACCCGGTGACCGTCGACAGCATCCAGGACATCATTCGGGGCCTGCGGGCGGACGCAATCGCGATCTTGATCACCGACCACCAGGTCCGCGAGACGCTTCAGATCACCGACCGCAGCTACGTGATCCGCAACGGACAGGTGCTCTGCCACGGCACGCCGGACGAGGTCTTGAGCGACCCCGAGGCCCGCCGCTGCTATTTTGGCGAGGACATGCACCTGGGCCGCGCACCGATCCCCGAGCCGCATCAGCGGCCCGCGGCCGAGCCCGTCGACCAGCCCAGCATCCTGGGCCTTCCCGAGCTCCCGCCCGGCGACGACTGAGGCGAATGACACTGCCGCTTGAGGGCCTCGCGTTTACGGCGGGTGCGGCCACCGACTTGCGGGAGATCCCGAATCGTTGGTAGACTCTTGGCAAGGTCGGTCGGCCTTTCCATCCAACTCTGGAGGGCCCATCATGGCGGCGGCCCAGTACGGGAGGGCAGCCAGGTTTCCAACCACGCGGTGGTCCCTGTTGGACCTGATCCGCCGAGGGGACGCCGAAACCACGCGGGAGGCGCTGGGGGAGCTTCTCAGTCGGTATCTGCCGGCATTGCAGGCGCACCTCACCCGCGGCAGAGGATTGACACCGGACGATGCAGACGACCTGATCCAAGAATTCATTGCGGGCAAGATCCTTGAGCGAGACTTGATCTCCCGGGCGGACCGGCAGTTGGGCAAATTCCGGACCTTTCTGCTTACGGCGCTGGATCGTTTTCTCATTGATCGGCTTCGCCACGGCGGCGCAAGGAAGCGATCTCCCGGCGACGGCGGCCTGGTGGCCATTGGTGATCACTACCAGTGCCTGCGGACCGATCGGACGGCCTCCGCCATTTTCGACGTGACTTGGGGCCGGAGCGTGCTGGCCGAGGCCCTCGACCGAATGCGCCGCCACTGCGAGACGTCGGGCCGCACCGACGTCTGGGGCGTCTTCCAATGTCGCCTGGTCGATCCGATCCTTGAAAGGACCGAGCCGGTCGAGTACGGGCAACTGGTGGAGCGGTTCGGACTGAACTCGCCCGCCCACGCGTCCAACGTGCTGATCACTGCGAAGCGGATGTTCGCGCGCACTTTGCGGTCCGTGGTGGCGGAGTATTGCCGAGACAATCGCGAGGTCGAATCGGAAATCGAGGAGCTCAAGCAGATCCTTGCACGAAGCGGCGAATAGGTGGAGGAACAGTCCGGCTCTTGATCGTTGCACACCGAGACGCGAGGAAACCGTGGACGACAGCGGTATGTTCGACAGCAAGGCCAGTTGGCTGGCGGAGATGATGGACCTGGACGACGGCGATCAGGGACTCTGGAAGCCCGCCGAGCTGGAGGCCATGCTCCGACATCAGCTTTCGGCCGCGCTTGATTTCGACCTCAGCTATTTGGGCGAGCAAGCCGCAGAGCGTCTGCGCGTGCTGCCGCCGGTCGAAGGTCCCCCGATAAGGAGCTTCCACGAGCTCCTGCACCATCCCTGTCCGCCGGTCGAACTCCTGGAGTTGACCAAGGAGTTTGCCAAGGCGTGCCGAATTCGTCGCGAGCGGCTCTTGCCGGAGGAGATTGCCGCCATGCTGTACACGCTGAGCATCGTGGTGGCAAGGACGAAATGCCGGCGGCGGCTCACCAAGCTCGAAGACCACGCGTTCCGCTACAGCCTGGACTGGGCGTTGAAACAACCTTGGGTGGATGAAGCAACGCGAGGGCTTCTCCGTGAAGGGCGTCAGGTGATCGGCAGCGGGGAGGCGGAGTCGGATGTCTGATCCACAAGACGACAAACCGCCCGGGATGTCGATGCCCGATGCCGTCGCTGCCGCGCAACTGGGAGAATACCGGGTTTTGCAGAGGTTGGGCAGAGGCGGAATGGGGCTGGTCTACAAGGCGCTGCACACCGAGCTGGACCGCGTCGTCGCGCTGAAGGTCTTGCTCAAGGAACGCACCGGGGATGAGGAGGCCGTCCGCCGGTTTCAGCGGGAAATGAAGGCCGTCGCGCGGCTCGACCACCCCAACATCGTCCGCGCCCACGACGCGCGGGAAATCGCGGGCAGGCGCGTCCTGGTGATGGAATACGTCGAGGGCCTGAACCTTGCCGAGCTGGTCGGACGTCTCGGTCGGTTGCCGGTTGCCGATGCCTGTGAACTGGTCCGCCAGACGGCCGTAGGACTCGAATACGCCCATCATCACGGACTGGTGCACCGCGACGTCAAGCCGTCGAATCTGATCCTCAACCGGGAAGGGAAAGTCAAGATCCTTGACCTCGGGCTCGCCCTCGTCCGCACCACGTGGACGGCCGGCAAAGAGACGACCGGACTGGGCCAGTTGATGGGTACGCCCGATTACATGGCCCCTGAGCAGGCCTCCGACAGCCACAACGTCGACAGCCGCGCCGATCTGTACAGCCTCGGGTGTACGCTGTACGAGCTGCTTGTCGGGCGTGCGCCTTTCTCCGGTCAGGCGTATCAAAGCGCCTTCAACAAGATGAACGCCCACGTGAACGAGCCGGCCCCCCCCATCCGGCAGTCTCGTGGCGACGTGCCCGAGCTGCTGGCGTCGGTCCTCGATCGAATGCTGGCCAAGGCCCCCCAAGAGCGGTTTCCCACCGCGGGGGAAGTCGTCGATGCCCTCGGCCCCTTCGCGACCGGATGTGATCTGTTGGGATTGTTGTCCGAAGCGGAGGGCAAACCCAGGCCCGCGAAAGGAGAAGCCGAACGGGCTGTTGAGGCGGACCGGATGGCGATGCCGGCGGCCACCAGCACACCCCGAGGTCGTCTCACCGAGCCCCGGCCGCAACCTCGGCGACCGGCAGCCTGGCGGCGGAAGGCGTGGGCGATTGCCGCAGGACTGGCGCTGCTGGTCGCCGGCGTGGGTTTGACCGCGGCGATCCTCTTCCCGCCGGCCGGCTCCTCGACGGCGCAATCGCGGCTCGAGCCCGCACCCGATCCGCCAACCCCACCTCCACCCCAGCCGGAACCGCGCCGGTGGCTGGTTCTCAGTTGGTCGCCCGAGCTGGAGTCGGGCAAGCCCGATCTGTGGCTCTTCGACGGCGAGGGTCAAAGGCGCCGGGTAACCGACGAGCCGGACTGGGTCGATCTTCAGCCGACGTTCTCTCCGGATGGTCGGCGGATCGCTTTCATTCGCGCAGACTCTCCCCGCGGTGCCAGCGACGTGTACGTGTGCAACACCGACGGCAGCGGTCTGCGGCGACTGGTCCCCGCCGACAGTGCGGACGCCGAGTCGCCGCGGCTCCTGTCGCCGGTTTGGGTCTCCAACTCCGTGATCTATTACGCTCAGGAGACGTGGTTCGACAGGGGGGCGGAAACGGAAATCTGGCAGGTCGACGTGGACGGCAAGCAGCGACAGATGGTGTTCCGCGTCAAGGAGGCGTTGGAGGCGTTGGGGGTCCACGTCGCAGTGGTGACCGACGTCTCGCCCGACGGCCGGCTGGCCCTGATCGGCCTCCAACATCGCCCGCGGCCTACTTCGGACGTCTATGTCACGGACTCAAAAGGGAACTTGCTCGACGTAGTCTGGCAGGATGCCGACCAGACGGATACGCAGGCCGTTTGGTCGCCGGACGGGCAGAAGATCGCCTGGCATCACGGGCTCACCCCCGGGCCCCTTTTTGTTCCCCGCGCGACCGGCAACCAGCCGGACTATCACGGCGTCGGCCTGGCCCGTTTGGGGGCGGATGGGAAATGGGAGACGCGGTTTCAGCCGGGGGAAGATACCCAGCTAACGCCCATCGGATGGACCGACGACAGCAACTATCTGCTTTGCGCTCGGCTTCACGCGGCCCCAGGGCCCGGGAGAACGGAAGGACCCTGCGATGCAACGTTGTTCCTGATGGACACGGAATTCTTGCCGTTTCGCGAGCTCTTTTCCTTGCGAGCGCGTTGGCAGCAGGGGCCTGCCTGGGCCATGTGTCGTCTGGGCGATTGGGCACTGGTGCCCGAAGACGCCCTGCCGCCGCCTTTGAAGCCCCGCTGACGGGGTTATCGCACTGCTGGGCAAGCCAGCAGTGGCATGCGAACGAGCGTGTCCCCCATTTTCGCCCTCTATTGCCCGTCCGTTTCGACGGCCGGCCACCAGGTTGGGCCGACGTCTTTGGGCAAGAGCGGGGCGGGGGCGGCGGCTTCGTGGAATTGGTCACAGCCGACGTCTTTTTGGGGGCCGCGGGGCTGGCCGTCGATGTCTCTGGTGACGTGGGGGAAATCGCCCACCGCCGCTGCGATGACAGGGCTATCGGATTGCGGCCGCCATAGATTGTTCTTGTCACGGGCGAAGCGGAGCGCCACCTGCTTGACGCCCGGAGGATCGTCGTCCTGCGGCTTCTCCGTCTGGCGGAGGTTGCCGGTCCAGGTCCAGTCGACCGGGGCGGCATACTGGCGAACGACCGGGCGATCGCCGATGAAGACGTTGTTCGCCACGATGCAGCTTTCGGGGGCCAACGACTGCTTCGTGCCCGCGCCGACGCCGATGGCAATCGGGTACTTGCAGTCGATCAGCGTGTTGAAGGCGATTTCAGCCCGGTGGACCTGGAAGTAGCCGCTGAGCGGTGAGCGAACGATGCCGTTCATGAAACTGATTGCCGAGCGGCTTTCGTCGCCCGTGAGCCCTTCGAAGTAGTTGTTGACGACGCGGTGATCGTCGCCGATGACCCGCACGCCGCCGGTCAGGCGTTTGCCTTCCCCCAGGAAGTAGTTGCCTTCGACGGTCGAGCGGTTTCCGTGGCGCAGCGTCAGCGCGCCGGCGCATCTTAGGAAGGTGTTGCCGCGGTAGACGTTCTCGCACGACTTGTTGGAGATGATCTCCGCCTCGCCGTCGCACTCTTCGAAGACGTTCGACTCGACGATCGTTCGGGAGTCGTTCATCGACACGTCGCTGGTTCCCACGCGAACCGACTCGCCGCCGTTGACTCCCAGTGGAGGGCGGTGGCCGAAGTAGTTGTGGTCAATGCGGTGGTCGTCGGGCCCGTCGCCCACCCAGACCACGAGCGTCGTCCCGCGGCTGTTTTTGCCGGAAAAGTGACAGTGGTCGACGCGATTGTTCGTGCCGTAGACGGAGACCCATTTCGACTCGATCTGCCCTTCGGCTCCCAGGCGATTGATGATCGCGCAGTTGGTGAGCCGGCAGTCGTGGGCGTGCTTCGCGCTGCTCGTGCGCAGCGCGATCACCTCGCTCTCTCCAACAATGTCCTGAAAGAACAGCCCCTCGACGACGAGATGTCGCCCGGAAAGCCGCAAATGCGACTTTCCCGTGACGACCACGCGTCCGGGCGTCTGGGCCCGCAGCGTGATCGGCTGCTCCGCGGTTCCGCTACCCTCGAGGTGCAAGGCGACGTTGTTCCATGCGCCGTCGGCCATGACGATCACGTCTTCGGGCTGTGCGGCGGCGAAGACGGCGGAGACGTCGTCCGCCGGAGTGACCGTGCGCTGTGCCGCGATCGAGCTGGAAGCATTGGCGGCGACCGCGAGAAGGAGGGCGAGTTGAAGTGCGGCGCGCATGAATGGCGTCTCCAGTTGTATTTGTCGGTCGAGCCGCAAACTTCCCTCTCCTGCGTGCGGGAGAGGGTGGCCGCGCAGCGGCCGGGTGAGGGCGGCTGGCGGGGGTGGAGACGTACGTGAACACGTCGGTCTGGAACACCGAATACCCTCACCCCCAGCCCCTCTCCCGTAGAACGGGAGAGGGGAGCTATTGCGATCTCTCCTGCTTTCTCTTGCGATCTTTCTTGCTTTGCTTGTCGTTTGCTGTTCACTCCGCAAACGTTCCCAACTGCGGCTGCTCCACCTGGACGTAATCGGCGTATCGCATGCTGACCGAGACGGCGTGGTCGCCGGCATTAAAGTTGATCGTCTCGTTTTCGCCGAGCCGCTCGTCGCAGAAGGTCGCCAGGGAGAAGAGGCTGCCGAAGGGCGGGATCGAGCCGGGGGCCAGCCCGGTCAATTCGAGCACTTCCTCGCGGCTGGCAAAACGCAGCTTTCGCCAGCCGCGGCTTTGGCGGATCTGGCGGCTGGCGAGCTTGCGGTCGGCCGGCAGCACGAACATCACCATGCGGTCGTCGCCTTTGCAGACGAGCGCTTTCGCCCCGCTGGCCAGCGGCGTGCCGCGGACGCGGGCGGCCTGCTGGCTCGTGTAGACCGGCTCGTGGCGGAGCACGTCGAACGCCACGCCGTGCGCTTCGAGCAACTCTTGCACACGCTCGAAGACTTCTTCGGCCATCGTCAGCCCTCGCGGATTTCGCGTTTTTCGGGGTCGTAGAGCTGGCGGCGGCCGGTATCGCTCGCCCGCACCGCCATGATCACCGCCACGGCGTGCTGGTAGCCGGCCTCGATCGGCGCCCGGCAGGTGCCGCGGCTGCGGATGCACTGGAGCCAGTCGAGGAAGTGGTCGGGCGTGTCGATCGGCTCGACTTTCTCCGCTTCTCTCGGCAGCTTGCTCGGCTTGCCGGCTCCTTCGCTGGAAATGCTCGGCGCGGTCCAGGGCGTCAGGTGCAGCGTGCCCGTCTGGCCCATGAAGCTGATCCGGTTGCCGTAGCTGTTGCCGAAGTTGGTCGTGTAGCTGACCATGAAGCCTTCGGGATAGATCCAGGTGGCCTCGACCTGGTCGGGGCAGGTGAACTGGTGCTCGTCGATCCAGGTGAAGGTGCCGCTCTGGGCCACGGCGCTGGTGGGGAATTTCGCGCCGGTGATGTAATGCACCAGGTCGATGAAATGGCTCCCCAGCCCGGGAATCGGGCCGTCGGAAAAATCGCGGTAGCCGTACCAGGCCGAGAACTTGCCGGCGTTGAACGGCTGCGGGGGCGCGTCGAGGAGGAACTCGTCCCACGCGACGTCGGCGGGATTGACTTCTGCCAGGCGGCTGTACCAGTAGGGCTTGGTGCTGTTGCGGTGCTGCTCGATCCGCGAGACCTTGCCGACGAGTCCTGCCAGGTAGACCTCGCGACAGGCCGTCGTGGTCGGAAGGCTGCGGATCTGCGTGCCGATCTGGCAAACGAGGCCCGCCGCCTTCGT
>Ga0180438_10003164_pt1 | contig 25347 bp, 22 predicted proteins | sample SS_ome_12_FD_132455 | JGI IMG/M metagenome (GOLD analysis project Ga0180438, IMG submission 132455) | Hypersaline lake sediment archaeal communities from the Salton Sea, California, USA - SS_3_D_2 metaG | ecosystem: Environmental > Aquatic > Non-marine Saline and Alkaline > Hypersaline >... | reverse complement strand
TTGCAGTCTCAGTATCGATTTCATCTTCGAGCCGGTCCATATCGAGCATTCCAGTCTTATCGACCCCGATTTCAACGAGTGTATAGCCCTGGTTCTCGAGTTCGCGGCAGACCTGGAGCACGGCCGGGTGTTCCACACGGCTTGTTATGATTTTCCGCCTGCCCGGTGCGGCGGCAAGTATCCCTTTTATCGCTGTGTTGTTACTTTCAGTCCCGCAGCCGGTAAAAATTATTTCGTCCGGATGGCATCCAAGAAAGTGAGCTACCTGTTCACGCCCCTGTCTGATTTTGCCGGCCACCTCTCCGCCGAAACTATGCATACTGGAGGGATTGCCGTAAAACTCGCAGAAGTAAGGCCTCATCGCCTCGAAGACCTCAGGGGCAACCTGCGTGGTAGCGTTATTATCGAAATATATAACCTTCATTTTTCAGTCCCTGTGTTCGTGGCGCTCCTGCGATTGCTTATCTTCTTCGACGTAGAGCTTGTCGGAGACGAATTCCCTCAGCCTGGACTCTACCACCTCTTTAAGTGTGAATTCAGCAACTTTGCAGTGGGCGCACATCTCTCGGAATGCCACGATAACTTTATCGCCTTCGATATCTATAAGTTCGATATTTCCGCCGTGCGCACGAAGCGCAGGGCGAATCTGCTCGTTTATAGTCCGCTGTATCAATTGCATCTTTTGAATATTGGTGAGCCTGTGCGGTTTGGCCGGCCTGGAAACGGCAGCTTCTTTGATTTTGTTATTCTGCACCTGCCCTATTATCTTTTCAATTTCACCTCTGCACCCACCGCACCCCCCGCCAGCCTTACAATAATTGGTTACATCTTCAACACTGCTGAGATTGTTCTGACGAATCACTCTGACAATTTCTTTCTCGGTTACACCGAAACAGTTACATACGACCCTGCCTTCCAGCTTATGCTTTTTTCTGCCTCCCGTCCGGTAGTTTTCTATAGCGGCCTCGAGCGCCTCTCTTCCCATAACCGAGCAGTGCATTTTCTGCTCAGGCAGGCCGCCGAGATAATCGGCGATATCTTTATTCGTAACCTTTTCAGCCTCCTCGACACTCATACCCTTTATCATTTCGGTTAGAACCGAAGAGGTTGCTATCGCGCTGGCGCACCCGAAGGTCTTGAATCTGGCATCCTTAATCCTACCATCCTCATCGAGCTTGAAAGTAAGCCTGAGAGCGTCCCCGCACGCCAGCGAGCCGACCTCACCGATACCGTCAGGGGCTTCTATCTCGCCGATGTTTCGCGGATTGAAAAAATGGTCTTTAACTTTCTCCGTATATTCCCACATTGTTAGTTTTTGAGTGATTCCCGAAAATCATCAATTATATCGTCTATGTGCTCTGTCCCGACCGAGACGCGAATATAATCATCGGTAACACCGGCGGCGAGCTGCTCGGATTCGGTCAGTTGCTGATGTGTTGTACTGGCTGGATGAATCACCAATGTCTTACTATCGCCGATATTTGCAAGGTGACTGGCTAACTTGACGCTGTTAATAAATTTAATACCAGCTTCTGTGCCGCCTTTGATGCCGAAGCCTAAAATGGCTCCCTGTCCGTTCGGTAGATATTTCTTAGCGAGTTCGTAATCCGGATGTGATTCAAGGCCGGGGTAATTAACCCATGTGACCATATCTTGTTTTTCAAGCCATTGTGCTAATTTCAATGCATTCTCAGAGTGTCTGGACATACGCAGATGCAGCGTCTCTAATCCCTGCAGAAACAAAAAGGCGTTAAAAGGAGACATACATCCGCCCATGTCACGTAAAAACTGTGTTCTGGCTTTTATTATATATGCCAAGTCGCCAAAATTTTCGACGTATTTTACGCCGTGATAACTCGGGTCCGGCTCGGTGAGTTCCGGGTATCTGCCGCCCGACCAATCAAATTTGCCGGAATCAATAAGCATCCCGCCGATACTTGTCCCGTGACCGCCGATAAACTTGGTACAGCTATGCACCACAATATCAATACCGTGTTCAATTGGCCGAAATAATATCGGTGATGCAACGGTATTATCGCAAACCACCGGCATATTATTCTTATGTGCAATAGCCGCAATTTTTTCGAACTCCAAAACATCATTTTTCGGATTGCCGATTGTTTCGATGTAGAGCAGGCGTGTGTTAGCTTTAATAGCCTTGGCAAAATTTTCCGGCTTTTTCGGGTCAACGAATGTAACGTCAATACCCAGTTTCGCAAATGTCTGGCTAAACAGCGTAACTGTTCCGCCGTAAAGTGAATTTGACGATACAATGTGCTGGCCTGCTTTGCATATATTCAAAACGCCGGCTGTTATCGCCGCCATGCCGGAACTAAAGCCAAGACCGCCAGTGCCGCCTTCCATAGCAGCCAATCGTTTTTCAAGCACATCAGTCGTCGGATTCATCAGCCGAGTATAAATATTGCCGAATTCATCCAGTGAAAAGAGGCTGGCTGCGTGTTCGGTATCCTTAAAACAATAGCTACTCGTTTGGTAAATAGGCACAGCCCGGCTGAGTGTATCACTATCAGGCTCCTGGCCGGCGTGCAGCGCAAGCGTTTCGAGATGGTATTTTTTCTGGTTATCCATTTTAACAATCCTTTTTATTTTGCCGGTAAGGTTTCGACCATTCTTTCGAGCGCTTTTTTCGCCTTTAATCTCGTCTCCTCGTTGACTTCGACTTTGTACTTCATATCTTCAAGGGATGCGATGATTTTATCAATAGTAATTTTCTTCATATTAGGACATATCGCCCTTTCGCTTGCCGCGATGAATTCAATATCCGGGTTTTGTTTTCTCAGAGCGTGAATTATCCCTTTTTCGGTAGCAACGATAAATTGATTCGTATTACTTTCTTTGGCAAATTTGATCATTTGGCTGGTACTGAGAATTCTGTCGGCCAGTTCTTTTACCGCACTTGTGCATTCCGGATGTGCCATTACAATTGCATCGGGCCAGTGTGCCTTTGTTTTGTTTATATCATCTTTTGTTATCACTATATGTACATGACAATAGCCCGGCCACAATACGAAGTTTCGCCCACTTTTTTCGGCAACATACTGACCAAGATACTTATCCGGCACAAAGATAATCTCTTTATCTTTCGGCAAAAAGCCTGCTACCTCAGCCGCATTCGCACTGGTACAGCAGTAATCACTCTCAGCCTTGACCTCGGCGGAGGTATTGACATAGCAGACAACCAATGCATCGGGATGCCTGCTCTTCAATTCTCTTAACTGTTCAGCCGTTATCATATCCGCCATCGGACAACTCGCTTCTTTATCCGGCAAAAGAACCGTTTTTTCAGGTGAGAGAATGGCCGCTGTCTCTGCCATAAACAGCACCCCGCAGAAGACGATTACCTCAGCATCGGTTTTTGAAGCTTTTATACTGAGCTCCAGAGAATCACCGCAGAAGTCAGCCAGGTCCTGAATTTCGGCAGGCTGATAGTTATGCGCTAAAATTATAGCCTTTCGCTGATGCTTGAGGCGTTCAATTTTTTCCATCAGTTCTTTATTCAAGCTCGCTCTCCTGTTACTTTCCGGTGGATTTCTCACTTTCGCCATTCTTGTGTTTCGTATAAATCAGGTCCGCCTTGGCGGTGGATACAGTGACGCCGGGCGGGACCGATTCCTTTATCCAGACGTTACCGCCGATGACCGTGTTTTTCCCGATAGTTATATCACCCAGCAGGGTGGCCTCTGCGTATATGGTTACGTTATCTTCGATTGTCGGATGCCTTTTGCCGCCTTTTATTATTTTCCCTCTTTCGTCTTTCGGAAAGCTCAGAGCACCGAGCGTGGCTCCCTGATATATTTTTACATTGTCTCCTATGATGGTTGTCTCTCCGATTACCACCCCGGTACCGTGGTCGATAAAGAAGTTTCTGCCGATTTTTGCTCCAGGATGAATATCGATACCGGTCTTTGTGTGGGCGTATTCGCTCATCATACGTGGAATGAGCGGAACACTTTTCACACATAGTTCGTGTGCTATCCGGTAGGTGGCGATGGCGGTTATACAGGGATAGCTTACCACGATTTCCTCACGCGATTTTGCCGCCGGGTCACCGTCAAAGGCCGACTGCACGTCACCCTTGAGCATCTCTCTTATACGCGGAAGCTGGAGCAGTAGTTCAGTGGCGGCTTCATCAGCCGTTTCCTCACACGCACTGCTGTCGCACCTTTCCATACGGCATTGATACCTGCAGGCCCTTTCAATCTGTTCGAGAAGCTCTTCGTGAACCTGCGTTAATATATCTCCGACGACGAAGTCGATATTTGCTCTGGCCACCGCTTTTTTGCCGGTATAACCCGGGAACAAGAGCTCGGTGAGCAAATCGAGGATTTCAACGATTTTGTCTTTTACCGGCAGATTTGCAGCATCTATGAAGTTTATTCCTGCCTCGTCTTTGTACGTATGGGTGATTTCGCTTACGATTTGCTTGATTTTTGTGGAAGTTAATCTTTGTTTTTTTGCCATTTTTGCCTTTCCTGCATCCTCTTGTTTTTTATGAATAGCTTCTATTCTCTAAAGGGTATAAATCCACTGAAATGCTATACTATATACAATAGTTGGTCAAGCTTGACATAAGTAATATATCGTGTATAATATTTGTCGGCAGGGAGGTTTCCCATGCTGGTTTTACAGTGCTCACAGTTATTCCGCCAAAGGCGGAACCTGCCTGTGGATGGGTTTATTCGCCTGTGGCGTGGTTATCACCCTGAAGGGTGCGCCTTTTAGCAGCTTAGATGGGATTGGGCCAATGCAGGAAAGAAGGACAAAAAAAGTTGCTTTCGTTTCATCTTATCCACCAAGGAAATGCGGCATTGCGACTTTCACATCAGATTTGGTTACGAATCTTAATAAAGCCGCCGAGGGTGAAAACTTTCAACCTCTGGTGGTAGCTATGCGTGTGGACAGTTCCACTGAGTACGATGAGCCCGTCAAGTTTGAAATTCGCCGAAATGTCAAAAGAGATTACATCTCCGCTGCCGATTACATAAATTTCAGTCGCGTTGACCTCGTAAGTGTTCAGCACGAGTTCGGACTCTTCGGCGGCGATGCGGGTGCACACATTAATCTCCTGCTCGACAGGTTGAAAATGCCCGTCTTTACAACACTGCACACCGTTATAAATCGACCATCATCGCCATATTGCAAATCAATGCTTGAGCTGTGCCGAGCCTCCGACAGACTTATAACAATGAATCAGCGAGGCGTTGAAATCCTCGATAAGCTGTACAACGTGCCGCCTGAAAAAATTACCTTGATTCCACACGGGATACCAGAAATCCCATTTGTGGACAGCGACTATTATAAACAAAAGGTTGGAATGCAGGGCAGAAGGACAATTCTTACTTTCGGTCTTGTCAACTGCGATAAAGGTATTGAAGTTATGCTGCGGGCAATGCCAAGGATTATTGAGGCCGACCCTTCTGTTTTATATCTGATACTGGGGATGACACATCCTCTGGTATTGAAGCAGGAGGGTGAAGCATACAGGTCGTCTCTCCAGAGGCTTGTTAATGAGCTGGGCCTGCACGAGCACGTGATTTTTCATAACCGGTTCGTCAGCGATGACGAACTGCGAAATTTCTTATGTGCCACGGATATCTATGTTACCCCGTATTTGCAGGAAGAACAGCTTACCAGCGGCACACTTGCCTTTGCGGTGGGGTCCGGAAAGGCGGTGGTCTCAACACCTTACTGGGCCGCATGCGAACTGCTCGCCGATGGAAGGGGAAAACTCGTAAGCTTTAACGCCCCGCAAGAAACCGCTGACACCATTATTGAGATTTTATGTGACGACACGCTCTTCCATTCGCTCCGCCGGCGAGCCTATGATTACGGCAAAGACAGAACCTGGCCAAAAATCGGCAGCCGTTACTGGCAGTTGTTTTGTAAACAACTGCCTGTCGCCGTTACTATGAAAGCCGAACCGGCCGAATCAAGCCTGATTTCCAGTATTGAACTGCCGGAGCCATCACTGTCATACCTACGCAGACTAACCGATGATACAGGCCTGATACAGCACGCAAAGTTCACCATTCCGGACCGAAACTACGGCTACTGCACCGATGACAATGCAAGGGCGGTCGTAGCTGTAACGAACTATTACGCTCGAAACCCGCAGGCTGAGGCACTGAGATTACTCGATATCTATTTGTCTTTTATTGTGCACGCACAGACAAAGACAGGCCAGCTCAGAAATCTTATGAATTTCGATGAAACCTGGTCGAAAAAACAACCGAAGAACGATGCCCTCGGACGCTCTGTCTGGGCACTGGGAACTCTTATGGCAAATCCGCCGCTGCCGGCTCACTTCTCCATTGCAAAAAATTGTTTCGATAAAACTCTTGCTCATATACAAAAGCAGTATCCGAAAGGATTGGCTTATTCCGTATTCGGAATGGTTAATTACCTCAAAAAATTCCCGGGCGCGAGTGAGATAAAGCGAAATCTCACAATGGCCGCTGAAAAACTCGTGCACGATTTCCAGAAACATACAGACTCTCAATGGCAGTGGTTTGAAGACGAGCTTACATATGATAATGCTGTTTTGCCGAATGCTTTGTTTCTGGCCGCAATGGAATTGAAAAACCAGAAATTCCTCGACGTCGCACAAAAGAGCTGCGACTTTTTGCTTGAAGCGACTTTTGACGGAGAGCACTTCAGCTTTGTCGGATGTAACGGATGGTATCGGCGAGATGGACATAAGGAAACTTTTGACCAGCAGCCGATTGAAGCCTGCAGCACTATCCTGATGCTCGATGCAGCTTATCAAGCTACCGGAAACGCTGGTTTTCTCGTAATCCAGCGCAAGGCCTTCGACTGGTTCATCGGGGAGAACGATTTGCATCTGCCACTGTATGATTTTAACAGTAAGGGCTGCTGTGACGGCCTTATGCAGAGCGGCGTAAATGCCAACCAGGGCGCAGAAAGCTCCATTAGTTTTTTACTCAGTCTCCTTACAGTGCTCGACAGTTATTCTCAGCTTCAAAAGCTGCCAAAAAACGCTGCTGTTTCATCGCAATACGGGCCATCTGATGAAAATAGCAAGTTATAATGTAAATTCAATTCGGGTCCGTCTGCCGTTGTTGTTGGATTGGCTCAGCAAAAACCACATTGACCTGTTATGTGTGCAGGAAACCAAGGTCCAGGACAAAGATTTCCCCGCTGAAGCGTTTGAGCAGAACGGCTATAATTGCATTTTCAAGGGTCAGAAAAGTTATAACGGCGTGGCGATTTTAAGTAGATACCAGGCCGGACAACTGCATTTCGGATTCGAAGACGAGCCAACCGACGGCCCACGACTAATTCGGGCCCAACTAAACGCAATAACAGTAGTGAACACTTATGTCCCTCAGGGGGTTGCGACTGACTCTGAAAAGTTCCGCTATAAGCTAAGATGGCTGGAGCGATTGCTGGCATTTTTCAAAAAAAACTTCGACAAAAAAGACCCGGTCCTTTGGGTCGGTGACTTAAATCTCGCAAGACTTCCAATCGATGTATACGACCCTGAGCGTTTGTCAGGTCACGTCTGCTATCATCCGGAGGTAACTCGGAGACTGGAAAAAATTATGCAGTGGGGATTTGTGGACCTTTTCAGACAGCACTGCACCGAGCCACGACAATATACATTCTGGGACTACAGACTGCCAAATGCTGTCAAACGCCATCTCGGCTGGCGCCTGGATTACATAATGGCCACAAAATCGCTGGCCGACAAATCCACCAATTGTTACATCGACAAACAGCCTCGTTTAGCAGACAGACCCAGCGACCACACACCAATCATAGCTGAACTCAAAATCTAATCCCAATTTGGCGGGTAAAATTCAACTGGGGAACAGGGATTCGAACCCCGACTAACTGATCCAGAGTCAGTCGTGCTACCATTACACCATTCCCCAATTTTTCTTTATCGTTTTCAGCCGGGCACATCCGACTTTACCAGGCCAATATTACCTCGCAATCTCAAATCCTGCGGTTGAAGTGTACTCGAAATCGAGCCAAATCACCACAGTATTTTTACCATCGCCGTTTGTCACTACCCCTTCTCTGAAATCAACTCCTGAAGGCCGCGAGATACCGTTTATCTTCAGCTCGCTCGCGCTCTCGCAGTCACCCCAGCCATTGATAACAAAACACGGATTTACAATCGGATTTTTTTCAGAGGCCTTAAGTGAAAATGACACAGCTTCCGGGCCTTTCTTTTCCATAACGTACGCCCGCTGCGCCATATCATACACCGGCAAAGTGCATCCGGCTGCGTCTTCTGCTTTTGCAGGATGAAGCCAGGACTTTGCCAGCACCGCAAGTTCGGATACCTGCTTGTCCGTCATCCCCACCAGCATCACCTTCGAGCGATACGGCGCTAACTCCTCGTGATGGTCCTTATACAGCGGCCAGTAAAGATTGCTGCACGCAGAATGTCCCGTACGGTCATGCACCGACTCTACTCTGCCGTCACAAAGTACCTGACCGACAGGCCAGTGGTTCCAACTGCCCCAGAACGGCCTGACCTTTCTTATAGCACCGCCCGTAATTACGAACGGGTCATATCCTCCCCTGTAATTGACGAGCTGAATATATGAATCATCAGGCCGCTTCAATTCTCCACTATGGGCAAACACATTCGCCTCACCTTCCAGGTTCGCAAGCGTCACACACTCCTGTGTATCCAGAATATCCTCAGCACCCTTCCCCGGCGGATATATCACAAGCGTCTCCTGCCATTCATGATTGACCGTATCCGACCAGCATACCATTTTCTTCGCCGCCACGCCATCCGGATAGATATAGTAATACATCTCCGCCCAGTCGCCCCAACCTGTCTGCTTATCGTAATGAGGGAACTTGCCGAGTATGTCCGCCACCGCATACCGGTAATGCACCACCGCGCGTGCCGGCGTATTCTCGATGATTCTGACGTGGTTGAACACGTGCGCCGTGTCCTGCATCGGCTCACAGCAACCGTTCTCATTCCACGTCTCATTGAATTCGTTGTTCATCCATTCGTTCTTCTCGTTGACTATGGCGGGTGCAAAATTCAGACCCCTCCAGAAAACAAACCGGATAGGCAGCTCATCGAAATCCACGACAACATCAACATAATCACCGTCCCTGAACAGGTTGTCCCACGTGTCGTAAAATTTCAGCTTCGTATAGCGCGCACCAAACTCGTCCGCCGCCCCGCCGCCCGGCAGTTCCCGACTGTCCATATCAGGATTGCTGCGCAGCTCCTCTCCGGGGTCGAAGCTGCTGTATAGTCTTTCTATCTCCCGCCGACCCAATGGCTGAGTATAAATCCTGAGCTCATCGATAAGGCCGTCAAAACCGAACAGCGTCGGTTTGACACTGCGATTGAATCTCGCCGGCAGCATCTTTGCGCCATTAAGACCAATCACCAGGTCCTCGTCTTTTGCCCTGCTCAAAGATGATTTTTCCGGCGATACCTTTAATACCTCTTTGCCGTCCACGTAGAGTACCAGATTTTTTTTATTTTCAAAAACAACTGCTATATGATGCCATTGCCACCTCGACAGAGTACCCTCACTCGTTTCAAACTCGTACCACAAGTCCCAGTTACTGCCCTTCCTGAGCTTAAACACTAACCGCCCGATATGGTCCACTCCCAGGTAAAAACCCTTCCTGCCGGGCAGGTCGCCCTGTGCGACTATTGGAGCCACTTTCCACGGATATGCCCCGATGGCCGCCCAGCATTCGATAGTAAAATTATTACCCATCCACGGCACCTTACCGCCCGGAAACGTTACCTTCGATGTATAGCCGTCGAACGCCAGGCACGTCCCCGACACACCCTTTTTCCAGTAGCTTTTGTGGCCGGATATCCTGCACTCGTACCCGCTGACCGTCTCTGTTGTCGTATCACCTTTGCCCTCATCGAACTTGAAACACACATTCGGCTCACCAACAGCAGAGCTTTTCTTCGGGTTACCCTTTACGATAGTGACAGGAGAAGATTTCTTCTTCGGCGGGCTGTAATCGACCTGCACAATACCATCACCGCTGAGCTTATACTGATATGTCTTTTTGTTCAGCGTGTCATTCCATTCGTCGGCACCAGGCGTCCCCTGTCTTATCGTCCGCTCCATTCTGCCGTCACTGTGTATGGTAAAATACTCATCGACGAAATCGAGCGGATTAATATCTTTCTTAGGGTTACCGGGCCTAAAGTTCGGCTCATACCGCCAGTGAACTTTTACTTTCTCCGGCGATTTTTGCACTATCTTTACCCGTGAAAACGCATTTATTTTATCCGGCATTTTGTCGCTGCCGTCGCCGCTTCTTTTTACTATTTCGTCGATATAATACTTTTTACCCGAAGTCGACTGCCAGTAACCCAGATAGCTGGAACTGCGATGGAAGACAAATTTACCGATTTCTCCGACTTTGACCACAATATCAGCGTATGGCCCGGTCCTTGAGTATTTCTCCCAGCCGTGCCGCAGCCCCGTCTCGGCAGCGAACGGTGCACCGGAGTCAATCTTTGTGTAGTACGCCTTCAGCCCACCTTCAGCCCGACAGCTCACAGCCACCAGCATAGAGACTAACACCGCCGCCGCCAGATTCTTAAAGATAGTTCTTCGCATTTCCATTTTCACTTTTACCAATTCCAAACCACGATTGTAAGAGAGGGAGCAAACCCAGTTACCCCCACCGATTCATTCGGGGGGGTTACTTTCACGCTTTTGACACAAACACTCATTTTAGAAAATTTTCAAGCCTTGGTCAAACCCCATTTGGCCATTAACGCAAGTGATATTATAGTGCTAACGGTTGAGCTTTTTCGTTTTCTGGCGGGTAACCGACTTTAGAACAACTATTTAAAATCTCACACCCTGCGCCTCGCCACAGTTATCCCCCGATTCATTCGGCTGGTCGCATTGCCATTTGACGATTCAGACCTCTTGTATTTTTACTCTTTATAACAGTTAATAATTAAATTATAATTCTGTGCAATGTTTTTGAATAAATAATAAACCAGAGTAAAAGGCGAAATTCCGATTTATGTTAGTTGTCATTGATTATAATGTGGGAAATGTCAAGAGTGTCTGCAACGCATTCAGCCATATTGGATGTAACGTCAAGCTAAGCATCGAGCCGCAGATTATCGAAAAAGCCGCCGGCCTTGTCCTGCCGGGTGTTGCAGCCTTCGGCTACGCCATAAATGCACTGGGAACTGCTGCAGGGCTGATAAAAAAAGCTGCTTTGAGCGGAAAGCCAATTCTCGGAATCTGCGTAGGATACCAGATGCTTTTTGACCGGAGCAGCGAATACGGCCGGCACAAAGGCCTCGGCCTGGTACGCGGAAACGTAATTCCAATCCCGACCGACCAAACAGTTCCGCATATGGGCTGGAACCTCGTGAAACTGCCGCAAAATATGGACTTATTCAAAGGCCTGGGAAAACAAAAGCATTTCTATTTTGCACACTCTTTCTATGCCGATGTTAAAGACAGCCAAGCCAGAATCGCATACACCGAGTACGGTTTTGATTTACCGGCCTGCGTACAAAAATCAAATATATACGGTGTACAGTTTCATCCTGAGAAAAGCGGTGAAAACGGTTTGGCTGTCCTGCGAAATTTTGCCGAAATTTGCAAAACGGGAAACCATTTATGCTGACAAAAAGAATCATTCCATGCCTCGATGTTAAAGATAACCGGGTGGTTAAAGGCGTTCAATTTGTGAACCTGCGTGACGCCGGAGACCCCGTCGAATTAGGAACAAGGTATAGTAACGAAGGCGCCGATGAGTTGGTCTTTCTCGATATCACCGCGACCATTCGATCTCGTAAAACTATTGTTGAGCTTGCAGAAAAGGTGGCCCAAAACGTCTTTATCCCGTTCACAGTGGGAGGTGGAATACAGACACTCGACCAGATAAACGAGCTTCTGTGAAGCGGCGCCGAAAAAGTCTCAATAAATACCGCCGCTGTTGAAAACCCGAACCTGATAACAGAAGCCGCCAGGTGTTTCGGAAATCAATGTATCGTCGTTGCCATTGACGCCAAAAGAGCAGACAGAAATTCGCACAAATGGCAGGTATGCGTGAAGGCCGGCTCAGAACCGACTGACATCGATGTGCTCGAATGGGCCGACAAAGTCGAAAATTCAGGTGCCGGCGAGATATTATTGACTTCAATGGATGCAGATGGTACTAAACAGGGATATGATAACCAACTGAATCGTGCTGTATCCGATGCCGTCAATATCCCGGTAATCGCATCAGGCGGTGCAGGTAAACTGGAGCATCTGTACGATGCCGTTGTTGATGGCGGCGCAGACGCTGTTCTTATGGCTTCGGTTACGCACTTTGGAAATTACACCATAAAGAAAATGAAAGAATACCTTGCCAATCGTGGTATCCCGGTAAATCTATAATAAACAGATTACAAAGAGGTGAATGTAAATGTGTGGAATAGTAGCTTATTTCGGTAAAAAAACAGCACAGCCGATTCTGCTCGAAGCCCTGAGACGGCTTGAGTATCGCGGCTATGACTCCGCTGGCATGGCATTATTGAGCACAAAGGGAATAAAACTCAAAAAGACAAAAGGAAGAATAGCCGCTTTGGAAAAAATCCTGGATAAAAAAGATGACTCTGAGAAGCTGGGACTAGCCCATACACGCTGGGCCACACACGGAAAGCCGAACACCGCCAATGCACATCCTCATCTGGACTACACCGGGAAAATCGCTGTAGTACATAACGGCATTATCGAAAACTACAGCACCCTGAAAACCTGGTTGCAAAATGAGGGTGTGGAATTCAAAAGCGAAACCGACACGGAGGTGATAGCAAATTTAATCGGTTATTTTTATACCAGACTCGGCAGCAGTGAAAACAAAAAGCAATCCGACGCCCAGAACAAATTCGAACAAGCTGTTCAACAGGTCCTTCGCAGACTGACCGGTACTTACGGCCTGGCGATAGTCTGCTCTGATTTTCCTGATATGCTCATCGGTGCCAAAAAAGGCAGTCCGCTGATTTTAGGCATCGGAGAAAAAGAATACATCCTCGCCTCGGACGTAGCTGCAATCGTCCAGCACACAAAGCAGGCAATATACCTTGCCGACAATGAGATGGTTACTATCAGCCCGGAGGGCTTTAACACCAAAACTATTGATAACGTTATGGTCAGCAAAAGTGTCAGAGAAATCGAATTTTCACTGGAACAAATCGAGCTGGCCGGCTTCCCGCATCATATGCTCAAGGAAATCTTTGAGCAGCCGAAGGTCCTGACTACCTGCATGGGCGGCCGATTAGACCGGACGAATAACAGAATTAAATTCGGCGGAATAGACTCATGTTCCCGAGAATTGACACGAACAAAGCGTTTTATCCTTACTGCCTGCGGAACTGCATTCCACGCCGCCCTCGTCGGAGAATTTTTGTTTGAAAAACTCGCGCGCATCCCCACCGAAACCGAATACGCCAGTGAATTCCGATATCGAAACCCCATTATTGACGATGGCACCGTTGCTATATCGATAAGCCAATCAGGTGAGACTGCGGACACTCTTGCAGCCGTGGAGCAGGCCGCAGAACGCGGCGCAAGGGTGCTGGGAATTGTTAATGTCGTAGGCTCTTCAATCGCGCGAGCGACAGATGCCGGTATATACCTCCACGCCGGGCCTGAAATAGGGGTCGCAAGCACAAAGGCCTTTACAGCACAAATAACGGTACTGACAATGCTGGCAATCGAGCTTGGAAGAAGAAAACACATCAGCGACGACCAGGCACAAAAATACATCGAACAGCTATCGGAAATACCTGACAAAATAAGACGGATATTAGAACAGTCAGAACATATTAAAGCTATTGCTTCAGCGAATATTAATAAGGAAAACTGGCTGTTTCTGGGCAGGGGTTTCAATTACCCGGTTGCTCTCGAAGGTGCACTGAAATTAAAGGAAATAAGCTATATCCACGCTGAAGGGCTTCCGGCTGCGGAGATGAAGCATGGCCCAATCGCTTTAATTGCCGACGCTATGCCGACAGTTTTTATTGCCACCTCCGGCCCTCAGTACGACAAAATCATTGGAAATGTTACCGAGGTCAGGGCGCGCGGCGGAAGGACTATCATCATTGCAACCGAAGGCGACGAGAACATAAAACAATACGCCGACCACTTAATTACCGTCCCGGATGTGCCGGAACTTCTGCAGCCCATATTGACCGTTGTGCCGCTGCAATTACTGGCCTACCACGCCGCCGTACTCCGCGGACACGATGTTGATAAACCACGAAACCTCGCAAAAAGTGTTACTGTCGAGTAAATATTTGAAAAGTGCAAATTCACTTTCATTTATACCTGCCTTTTCAGTTTCACTAATGGTTATATGAAAGACCGAATTTTCAGCCCCCTGCTGCTTAAATTACTGCCTTGTCCAGACTATGACCGCACTTTATCCTTCGAAGACAGACCAGGCTTATACTTTATTCAAAACTTGCTTTCATAACATCGATAACAGGTTGGGCGTCCATAGTTTTTCGCGTGCGGAATTCGACCTGAAAGGCATAGCCTGCCGGCAGGCTGGATGTGTTAAGGGTTGCCGGAGCAATTTCCACTACTCGAATGAATCCTTTTTTTGCGAATAGCTCTCCTTCACCTTCGTGAATTTCGTCCATTGGTCAATCTCGCCGTCGTTATTGGTATCAACACCTGCCCTTGTTTCTATGTCCTCGACCCAGGGGCCGTTACTGATAAAATCGTTTTTGTTGTGCTGAACGAGCAGGTAGAATTTCCCTTCGGCAAAGCCGACAGTTGGATCCGGGTGCAGCCCCTCGCCGATTTCACCGTCCCATACGAACCGCTTACTTATATCATCACTGCGCCATCGACCTACGCGCATGCTTTTATCTTTTTCGCGGGGATTGTAATCACAAAAAATATAGTATTGTGTCCCTACTTTTATCATAGTGTACGTGTTCCAGCCGGGAGCCTGATGAAAAGTGACTGATTTCATTCTTTGTTTTTTTTCGAACCTTTTCAGGGTTGACCGAAAAGTGGCCGAGTCTGCCTGTGGGGGCAGGCGTCCTTTCTCCAGCCTGAAGTTTTGACTCGTTGCGGTTGCCTCCTGCCAATCCTTATGGTTTTTTATTGTCCAGTTGTCGGCGCCGAGACAGAAAACTTCGCTTAAAAGCAAAACGGTTAATAATAAAATATATTTTTGCATGTTTTCTCCACTTAATTATGAGTTTAATACTCCTCATCAGGCTCGGCCCGTGGAACGCCACCCGGAGGAGATTACCGACTGTTATTGTTTTCGCAAACGACTCCCTACTTTCTTCAACACCTTCACATCTTCGGGATGTATTGAACCATCCGGTAACGGGCCCGTATTCAAAAGCAGGTTAGCGTTCATATCGTTTGCCTTTTTGAGCTGTTCATAACCTGAGCTGCCGATGCGCGTCTCATACAAAGAGCTATTATCATATACCACTGTCCATAATCTGCTGAACTTCGGCTTGAGACAGTACGAACCTGAACACTTTGACTTCATCCACATCACCGGTAAACTGTCTTTGTCGGTCGCGAGATGAACCTATTATAAAATCTTGCAGTTCTTCTCTTCCAGAAACCCACTTATTTGGGCTTACCAGTTCGGCGTCAAAATATACTGCCCGTGCACCACCACTGCCGGAATGGACCACGGCCACATGATGCCACGAACAATCGCTGATACTGCCAAACGTAGTCCTGTTTTGAGGAACTCCAATATCTCCCGTAGCATCATTCTCACAGTGAACCTGCCAGTCTCCATTTGGCCGGCTGGATACGACCCCTTGCCACCTTAAATTATCCGCGACTTGTGAATCTCGTATCCAGAACAGTATCGACCAGTTGTCCAAGCTGGTTTTGCCTGCGTTCGGGGCGCCGCGGCACCAGTCAAATCTTTTTGTGCTCTCGGTCTGCAGCGCACCCGCTGTGACGCATCGCGGCCAGTGCCGTCAATCAAATGTGCAGGTTGGAAGCGATTTTTTGGTAGAAATGAGCGGAAATGAGACGTTTTTGAGCGGTTTTAAAAAGGGGGCTACAGAAATGATTGAAAATACCCGGGTGCTGTCGGAGATATGGCTGGGACAAATTCTAATTTCTAAATCCTAAACAAATTCAAATACCCAAAATTTTAATGTTCAAAAAACTTAGCCCCAGAGGTCGCCGAGGGTATAGATTCCTTCGATAAACTCAGGACAAATAACACTGTTTTTAAAAATCTTTTAGGTAGGATTATTTACAGCCACAGAAAGTGGGGAGATGATTTAGGTATTAGCAGGTAGATAATGGTTTTTAAAGAAGGGAAACACACCACAAAGGAGAGAAAATAAAGGAAGTAATTGCAGGTAATAAATGTCAACGAAAGAATCGGTAAACGTCCCCTATTCTCCTATTCTCCCCTATTTTCCCGAGCCGGCTTTAGCTACAAAATCACCGTTACAAATCAGTAATCCAGCCATCTGGATGCGAATTTCTGTAAATCCTTAAAATTAACGCCGTCCTCGTGGTTATAATCCATACCATCGCACCAATCGCTGCTTTCTGTGCACTCATTCAGCCAATGGCTCACGAATAAGGCGAAATCAAGCATATTTACGGGCACGTATGAATTGATATGAATAAAGCACAGCTTCGGGTTGTCGCTTTGCGGACCTGCTGAGATAGTCAGTTTGCCATCTGAAACTGTAACAACGACGCTGTTATATTCGTCGAAATGATCACCTGTACCCTGTCCGCCATCTGTGTCATCAAGCAGTAAGCCTTCCAGCAGAACATCATTTATCTGATCATCATAGTCGGGATCTCCACAAACCAGGTCGATATCATATTTCCCGTTCGGCAATTCGATCTCCCAATCAGCTTTAAGATGCACAAGGGTATCATAACGCTGATCTTCATGTGTGTTACGTTCTCTGCCCTCGTTTGTCAAATTACTGCTCCAGCCATATGAGCAGCCATTGCCGCGATTGGCGTATGCAGCACCGTCGTCTTTGAGATATCCGGGTGGAACATCAGCAGAATCTAACTGGAAGTTAATGTTGATCGGTAGAAGCTCGCCGTAGCTGACAACCAGTTGGGGTGCATGAGAAGCACTGTCATATTCCTTTGAGTAAAACTTTTGCTTGTCGGTATTATCCTGGTCCATCCCGAACGAATATGTCCCGTTTGCGGTGATATAGGATGTAACGTCGAACTCAACCCATCCGGTTCCGGAAATAGTCTCATCGTCAATTTTTGAGCCCATATCCGGCTTGTTGTTCCAGGTCAGTGTGTCTTCGTCCCAACTGTTATCCGAAACTTCCTTGACATTTACCGTGTCATTTTCGGAGTTATGACAATAGACCCTCAGAGTTGCCTCATTGACTCTGCCGCAGATATCACTGACTGTGAACTTCAGGAATGACCATTTACCAACTTCGTGTGTCTGGAAGTCATCATCGCTGCCGTAATTGGTGTTTTCATCATATTTGTTGGCGTAGGTGTCTTCAATTGCATAGAAGGTGGTTTCATTCGGCTCTGGTACTCTTGGCGTCGCAGAGACCTCATTGGAGTTGTCCGATTCGTTCGAGAAGACATCCTCGGCGGTAACCACATAATAGTAGGTGTTATCGTTAATAACTGAAGTATCGATATAGCTGCTTGAAAGGAGAAGCGAGCCGTTTATCTTGCTGTACGGGCCGCCTGAAGAGTCATCGCGATATACGTTGTAGCCGGCCAAATCAAATTCGGCGTTATCCTGCCAGTCGAGAGATACCTGGTTATCATCTGGTGTAGCCGATAGATATGCTGGTGTATCCGGTGCTGTGGTGTCGTTGGGGTTGGCAAGCCGTTCCGCCAGTTGCACTTCGTAGAGTGATGACGGACTCAGGCAGGGGTCACCTGTGCCTTCCATATAGCCGGGAGGACCGTTCTGCCAGGAACCGTCGCCTCCGTCTGTAACTACTGCGTTGCAGCCGATAGCATAGTTCTGGGCAGTTGGAGGTTGCTGTACAATTATTGTCCCGTCGTTGAGCAGCGTGCAGTTCCATGCGACAGAGTGTACTGTAGCCCAGCCGTGTTCACAACCCATTCTCTGGAATCCGATATGATTCCAATCGTCTGAGTCTTCGTAATGGTTATCAAAAAGTAATCCATTAACCCAGCGGTAATGTCCTTCACTTGCGTATTGATTATCTTCGCCAGTATTGTTGACAAAAGCATTGCAGTTGTCACGTCCGCTGCCGTCGCAGATGTATGCATGGCGAGCATGGTTTGCATAGCAATTTGTTATAAGAATCTGCTGTCCACTGAGGATGAAAAAGTTGTATCCTCTTCCGCCGGTTCCACCGCGATGGCAGTCTATCGCACTGCACCCATCGAGTGTCATTCTGAAGGCACCATTAAGTTTGAATCCTGCAATCTGGAAATGCCTGCCTGTGGCGCGAAGTGCCCAACAGTCATCGACGCCCACGAACTTGATCGCATGGCACGAGTGGTCGTCTGTGCCGCTGCCGCTGGTCTCTATATCGACCCTCAGGTCCTCAACACCACAATTAGATATACGGGTTTTAGGGTTAAGGATGCTCATAGTGCACTGTGTGAGTGACTTGTCGATGTCGAAAAAGAGCGGTGCATCGAAGCCGATCGCATTGCCGTTTATGGCTACTACTCGTCTTGAGGCATTAATATGCACATCTCCGGGTTCCCAGCTGCAGCCGCCGTAATCAACCGCTTCGAGCCAGTCCCATGTATCCGGGTGATCTATGACAATGCGGTCACCGACAGAGTAATACTCCGGGTGTTCTACATGTACAACCCTCGATCCGACGGGGACGTAATCATCTATGATATTGCAGGTCGTGCCGGCTTCGTAATGATTATTCTTGGTGTCGCCGCCATTGTCAAATACGAGCACGCCTTCTTGATAAGCATCACAATCCCAGTCGTCACCGCCGTCTCCGTAATCATAATCCTGGACGCGGAAGATGATCGTATCGCCGCCGCCGCCACCATCGCCTTCACCGCGAATGACTACACCGCTTGCGGTAACATACAGAGCATCGTATACGTTGTATGTGCCGGCTTCGAGAAGCAGTGCACCGCGGATTCCGTTCGCATCCGGCGTTAGTGCACAGACCCAGTCAATGGCGTTCTGAATAAGCTCTGTGTCATCGCCGCCTGTAGTCTGGATGGTTTTAACGGTATTTACATCTGGTATGTTAACACCGCCGCCCATGTAGCCCGCATAACTGAAATCGCCGATGCGGTGCCCTGTGCTCGGCTCGGCTTCGTATACCAGCATGCCGTTTGAATCGTAGTGAACAAGGTTCGACTCCCATGCAAAAGCAGGCACAGCCAATAACCAAAAAAACATAGCCAATAAAATCACTTTTTTTGCTATTTTCATTTCTGCCCCTTTTTCAATAATAAGATATTAGGGAATTTACAAACTCTGTGAATTGTCTCCACCGCATCCTCCGTTTACTCCTCTTGCCGATTACAACCCTTAGATGCTTATAAACACTTTTTGTTTTCCTAAATGATACTTAAAAATTGTACACGATATGCCTAAAAATGTCAAGGATTTTCGGCGGTAAATGCTTATAAAGCAGGAAGCAGGTGTTTATGGCATCGGTCAGGATTGGCAACAAAAGGTATAAAAAACGCTGACACAAACCAAGGTAGATAACAAACCCACTGCGGTGCAGGTGGCTAACAAAACGGAATTAAAGTATTTTTCCCCGTCGCGAGTGGTGGGGGTAAGCATTTGCGGGGATGGAAACAATTCCGGTGTAAAAGAAAGCCCCCTAATGAATTAGGGGGCTAACAAAATGAATTTAAACAAAACCCCCAGGACGTGGCCTGGGGGCTAAATAAGCTTAGTGGGTTAGGTGGTTATTTTTTTTGTTCTTGCTCCTCGCGAATTCTTTTTTTCAAGGCAAGCCAGTACTTTCGCTGCGACTTTTTGTCTTCGGCGTATCGCTCGAACGCCGGGCCTTGCATCGGCATTGAGGGGTATTTTTCAAGAACATTTTTGATTGTGTTGATTTCTCCGGCCAAGGCTGCGGGTGGTTTGTCTTGTGAGATTTCTTTATATTTTTCCTGGTCAACAGTCCCGCGTGTATCCCAGTAAACGCCCATGCCGTCACGCAGGACGTTTTTTGTTCGTACCATTTGGCATTCGGCAACATAAGAATATATCCAGTTGCGGAAATTAGAGGTTTTGCCTGAAAGGAACGGCATCATACTGAGGCCGTCAAACTCGTAACCCCGGGGCAGGTCCGCTCCCGTCAAATCGGCGATGGTCGGTGCTATATCCGCTACGCCTGCAAAGTCGTCCACCTCGCCTCTTGGTTTTATGAGTCCCGGGCCATAAACACAGAACGGGACTTTGGAGCCATATTCTTTTACGGCGCCGCTTAGTCCTTTGCCGTATCCGGCGGTTCCATTGTCAGTAGTAAAGATAATCAGCGTTTCGTCTTCGATACCAAGATTTCTGAGCTGGGCGATAAGTTCCCCGATGGTGTAATCAAGATACTGGACATGGTAATTCATACCTGCAGGGGTCCTTTTTACGATTGAGCCGTCGGGCATTTTTTCTTTGACGATTTTTGTGCCGGGATACATGTTAGTATCCATTGGGGGGACGCCGGGATAGCCCATGCCGTCATTTACGTAATCCCAATTTAAATGTCCCAGATGCGCAGGCCAGTAAACGAAGAACGGTTTGTCGTTGTCATGGCTTCTCTTCACGAAATTTTTGATGAATTTTAACTCAATATCAGAAGCATGGTCGTTCCAGGTCGTCCTGTATGACTTGCCGTTACCGACTTTCGATTCGGGATAGTCTGGATGATTATAGAGCGTATAGCCCGGGTTCCAGTAAAATGATGGTTTGCCAAGGCCTTTGGGGCCCATCGGTTTTTTGTCCGCTGGCGCGCGGGCTGCGTATTTGCCCGGTGTAAATACGAATTCGTCAAAATGGTAGTCGTTTTTATCTCCGTCGAGCTGCCATTTTCCGACGAGCTGCGTGGCGTAACCTGCCTTTTTTGCAATCTTGCCGATTGTTAAATGAGATTCGTTAAGTGGATAGTTCTTTTCGCCTTTTTTCGGGCTGTATCCATTCGACCACCAGCCGGTACGATGGGCGTATCGGCCGGTCATTATCATTCCGCGGCTTGGATGGCATAAAGGTGATGCCCAGCCATGCCTGAACTGAACACCCTTATTTTTTATCATCTCCAGAACCGGGGTACTGCAAGGTGCATCTGCATACACAGGGCTGGGAATTTTATAAGTAGGGAACTCTTTGGCGGATATATCGTCGGCCATAATAACAATTATGTTCGGTTTTTTTGCGTTTGAGCCTGCTTTGGGGAACGGTTTTGCCGACATTGCCAGCCCGGCGACCGTTACGGAAGCTGTTTTGAGAAAATCACGTCGATTCATTGACTGCATATTTGTTACCTCCTTTAGAAAAGTTTATCCGGCATTAACCACTTGTACGGTTACAAAACATGATTCAGTTTTTTCAGATTCGATATTGTTACAGAATTACCTGGAACTGTCAAGATTTTCCTTTCTGCGGCAGTTTAATATTTAACGTGCCCTGTGAATACTTTACTGGAGCTTGTGGAAAACAATATGGCCGAGGAATCAAACCTGACTATAAGGCCAGGAAAAATCCACAAGGCACTGCAAGAGTTGTTGATACAATTTTGGTAAGCGTTCACTGCTAAATGGCCGTTTCTGTCATTGCGAGGCCCTGAAAGGACCGCGGCAATCTCAACTTATCGATTATTGAAATTGCTTCGTTGCAAGATCAACGAAATGCAGGAAGCTACTATTGACCTTTGAAAAAATAAAGGAACGAGCCTGTATTAGCCGATAATATTATGTATGAGACCAAAGGGAACAGTAAAAGAACTTCAGCGACGTCGAGAGCGAGCGATAGCTCTGCTGAACGACGGCGGTGGAATCCGCGAGGTTGCCCGAATAGTTGGCTCTTCTGGCAGTTCGGTGGTTCGATGGCGCGATGCCCACAAAAAAGGCGGGGCCAAAGCCCTCGAACCCAAGCCGGTACCAGGTCGGCCGAAGAAACTTTCGGACAAGAAACGGCAAAAGTTGGGTCGTCTGTTAAACAAAGGCCCGAAAGCTTTCGGTTACAAAACGAACTTGTGGACGTTGGAACGCATTGCAGCAGTAATCCGCAAGAAGTTTCGAGTTTGTTACCATCCTTCACAAGTCTGGCGAATCTTGAGGCAGATGGGCTACAGTTGCCAAAAGCCCGAACGCAGAGCTCGCGAACGAGACGAACAGGCGATAGCCATTTGGCGAAAGAGCGATTGGCCTCGTATAAAAAAAAGCCCGAAAAAGCGGTAAAACCACTGTTTTGCTGGATGAAAGCGGCTTTATCTTGGAGCCGACTGTTCGGCGAACCTGGGCTCGGCAAGGACAAACTCCCATTCATTATAGCTGGGACCGCCGTGACCGATTGTCGGCTATTTCTGCCATTACGGTTTCGCCGAGACGCCGGCGTCTGGGATTGTATTTTGCTGTTTGTGACCACAACATTGTCACTGATGATTTTGAAACATTTGTGGCGGAGTTGCTGTCACATTTTCCGCGAGGGGTTATCCTGGTTATGGATCGCTGGATGGTCCATCGCAGCGGTGCCAAAAGATTGCAGAGACGATTCAGCCGTGTTGAGGTGGAATGGCTGCCGCCTTATGCACCGGATCTCAATCCGGTCGAGCAGGTTTGGAACCGCGGCAAGTATACGGACCTGGCCAATTATATTCCCGAAGATATTACCGAACTTGGAAAAGAAGTTTGTAAATCCATCAATCATATGCGTCCCCAACGATCCCTATTACGATCCTTTTTCAAAAAGGCTGAACTTAAATTATGATGCGTTCCATTATTTACGCAAAGGTCAATAGAAAACAGGGCTTTGCGGTTACCGAAGAAGCACCCGTTGGCAATGGCAAGACTATTGATGTCTTGGCTGTCAAAGATGGCAGAAAAACAGCCTTTGAGATTGAGACCGGAAAATCTGATATCAAGGCAAATCTTGGTAAAGTAAAAAGTACGGGATTTGACCGGATAGTTTTCGTCGCTACGTCACCGGCTGCGGTCTCAGCTTATCAAAGGGCTACCGAATCGATATAGAATACAGCGATTCTGATAGTACTGAGTTGCTTACTTGGCTGGATATCTCATAGAAGATTAAATGCCCGAGTTGAAAAACAAAAGGCCGAGCAATACTAATGCCCAGCCTTCATGCGAATTTTAACTTATGTTCTCAAGACAACAAAAAAAGGCCAACCCTGACATCCATTAGATTTTATTCAGTCATCTAATTTTACCGGGTAAATCGTCACCTTGTTTTGGAATACTGCCGGTGGCAGTCTGTCTGGATCCATTAATTCTTCCTCAAACCCGCGGATATCATCTGGAATACCTTCTAAGTTTTTTCTTAAATCACGCAATTGAGACGAAAGTTGATTCTTTTCTCTGTAAAGGTTACAAAAATTTGATTCTACCGCGAATAGTCTTTCAGTCATTGATCTCTTGGCTTCAGCAGCTTTTATCTCAATAGTTAGATCTATCATCATCAATTCATACCTGTTTATTGCTTTAGTCAAGATTTGCCGCCCTTCAGGTGAACTCTCTTTCTCTTTCGTTTTTAGCGATTTTAAAGCCTCATCAAGTGCTTGCAGTTTCGCACGCATTTCGGCAAACTTTATCATCAAACCATCCAGATCTTTTTTCAGTTCCGACATGTTTTTCCTAGCAGCATCGATTGCCGCTCCTTCACCAGCATAAGGCATCCTCGATTTATACACCTTTTGATATTTTGCCTCGACTTCTGCCAATTCAGCTTCTTTATCAGGTATTTTCTTTTTAGCTTCATCATACATTTTTTCAAGATCGTCTAGTTCATTCAGGTATACTTGTCTTTCACTATTAGCCTCATCTGTTAAAACCTCCAGGAACGCTTCAATCGTCTTATGGGTTTCTTTTTCATTGACTCCATATACCCTGAAATGGTAATGGTTATTTAGATCAGCTCCAAATTTTCCGATTCGAACAATGCCGCTTGCCTGAAGTAAAGCAATTTGCTCAGGAGATAATGCTTTCCCAGCTGACGTTGATACAATCAATTTTATGACACCTGGACTGGAGAAATCCGGGAAGTTCTGTTTATGCCCTATATAAACTACGGCTACATGTGTTGCTTTTAAAAGATTTCTGGTTTGTGTGGTCATTCCTATCAAGTTCTGTTTTTGATTATTGATCTGAAATTCCGGTTCCGGTTTTGTACAATTTGGCTCGGTACCGAATGCCAGTGAACAGATACAGGCTAAGATCACAACGACTACCAATTGGTGTTTTCTTGAATTAATCATTTTCGGGTTCTCCTTTTTTAAAAGTTTTTCATTTTTAATTTTACTTGAGCTGCTGAAGTCGTTTGTGGATACATATCAATAATATAACTATACTGTTGTCTTACAATATCTTTATGATCAGGGTACTGTGCTAACAAATCGGCAGCGGCTAATAGTCGAGCAGCTTTGCCTGATTCCGATATTTTACGTTCGATCTCAACAATACTAAAATGAGTCTCGTCAGATCTTTCTTGTATATGCCATAAAACAAAACAGCTTGTAACAATCGTGATACTCGCAGCGATTGTTGCGTATCTGATCCAATGCGTTTTCTTGTCTTTGTATGTCTGTAAGAAACTAATTGCTTTTGTTTTCTCCGGTGGGAATATTTGTTCTTTGAGTTCCTTTGGTGGGCCTGATGGTCTGTACCGTTTCAATATCGATTCAATTTTTGCATCATCAATCATAAAAGTTTTTCCTTCATTCTATCTTCCAACATAAGTGCTTCTCTCAGTTTAGCTATGCCGTATCGATATCGACTTGCTGCAGTATTCACGGATATGCCTATCATTTCCCCTATCTCCGAAAATGTCTTGTCCTCATAAACTTTCATATGAAGTACCTCTCGCTGTTCTGGAGGTAATTTCCGAATTACCTCTTCGATTAAATCACGGTATTGTTCGCCAGTGTCTTCATCTAAATTTTCTAATAGTGGTTTGAAAGGCAACCCTTTTAGTTTGTTGCTGTACCGTTGCTGCTTTTTAATCATTCCATAACACGCATTCCGAACTGCAGTTCTTAAATAGTCATTCAAAGAATATATTTTGAGCGCACGTTTACCCAGTTTTAGTGTTTTCATAAATGCTAGTGCCGTTTCTAAAAAGTTAGTTTAAGTTTTAAAATTTTTCCTATAGGTATTCCGATGTTATGTAGAGATACGACTA
>Ga0180438_10003163_pt1 | contig 25366 bp, 19 predicted proteins | sample SS_ome_12_FD_132455 | JGI IMG/M metagenome (GOLD analysis project Ga0180438, IMG submission 132455) | Hypersaline lake sediment archaeal communities from the Salton Sea, California, USA - SS_3_D_2 metaG | ecosystem: Environmental > Aquatic > Non-marine Saline and Alkaline > Hypersaline >... | reverse complement strand
TTTCGGGTCTCCCAGGCAACGCTCGCGTTCGGCGGAGCTCCAGGCGAGGAACAAGCCCAGGTTCGTGGCCAAGTGGCGCGAGGCGCTGGCCCAGCAGCGGTCGAACGTCTTCGAGATTCCTCCCCACCAGGGCAGGGAGAAGATTCTCGTCGTCCTCCCGTTTCTTCCCCTGTGGGACCGGGCGGCAGGCGAGATGCGCTGGTTCCACACGCTCCAGATCCTGAACGAGCGCTACCAGGTCGTGCTCCTGGCGCGCAACGGCCAGGATGGGATCCGGTACATCAACCCGCTGGAGGAAGTGGGGATCACGGTGTTCCACACCGACACCGTAAGGCTGAGACAGCTGGGCTGCGAGATGATGGGCCCCGTGTGGATCGATGTCCCCGCGCTTCTTCGCTCCAACGATTTTCGGGCCGTGATCGTGGGTTTCTACCACGTGGCGACCCAGTACTACCAGGACATTCGGACGCACTCGCCGCAAAGCTTCCTCATCATCGATTCGTTCGACGTGGCCTTCCTCAGGGAACGGCGCCGGGCCGAGGTCTCCGGCCGGGACGAAGACCTGTGGAACGCCGAAGAGATCCGCCGGATCGAGCTCGGTTGGTACCGGAAGGCCGACATGGTGCTGACGGTGACCGAGAGGGACCGGGATGTGCTTCTGGCCGAAGATCCCATGCTCAGGGTCGGCATCTCGACGGACATCCATCCGCTGCAGCCGTTTGAGTGGAACGCGGGGCGGAAGGATCTGGTGTTCATCGGCAACTACAAGCACCAGCCGAACGAGGACGCCGTGCTCCACTTCGCCCGGGACATCCTCCCGCGGATCCAGAGGGAGCTGCCCGAGGTCAAGTTCTACATCGTCGGGAACAGTCCCACGCCCGCGGTCGAGGCGCTGGCGACAGATCGGGTGATCGTCACCGGCTACGTGCCCGACATCCTGCCCTACCTCCAGCAGTGCCGGGTGTGTGTGGTGCCGCTCCGGTACGGCGCCGGCCTGAAGGGCAAAGTCGGACAGGCGATGGCGGCCGGCATTCCCCAGGTCTCGACATCCATCGGCGCCGAGGGAATGGGACTCGTCCATGAGCGAGACATCCTGGTGGCGGACGACCCGGAGATCTTCGCCCGTGAGGTGATCCGGCTCTACCGGGATGACGCCCTCGGGCGGAGGCTGGCCGAGAACGCCCGGAATCTGGTCGCCGAGCGCTACAGCCGCGAAAACGCCGCGCGGTACTGGGAGGAAGTCTTCGAGGCGATCGATGCGGGCCGAGTGCCGCCCGAGAAGCAACCCCGGGCGGACGGTCCCGAGACCGGTTACCGGCGCCTCGACCGACGGCCGGAGATTGTACCGCGGGTGAGCATCGTCATGCCCGTGTACAACAACCTGTCAGTGACCCAGACGTGCTGGACCAGCCTCCGGAAGAATACGAGGATCCCGTTCGAACTGTTGGTGATCGACAACGGCTCGGAGGAACCGGTCGCCTTCGACGCCGAGCAGAACAACTACCGGTGCATACGCAACGAGACCAACCTGGGCTTCCCGGCGTCCGTGAACCAGGGAATCGAGAACACGTACGGCGACTACGTCGTGATCCTCAACAACGACTGCGTGGTGACACCGGGGTGGCTGGAGGGCCTTCTGGCGCACCTCGAGGAGGACAGGCGAATCGGCATCGTGGCGCCCCTGACCAACTACGCCAACACCGAGCAGCGGATCGAGGTCGGGTACGGCGACGAGCAGTCGCTGTACCGCTTCAGCCGAGATCTTCGCCGGAAGCACCGCGGCCGGGGGCGCGAGGTCCGCAAAGTCGTCGGGATGTGCATGGTGATCCCGAGGAGAGTCATCCAGGAGGTCGGGCTCTTCGATCCGCGGTTCGGGATCGGGAACTTCGAGGACGACGACTTCTGCATCCGCGTGCGTCTGGCGGGCTACAAGGTGGTGTGCGCCCAGGACGTCTTCGTCCACCACGAGGGCGGGGTCACGTTCCGTAGCATGGGCGTCGACTACGAGGCCCTGCTTGAGAAGAACTCCCGGATCTTTCTCGACAAGTGGGGCGGCATCCTGGGGACGTCTCCGGTCAGGCGCGAGCCGGCGAAACCGTCTCTGTCGGTGGTGCTGTTCCAGGATGGGCGTGAGGTTTCCCCCGAGCGGGTCGCGGCCACGCTGGCCACGCTGCCCGCCGGGGTGGACATCCGGGTCGTCTGCGAGGACCCCGAGCCCTTCCGGTTTCTGGAAGGCCCCGGACGGCGCGTGGTCGAGGTGGCCCCCGGGGGACTCTTCCGCATGATCGACGGCGAAATCCGCTCCGGCGAGACCCCGGTCGTGCTGGTCCTCTCCTCGAGGGTTCACGCCCCGGCGGGTTGGCTTGAGGAGATGGTCGACGCCGCCCAGGCGAGTCCGACGTCGGGCATCCTGGTTCCCCGGTGCAACCAGGGCCCCCCGGTCCAGCGTGTGCGCCCCGGCTACGCCTCTCCCGAGGAGGGCCTGGAGGCCTACGCGAGCAGAAACCGCGCACGGAACTCGAAGGCATGTAAGCAAACGGCGGACATCGGCGGGTGGTGTGTGCTGGTGTGCAGGAGGGCGTACGTCGAGGCGGACGGCCTCGCGCCCGAGTTCGAGTCGGGCGCGGTCTGGAACGATCTGGTGCTCAGGATGGCCGACCGGGGATGGTCGACCGGCTGTGCGTTGGGCAGTTACGTCCACCTGACCGCCGACGCCGAGGCCCCGTCGAACCCCGATCCCCACGAGAGGGCGGCCGTGGCTCGAGTCATCGAGGCGGGCGCGAGGCTGGCCCAGTCCGACGTCGCGGGGGCGCGGTCGTGCATCGAAGAGTCCCTGGCGTACAAGTCGGAGTACAGTCAGGCCCTATACTGCAGGGCCATCCTCCTGGCGGGTGAGGGGCGCCTGGGGGAGGCGGAGACGGATCTGAAGACCATCCTCAAGCTGAACCCGGACTTCACACAGGCGAAGAACAACCTGGGGTGTTTGGCCTTTGAGCAGGGCCGCGACGCCGAGGCCGAACGGCTCTTCCGCGAGGCCCTGGCCCGGGATCCCGGCAACGCCGAGATCGGCCGAAACCTCGGGGATTTCTACCTGAGCACGGGCGCTCTCGAAAAGGGGTTGGCGCTGTACCAGGATCTCGTCCAGCGGAACCCCAACGATCCCCAAACCTACCTGGACCTGGGAGGCTGGTACGACCGGCTGGGAGATCCTGCTGGGGCTGCGGACTGGTACAGGCAGGCGCTGAAGGTCCGTCCCGATTGCGGAGAGGCCGAGAAGCGGCTGGCCACACTTGCCGAAGGGAACCATGGTGCCTTCGAGGCGGAGGGGAATGCCCGATAGGAAGTCGGACACCCGGCCCCGGCGGGAACCGGTGCTCTCGGTTTGCCTCATCGCGAGGAACGAGGCCGAGAGGCTTCCCGCCACGCTGGGGAGCGTGGGGGCCGTCGCCTCCGAGATCGTGGTGGTCGATACGGGTTCGACGGACGACACGGTCGAAGTGGCCCGGCGCTACGGTGCCCGGGTCGTGGAGAAACCCTGGCGGCGCGACTTCTCCGGGGCGCGCAACACCTCGCTGGACGCGGCCACCGGGGATTGGATCCTCAGTTTGGACGCCGACGAGCGCCTGGTCGAGGGCCAGACGCCCATGCTGAAGCGCCTGCTCGCGGGCCGCGCGGACGCCTACTACGTCCGGATCCGCAGTCCACTCGCCGGTAGGGAGGTGGGCCGGACCTTCGTCCACCGGTTCCCGAGGCTCTTCCGGAATCGACCCGAGTTCCGGTTCCGGGGACGTGTCCACGAGCAGATTCTCCCGGCCCTCGAGGCGGCGGGAGCGCGCGTGCTCACCTCGGACCTCCGGATCGAGCACGTGGGCTACGCGGTGGATGCGTCTCAGACGCGCGAGAAGCTCCGACGGAACCTCGAGCTCCTCCAGATGGATCTTGAGGACCGGCCGGACGACGCCTACGTGTGCTACCACCTGGGAGAAACCTACGCGTTGCTGGACGAACCCGAAAGGGCCCGGCGCGCCTACGAGGCGGCCCTCGGGATCGGGGGCCTTCCGAAGGAGCACAGGGCCGCGGCGCATCAGAATCTGGCCGCCGTTCTGCTTAAGCTCGGCGAACTGGATCCGGCCGCGACCGAGGCGGAGACCGCCCTTCGGGTGGACGGTGGGACTTCCCTCGCGCTCCTGGTACTCGGCTCGGCGAACTGCCGGATGGGCAGGTATGCAGAGGCCGTGCGAGCCGTTGACCGGTACTTGAAGCGCGCCCGGCGTGCGTCGGGAAGGGCGAGCGTCCTCATGGGCTTCGAACCGGACCTGGGCCAGGCGTACCTGATCCGCGGGGAGTCTCTGTTCCGCTCGGGTCGTGTCCAGGAGGCCAGGCGCGACGCGCGGAAGGCCATCGAGGAAGCTCCCCACCTGGCCTCGGGACGAAGGCTGATGGCCAGAGTCCTGGCCTCGGAAGGCGAGTTCGGCGGAGCGGCGGAGCATCTTCGACGTGCGGTCGAGATGGAACCGGGCCGGGCGGAAACTTGGCGGGACCTTGCTCTGGCCCACCTCGAGTCGGGCGATCCGGACCAGGCCCTCCTCGCCCTCGACGCCGGTATCCGACAGATCGAGCAACCCATGCTTTACGATTGCCAAGGACTGCTGAGGATCAAGGCGGGCGACCTTCGGGGCGCGATCGTCAGCTACCGCCGCGTGCTGGAACTCGAGCCGAGATCGAGTAAAACGCACCGGCGCCTTGCGGGCCTTTATCAGAAACTCGGAGATTCTCGCCGTGCGCAGGAGCATTTGGCTGAGTTTGATGCGTTGACAGAGAGGAGGCATCTTCTCCCGGAACGGCTTCCCGACATTTCCCGGAATGAACGCTGCCAGGGGGCTAAAGTCTCGACGGAGACTTGCGATTAGCTCCTTTGGAGGTAAGGGCTGAACCTTGGGTCATCCCTCTAGTTCCCTCTGTTCCTGCAGCGTACCCGGGAAAGGAGGTGGATCAGGAACAAGAGCATCCGGGGATGTTCTTTCTCCGGCCCCTCGCACATTGTTCGGGAAGCGACTGATCAGGGACGATCAGTCGGGAGGAAACGGCAGGGACGCCGAAGGTGCACGATGACGTAGGAAAGGAGACACAGTATGGCGGGCGCTGACCTGTCTCGCATCAACACCAACATCGCCGCCCTGAACGCCCTGAAGGCATTGAGGGACGCGAACTCGAAGGTGACACTCCATCAGCTGAGACTTGCAACAGGGAAGCGGATCAACAATGCGGGCGACGATCCGGCCGGCCTGGTCTTCTCCAAGCGATTGGAATCGAGGGCCCGCGGCCTGGCGGTCGCCCGGGACAACACGAGCGATGTGTCCAACCTCATCTCGACGGCTGAGGGTGGGGTTCAGAACATCAGTGAGGTTCTTCTCACGATGAAGGAGAAGATCCTGCAGGCCGCGAACGACACCCTCGGAGCCGACGAGCGGACCGCGGTCGAGAGCCAGCTCGATGACCTGGCCGCTGAGATCGACGACATCGTCAACACGACGACCTGGGGCGGCAACGTCCTCCTGGACGGGACCTACACCTCGAAGACCTTCCAGGTGGGTGAGGCTGCGACGGACACGCTGAGCTTCGGCATCAGCCAGAACCACACGGCGTCGGGTCTGAGCGTAGCCGACGGCGACCTGGACGTCACCTCGGCGTCCACCGCCTCGACTGCCCTCAGCAACGTGAACACGGCGATCACGACCATCAACACGAGCCTGCAGTCGCTCGGGTCCACCCAGATGAGGGTCGGGGTCAAAGAGGCGAACATCTCGGTTTCGATCAACAACCAGTGGGCCGCATACAACAGGTTGTTCAACGCGGACATGGCCTCAGAGCAGGTGGAACTCATCAAGTACACAATGCTGCAGCAGTCGGCCACAGCTATGCTGGCGCAGGCGAACATGGCGCCGCAGAGCGTGTTGTCACTGATCCTAGGCTAGGATCGACGACTCGGGGACACCCGGAAGCGCAGCTTCCGGGTGTCCCCACCCAGAGGAACCGAGAAACCGAAAAGGGGATGTCATGCGCACCGCATGTCGGCCGTCCACACGGGAAGCCGTTGAGGCCTACAGCACCAGCCAGATCGAAGGCGCCACCCCCGGCCAGTTGGTGCTGCAGACGTTCGACTTCATCATCGGCTGCTGCCGGAGGGAAGACTGGATTCGGGCGAAGAAGGGTGTCGTGGAGCTGATGGGGGCGCTGAATCCCGACTATCCGGATGTCAGCGGGCCTCTGTTCCGGGTGTACGAGTACTGCCTGGATGTGATCCGCGATCAGAAGATTGAGGAAGCGATCGGGATTCTCTCCGAACTGCGGGACACCTGGGCGGATGTCGTGGATCGCGTGGAATCGGGCGCCGGCCACCCGGCGGCAGAGGTTACCTAAGCATGAGCAGCGTTGGCACGGTGTACACGGCGGAACTCGCGCAGTACCTCGATGTCTATCTGAGCTCCTACCGCCAGAACATCACGTCGCTCGAAAGACAGCGGGACGCGCTGGATGTCAAGACGGCGATCTACTCGGACCTGAAGTCCAAGCTCTCAACCCTGCGGTCTCTCGCCGAGGGGCTCTCGGGGACGGGTACGCTCTCGGCCTTCGGGGCCAAGACGACTACGTCCAGCAACGCGGGTGTCCTGTCGGCCGCGGCGGGCTCCGGGGCGGTGGCGATGACGCACACCATCCACGTCCAGCAGCTGGCCCGGGCTCACTCGGTCGTCTCCCACCGGTACACGTCGTCTGCCACCGATCTCAGCGACAGCTACGCCGGGACGCAGCAGTTCACGATCACGGTGGCGGGGACAGACTACGACGTCAGCGTGACCATCGACTCCGGAGACACGAACGAGGATGTCTTGACGGCGATCGCGTCGGCGATCAACGACGTCACGGACATCCCCGTGCGGGCCTCGAGAATCGACGACACGGACTCGACGTCGAAGATCTACATCGCGAGCACGGATACAGGCACCGCGAACAAGATGACGTTCACGGACACCGACGGGCTCCTGGCGGCCCTGGGGGTAAGCAACGGCACCCAGGCGACGGATACCGTGGGCGGGTACGTGTACGCGGACCTGGGAGGCAACGAGCTCGACGCGAATCTCACGGTGGATGGAATCAACATCATCAAGTCTTCGAATTCGATCAGCGACGTTCTCACCGGCGTGACCCTGACCCTGTTGGCAGAGCAGGAGGACACGGACGCGGATGTTTCTCTGACCGTCTCGGTCGACACGGAGACCATCACGTCGAAGGTGGAGGAGTTCCTGGGGGCGTACAACGACGCATACGATTACCTCGCCTCGAAGATCAGTGTCAACGGTACCACCTACGAACGGGGACCGCTGGCCGGGAACCACTCCTACGTCAACCTCTGGATGAACATGAGGACCCTTCTGGCCGGATCGGTGTCCACGGTCGAGGGGGGAACCTACTCGGGGCTCTCGCAAATCGGGATCCGGTCCAGCTCGACCGGACGGTTCTCCATCTCGGACGCCGATGAATTCGAAGAGGCGCTGGCGGACCACCTGGACGCCGTCGAGGAACTTTTCAACTCCACGGAGGGCATTGCGGTTCGGCTCGAGGACCTGATCGATGACTATACCCGGGCTTCGGGGATCATCTGGTCTAGCAAGGGTGCGGTGAGCGATCAGATCGACCTGTTGAACGACCGGATTGATCGCGCCGAGACCTTGATGGATTTCAAGGAAGAGGACCTCATCAGGCAGTACAGTGCGCTCCAGGAAGCGTCGTACATGCAGCAAGTCATGATGGAGGCGCTGGCCAACATGAGCTCCTGGCTGCTGTCCTAGCCGGGGGCCCGGACGCGGCGCCCGGCGTCGGGATTGCGTTAGACCTGAGGGGAGTCATGAGAGTAGCACACGGAGTGCCCCGCATCGCCTCTACCGGGAATACCGCCCCCCTGGAGGACGTCAAGAAGCGGACGGGAAGCGGTTCCCCTGCGGCAGGGCCTCGAGATACGGTCCAGATTTCCTCGGAGGCGAGGGATCTGCACACCGGCGGCGCGCCGAAGGCTCGAACGGACTCGGATGTGGACCGGGCGGAAGACGCCCGCATGGTGCGCATCCGGGAGCGGATCGGATCGGGCTTTTACGACGCGAGAAATGCGCGGCTGGCCGTCGCCGAGAAGATCCTGTCGCTGTTCGGGCTGTAGATCTGACCGCTCGAGGAGACCCGCTCGGACCCTTCCTCCTTGCGGACGGCGCCGAGGCGGGAAGCCTTCTGGAAAGGGGGACGGCCCTCCCGTGATCACCCTGACTCACCTGAAGGGCGAGAAAATCGTCCTGAACGCCGAACTGATCGAGAGCCTGGAAGCCACGCCCGACACTGTGATCACGCTGACAACGGGCAAGAAGATCGTCGTGCGTGAATCGGTCGCGGAGGTTGCCAAGAGAGTCGAAAACTACACCCTCCGGCGCCGCGCTTGCGTGGAAAAGGCCTGAGGGATCCGCTCGTTCCAGAAGGGCTAGACGATGGACCTGGCGACCATCATCGGGATCGCTTCCGGGTTTACGCTCCTCATCGTGTCCATCCTGATGGGTGGCGGCATCAGCACCTTCCTCAACGTCCCCTCGTTGATGATCGTCATCGGGGGCACGCTGGCCGCAACCCTGATTAACTACCCCCTGTCCGATTTCCTGGGTGTGATGAAGGTCGTCCGCAACGCCTTCTCCCGGAAGATCCCCAGCCCGGAGAACACGATCCGCAGGCTGGTCGAGTTCGCCGAGAAGGCCCGGCGGGACGGCCTGCTGGCCCTGGAGAAGGACGTCAAGGAGGTCGACGACGTCTTCCTCCGCACCGGGATGGAGCTGGCGATCGACGGGATGGACCCGGACCGGATCGAGACTCTGATGACGATGGAGCTGACGCTCCTGTCCGACCGGCACCGCCGAGGCCGGGACATGTTCAAACAGATGGGCAAGTACGCCCCGGCCTTCGGCATGATGGGGACCCTCATCGGCCTGATCCAGATGCTCAGGAACGTGAACGACCCGTCGAGCATCGGCCCCGGGATGGCGGTCGCTCTTATCACGACCTTCTACGGGACTCTCGTGGCCAACCTGATCTGCATACCGATCGCCGGCAAGTTGGAGGCCATCTCGGAGAACGAGGTTCTCGTCAAGGAGCTGGTCCTCGAGGGGATCAAGTCGATCCAGTCCGGAGACAACCCCAGGCTTGTGGAGAGGAAGCTCAAGACCTTCCTCCCCCCGGCGGTGCGGAGTGATCTGAAGGTCCTGGAGGGCGCGACCCGATGAAGAAGTCCGGCGCGAAGGAGGAGGAACCGGCATCCTGGCTCGCCACCTTCGGGGACATGGCCACCCTTCTCCTGACCTTCTACGTCATGATCTATGCCTCGTGCACCTACAAGCCGGGACAGTGGGAGACGGCCCAGGGTGCGATTGAGAAGATGCTGGCCGTCCTTCCCGGTCGGTCGGGCACCAGCCTGGTTTCCGAAGGCGGACACGGAATGCTCCCGGGCCAGACCTCCTTCGTGCCCCTGTTCGGAGTGATCGGTACGTTTACGGAGGCGCACTGGCGCGCCATCGAGGAGGCCGTGGCCGAGGCCTACGACCTGATGGGCCCGGACGTGGGGGACGGCCTCGTGCAGGTCGAGCCGACCGAAGAGGGGATCGTCTTTCGCGTGGCCGAGCCCATCGCGTTCAAGGTGGGCGAGGCCGACCTGAACCCGGCGATCCGGCCGCTCCTGGCGGCGCTGGCGGACGGGGTGGGGGATCGGGTCGAAGAGATCGTCGTGGAGGGCCACACGTGTGATCTTCCCATTCACACCGCGCGCTTCGCCTCGAACTGGGACCTGTCGGGCGCCAGAGCCGCCGAAGTCGTCCGGTTTCTCGTAGCGCACGAGGTGGACGCGGCCGTGATCTCCGCGCGCGCCTGCGGGGAGTACAGTCCCCGGGTGCCGAACGCGGACGAGGACTCGAGACGTCGAAACCGGCGCGTCGAGATACGGATCACCTTCGCAGAACCGGTCCGGTTGGCGAGTGAGATTCCCGGATGAAGAAGCGGAAGCAGCGGATCAAACCGGCCGACGAGTCGTTCGAACAGACGTTCATCGCCCTGATGCTGCTCCTCCTGTGCTTCATGGTCATCATGGTGTCGCTGGCACAGCTGGAGGGGCCGCGCTTCCGGAGGGCCATCGGTTCCGTGAGGGGTGCGCTCTCCATGCTCCCGGAGGCCGGCGGGAGCGGTGCGGTCCAGACGGGGGGCGCGGGGTTGCTCCGGCACAGGGGGGGTGTGGGGGCGAGCGAAGAGAAGACGTGGTGGGAACACGTGGAGGAGCTCGAAACCTCGCTCTCGGAGAGGCTCACCGAAGACCTGGAAGGCATGGTCCAGGTCGAGGCCACCGATTCGGGCTTCCATCTGACGCTGGGGAGCCTGGTCCTCTTCGATCGGGGCCGGGCGGGCCTCAGGCTGGAGGCCGAGCCGATCCTCGACGAGGTGAGCCGGTTCCTCTGGGACTGGGGTGGAGAGATTCACGTGATCGGTCACACGTGCGATCTGCCCGTCCGAACGGCCCGGTTCCCGTCAAACTGGGACCTCTCCGTCGCGCGCGCCGTTGCGGTGGCGCGCCGTCTCGAGGCAGGCGGGGTGGGCGGGGAGCGTCTGGTGGTGATCGGAATGGGAGACTCCCGTCCCGTGCGGCCCAACGATCGTGAGGACCACCGGGCCCTCAACCGACGCGTGGAAATCGTGTTGGAGTCGGAGGAGATCTCCCGCTGGGCCGGGCAACCGGACGATGTGGATGCACGCCCCACTCAGGCGGGTTCCCCGGGCGTTCCGGACGAAGTCGCGGCCGGGACGCACGCGGCCCCACCGGAAGGGTAGGGAACCATGAGCCAAGAAGCGATCTGGCTGGGCCGAACAGGCCGCGGTCGTGAGGATGCAGACCCGGCCGGTCGATCCGTGCGTCAGCCCGCGGAGGTCCGGAAACGCAGGGCCACCGCGGAGATCGACTCCCGGATCGAGCATCTCCCCCCCTTCCCGACGGTGCTCACCGAGCTCATCGGGCTGACCAACCGAGAGACCTCGGCCGCGCAGGATCTGAGAACCTGCATCGAGAAGGATCCAGTCCTCACGGCGCGAGTCCTCAGGCTGGCCAACTCGGCGTTTTACTCGCCGAGGGTGCCTGTGACCTCGGTGCAGCAGGGCGTCGTGATGCTGGGGCAGATGACGGTCAAGAGCCTGGCGATGGCGGCCGCCACGTTGAAGTTCCTGGGCGGGGCCATCGAGCCCTACGGCATGGTGCATGGCGGACTCTGGATGCACTCCTACGTCGTGGCGGATCTGACCCGCGAGATGGCGGTCGCCCTAGGCTGGACCGAGGAAGTCCAGGACGCGGTGTACGTGGCCGGCCTGCTGCACGACATCGGCAAGATCGTCCTGGTGGATGTCCTGATGCCGGCGCTCCGCGAGGATGACCGCTGTCGGAGGGACCCGGGCGGTGAGACCGTGGAGGCGTGGGAATCCAGGGTGGTGGGATTGAGCCACTCGGAGGTGGGCCGCAAGATCGCCGACAAGTGGCGCCTCGCCCCCCTGACTACGTGCTGTATCCACCACCACCACGCCGACGACGGTCGAGAGTCGGAGTTCAACCGGGAGATCGCTCTGGTCTCTCTGGCGGACGCCGGGGCGCGGCGAATCGGGGCGGGTCTTCAGGAGCCGGACGAAGAGGCCGACGTCGAGGGACGCACACTGGAAGCCGTGGGCCTGTCGGAGACGCAGTTCCGTGAGATCCTTGATCAATACGCCGAGAGGGGCACCCGTGTGATTGAACTCTTCTCCAACCTGGGAGGTCGGGCTTGACGGACGTTCTCGTGGGAGATCTTGCGGCGTTGTTGGTTTCGGTCCATGCGGCCCTCGACGAGGCGGAGCTGGCGCGGGCCGTGGGCCGGCTGGTCGATCAGCTGGCAGGTGAGGTTCAATGGCAGGTGCGGTTGGAGAGCGCCGGGCCCGACCCGAAACAGGTCTACCTCGGAGGCGTGGGGGCCTCGGCCGAGCACGCGCCCGATCTTGTGCCCCCGTCGGAGGGGCGGCGGGTGGAACTCCGCTTCCGGGAGGATCGGGTCGGCGAGCTGATCCTGGAAGGCGCACCGACGGGGACCGCGGACGACATCTGGCCGATGGTGGGCGAGCACGTGGGCGCGGCCGTCGTCAAGCACCAACTCTGGGCCCAGGCCGAGGACGATGCCCGTCAGAGACGGCGAAGCCTGGAGATGTTGGAGGACATCAGCGCCGTGGTCGGGAGCCTCGACATCGACTACGTTCTGGCGCGCTCTCTCGAACAGGTTCTCAAGGTCGTCGGCAGCGAGGTCGGCTCCGTGATGCGGTGGGACGGGCGCCGGTTTGCAGCCTCGGTCTCTCTGGGCCTGCCCGAGGAGATCATGAAGGCGATCGAGATCAATGGCAGGCCGGCGGCGGAGGCCGTGGCCGAGGCCGGCGAGCCTCTCATGCTCCGGGATCCCGACCTCAGCGATCTCCCCGACGAGCTTCGCACGGTCAGTCTCTCGGTCGTGCTCCTCATCCCGCTGACCAGCGGCGGGCGCGTGGTGGGCGTTCTCCTGGCGGCCGACCCTCGGTTCGGGTGGCCCGGCTCGCCCTACCTCGAGGCGGCTCAGGGCATCTGCCGTCTGGCGGCCGTGGCGCTGGAGAATGCCGTCCTCCACCGGGAGGCGGTCCAGCGCGAACGACTGGTCGCCATCGGGCAGGTGATGGCCGGCCTCTCCCATGACATCAAGAACATGCTCCAGGCGATGAAGTCGGGTTACTACCTGCTCAAGCTCGGCATCACGGGGGAGGACATGGGCACCGTCGAGGAATCCTACCCCATCCTCGGTTCGGCCATGGATCGGGTGTCGGGTCTTGTGCTCGACATGCTCGACTACTCGAAGAGCCGGAAGCGGTCCCGCGAGCCGGCGGACCTCAACGCCCTGGCCGAGGAAATCGTGGGAAACACTCAGGCGATGGCGGCCGAGAAGGGCGTGACGGTGACGTGCCACCCGGACGCCGACATGCAGCCCCTTCCGATAGAGTCGACGAGCATCTTCCGGTGTCTGTCCAACCTGGTGACCAACGCCCTGGAAGCCGTAGAGGCGGGCGGGACGGTGGAGGTGGTCACGTCCTGGCGGGAGGGCAAGCCCGAGAGCGAAATGGCCGTCCGCGACAACGGCCCCGGCATCCCCGAGGAGGACCGGGAGCGCATCTTCGACGCCCTCTTCACGACGAAGGGCAGCAAGGGAACCGGATTCGGCCTCGCCGTGACCCAGAAGATCGTCGAGGAGCACGGAGGCCAGATCCTGTTGGATTCCGCACCGGGCCGAGGAACCACCTTCACGATCCGACTGCCCAAACAGGTGTAGCCGGAAGCAGGCACCCCCGCAGGTCCCCGCTTCATCCACGCGGTCTCGTCCCGAACGTCCCGGCGCCGCCTCGATGCCCATCCCCACGTCCTGCACGTCAACCGCTCGGTGCTCGATCCGTCTAAAGGGCGGGACGCGCCCGCGCGGGCCCGGTAGATGACGACCGAATCCCATGCTAGCATGGGGCGTCCGGCGATGGGGGAGCTCTGCCGGTGGAGAGGGGGGGACGTCATCGACCTGGGATCAGCCGAGCGTGTGGATCTCCGGGATCGCGTGGGTGGATCGTTCTACGGGCTCCTCGTGGGCGACGCCCTGGGGTGTCCCGCCGAGGGCTGCACGCCCCGCCAGGTCGAGGAGATGTTCGGGCACCTGGCCGGGATGCAGCAGCCCAAAACCCGGTGCGTATGCGGGTAAGGAGGTGCGTGGCCGTGGGTCGTGGGTTTCTGTGGATCGTGGCTCTCTCGACCGGCTTGGGTTGGGCGGGTTCGCACGCAGCGGCCGAGCTGGTCGCGCGCGCCGACCTGGGAACGCGCGTCAAGTTCGCGATCCTCGTGGACAACGTGATGCAGGCCCACGCGGGCTGGGTCAGCCGGGAGTGGATGGTCCGGGAGGCCGCCGGGGCGGGCTTCAACGTCCTCTGCGCGAGGCGAGGGTTCGACCGGCCCGACGAAGTCCGCGAGGTTGCCGGTTGGTGCAGGGCGCACGGGATTTACTCCATGCCCTGGATGCGCGCCACGCTGGCCGCACCCGAGGGTCCGGAGGCGGACGGGGAACGTCTGGTCTGGGCCAGCGGCACCGAGCAGTCGCTGTGGAGTCCGAACTCCGATGCGTTCTGGGAATGGATCCGGCGCCACGTCGTCGAGTACGCGAGGGTCGCCTCCGAGAATCCACACCTGATCGGTGTGTTCATGGACTTCGAGAACTACGCGCCGGGGAGAGAGGGAAACGCCTACAGCCTCTCCTACGACGAGGAGATCCTGGGACGGTTCGCTCGGGCCAAGGGTCTCGAGATCCCCGCCCTCGACCCCGCCGCGCGCCGGGATTGGCTGGAGGCGCGCCGCCTCCACGGCGAGTTCTCGGCGTTCCAGGTCGATCTGTGGCGCGGGCGGTGCCGCCGGCTGCGCGAAGAGGTCGATCGCTGGGATCCGTCCTTCCAGTTCTGCGTCTACCCCGCGCCCGGCACCCCGTTCATCCGGGAGGCCGTTTATCCGGAGTGGGCGACGGATCGGGCTCCCCTGATCCTGGCTGACGCCTCGACCTACGGGCGGCCGTCCCGATTCATGCCCGAGCGGCGGGCGCTCGAGGAGAACCGCCTCGTGCTCACCGGGCGGATGATGGAGGCGCGGAGTCTCGACGTCCCCCTGTTCTACCTCGGGGGGATCGATCCTCTGGTCCGAGATGCGGATCCCGAGTTCTCGGGAAAGAACGCCGTCATGATCTCCGAGATCGCCGACGGCTACTGGGTATTCTATGAGGGACCCACGTACGGGGAAGAAGACCACGCGGCGTACTGGGAGTGGCTGCGGTGGGCCAACCGGACGGTGGCGGACGGAGATTCCGGAGCCTACGATCGGGCCCGCAAGACGCCCGAGGTCTGGGAACTCAAGGTTTTCCGAAGGCGCACCGACGTCTCGCGGTTAGCGCCGCCGCAAACGGCGGGCGGGTCGGTCGTGTACCCGACCGTTCGGCTCCGTCACGAGAACCTGCTGGTCGTCTCCGCCCGCGAGGGAGAGGAGGTCGAAATCGAACTCGCGAACGTTCCCTACGCCGACTACCGATCCGATCTCTACTGGCAGCTCCGGAGTCCAGACAGAAAGACCCTCACCTCGGGGACGGTCGCGCACGGTGCATCCGGGGCCATCCGGTTCACGCCCCCCGTCGACGGGATCTATCTCCTGGGCGTCTCCGCCGGGCTCGGAACGTACGCACTGGAGCGCGCCAACACGGCGGTTGGACTCTACGCGGGCGGGGGCCTCTCGCTGATCTTCTCGGCCGAGCGGCTCTACTTCTGGGTTCCGGGCGGGGGAGAGAACTTCACCCTGACCGCCCGGGGGGAGGGTGTCGAGACCGTTCGCCTGAACGTCCGGGACTCGATCGGCAGGCTGGCGGCTTCCGCACAGACGAGCGTCCGGTCGGACAAGGTTGAACTCCGCGTCTCTACCGAGGGCCGCGCCGAGGGGATCTGGTCCGTCGAGGTCACCGACGCCGACGAGGGTGTTCCCGGCGACCGTGCGATTGCCGTGGACGCGGGAGCGTCCCCCGTGGTATCGCTGGCGCCCGAGCACGTGTTCGCGCTCGAGCCGGGTCCCTAGACGGGCGCGGTCTTTGCTTTCGAATTGAGTGGGCAAGACGGATAGAAGGTACGTACGGACCTCTCGGATTCTGTTGTAGATCCCCCGCGGACGGTCTAGTCTCTGGACCGAGGGGCCGGGGCCGGCGCAGGCCGTGTTGCAGTCCGCACGGGGAGCCGCGGGGCCTCGAGCGGACTGCGTGTTGGACGGGAGGGTAGCCATGACCAACAGCGAGCAACCGGGAGCTTCTCCGAGCGGCGAGGGACCCGTGTTCGACCTGATCGATGGCGCCACGGGTTCGGTCCGGGAGATCGCCAAGGAGGTCGAGGCCCAGCGGGAGATCGCGGCGGATCCGTCGTACCCCGTCGAGGAGCGCCTGGAGGCGTACGACGACATCATCGACTCGGAGGTCGGCGACACCACGCTGCTGAGGGCTCGCAACGTGGAGAGGGAGATCGGCCTGAGGCAGGTGTACCTCAAGTTCGAGGGGAGCAACCCGACCGGGACGCAGAAGGACCGGATCGCGTTCGCCCAGGCTCGCGACGCGCTGCGGCGGGGGTTCGAGGCGCTCACCGTAGCCACATGCGGAAACTACGGGGTGGCCATCGCGCTGGCGGCCTCGCTGGCCGGCCTCCGGTGTCTGGTCCTCATCCCTGAGTCCTACCGCACGAAAAGAATCGACGAGATCACGGGCCTGGGGGCCGAGATCCAACGGGTGCCCGGCGACTACGAGGCGGCGGTCGAGTTCTCCAAGAAGCTGGCCGAAGAGCGGGAGATTTACGACGCCAACCCTGGGGGCGCCAACGTGGCGACCCAGCTCAGGGCGTACGGGCAGATCAGCTACGAGATCTACGACGATCTGAGGGACGCGCCGCAGGTGGTGGCCGTGCCGGTTTCCAACGGGACAACGTTGGCGGGGATCTACCGGGGTTTCTTGAGTCTGCATCGTAGAGGGAAGACGTCGCGCATCCCCCGAATGGTGGCGGGCTCGTCCTTCGGCAAGAACCCGATCGTCCGCGGGTACCGGCGGGGGACCCCCCACTGCGAGGACCTCAATCCGGCCGTGATCCACGAGACCCCCGTGAACGAGCCGCTCGTGAACTGGCATTCCATCGACGGCGATGTTGCGCTCCAGGCGGTTCGGGAGTCGGACGGCTGGGCGGCCAACGCGACGGACAAGGTGATGAGGAACTACTCGAGGCTCATCCGCGAGAAGGAGGGACTGAACGTGCTTCCCGCGTCCGCGGCCGGGCTCATTGCGCTGGTCGAGCGGGTCGGCAGGGAGGAGTTCCGCAGCGACCGGTACGTTGCGATCCTGACGGGGAGGAAGGCGTGAGCGGCATGCCGGAGGGAAGCGCGGTCGTCTACTGTGAGGGAGCGTTCAACACGCCCAACGGCAAAACGGCGCACGGCCTGGTTCGGTTCACCCGCCGGTACCGGGTTCTCTCGGTCGTCGATTCGCGGTACGCGGGGCGGGACGCGGCCGAAGTCCTGGATGGGAGACCCGGGGGCGCTCCCGTCCTGGCCACCGTGGAGGACGCCGTGCGGGAGTCCGAGGGCGCGGGGGACCGCGCCACGCATCTGGTGGTCGGTCTTGCGCCCGACGGCGGGCGCCTCGGTCCGGGCGCGCGCGAGGACGTGAAGCGGGCGATCGAGATGGGCCTGAACGTGGATTGCGGGCTGCACGACTTCCTGACAGAGGATCCCGACATCGCCCGGCTGGCGGCCGAGCGGCGCGTGGTCCTCAGGGATGTCCGCAAGCCTCCCGGCCGGGACGCCCTGCACTTTTTCAGTGGCAAGATCGAAGAGGTCACGGCCTTTCAGGTGGCTATGTTGGGCACGGACTCGGCCGTGGGCAAGCGCACGACGGCGTGGCTGCTGGTCCAGGCGCTCGAGGCGGCCGGCGTCAGGGCCGAGATGATCGGAACCGGCCAGACGGCCTGGATGCAAGGAGCCCGGTTCGGCCTGATTCTTGATTCGCTCGTCAACGACTTCGTCTCGGGCGAGATCGAGCACGCGGTCTGGAGCGCGTGGAAGGAAACCGGCCCCGACGTGATCGTGATCGAGGGGCAGGGGAGCCTGATGAATCCGGCCTATCCGGGAGGGTTCGAGATCCTGGCGGCCGGCCGCCCGGACGTGGTCGTGCTCCAGCACGCGCCCGCCCGCGGGGACTACGACGGGTTTCCGGGATACCCGATCCACCCGTTGTCGCGGCAAATCCAGGCGGTCGAGCTCCTCTCGGGCAGACCGGTGGTGGCCATCACGGTCAATCATGAGTCCATCCCGCCGGATCGGATCGATGCAGCGTGCGAGGGCGTCGAGCACGAGGTGGGGCTGCCGGCCGTCGACGTCCTGCGGGACGGAGCGTCGCGGCTCGTGCAGGTTCTCAAGGATGACATCGAGAAACGAACCCGGGAACGGCGGGAAGGACAGAGGGGCTAGCCATGGCTGGGAACAGACCGAGGAACGACCTGTGTGTGCTCGACCGGCTGGAGGTCGGGCCCGTGAGGTTGGAGCCGAAACGCCTCACGGCTCCCTACCGCGTGGTCGCGAAGGGTCGCGAGGATGCCACCGAGCTTATCTACCGGTTCGAGGAGGAGGTGTTCGACCCGCACGACCCCAGCTCCCAGAACCTGGCGGCCATGCTCGCGGCGCAGGTGGCCGTCAACTACGGGTTGTTTTCGAGAACCCTCGTGTTCCGGGGTCCCTATGACGACGTGGACCGGCGGTTCATCGCCGAGATGTCCGAGAACACGGCCAGGGAGATCTTTGTCAAGAAGTTCCTTGAACCCAACCCCTTCCTGGTGGGCGAACTGGACCTCAAACCTCCGTCCGGAGGGGAGGGGTTTCTCCGGGCGAACCTGGAGTTTGCCGATGGACGCTCGCGGGGGGCCAAGGCGAGCTGGGCGCTGTGGTCCACCGACCGGGCGAAGCACGCCGTGCTCTCCAGCGGGGGCAAGGACAGTCTTCTGACCTACGGCCTGCTGAAGGAGATCGGCCGCGAGGTGCACCCCGTCTTCGTCAACGAGTCCGGCCGTCACTGGTTCACGGCGCTCAACGGGTACCGGCATCTGAAGGCCCACGATCCCAACACGGCCCGGGTGTGGGTGAACTCGGACAGGGTCTTCAGCTGGATGCTCCGACACATGCCCTTCATCCGGCAGGACTTTGCGGATGTCCGCGCCGACGAGTATCCCATCCGCCTGTGGACGGTCGCCGTGTTCCTGTTCGGAGCCGTACCGCTGTTGCACAAGCGCGGGATCGGCCGGCTCCTGATCGGGGACGAGTTCGATACCACGGCGCGGGCTTCCCACGCGGGGATCCCTCACTACGACGGGTTGTACGACCAGAGCCGGTACTTCGACAACGCGATGTCCCGCTTCTTCCTCCGGAAGGGGTGGGCGATCAGCCAGTTCTCGATCCTGCGGCCGCTCTCCGAGATGTTGATCCAGAAGACGCTGACGGAACGCTACCCGGAGCTGCAGGCCCAGCAGGTATCCTGCCACGCGACGCACAAGGCCGGGGATCGGGTCCTCCCCTGCGGCAAGTGCGAGAAATGCCGGCGGGTGGTCGGCATGCTCGTGGCCGTGGGCGCCGACCCTGCGCGCTGTGGCTACACCGAGGCCCAGGTGTCCCGCTGCCTGGAGGATCTGGCCCGGCGCGGCGTCCACCAGGAGGCGCCGGCCGCGCGGCATCTGGACCATGTCCTGCACGAGAAGGGGCTCGTGGACCTTCCCGCCTCGCGGCGAAAGAAGGCCCAGGAGTCGCCCGAGATCCTGAACCTCCGGTTCGACAGGGACCGGTCCCTGGTCGATGGGATTCCCCTCGACCTCAGGCGGCCGGTCTACTCGATTCTCCTCGAACACGCACGTGGAGCCGTCCAGAGGGTGGGGAGACGCTGGCGCGAGTTCGATCTTATCGGCAGCGAGGCGATGTCTCGACCCTATCCGTTCGAAGTCGGCCGGTCGCGGGGCCAGGACGGGAGATCGAAGGGGGAGCCCGACGCCTCCGGGGCCCAGGGGCCCGACTACCTCTGGGGCGAACTGACCTGGCCCGAGGCGCGGGAGCGATTGCGGAACGTCGACGTCGCCATCCTCCCGGTCGGATCGATCGAGCAGCACGGTCCGCATCTTCCCCTGGACACGGATGCCTTCGACGCCCAGTACCTTGCGCGCAAGGTGGCCGAGGCGTGCAGTCATCCCAGGCCGCTGGTCCTGCCTCTGGTCCCCTACGGGGTCTCCTACCACCACGAGGACTTCAAGGGGACGATCAGCATCAGCAACGACACGCTCTCCAAGATGGTGTACGAGATCGGGACCGGCGCGGCGCGGAACGGCGTGCGCAAGCTCGTCATCATCAACGGGCATGGGGGCAACAGTCCGGCGCTGAACGACGCCGCCCAGAGGATCAACCAGGACACCCGCATCTTCGTCGCCGTGGACACCGGGGAGACGAGCGACGTGGACGTCGAGGCCCTGGTGGAGACCCCCAACGACGTCCACGCCGGGGAGATCGAGACGAGCACCGCGCTGGCCGTGAGGCCCCACCTTGTGAGAATGGACCGGGCCCGGCGGGATGTTCCGAAGTTCTCGAGCCGGTATCTCGATTTCACCTCCAAACGGGGGGTCTCCTGGCACGCGTTCACGAGCCGAATTTCGTCCGACGGCGTCATGGGGGATCCGACGAAGGCGACCGCCGAGAAGGGCGAGAAAATCTGGCGGGTCACGATCGCCCATCTGGTGGCCCTGGTGGAGGACGTGAAAAACCTGACGCTGGAGGAGATCTTCCAGCGGCGCTACTGAAGGCGGGCGCATGAGGATCCGTAGCGTCCAGGCGTGGGCCGTGACCATGCGTCTGGCCGAACCCTACACGATCGCCTACGAAACGGTGGACTCGACCACGAACGTCTTCTTCCGGGTCGAGACCGACGCGGGCCCGACCGGCTTCGGCTGCGCGGCGCCGGATTCCGAGGTCACGGGAGAGACGGACCGGACCGTTCTGGCGGCCACCGCGCAGACGATCACTCCCGTTCTCGAGGGCGCCGACCCCCTCCGGATTGCGCACGTGCTGGCGAGGGTCAAGCGACGCCTGAAGAACCAGCCCTCGGCCCTGGCCATGGTCGACATGGCGCTTCACGATATCCTGGCCAAGGTGGCCGGCCTGCCGCTCTACGTCCTGTTGGGCGGGTTCCGCACGGCAATGAAGACCAGCGTCACCATCGGCATCCTGCCGACCGAAGACACGGTGGAGAGGGCGAGGCGCCTGGTCCAGCAGGGGATTCGATCCATCAAGATCAAAGGGGGGCGGGACGTGGAGTGCGACATCGAGCGCGTGATCCGGGTCCGGGAAGCGGTGGGGAGGTCGCTCGAGATCCGCTTCGATGCGAACCAGGGATACACGGTCCAGGATTCGCTCAGGTTCGTCGCCCAGACGCGCCCGGCTCGGGTGGAGCTTCTGGAACAGCCGACGCCGAGCGCCGACCCCGAGCTGCTGGGGAGTGTCTCAAGGAAGGTCCCCATTCCCGTGATGGCCGACGAGAGTCTCAAGAGCCTGCGGGACGCCTTCCGGCTGGCAAGGCGGGATCTGGTCGACATGGTGAACATCAAGATCATGAAGGTCGGGGGAATCTCGGAGGCGTTGCAGATCAACGCAGTGGCGAGGGCGGCGAACTACGAGGTCATGGTCGGATGTATGGACGAGGCGGCGCTCGGGATCGCGGCGGGACTGCACTTTGCCCTGTCTCGTCCCAACGTTGCGTACGCAGACCTCGATGGCCACTTGGACCTCATCGGCGATCCCTCGGCCGGGGCCGTTGTCCTGAGAAACGGCATACTGTATCCATCCGGCCGGCCGGGTCTGGGCTTCGACCTGACCCGGTAGGAGGCGCCGATGACTTGCGCAGACGGGTTGTCCGAACGGGATCGCATCCGGGAAGTTCTGGAGGGGATCAACCGGGCCTGGGTCGAGGGGAGAGTGCGGGAATTGGAAACGTACTTCCACGAAGACATGGTGATCGTGGGCCCCGACCTCCGGGTGCTGGGACACGGCCGCGAGGCCTGCATCCGGAGCTACGAGGAGTTCGTCCGCCAGGCAGCGGTGGCGGAGTTCGGGGAGGAGGGCTTCGAGATCGGTGTGTGGGGGCACGCGGCCGTGGCCAGCTATCGCTTCGAAATCTGCTACGAGGTGGGCGGAAAGACCCTCCGGGAGTCGGGCCGCGATCTGTTTGTCCTCGCCCGGGAGGACGACCGGTGGCGCGCCGTATGGCGCATGGTCCTGCCGTCGCTTTCGGAGGCCTAGCCATGTCTCCGTCTACTCAGACAAGATCCTCCCGAACGAAAGACGCGCGCCACGAACGCGTCTCGAGAAAACCCTTCAGGACACGGTTCGGGATGCCGAAACGCACGCTCGGGCTCTGCCACACTCGCGGCCGTTTCGTGGACAAGGGGCCCTCATCCGGTTGCCGGAGGGGCGGAGCAGGGCCCGGGCGAGTCTGTAACCTGTTGCCAAGGCGCTTATTAGAGTTTCTTGCGCCGGTGCCTCAAAACCGTCGAAAGGGCCTTGACACCCTCAGAATCTGCGCGTAGATTGTCGTGCCTTTGCCTATGAGGCTCACAACAGTTTCTGGTGCCGGACAGGCGCCGCGAAAGGAGGCTCCGGCGAGATGTCGGAAGGAGGAGGGGAAGTCGAAAGCGAAGAGTATGGCGGGGAGGAGCCCGAACCCCCAGGTTGTCGCGCGGCGGTGCGCGCGATCGAACAGATCCGCACTGCAAACATCACACAGTCCTCAGTCTCAGGGTTCCTGGAGTGCCCACCGAAGAGGACGAAGCCCGTTGTCCCTCAGCGTCGCTCGGGAAACGGCAGAGTTCAATCCCGCACGCAGCAGTTCAGAAGGACGTTCTTCCCCGGAGTCTCCAATGCCGAGTGGAACGATTGGCGCTGGCAGCTCCGTAACCGCATTCGGAACCTCCGCGACCTGGAGCGTTGCCTCCGGCTGTCCGAAGACGAGAGAGACGCCGTCGCCGGCAACAGGCGCCCTCTGCCTCTAGCCATCACGCCGTACTACGCAAGCCTCCTGGATCAGGACAATCCGTTCCAGCCTCTGCGGCGCACCGTGGTACCCACCGTGGCCGAATTCGTACGGGCGCGCGAGGAGGCCGAGGATCCCCTGGGAGAGGAAGCCCACAGCCCGGTGCCCAATCTCGTGCACCGGTACCCGGACCGCATTCTGTTTCTGGTGACCGGCCTCTGCTCGTCCTACTGCCGGTTCTGCACGCGCGCCCGAATCGTCGGGCACCACGCGCCGCGCCGGTTCGACGCGGCGAGGGTGGAGGCGGCGCTCGAGTACATCGAGAGGACTCCCGAGATCCGGGATGTCCTGCTATCCGGCGGGGATCCGCTGACTCTATCGGACGACGAACTCGAGTGGCTTCTCGTTCGCCTGCAGCGGATTCCTCACGTGGAGGTCGTTCGGATCGGGACCAAGGTGCCTGCGGTCCTGCCGCAACGCGTCACACCCGCGCTTGTCAAGATGCTCGCACGGTACCATCCGCTCTGGATGAGCATCCACTTCACCCATCCGGACGAGATCACGCCCGAGGTGGAGCTCGCCTGCGGCCGTCTGGCGGGTGCAGGCATCCCACTGGGGAGCCAGACGGTCCTCCTGGCAGGGATCAACGATGAGGTGGAGACCATGAGACGGCTGGTGCAGGGGCTGATGCGGATCCGCGTGCGCCCCTACTACCTCTACCAGTGTGATCCGATCCTCGGTTCGGCGCACTTCCGGACCCCGGTCGCCAAGGGTGTCGAGATCATCGCCGGGCTCCGGGGTCACACCTCGGGGTACGCGGTCCCGACCTATGTGATCGACGCGCCCGGGGGTGGGGGCAAGATCCCCCTCTTGCCGGCCTACGTGTGCGGGCGGGAGGGGAACGACCTCCTCCTCGCGAACTACGAGGGGCGGGTGTTCCGGTATCCGGACACGGCCGCGAGGGCGCCGCGAAGGCGCAGGGATGCACGATGCGCCGTCGTGTGATGCGGCCGCTACGCGGACATTCCTACCATTGGCGGCGTTGCGTCATCGCTCTGGCGCGCCCGCTGGCGCCCGAGAGGGGCGGCGTAGCGATCGGGAACGCCGCGCGGTCTCTCCCTCCGTTGGACGATGGGCGCCGAGAAGGGGGATCCGAACGGTGGGCGTCATGAAGGTTGGGCTCACCTATGACCTTCGGCAGGACTACATGGCCGAGGGGTACGGTGAGGAGGAAACGGCCGAGTTCGACCGGCCCGACACGATCGACGCGATCGAGAACACGCTCAGGGACCTGGGCTACCGGACCGACCGAATCGGGCATGCGAAGCAGCTCTCTCTGCGCCTCGCCGCCGGGGACCGGTGGGATCTCGTCTTCAACATCGCCGAGGGCTTGCGGGGTCTTGGCCGGGAGGCGCTCGTGCCGGCCCTCCTCGACGCGTACGACATCCCCTACACCTTCTCGGATCCGCTCGTGCTTTCGCTGACGCTCCACAAGGGGGCCACGAAGCATGTGATCCGGGATCTGGGTATCCCCACGCCGGACTTCGCCGTCATTGAGACGGATGCCGACCTGGATGGCGTGGATCTGCCGCTGCCGGTGTTCGTCAAGCCCGTCGCCGAAGGCACGGGGAAGGGAATCTCGGCGGCTTCGAGGGTCATCTCCAGGGACGACCTCGTGAGCCGGTGTCGGTTTCTGCTGCGGACGTTCAAACAGCCGGTGCTGGTGGAGACGTTCCTCCCGGGGCGGGAGTTCACGGTCGGGATCGTGGGCACCGGCGCCCGCGCGCGGGCGGTGGGGGTCATGGAGATCCTCTTCAAGCCCAGCGCCGAGCAGCAGGTCTACTCGTTCCTCAACAAGGAGGAATACAGGGAGCGGATCGCGTACCGGCGGGTGGAGGATGGAATCGCAGAGGAGGCGGAACGGGTTGCGCTGGACTCCTGGCGCGGTTTGGGCTGCCGCGACGCGGGGCGCGTGGATCTGCGGGCCGATCTGGAGGGGAAGGTCTATTTCCTCGAGGTCAATCCCCTGGCAGGTCTGCACCCGGAACACTCCGATCTGCCCATCCTGTGCGGCCTCGTGGAGATGAGCTACCGAGACCTTATCTCGGCCATCATGGACTCGGCCGTGCTCAGGATGCATCTGGCCGCCGGTGGGGCCGCCGCGCCGCCACCGACGCCGGCCGCTCTGCGGCGCAGGGTCGCCGTACTGCACGGCGAGGTTCCCGCCGACGCGCCGGAGGATGAGCAGGATGTGCTCGTGGAGGTGGCGACCGCCTCGGACGTTCTCTCCCGGCTCGGGTTCGACACGATCCCGGTGGTCTTCTCCCTGGATGTCCCCAGGGCGGTCGATGCCCTCCGGCGGGAGGAGCCGGAGCTGGTGTTCAACCTCGTCGAGTCCGTGGGGGGGCGGGGTCGCCTGATTCATCTGGCTCCCGCAGTGCTCGACAGCCTGGGTTGCCGCTACACGGGCGCGGGTACGGATGCCACGTTTATGACCTCGAACAAGGTGCTGGCCAAGAGGATGCTCGAGGACGCAGGAATCCGCACGCCCCGGTGGCTGTCGCTCGACGGCGGCGGGCCCGCGGCCGGCGACGCCCGAGGGCGCTTCATTCTCAAGT
>Ga0180438_10003162_pt1 | contig 25367 bp, 21 predicted proteins | sample SS_ome_12_FD_132455 | JGI IMG/M metagenome (GOLD analysis project Ga0180438, IMG submission 132455) | Hypersaline lake sediment archaeal communities from the Salton Sea, California, USA - SS_3_D_2 metaG | ecosystem: Environmental > Aquatic > Non-marine Saline and Alkaline > Hypersaline >... | reverse complement strand
GCCTGCACCTATACCTGCCGCCATAGGTTCGTCAACAAGATAGACTTTTCTGGCGCCGGCTCTTTCGGCACTGTCGATTACCGCTCTTCTTTCGACCGCAGTAATCCCGCTTGGCACGGCTATAACTACTCTTGGTCTGACCAGGCCGCCGCGGCCGTGAACCTTGCGGATAAAATAACTCAGCATCGCCTCGGTGATTTCAAAGTCGCTTATCACCCCGTCTTTAAGAGGTCTTATGGCGCTGATGGAACCCGGCGTTTTTCCCAGCATTTCGCGCGCAACCAGTCCCACAGCCTCACCATTATTGAGTACTACATTAGTACCTCTGCGGACTGCCACAACGGAGGGTTCATTGAGGACAATACCCTTATCCCGGACACAAACCAGGGTTGTACAGGTACCCAGGTCTATGCCCATATCCATACTAAACCAGCCTAAGACTGTATCAAGTAGCACTTTCGGTTCCATCCTTAACTGTAAAATGCTACTCTTGTATACGATTGGAAAGGAAATGTCAACAGAGTAATTACGGCATTTTAAAAACTGTTCCGTATTGTAAGTAGCATTTATATGCTACAAATGCAGCAGCAGCTATGACCACGGCGAGTGCCAGGGCCAGGATTGCTGTATAAAGGTTACTTTCCGCCTTTTTGGTAACAGGAACGAGTCCTTCTGGAGTCATAGGAATACCTCTACAAATTGCTGCTTACTTTATCACCTTTTTTAGGCTGTTTGGCGGTAAGCTGCATAACTCCCACAGCGGCAGCCTCGTCAACGTCAATGATTAGCAGTTCGCAGATAAAATCATCTCCGCGGACCACATAGAAGGTCATACCACCTTCCACACCGTCAGATGACCCGATAGAAATTTCAACCATCGAATTGGGTGAATCTACGGCTGTTACAGTGCCCTCAAGCCCGATTTCGGAGACCGTTTCAGGTTCAGCGGCGCGAGCAGGCTCCGGCGGCAACGGTGTTACCGCTGTAGGCTCTACGGGCATCTTGCCGGCAGGCTTTAATGTCTCGGCCAGTTTATTCTGGAGCTCAGTTTTTTCCTCCTGCAGTCTCCTTCTTTCAGCCTGCAGGGTCTCGATTACAGCCATTTTGTCGACCAGCTCACGAGTAGTTTCATCCAATTCCTTCTCCAGCTTAATCTGTTTGGTTTCCAGGTTCTTCAACTCTGCGTGGGTTTTCTCGAATTGCTGTCGCTGTTGTTCAGCGGTCTGGTTAGCCGTTTCCACAGTACCTGCCATACTACTTACGCGGAGTTCCATCTCCGTTTTTGCTCTTTTTACGTTTGCAAGCTCGGTTTCAAGCCGGGATGTCTGCTGCCTGAGTGATGAGATTTGAGTGTTCAATCGCTGCTTTTGGCCGTTGAATTCTTCTATCTTGTCGTTTAATTGTCTGGCCAGGTTATCTTTTTCCTGCCTGAGTGAATCCATCTGGGCCTTGCGTTCGTCGAACTTTTCCCTGTAATCTTCGGCGTTCGCCACGTATGTGACGACTGTGCCGCACAAAAAAATAGTTGCCAGTGTAAGCAACACAATCAAAATCTTTGTAAGTGTGCTCAAAATCGTTCCCTTTCAATACTTAGCCTCTATGCAGACTCACACAGTAAGCTGAACATCATAGAACAGTTTTTACCTATCTTAACTTTTTATATTAGCTGAAAATGTCGCAAAGGTCAAGATTATTTTATCAGTACACCTTTCAGTCTCAGGCAAAGTCCTATAACATCCTATAAAAATCACCGGAATTTTTGCAGGTTCGTGCACCGTAATATGGCTTTGGCTGCGGCAACCCGCACAATTTTAGACTCATCGTCCAGCAGTATCGGCAAATATTTTGCAAGCCGCTTTGTACAAATCTCGCCTATTGCCAGTGCGGCAAGTACTTTGAGGCGTTGTTTGTCTTTCGGTTCCATATCAGCCATCAGGTTTTTTTCAAAGACTTCGGTTACCTGCTTTTGGCCGGTGGTGTCTGAGAGTTTTCCCAATTGTTCTGCAGCGGCGAGCCGAATCTCCAGGATATCATCATCCAGCATTGTTAAAAGAGCGGTATGGGCCTGTGGAGTTCCTAATGCTCCCATTGCTTTGACACCCATAAGCCTGTTAAAGGTGTATACGCTGAGTTGCATCGCCCAGAGTTTTTTATAAATCTTTTCGTCACCGAGGCGGGCTATTGCCTCTGCAGCCTGGAGTCGCACTCTGGAATCCCTGGATTTCCTCGCCTGGTGCAATAATTTCAGTGAGCTTTTATTCCCTGCTTTTCCAAGCAGCACAGCAGCGTTCGCCCTTACCTGCTGGTCTGAATCTGCAATAGCCTCTTGAATAACATTTATAGATTTCTGGTCTCCCAGTTTATACAGGGCATAAGCAGCGGCGATGTGGACGTTTTTGTCGGGGTCTTTCATTAACCTGCGAATATAACCTTCGGCGGCGCGGTACTTTGTATCACCAACTGCCAGTGCAGCGGCATATCTTACCGGTACAAAGTCATCCTTAAGCAGGTTTTTCACATACGGCATAAGAGTCTTAGTGCCGGTTGAAGCAACCACCTCAACGGCGTTGGCGCGCAGTCGCGGGTCTTCGGCAGCCAGACTTTCTTCTGTAATACGAACGGCCCTTTTGCGTAACTGAGCTGTGTTGCCGCCTGCTTTGTCAATCTGAGCGGGAGGTGACATACCTCCCTGGCAGCCGACTGTAATTTCAAGCAGCAAACTTAAAAGCATCACATAGCCGAACTGTTTAAAAAATTCCTTCAAATTAATTTACCTGCCTTTCTTTCCGGCACCTTTTTTCTTGTGTTTTGTGAACCATTCAGCGACTCCCATTCCAAAAGCACAGCACAGGCATACCGAGCAGATAATCCCTGTCAGTGGGCCGTATCTGCTAAAGAACGTTACTCTCTTATCTATCGGCATATAATCTGCAAACCATCCATTAATCCCCTCTCTGTCGGCAACTTTTTGAGGCAGATTTCCTGTGACATACCCTTCTTTCATCCGCCCCACCGAATCAATCAGGCAACTGATACCCGTATTGACGCTTCTTATCACCGGGGTCCTGTTTTCAACCGCCCGGAAGACACATATCGCGGCGTGCTGGAGCAATTCGGCACTGGGGTTGACCTGTCCGTCAGTAAAATTTACAAACCAGCCGTCATTGCTGATATTTACCAGCCAATCCAACTGCTTGTTGCCTTTGTCGTCCAGAACGAATCTTCGTACCAAATCTGGCACTGTGTCCTCGTAACAAATCAGGGCGGCAAAACGGCAGGTCTTTTCTGCATCTCCCTGTGTTTCGGCCATCTCGAAGATTGTATATTCACTTCCGGCGTCGAGGGTATAGTCATAATCATAAGGTGTCAGTATGATGAGCCAGTCGTGGAGCCATGGGATACTGTCCTGGAATGGCAGGACCTCCCCGAAAGGGACGAGGTGAATCTTGTCATACTGCTGTTGGGCTTGTGTGCCGTCTGGCTGATAGAGAAAGGCTGAATTGTAGCTCGTCGCCAGCTTACTGCTTATAGTGGCATCATCAGCCAGCTTGAGTCGTCCGCCGTAAGCGCCGACCAGCAGATAAGCCTTGTTTTTTGCGTGCCGTGCCAAAGAGTCGTTAAGGTGGTGATTGGTATCGCCGGATTCACAATACATCAGCACCCGACGGTCGAGAATGGCCTGCACCATTGTCTCTGGCCAGATAATCAGCTTTGCACCGGCGCCGGCAGCACTCTCGCTCTTTTGCATAAGATTGTCGAAAATCAGCTCTGTCGACTGATGAGATTGCTTAACCGACTGGGGCACATTGGACTGTAGCGAGGCGACTAAAGGGCCTTTTTCAACAAATTCGCCGGCCTGTTTTATCCGCCATCTGCCATAACTGAAGACGCCGGCCACAATCAACGCTACCGATGCTATAGCGGCGAGATTTCGCGGCGTAAAATGTTTTTTCCTCTGTGCCGATACAATCAGCGCGGCTATCAGGCCGTTGACCAGAGCGATAACCAGCGAGACCCCCTCGGCACCGAGGACATCGGCTATCTGAATAAGCGGGATATTCTGGTATTGACTGTGGCCCAGAAATCGCCAGAAGAAGCCGCCAAGCAAAAAGCCCTGAAGCCTCTCGGCGCCCACAAATAATATGGGTACAGCTACAATCAGAGGGATTTTCTTTATTCTGCAATAGCGGATGGCATAAGCCAGGAGAGGCCAGATTAAGGCGGTATAGAGACAAAAAGCAAGCCAGCCAAGCGGCGTAACCGGATATATCCAGCTTAGATTAAACAGCCAGTAAATCAACGAGACCGGATATGCAAATATGAGCAATCGCCACAATTTTTCTTTAGGTGAACAGACTACTACAAAAGGAACGACTGCCACCCATGCAAAAATTTCCAGCCCTGCAGGCGGCTGGATAACCGTCAACATTGCTGCTGTGGCAACAAAACATAAAAGAATAACAACCATATCTCTGGCTCACCGGTTATCTTGTTATTGGAGCAAGCTTGCCTGCTCTCTGTAAGAATTGTAGTTTTTCCTCGACTTCTATCGGCTTAAAGATCTTATCCGCCGACCGAGCATTTAATTTTTCAGTAAAAATATCCAGTAAATTCCGGTCATTTATCAACTGTTCATAAGAGACCTTGTTTTCCTGATGGAGCCATTTAATCTCATCATCAACGTGCTCGTTAGAATTCGATTTGCGCACAGCCTTTCGCTTCGTGTGGCAAAGGCGCTGTCGAGACTGTTTTACATAATCAGAGGAAATCTCAATGCCCGTATAGAGCCTTTTCAGCCGGCTGGCCGCCGCTGCTGTAGTACCTGAGCCGCTGAATGGGTCGAGCACCCAGTCGCCCTCATTGGAACTGGTTCTTATAATGCGTGCCAGCAGGCTTTCCGGCATCTGGCATGGGAAATCGGCCCGCTCTGTGAACGTTCCGCAGATACGCGGGTATTCGTCCCAGACATCGTCCGGCATTTTGCCTGCCGAATTTGCCCGTTTGTCTCTGTATTTTTTCTGCCTGTCGGAGATGACCCGAACCAAATGGTCATTAAAGGTAAAGTTACTTTTATCATTAACAAAATATAATATGTGGGTATGTGAGCGGGCGAATTTTCTCTTCATCTGCTGGCCGAAGGTGTAGTGCCAGATAATCCAGTTTCTCATAGTGAGGCCAAGCTTGTCGGCGATTTTCTTTATGTCGGCGGCGTGCGAGTCACCTATGGCGATATAGAAAGAGCCGTGGGGGTTGAGGACATCACAGCAGGCGGTCATCCATTCTTTTGACCAGTTGGTGTAGTTTTCAGCTTTGAGTTTATCGTGGTATTTATCGTATTTGTAGCCGATATTAAAAGGCGGGTCGGCAAATATAAGGTCGGCAAAGGGTTTGCGAACCTTATTCAAAATCTTTATACAATCGCCGCATATGATTTTATTTCGCATCTCTGTCATTACAATAAACAATCTACACGGAGTTAAGTTGCCGGTTACTTATAACCTGGGGGGTATGTCCTGAATTTTCGCAAGTGCCGATAGATTGAAAGAGCAACTTTAGCATATAAACTTAAGGCTTGAGCACAGTCTGGTCATGCAGCCTTTTACCGGACACGTAATCAGTAAAAATTACTTTCAAAGTCAAAGGTCTTTCAATTTTTTCTATAAAATCGCTGGCATCGAAGATAAGCCGATAGCTTGAAAGCATGATAGAGTTAAACCAGACTTTTTTCAGTCGTTTGCATTCAACGTGCCACTCTTTCAACAGTGCCTGGGCTTGTGGTTTGTTCAAATCCCACAACTGGACATCCAGAATACCGGCAGCCTTGATTACATCACCTGTATCGTCAATCGGCTGGATGTAAATTATAAGCGATTCTTTCGTGCCATCATCATCTTTATCATACAGGCCGCTGTAACGATGAATACGCAGACGCCTGAGGTCATAGACAGCTTCGCCCTTGAGGTTCGGGTCAAAGCCGCTGAGCACAGTGATTTGTTGGGCTAACCGCTCTTTGCCGGCCCGGCATTTGTGCATTTGCGCCTGAAGTTCACCTTTTTGACGCTTCAGTGTCTCGACCTGCCGCCGCAGCTCGGTCTTTCCAGTTTCGCTCCGGCATCCGCCGGCGACAATTGCCGCACAACCGAGGATGATAAAACAAATCCTTTTCACCTGTAAGCAGCCTTTCAGTTTTTTGTTTTACCAGTCTTACCGTTTTTTCGACTGAGATTTGCTTTTTGCCGCCTCAGGGGCTTTCTGAATGATTTGGTCAACCAGCCCGTAATTGACAGCCTCGTCAGCCTCCAGCCACAAATTTCTGTCGCAGTCTTTTTCAACTTTTGCCGATTCCTGGCCGGTATGGTTTGAAATTATGTCGTAAAGCCGCCCTCGTAATCTTATAATCTCTTTGGCTTCTATATCCAAATCAGTAGCAGCCCCCTGCAGTACACCTGCAATCAACGGCTGGTGCAGCAACACCCTGCTGTTTGAGAGCATAAATCTTTTTTTATGCTTTCCGCCCGTCAAAAGCAGTGCGCCCATGCTGGCCGCCTGTCCGATGCAATAAGTTGCCACATCGCAGCGTAAAAACTGCATCGTGTCATAAATTGCAAGTCCAGCAGTAATAGCCCCGCCGGGGGAATTGATATAAAAATGAATATCCTGCGTGCTGTCCTCGTTGCTCAGGAACAGCATCTGGGCTACTATTAAATTGGCCGTCTCGTCATTGACCGGGCCGCCAAGAATCACAATCCTGTCTTTAAGCAGCCTGGAAAAGATATCATAAGCGCGTTCACCACGACCGCTCGTCTCTATTACTATCGGTACCAAACTCTGATTCGCTGCCATTTTCACCTCGACTCGTTAATAAAATCAACGCTAAATACGCTTCACGAAACCTGTTCTTTGAGAACTTCATCAATCAAACCGTATTGCTTAGCCTCATCGGCACTCATATATCTGTCTCGCTCCGTCTCCTCCTCGATTTTTTCAATAGCCAGGCCGGTGTTGTGTGCCAGGATTTCATTAATCATCCTCTTGGCTTTAAGAATTTCCTCCGCCTGAATCTTGATATCCGCAGCCTGCCCTGTAACCCCTCCCCAGGGTTGATGGAGCATAACCTTAGCGTGCTCTAATGCATGACGCTTGCCCTTCTTACCTGCAGCCAGTATTACCGCCGCACCTGATTGTGCCCTGCCGATGCAATAAGTGGCTACCGGCGAATCCACAAAACGCATAGTGTCGTAAATCGCCATCGTATCATCTACACTGCCGCCGGGTGAGTTAATATACAAACTTATCTCGGTACCTTTCTTGGTATTATCAAGATAAAGTATCTTCATTATCACCTCAGCAGCACGAGCGTAACTTATCTCGCCTATCAAAAACACTATGCGGTTTTCCAGCAGTAAATCGTCGAGGCTCATCTGCCGATAGCGATGATACTGTGAGGGTGGGTACTGATTGTAAATGCCCGGCGAAGCGAAAGTCTTTTTTGCAGGGTGCTCAAATTGCATAACTTTAATCCCTTTATATAGTGCTCATAGTTGAAATTTACCCGGCTGTGGCGTTTTTATCCGTCCTTGGCGGGCTTATCACCCGCCCTTGGCGGGAAGGGTGTAGTTCACTGTTTTTTTAAGCCGGACGGCTGTTATCTTTTTTGGCCTGTTTTTTGTTCTGCCCTTTACCGCCGGTCTTTTTTGTGCCTTTAGAACCTTTAGAACTTCCTTTAGCCTTTTTTGTTTTTTTGACTTTCTTGCTCTTTGTTTTATCAGGTTTTACTTCTGTTACAACCGCGGACTCCAGCAGCCTGGATATACATTTGTCCTGGCGCACCTGAAGACTTACCTGTGCCAGCGAGCCTGATTTGGCCATTTCTTCTCTTAACTTTTCAGGTCTTCGACCTTGCTGAATTGCCATTTGGGCGATGTGTCCGTTAATCTCGGCTTCACTGACATCCACACCAAGCTTATCGGCTACCTTATCCATTACAAAGAAGGTTTTCAACTGGCGTTTTGCCTGCTCCTGACTTGACGCCCGCAGTTCGTCCATCTGCTCGTCTATCTGTTGGCGTGACAAACCACGCTGCATCAGACTGATATATTGCCTTTGCAAAAGAGTTCCGGCCTGGTCTGCCACAACATCTACCGGCAAATCGAATTTGGTTTCATCAAGCATATACTGATAAATCTGCTCGGTCAACTCCGAACGTCCCTGCTGCTCGAGCCGGCTTTCAAGTTCATCCCGCATTCTCTCGCGAAGCTCTTTTTCGTCTTTGACCCCTACGCTTTGCAAAAACTTCTCATCCATCGCGGCGGGTTCTAAATACTTGATTTCTTTAATATCGATGGTTACTTTTATTTTCTTACCGCGGTATTCCTGCTTAAAATATGTCTTGGGCACTTCTGTGGTGGTCTCCCTGCTTTGGCCGACTTTCGCATCTATTAAGAGCTCATCAAGATTTTCCACCGGCACGCCTCCGACGTAACCATGAGGCCGAACGTAGATATCAATGTTGTGCAGCTTTTCTTCCTCCTGGGCATCTTGCGGTTTTACTTTTACATCCGCTACCACCCGGTCATCATGTTTCACTGTGCCGTCAGCGCGTGGTTTCCAAAGGCCGGAATATTTGCTCAACTGCTTAATCTCGGTGTCGATTTGTTCTTCTTTAACCTCTCTACTGGTCTTTTTAACTGGTATCTGTTCGAGCTTTGGCAATTCGAATTCGGGCCGAACCTCAACTTCAAAATCAAATTTCAACGGCCCGGTTTCCGGAAGTTCGATTTTTTCGGTGTCAACGTCAGGTTCTCCCAGTAAATCCAGCTCATTTTCTTTGATTGCCGAATCTGCCGCCTCAGAGAGGAGCTTTAATTTGGTTTTTTCGGAAATCTCTTTGCCAAATCTTTTTTCCAGCAGTTGCCTCGGAGCACGGCCTTTTCTAAAGCCCGGTACGAGCGCTTCCCTGCGAAGACTCTCGTATTGCTCATCCGTTGTTTTTCTTAATGCCTGTTCCGGTATCTCTATCGACACCTTTTTTTTGCAGGGACCGGTTTCTTCGATTGATACCGTATTGTTAGGTTCAGCTAAACTCTGCTCGTCAGTCATCTCATGCTCCCACGGTTACTTTTTACGTTTTCCCAAATAAAGCTCTCTGCAACTTATCAATACTATAATCAACGATAATTTCGGAAAGCGGGTGATGAGATTCGAACTCACGACATTCACGTTGGCAACGTGACGCTCTACCACTGAGCTACACCCGCATATTCATATTATATAATACAAGAGTAAGTATATGGCCTGCCGGTACTCTTGCAAGCCATTTTTCGCAAATTTTTCCCGATGTACTGCGGGATTCATTTGGCCTCTAACTGGAAAGCCTGTTTCTGGCGGCGCAAAGGAAAAATAAATTGATATGTATTACCATTGCCGTGCTCGGAGCCCTCATCGTAATTACCACTAAGCCACTGTCCCGCCAGCTCGCCGCAGTCTATTTTCCTCCGCAGGCTTTTATAGCCGTTTTTAACCAGCTTTACCGACAATGTTTGTCCACCGTGTGTTCCATACTCAGACGACCAGCATTTTTGCGCAATGCTTTGAGGCGTACATCCCACATAAAACCCGTTAATGTAAAGCTTCGCCCCTTCCGGAATACTGGTTATCCTGACCGTATTGACCGTCTTTTTATATCCGCCGCATCCGCAGAAAAAAACAATAATGCTCAATACAATAAAACAGCAGGATTTCACAGGAAAGCCCATCTCTCGCAGATTGTCGAAAAGCTCATCGTTAAAATGAATACAAATTCGTCCTTCGTAGTATTACTACTACGGAGAACGGAATGCCGGATTTTTCAAGATTTTGCCTCAAAGCAAGCTCTGGTAATTGTAACAAATCTCTGCAGAAAGTCAAGATATGCAATCCGGGATTACAAACAGCCGCACTTGTCGGCAGATGAGAAAAGTTATTCTTGAAAACAGGACTGATAAGTTTTATAAACGGCGCAGCAGCGGGGAATAAATGTTATGGCTTGTCTCGGCAGGTTAAACTGTGAGCACTATAATTATAGAGGATTGATTGTCTGTATGTGTTTTCAATGGTTTATCATTTTGTTGTTTGCATTATGGGCCGTGCACTTAATCCGCAGCAGCCTGCTCTGGTACGGCTATAGAAAACAGGCGGACGAGATTATTGCGAGTCGGTATGGTTCGCCGCAGATGACTGAGCAGTTGATAAATATGTTCCGTCATAAAAATCCCCTCGGTAAGCGGGACAGGGCAAGACTTGACGAGCTTGTTGCAATCAGAGATATGCAGATAAAAGGTGTAAAACACGTTGAGTCTAAAGTACGAGACGACAAGGAGATCGGTTTATAACGTTATCCATGAGCTTCAAACGAAACCAAATTTACAAGTTCTGAGCATCGGCCTTTTTATAGAGTAAAAAGCGATAAGATTTGAACCTTTTAAAGCTTTCTCCGGTTCTCTTATCACTGAAATATTTGTCAGAGAGTTTATCTATCTTCTTTCTGTATTTCCACTTCAGAATCTTCATAAGAAATGGGTGTCTGCTGCTCAGGAGTTGCTCCACCCGATTCGCCACGGGATGTATGACTTTTTCAAATATACGATGTTCAATATCTATATTCGGTGCGGTTTGCTCGGTGATATCGAGGTCTTTAACAGTTTTAAGCGGGTATTTAGAAACAATTTTATAAAACTTTTCCAGCGGGTGTCCGCCCGATAAAAGACTTTTTTCTTCGGTGTCTTTTTTGAAAAAATCACAAATCAGCAAATAGCCGCTGTCTTTTAAGAAGCCGACTGTCTTTCTGACAGCCTCTTCGAGCTGGACATATTGAAAACTTTCACTAAAAAGTATCAGGTCGTATCGTTTCTGGGTTTTCAAATCTTCGTAATCGCACTCGAAAATGTAACTTCCATTTCCCAGTAAATCCCTGGTCTGCTTTGCCAGTAACGGGCTCGGCGAGACGCAATCGACCTTGTACCCCGCATTGAGCAGGATTTTGCTCATCCGGCCTCTGCCGCTTCCCACGTCCAGAATTGATTTGACGCCGGCAGGGATGTGTGAGATTAGAAAATCGGCATATTTTTCCTGAGCCGCCCTCAGGTTAGCCAGACTCACTTGCAGGTCTTCAGTCCAATAACCGTAATGCAGATGCTCCAGGTTCAGGAAATGCTCCCCGCAAATCGAGGCAACCTCCATCCCTATTTGACGAGACAGTTCCTTTTTATCTTTATGTTCGAGTGAGCTTCCAACCATAGTGAGTTCCCAGCATATAGATAACAATCTTTATTATTAAGGCCTTGCTTTAGTAAAGCCGGCATCACACCTGTATGGCAGATTACAGGGGATTCAGGTTTGATGCAAGTTAATTTTAGCCGGATGAATTCACGCAAACGGCTCTGTCTGCTATTCGGTTGACATAGAATTGCAAATGGGTATAATCCGGGCTTTATATTTGGTTTGCCGAGTGCCGGGCACAATAATATAGCCGGGCTCAGCGGAACTCTGGCAAAATGGCGGTGTTTTTCTGATACGAATGATGTAATTCGACAGGTAGGAGTTGGAATTATGAGTGGACTCAGGATGATAGTCGTGTTGATTGTGGGGATATCCGGGGCTGTTTGTATTGCGGCCGGTGGAGAGGATTTGACACAAGAAAATGAAGAATTACGCAGCCGCGTCGAGCGGCTGGAAAAAGAAGTTGCGCAGTTAAAGAAGCTGATGATGCAGCAGGCAAAAGAACAGTCGGCCGAGGCGGAAACGCTCAGGAAGTTAAAGGATGAGCGTGAAAAACCGGTGGTGCCGCGGTTGAGCGCAGAAGATTTGCAGAAGATTCTGGCGATGGTCGAGAAGAAGGCTGAGAAGAAAAAGGCCGTGTGGTCGAATCTTGATATTGAGCTTTACGGCTATATCAAGGCAGATGCTGCTTTTGACAGCGGCCAGGCCACGGCGGGTAATTATATGCTGTGGGTTGACGAGGATTCGACGGGAGACAGTGAATTTAATCTGACTGCGAACCAGACCCGAATCGGATTCAGGATAAAAGGGCCTGAAGATGAGGGTCTGCAGACCAGTGGTCTGATAGAGATGGATTTTTACGGGGGCGGGGCCGAGAACAAGGCAAGGATGAGAATGCGCCATGCCTATTTGAAACTCGATTGGCCAGAAGAACGGTTCAATGTGATAGCCGGCCAGACCTGGGATGTCTTCTCGCCGCTATATCCGGGCACATTAAACTTTACGATACTCTGGGATACTGGAAATATAGGATATCGGCACCCCCAGATACGATTGACCAAGGGCTTTACAGTCAATGACAAGATTGATGTGGAATTGGCTGGAGCAATTTCTCGAACTATTGGAGACAACGACCTTGTAGATGAGTCCGGCGAGGATTCGGGACATCCCACTTTTCAGGGCAGGGTTGGCGTTACTTTCCCGCTGTTGGAATATAAGCCTACAACGGTTGGTTTCAGCGGGCACTGGGGTAAAGAAGAATACTCTTCGAAGGACGTTACCTCGTGGTCGGTGAATACCGATTTGACTCAGCCTGTTAATAAGTGGCTCAGCATTAAGGCTGAGGCCTTTGTTGGTGAGAATCTGGACAATTATTTCGGTGGTATAGGCCAGGGAGTCAACGCAGATATGGATTACAGAGAGATTGGCAGCAAAGGCGGCTGGCTGGCGGCAAATATAAGGCCATGGAAAAAGTGGCAGTTCAATTTAGGGGCGGGAGTGGATAACGTCGAGGACGATGATATTGGGGTGGGCGACAGAAAGCTGAACCGCTCTGTGTTTGGTAACGTGATTTATTCCATCAATGAGAACACACAGGTTGGTTTTGAGCTTTCACACTGGCGGACGGAGTATAAAGGGGCCGGGGACGCAGAGGATGTAAGAGCTCAGACCTCGTTTATATACAAGTTTTAGGATGCCGGCTTTTGGGTTGACATTGGTAGAGTTGTCGGATACCTTGTCAAAATCGGTTGCAGGTACATTCTATCTGGGTAGTAAAGACATATAAATATTCAGTTATGTAAAGGAGAGGTTATGTCAGAGAAGCACAAAGCTATTGATTCTCTAATGATGGAGAAGCGAACGTTTCCGCCGCGGGAGGAAATTAAGACTAATTCGTATGTTTCGAGTATGGAGCAATTTCAGCAGATGTGGGAAGACTCTATTAATAAGCCGGATGAATTCTGGCTTGAGCAGGCGAAATCTCTGGATTGGTTCAAAGAACCGAGCAAATCCCTGGAATACACCTGGGATACCAAAAAACGCACTATCGAGCATACCTGGTTTGCCGACGGCGAACTGAATGTCTCTTACAACTGCCTTGACCGTCATCTCGGCACACCAACGGCAAAAAAGACAGCGATAGTCTGGCAGGGAGAAAAAGAAGAATCTGTCAAAAAGTACACCTATGAAGAGCTCTACAGGGAGGTTTGTAAGTTTGCCAATGTGCTAAAAGCCAAAGGTGTAAGCAAGGGCGACCGGGTAGCGGTTTATATGCCGATGGTGCCGGAATTGGCAGTAACAATGCTGGCCTGCGCCAGAATCGGAGCTATACACTCGGTGATATTCGGAGGATTCAGCTCGGACGCAATCAAGGGAAGGATTAACGATTCCGACTGTAAAGTTCTTGTAACCAGTAACGTCTCAATTCGCGCCGGCAAGCACATTCCGCTGAAAAAAATAGCGGACGAAGGCCTGAAAGATACGCCGAGTATCGAAAAAGTGATAGTGATAAAGGTCAACGACGAGCCCTGCGAGATGAAAGACGGGCGGGATAGCTGGTATCACGATGAAATAGCAGGTGCAGACGATGAGTGCGAACCGGTACCGATGAACGCAGAAGACCCGTTGTTCATACTCTATACGTCAGGTTCGACGGGTAAGCCCAAGGGCGTGGTTCATACGACAGGCGGGTATCTTCTGCATGTTACGACAACTTTCAAAACGGTCTTTAATATCCACGATGACGATGTTTACTGGTGCACCGCCGATATCGGCTGGGTGACCGGACACAGCTATATCGTTTACGGTCCGCTCGCCGATGGCGCAACCTCGCTGATGTTCGAGGGAGTGCCGACGTATCCCGATGCCGGGCGATTCTGGAACATCGTGGACAAGTTCGGCGTTACGGTATTCTATACGGCTCCGACTGCGATTCGGGCACTGATGCGGCAAGGTGACAAATGGCCGGCCAAATACAAACTCGATACGCTCAGGATTCTTGGCACAGTCGGTGAACCGATTAATCCTGAGGCCTGGATATGGTATTATGAAAAGATTGGCCACAGCCGATGTCCGATTGTGGATACATGGTGGCAGACGGAGACAGGAGGATTTATGATTACCCCACTGCCGGGAGCACACACACTCAAGCCGGGCAGTGCGAGCAGGCCTTTCTTCGGAATTGACCCCGTTATTCTCCGTGACGACGGCAGTGAATGTGATGTTAATGAAGGCGGTAAGCTGTGTATTCGCAAGCCCTGGCCGGGCATGCTTCGTACGATGTGGGGAGACCACGACAGGTTCATCGATACTTACTTTACTATGTATGACGATATTTACTTTGCCGGAGACGGCTGCCGGCGCGATGAAGACGGCGATTACTGGCTGATGGGACGTATCGACGACGTTGTAAACGTCTCCGGACACCGTATCGGGACAGCCGAAGTCGAAAGCGCTCTTGTAAGTCATGATAAAGTCGCTGAAGCGGCGGTTACTCCTGTACCACACGAAATCAAAGGTCAGGGACTTTACGCTTATGTAACTCTCGTTGGCGGTGTTGAAGAAAGCGATGAGTTGAAGAAGGAGCTGGTTAAGCATGTACGTGCCGAAATCGGCCCAATTGCTGCTCCGGAGGCTATCCAATTTGCTCCGTCACTGCCCAAAACCCGTTCAGGCAAGATTATGCGAAGGATTTTGCGTAAAATCGCCGAGAATAAAACAGATAACCTTGGCGATATCTCTACGCTGGCCGACCCGGGTGTAGTCGAAAAACTGATTAAAGACCGGAGTCAGTAGTCCTTTGAGACCATACAAAAAACAGCACTGCCGGGTGTGAGCAGTTGCGTTCGAAAAATAGCAAGTTGAAAGGGAATGGCAATGAATAATGAGGCAAGTATAGTAAGTATTAAGGACGGTACGAGTAACCCGGCACCGCTGGGATTGATGGGGTTTGGTATGACAACGGTTTTGCTGAACCTTCATAATGCCGGCATTTTTGACCTTGGTGCGATGATTCTGGCGATGGGTATCTTTTATGGCGGATTGGCCCAGATTTTTGCCGGTATATTCGAATGGAAAAAAGGCAACACATTCGGCACGACGGCATTTTGCTCTTACGGCCTTTTCTGGCTGTCGCTCGTGTTTGTGCTCGTAGCTCCCAAACTGGGATGGGCGACAGGGGCTGAAACGTCGGCAATGGTAGCTTATTTTATTGCCTGGGGAGTATTTACGTTTGTGATGTACATCGCAACATTGAAACTTACCAAGGAGCTGCAATTTGTGTTTTTCTCCCTGGCACTATTATTCTTCCTCCTGGCAATTGCCGAAGGAACTGGAAGCAATATTATGTGGCGGATTGCAGGCTGGGAAGGAATTATCTGTGGCGCCTCGGCTGTCTATACGGCATTGTCGCAGGTTTTGAAGGAGGTTTACGCCAAATAAAAATATGCAATGCAGCTACCGGAATAGTCGAGTAGTGTGAATCAATTAGATAGCCCGCAGTCGCTGCGGGCTATTTTTCTGCGCATCTGTCAAAGCTAACAAAGCTGATGGATGGGAAAAACGTTTTGTTTTACTCGCTTAATGGTTGTTTCCAGAACTGGTTTGACTGTCTTTTTCTGGTGTCTGCTGACGGTAAGTTTTCTGTCCTGCAGACCGCCCTGCCACTCGGTATTTTCGAGCATAACACCTGAGACGCCAGGATACATATCTGTATCTTCACCGGCAAGGATGCTGAAGGCCAGTGCCCATGCCCGGACGGTATTTTTAAGATTATAGCCTCCTCCTCCGGTCATAAGAATCGGCAAATTGTAGTTTAGCAGAAGATGTATAATGTCGGCGTAGAGATTATTTGTAAGCGACAGATGCGCAAGCGGGTCGCCAGCGAGGCCATCAACACCGAGCTCGAAGACAATAACATCAGGTTGATATGATTCGAGCAGAGGGGGAACAATCTCGCGAAAGGCATTGAAATATGCCTCGTCATAAGTGTTGATGGGCAGCGGAACATTTATGCAGTATCCTTCCCCTGCACCTTCGCCAATTTCGTCTTCGAAGCCGGTCCCGGGATATAACATTCGGCCGGTCTCGTGGAAAGATACAGTCATAACATCACTTCTGTCATAAAAGAAGCTGCAAACGCCATTGCCGTGATGGACGTCAACGTCGAGATAAAAGACCTTTTTGTTCCTCTCGGCCAGCAGCAGACAGCCGATGGCGATGTCGTTGAGGTAGCAGAATCCCGAGGCATGTGCAGATCCTGCATGGTGGAATCCACCTGAAGGGTTAAACGCATATTTTGCCTTGTTTTTTGTTATCAGCTCAGCAGCGGCTATCGTGGCACCACAGGCAAGTGCTGAATAATCATACATATCTTTGAAGACGGGGCAATCACCGGTGCCGATGCCGAATGACAGTGCTTCGCTGAGGCATTTACCTTCTGCGGCTTTTTTCAAGATGCTGAGATATTCGGAGGTGTGAAATTTCTTTAGTGTGGCAGTTTCAGCCGGTTTGGCTTCGACGACGATTGTTTCGTCATTGTCGAGCAGATGCATAGAGGTGAGGATTTTATAGGTTTCGCCGGCACGGGAGACGTTAAAGGGATGTTCAGGCGGATAACGGTATTTTTCAAAATTTTCGGAATATATGAAAGCGGCTTTTTTCATCAAATCTTTACGGGAGTTCATTTTTTTGATTCGGGGAGGTTATATCTGACACTATAGACTTCCCCATCGAATTGTGTTTGAACATTATAGCCACAGCTTTGGAAGATTGACAGCATAGGTTTGTTGTCCGGCAGAACTTTCGCAAAAAAGGTTTTTACTCCGCGTTTTTCAGCGATTTCAGTCAGGTACCTTAAAAGAAGAGTCCCCATACCTTTTAGCTGCCATTCGTCGTGCACGAGAAAGGCGACTTCGGCGACCTGGGTTTTGGTCTCAAGGAAATATTGCCCTATTGCTACAACCTGTTCGCCGGCGACGCCTGGTACGACTCCCACGATGGCAAGGTCACGGTGATAATCGATGTTTGTTAATTGCTGAACGTCTCTGTGTGGGAAAGTCATTGTTCGGGTCATATAACGGGTATGTACTGAATTTTCACTGAGAGAATAAAGCATCTCAGAAAGAGCAGGTTCGTCAGTGGGTTTGACAGGTCTGAAAAAGATTTCCGTTCCGTCACGGAGAGTATCATAGCGTTCGAGCTCATCCGGATAGTTTAGCTTCTCCCAGGCAAGTTCAATCTGGTCTTCGTAGATGTAGTTTCTTTTTTTTGCTGCCTGTATAAGTTCGTTTCTGAATTTGGGATGTGCGATATTGATAAGGTCAAGTGCCCTTTGGCGAACACTTTTCCCGTGCAGAAATGCGATTCCGAATTCGGTTACAACATAGTGAACATCGCCCCGCGTGGTAACAATACCTGCACCCTCGGCGAGATGAGGTACGATACGGCTGACCTGACCATCCCTGGCGGTGGAGGGTAAAGCAATGATGGGTTTTCCTGATCTGCTTCTGGCGCAACCTCTTATAAAGTCGAGCTGGCCTCCTATTCCACTGTAGAACCGGTAGCCCAGAGAATCGGCGCATACCTGGCCGGTAAGGTCAACTTCAAGACCAACGTTGATTCCCACCATCTTATCGATTTGACTGATTACGAAAGGGTCATTGACATACTCGGTGGGGTGGAATTCGAAAAAAGAATTGTTATCGATGTAGTCGTACAGCCGCTTGGAACCCATGCAAAAGCTGGCGACAATTTTGCCGCGGTTCAATGTTTTTTTGGAGCATGTTATAGCTCCGCACTCAATCAACTCGATTATCCAGTCACTGAACATCTCGGTGTGTATGCCGAGGTCCTTTTTATCTTTGAGAAATTCCGCCAATGCCTGGGGGATTCGACCGATGCCGCATTCGATAGTGCTTCCATCCTCGACAAGTCTTGCAATATTGGCACCAATACGCCGGAGTGCATCATCCGATTCGGGTACCGGGGTCTCGATGACGGGCTCGTCGTATGCGACAATCATATCAATATCTCTTACGTGGACAATGCTGTCGCCAAATGTGCGAGGCATATTGCTGTTGGCTTGGGCAATTACGTATCGTGCATTAGCAATTGCAGATTTCACTATGTCGATAGAGACACCAAGGCTACACAGGCCGCGTTGGTCCGGAGGTGTTACAGAAATTAAAGCTACATCAATAGGAATCCTGCCGCTTTCGAATTCCTCCGGTATTTGCGACAGGAGCATAGGTGTATAGTCGCCGATGCCATGGTTAAGTGCATCCCGGACATTTTCGGCGACGAAGAAAGTGTTCATCTTGAATTTTTCCCTGTATTTTTCAGCAGTGTATGGCGCTTCGCCCATAGTCAAAAGATGAACGATGCTGGCGTCATATATGTGGCTGGAATGTTCGGTCAGTTCTTTTACCAGGTGTTGAGGCTGTGCACATCCTGTCCCTATAAAAATGTGACTTCCGGACCTGATTAGCTTAAAAGCTTCTTTTGCGGTGCCTATCTGGGCTTTGTATTTTTCTTTCCAGTTAAAGTTTTGCATATTGAGTGCTCTTTTTTATTTCTTTTCGACAACCATTCTGGCATCAACAGCTATAGTAGTACCGCCTTGGGGCCCGACAACGTATGGATTTATGTCCAACTCCTGGATTTGCGGGAACTCTGTTACCAGTTGCGAAAGTCTTTGAAGGCCTTCGGCAATAGAATCGATGTCCACACTTTCCTGTCCCCTGACTCCCGTCAGAATTTTGTAAGTCTTCGTATCCACGAGCATTTGTTTTGCTTCTTCAGCGGTAAGCGGTGCCAGATGAAACGAGACGTCCTTTAAGGCTTCGACCATTATCCCCCCCATTCCGAACATCATCAAAGGGCCGAAATGCGGGTCTCTGTGCATCCCGAGGATAACCTCCCTGCCGCTTGTAACCATATGTTCGACAAGTACGCCGAGAATATTTGCGTCGGGCTCTCTTCTGCCGACACGGTACATCATCAGGTCAAAAGCGTCCATAACCTGCTCGTCATTATTCAAGCCTACTTTAACACCACCAACGTCGGATTTGTGAAAGATATCGGGAGACCATATTTTCAGTACTACCGGATAAGAGATTTGTTTGGCAATACTGACAGCCTGTTCCGGAGTGGTGGCAACGGAGCCTTTCGGGGTAACGAAACCATAGGCATCAAGAATCTCTTTTGCCTCGGTTTCACCGATTTCGCGAACGCTCCGGCGAAGATGCTTTTCTACAATTTTTTCCACTTTTCGTCGATTTACCGGGAAGAGTTTAACGACCCGCTTTGGCCTTGCAAGCCACCGGACGTATTCGGTCATAACCAATATGGTATCGACGGCGGCTTCCGGGCAATCATAGTGGGGGATTTTGCCATTTCTCAGGACTTTTACGCCTTCGGCGACTTTGCCGGCACCAATAAAGCAGGTGATGATGGGTTTTTGCGGGGTTTTACCGGCGATTTTTACTATTGATTCTGCGATACTTTTTGCATTGGTCATAGCCTGAGGAGTCAGCAGTATAAGCACAATATCGGTATTGTCATCCTCAAGAATGTGTTTGAGGGCAAATTCGTATCTATCGGCCAGGGCATCTCCGAGAATGTCAACAGGATTGCCGAGGCTTGCTGCGGGTGGTAGTTTTTCAGACAGGATTTCGATGGTTCTTTCGGAAAGTTTTGCAAACTGCAATCCCTCCCCCTCAATTGCGTCGGCAGCCATAATCCCTGCACCGCCGGCGTTTGTAATAACGCTGACACGGTTACCCTTAGGCAACGGCTGATAGGCAAAGGCCTGAGCATAGTCAAACTGCTGTTGAATTGAGCTGCAACGTATAATTCCGGCGCGTTCGAAGCCTGCTTCGTAAGCGATTTCACTTCCTGCAAGGCTTCCGGTGTGGGAGGACGCAGCCTTTGCTCCAGCATCAGTAGTGCCTGATTTCAAGAGCAGGATAGGTTTTCCGGCTGAGATTTTTTCAGCTTCGTTGACAAATGTATTTCCATCAGAAATATTTTCAAGGTACCCGGCAATAACTTTTGTCTGATGGTCTTCACCAAAAGCCTTGATAATGTCGAGCTCATTGACGTCGGCCTTGTTGCCGATGCTGACAAGTTTGCTGAATCCTATCTCGCCGGCGTTTGCCATATCAACGATGGCGGCCAAAAGAGCACCGGACTGCGAGAGATATCCAATCCCGCCGGGCGCAGGCAGTTCGCCGCCGAAGCTGGCGTTAAGCTTATTGCCAGGGACAATTACGCCCAGACAGTTGGGACCAATGATACGAATATTTGCACGTTTGGCAATTTGAACAACTTGCTGTTCGAGCCTGCGGCCATCTTCACCGACTTCTTTGAAGCCGGCGGTGATTATAATGACAGCTTTTACACCGGTCTTCGAACACTGCTGCATTATGGACGGAACGGTTGTGGCGGGAACAACTATGACCACCAGATCGGGTATATGGGGCAATGTGAGCAGGTCGGGGTAGCATTTGATGTTAAGTATCTCTTCGACTTTCGGATTGACGGGAAATATCTCTCCATCGTAGCCGGCATCGATTATGCTTTTTAGCAATTCGTGTCCAACTTTTGATTTCGTCTTGGAAGCGCCTATGATAGCTACAGATTTTGGATTAAAGAATTTTTCCAGACTCATTTTCCTTGCCATTCTGTCAGAAAACTACATTTAGATAAACGCTGAATTATAACTGAAAAACGCTTTAAGAACAATTCAAAAGCATTTTTGGATTCGTAATTCAAAGGACTCAGGTTTAGTCATTTTCGTTCCGAGGGAATGTCAGGCTCGACGTGGACAATGACGTTAACCGGCTGTGAGAGTTGTGTCTGAAGAGTGTTTTCAAGGCTGGTCGATATATTGTGGCCCACTTCGATGGTTAAATCGGGTACGACAAGTATGTGTAAATCAAGAAAAATTTCACGCCCTACCATTCGGGTTCTCAGGTTGTGCCAGTCAGCAATATCAGGGTTGGCATCGATGATTTTCTTTATGCGCTCAAGGATATTTGCATCGATGGCACTCTCGGCGAACTCTTTGAAACAATCGCTGAGTATCCGGGCTGAGACGGTAGTTATCATAACTCCTACCGCTATGGCGGCAATCTGGTCGCCGAAATCGAAGCCGACTTTCATGGAAATAAATCCGACGAGCACAGCTATTGAGCTGAGAACATCACTTCTATGATGCCAGGCATTAGCGTAAAGAGCGGTGCTGTGTGTTCGCAGAGCAACTGCTTTTGTTCTTCTGTAGAGAATTTCCTTAACGAAGATGGAAAGCACGGCAGCTACCAAGACGGCAAAGTGAGGCTTTACGATTTTCGCCTTTGCTATCTGCACCGCAGCGTAATAAATCATTGCAGCGCCGCTAATGAGAAGTACAGCGGCAATGATTATAGCGGCAAATGTTTCGATCCTGCCGTGGCCGTAAGGGTGATGTTCGTCGGGTTGTTTTGAGCTGAACTGAATGCCAATCAGGATAACCAGGTCAGTAACCATATCTGAGAAAGAGTGAATCCCGTCAGCAATCAAAGCAATAGAGCTGGCCAGGATTCCTACAAGCAGTTTGAAGCCGGCGAGAACAAAGTTAGACAGAATACACAGTAGAGTTACAGAGCGGATTTGGCGGTCGGTTTGTTGTTGTTTGTTGTACAGCATTTATTGTCCGGCCTGGATGTTTTGGCGGATTTTCGAGACAGCTTCAGCATATTTTTGCGCGGTTTGTTTATCTTCGGCCTCGATTATCATCCTCATTACCGGTTCCGTATTGCTTGTCCTCAGGTGCAGCCAGGCCTTCTCGAAGTCGAAGCGGCATCCGTCGGATGTATTGACTTTTGCATTGCAGAAAGTTTTCCCGGCGGCTTCGAGGATTTTGGCCGCCTGTTGTTTATCAGCGGGGAACTTTTCTTTACGCATATGATAATTGCCTGATTCTTCAGTGAGTTTCTCGATGCTTTTTCCGCTCTCGGCCATAAGCTGTAGCGTAAGTGCGATGGCCACAAGACTGTCACGTATAGGGACTACCCGCAGGTCAATTACGCCGCCGTTTCCTTCACCGCCGATGACACAGTTGTTTTCGAGCATTGCAGAGACGACATTTGCTTCTCCGACGGGTGTGCGTATGACGCTGCAGCCGGCCTTTTCTGCAATATCATCAATCATTCTGGATGTGGAAAGGTTTGTTGCCACCGCGCCGGGTCTCTTTGAGAGAACTGACCTGACAGCAAACGCAAGTGTGTACTCTTCGCCTGCGGCCACTCCTTTTGCGCTGACAATGGCCAATCGGTCGGCGTCGGGGTCCTGTGCAAAGCCTATGTCGGCACCTTCATCTTTTACCACTCCGCACAGCTCGGTAAGGTTCCGGGCGGCAGGCTCAGGCTCGTGTGCAAACAGTCCGGTAGGCTCATCGTTTATTGCAATAGTATTGCAGCCAAGCCGGTGTAATAGTTTTTTTGTAACCCTTCCCCCCGCTCCGTTGACGCTGTCAATTGCAACTTTGAAGCTTTTAGCTGCGATTTTTTCCGTATCAACAAGCTTCAGGACCCTGGCGATGTGCACATCGTCGGTGCGATTCTCAAAAGAGATTCGGCCACAATGGCTTGAATCGGCGAGGTGAAACTTTTTGTTTATGAAGTATTGTTTGATTTTGCCTGCTGTTTGTACAGGCGGCGCAGTGCCTTTATCTGTGAGCAGTTTGATACCGTTGTAGCGGATTGGGTTATGTGAGGCGGTGATTATTACACCACCGTCGCAGTTGAGATGTTTTACCATAATACCAACGCCGGGAGTACTGACAATCCCCAGCTCGGTGACATCTATTCCGGCAGCGGTAAGGCCTGATACGATTGAGGATTTGAGCATCGGGCTGCTGGTGCGGGAATCACAGCCGATGCAGATATGGAGCCTTCTGGCTTTATCCGTGGCAATGCTCTTAAGATATGTGCCGAAGGCACAACCGTAATCGAGTGCTGCGCGGGGGGTCAGTTCTGCGCCTATTATACCTCGCAGACCGCTTATACCTATTATCAGTGGCTTAGTCATTAAGTTCAAAATTTCCTTGATTTTTCGAGCACTTTTTCAAGTCTGGTGACAACAGTATTAACCTGTTTTTGTTTCAGACTAAGGATATCCTGTAGTGCTTCGCCGATGTAGGGCAGATATGTTTCGATGTAGCTGCGCTTAATTATCTCCTGCTGCAATCGTTTTTCCCTTCTCAGATAAGAACCGAGTTTTCTGCCGCATTCCTGGACGGCTAACTGAATTTCTTTTATGATTTCCGGATAATGTGCGATAGCTTCCTTGCTCTCAGAGGTAAACGGGACCCAGACAGAAGCAATATTTACCATCAGCACTACCGGCCCGGTGGGCAAAGCGCCCCTGCTTTGACTGAGTTGGTAATTCCGCCAGTTAGTATCCATAACTGCTTTGTAGATTGCACAGGCGGACTGCTGGTAGAGAAGCGGAACACGGTTTGCAATTCTGTTGAGTTTTATAAGAGTTTCTTTCTCAGATTCACCATTATCTTTATTTTTGAATCCGTAAGCCAGGCCTGCTTCGACGAGAAACGGGTTGCCGCGATAGACACAGGGACGTCGGGAACAAACGGCATAGAAGTCGGCATTGACGACGCGCTTGAGGCCCCTGAGCAGTTGTTTTTCGCCGATTGGCCCTATGCAATTAGTTGCCGGTGCCCTTATTTTGGTTTGGTTTATAGCTTTGTGCAGTGCCTCGGCCTGTTCGAGGGTTATTTTCGAACATCGAAGTGTAAGCCTGAGTTTTGCCTTCTTGCAGATTTGTCTGGCAAGGTTTGGGCTAACCCGGGAAAAATCGTCACGGAGAAATGCAGTGATTTTTTTCGATTTGCTGGTGCGAGCCATCTTAAAGAGCAGGCCAAGCTCGACTCCGTAGGGATGCGGCTTTATCTCTCTGGGCACAAACGGAGGCTCAGAGGTCTGCCGGCGGTACTCATATTCGGTCCCGTCGGGAGCTCGGTAGCTGATTGTCGCATGAGGGTTGGCCATTGCCGTCTGGATAATATATTCATCAACGGAGCGTTTTCCTCGCAGGTATTTCCCCTCCAGTGTAATGGTTACTTTTGTGCCGGTGGCAAGCTCGAAGCCGCATTCCTCGTCGAAGATAATCTCCGGCCTGTTTTTTGCAGTGTCAATCTGAACATGATAGTGCTGAGCCTTCTTCGAAGGCTTCGTTCGCGAGATTATCTGGACGGGCTGGCCTGTAGTCAGCATCCCGTACATACCGGCGGCGGAGATTCCTATCCCCTGCTGGCCGCGGCTCATTTTAAGGCTGTGAAATTTACTTCCGTAAAGAAGCCTCGCAAATATGTTCGGGATTTGTTTTTTTACAATGCCCGGCCCGTTGTCGGTTACACAAAGTGTAAATTTACTGCTGTCCACCGGCGTTATAGAAATCCTTACTTCGGGAAGAATCTGCGCCTCCTCGCAGGCATCGAGGGAGTTGTCAACAGCTTCTTTTACGGCGGTCAGAAGCGCTTTGCGAGGGTTGTCAAAGCCAAGCAGGTGTCGGTTCTTTGCAAAGAACTCGCTTATGCTGATGGAACGCTGCTGAGCAGATATAATCTCGGCATTTGCCGCTGGCTCAGAAGCACGCTTTCGCCGGGTACTGCCGGCTTTAGCTTTAGTTGAAGACTGGCTTCTCGGCTTAGTGCGGCCTTTTTTTGTTCCTGCAGACGTTGCCCGCCCTTTTGCTCTTGCGGCAGCTTTTGTGGTATTAGCCTTTTTTGCTTTTTTCTTCTTCTTGCTTTTAGCCATTTGCACATCATAAATGAACGACTGTCAATCCAGTTTGCAGACATAAATCTCGTTCACAAATTCGAGTCTGCCAAGTTCGGCAACTATTGTTTCATCGGGCTCTTTATCGAGACTCACCGCCAGGACGGCCTTTTGTCCTTCAATCTTCTGGCCTACACCCATTGTAGAGATATTTATTTTATGTCTGCCGCAGAGTGTCCCGACCTCACCGATTACGCCGGGTTTGTCGTCGTTGAAGATTATCAGGACGGTCCCGCAGGGAGTCATCTCAACGTTAAAGCCGTCTATCCCGAT
>Ga0180438_10003161_pt1 | contig 25370 bp, 17 predicted proteins | sample SS_ome_12_FD_132455 | JGI IMG/M metagenome (GOLD analysis project Ga0180438, IMG submission 132455) | Hypersaline lake sediment archaeal communities from the Salton Sea, California, USA - SS_3_D_2 metaG | ecosystem: Environmental > Aquatic > Non-marine Saline and Alkaline > Hypersaline >... | reverse complement strand
GACATTCGCCTGCTGGACCCGGGCGAGTTCCACGCCGACACGAGCCCGCTGATCCAGATGCTCGCCGCCGGCCACCACGGCGTGAAGCTCGACGCGGACGCGTGGGAGCGGCTGTTCGTGTGGATCGACCTGAACGCCCCCAGCCACGGCACGTGGCGTGAGGCGGCCGGGGTGGACCGGACGAGCCACTTCCCCGGCAGGCGGCGCGAGCTGCGGAAGATGTACGCCGCCCTCTCCGACGACCCGGAGACCTACCCGGCCGGGACGGAGCCGCCGCCGGTGGAGCCCATTGTCCCCAAGCAAGCCCCCGCCTCGCCGGCGACGAAGGTCCACTGCCCCGGTTGGCCCTTCGACGCCGCCGAGGCCCGCGCCCGCCAGGCCCGCGCCGCCAAGTCGCTCAACGCGCCCGCGCGAAAGTCGATCGACCTCGGCGGCGGGGTCAAGCTCGACCTGACGCTCATCCCGGCCGGGCAGTTCGTCATGGGCGACCCGGCCGCCCGCGCCGGCCGAGGGCCCGCCTCGCCAGTGGCGATCGACCGGGCGTTCTGGATCGGCACGTGCGAGATCACCAACGAGCAGTACCAACGCTTCGACCCCGCCCACGACAGCCGCTTCGAGCACAAGGGCTCGTGGGTCTTCAGCGAGCGCCATCTGGGCTGGCGGCTGAACCACCCGCGCCAGCCGGCCGTGCGGGTCTCCTGGCTCGAGGCGCGGGCGTTCTGCCGCTGGCTGGGCCGGCGGACGGGCCTGGCCGTCCGGCTGCCCACCGAAGCGCAGTGGGAGTACGCCTGCCGCGCCGGGACCGATACGCCGCTGTCCTACGGCGACGAGGCGGCCGACTTCTCGAAGTTCGCCAACCTCGCCGACGTGACGATCCGCGAGCTGGCCTACGACACCGACGGCCGATACACCGCCGACCTCGTGCCGCGCCGGACGACCGTCGACGACGGCCAACTCGTGACCGCCGACGTCGGCAGCTACCAGGCCAACGCGTGGGGCCTCCACGATATGCACGGCAACGCGTGGGAGTGGACGCGGTCGGCCCATCGCCGGTACCCCGACCGCGATGACGACGGCCGCAAAGGCGCCGAGACGTCGGGCCGCCGGTCCGTCCGCGGCGGCTCGTGGCGCGACCTGCCGAAGCGGAGCGGCTCGGCGTTCCGCCTGAGCTACCCGGCCTGGCGGCGCGTCTTCAACGTCGGCTTCCGCATCGTCGTCGAAACCCCCGCCGCCGATGACTGACCGATTGGGAAGCGCTTCTCCCGACAGGGACCAGGGCGTGGAATCGGGCCGGCAGTTGGTCGAGGCGGCACGGAAGGGCAACCGCTCGAGCTTCGCGGGACTCATCGAGCGGTATGAGCGGACGGTTCGCGCCGTGGCCCCAAACGTGCTGAGGGATCGGCACGGAGCATCCGATGTGGCGCAGACGGTCTTCGTCATCGCCTACCGCAAGCTGGGAGCGTTCCGCAAGCCCTATACCATATCCGGTAGGTCAATGCGCCTTCGTAGCAATAGAGCACTTCACGGTGAAATGTAGCGGCTCTGGCTGAGCGAGGACGAGCCTGGCAAAAACGGCGAAGCAGGCGATGCCGTCGCATCGAGGCCGGGCCCACCGAGGACGACGCCGTCGGCGTCTTCACCACCCCGGCGATCCGTGACCGGATCGAGCGGGACTGCGGCGTGGCCTAGTGCCCTGTCGCCGGTGAATCGATGGGTGCCGTGGCTTGCGAAGCGAAGCGGAGCAACCACGCGGCCCCGCCCCCGCGTGGTTGCTCCGTCCCTGTCGGGACTGCGCAAGCCACGGCACCCGATCCATCGAAGGACCCGCGACAGAGCACTGAGCGGTCTCCGGTAAGTTCGTTGGGATTCCTGCGCAGGACGCAGTTCGGGAGGCAAGGAGGCCGAAGCAGGCGATGCCGTGGCATCGTCGATGCAGGCCGACGCAGACAGGCGGGCTGCGGACCAGCAGGCACGCAACATAACTCACCTGAGCCCGGTCAGACCGAGTCGGACGCGCTGGAGAAGGTGAACTCCCCGGCGGCGAGGGCGGGGACGGAGGCCTGGCCGACGCGGACGGGGGCGGACAGGCCCGTGACCTTGTTCAGCACGGCGATGGGGCTCTCGTTGAAGCGAAAGTTCCTCAGCCCGTGGCGGATCTGTCCGTCCTCGACCCAGAACGTCCCGTCGCGGGTCAGGCCGGTCAGCAGAATCGTCTGCGGGTCGAGGAAGCGGATGTACCAGAAGCGGGTGACAAGCACGGCCCGGTCGGTGGCTCGGATGAGGTCCTCGACCGTGCCCTCGCCGCCGTCCAGGATCATGTTCACCGGCCGGCCGGTCGGTTCGACGGACTGCTTCTGCGCCCAGAACCGGTCGCAGACGAGCTGCTCGAGCACGCCGCGGGCGATCCACGTCTGCGGGCGGGCGGGCAGGCCGTCGGAATGAAACGGCCGCTGCGGCACGGCGGGGTGTGTCGGGTCGCTGCGGAGGCTGACGCACTCGGCCGCGACGCGCCGGCCGATCTTGTTGCCGCCTCCCGGCGCGGTGAAGAAGCTTCGGCCCTCATCGGCCTGTCGGGCGTCGAAGCACCACAGGGCGAATCCGAGGAGATCCTTAACGGCCTGGGGCTCGAGGATGACCGGGTAAACGCCGGGGTCGAGGGGCTTGGGGTCGCGGGCGGCGAGGGCCTTTTGCACGGCCAGGCCGGTGGCACGGGCGAAGTCCATCTCATCGACGTCGCACGCGTCGGAGCCCGCCCAGCCGCTGGCGGCCCCGCCGTCGGCGCGCATCGTGACGGAGAAGCCCGCGTCCGTCGCGCGGGACCACGCGAACAGGCCCTTGTTGTTGCCGACCGCGGAGAACCCGTGGGCGTGCTCGACGAAGCCGGAGGACTCCAGCCCGTCGGGCTCGGCGGCCTCGAGGGCCGTCGCGACGGCCCGGGCTCGCAGGTCGGGCGTGGCCTCGGCGGTGCGGTCGGCCCACGGGTCGGCCGGCAGGTACTGCTGCGGGCCCAGCTCGCCGACGTGCTCGGGGTCTTCGGGGGCGATCCTGGCGAGCTGCTCCGCCGCGGCGACGACCTTGCGGAGCGCGTCGTCGTCGACCTCGGTGGTCGAGGCCTGCGCGTGGCGCTTGCCGAAGCAGCTCGTCACCGCCAGCGACAGCGAGTCGACGTCGCCGCACGTGGTCACGGCATTCAGGGCGAACCGCGTATTGCCCCGCCGCTCGCCCCGCAGGTTGACGCGGACCTCGTCGGCGGTGGCAAACCCGATGGCCCGTTCGATGATCCGGCGGCTCTCGGCCTCGTCGAGGATCATACCGTTCTCCTCGTGTTCAGGATGTTGATCCGGCGGAACCGGGCGGGGGACGCGCCGTGGCTCATCTTCGCCGACTGGGGCGGCTGGCCCTTGCCGCAATTCAGCGTCCCGCCCATTTCCCAGGAACGCTCGTCGCAGACGGCGTCGCAGGCGTTCCAGAACTCGGCCGTGTCGGCCTGGTAGGCCACGTCGTTCAGCATGCCGACGATCTTCCCGTTGCGGATCTCGAAGAACGCCTGCCCGCCGAACTGGAAGTTCCGCCGCTGCTGGTCGATCGAGAAGCTGCCGTCGCCGACGATGTAGATGGCCCGCTCGGTGTCGGCGATCAGCTCCTCGGGGCTCAGCGGATCGGGGCCGGGCTCGAGGTGGATGTTCGCCTGCCGCTGGAAGGGCACCGACGCCCAACTGTCGGCGTAGCAGCATCCGTAGGAGCGGCCGACCTCGTCCAGCCCCGCCGCCGCCCGCGCCTCGCGATACTCCGGCCAGAGCACCTGCTCGCGGATCGTCTGGTAGTCCACCAGCACGCCGTCTCTGACCAGTTGCCATTCGGTCGTCTTGACGCCGTCGTCGTCCCAGCCACACGTGCCCAATCCGGTGGGCACGGTCCGGTCGGCCCTGAAGTTGACCACCGGCGAGCCGTACCGGAACGTGCCGAGCTTCTCCGTCGTCAGGAAGCTCGTTCCCGCGAAGTTGGCCTCCAGCCCGATCACGCGGTCCAGCTCGGTCGGATGCCCGAGCGACTCGTGGATCGTCAGCCACAGGTGGCTCGGGTGAAGGATCAGGTCCCACTTGCCGGGCTCGACGGAGGGGGCGGCGAGCTTGCGGACCGCTTCGGCGGCCATCTTCGGCGCCATCGCGACCATGTCGCACTGCTCGACCCACTCGTAGCCCATGCCCCTCGGGGCGGTCTGGGCCCGTCGGTTCTCGAATCGGCCCGTCTCGGCGTCGGTGGCGGTGACGGTGAACACCGGGAACGTGCGGTAGATGTCCTGGTCGATGTAGTTGCCGTCCGTGGAGGCGAAGTACTTCCGCTCGTTCTGGAACACCAGCATCGAACGGCAGAACTTGGCGCCGTCTACCCGCAGCGCCGCCTCGTTGACCGCCAGCAACAGGTCGGTCTTCTCGGCCAGGGGAACGTCGAAGGGGTCGGTCACGATCGGCGTCCGCCACTCGTCGACGCAGGCGTCGACCGGCACGAGCTCGACGCGCCGTCGGCAGATGGTCCGGTTGGCCCGGGCGACGGCCAGCGCGCGGCGAGTGGTTTCGGCGACGCTGTCGCGGTCGACCCGCGCGGAGGCGGCGAAGCCCCACACGCCCTCGACCAGCACGCGCACGCCGAAGCCGAAGCTGCTGTCGTCGTCGACGCGCTCGACGTGGTCCTCGCGGGCGGAGATCTCCTCTTTCCTGTGGCGCGAGATGCGGATGTCGGCGTACTCGGCCCCGCCGCTGCGGGCGGCCTCCAACGCCACGTCGGCCAGCTCTTTCATGATCAGCTCCACAAAACGATAGCCCGAACCGCCGAAATCCGGAGCGGATCACCGGATTCTCGCCGGCCGCCCCGAGGGCGTCAATGGCCCGCGACAATTGCGGCGCCGCCGGAGCGCGGCGCCGTGGTACACTCTGCCGGCCGGCTCGGACGCGCGATGCGACGGCCGCGCTGCCCCGATCGCGCCTTCCCCTCGGCCCTGCCGACACAGGAGACCGCCATGAGACACGTCCTCGCACCTGTCCTGCTCAGTTGCCTGGCCCTCGGCGCGGCCGTGGCGTCGGCGGGGGCGGGCGCCTCGGCCGATCGGATCCGGCCCTGGAAGGCCGACCCGCGATACTGGCAGTATGGGGGCAAGGGCGTTGTTCTGCTCGGCGGGACCAAGACGGACCACATCTTCCTGCTGGAGGGGCTGAAGGCGCACCTCGACGAGCTGGTGGCGGCCGGCGGGAACTACGTCCGCTGCACGATGAGCCAGCGCGAAGGCGCCGAGCTGAAGCCGCACCTGCGGCTCGGCGACGGCAAGTTCGACTTGGACAAGTGGAACCCGGAGTACTGGAAGCGATTCGAGACCTGCCTTCGCTGGTGCCGCCAGCGCGACATCGTCATCCAGATCGAGGTCTGGGACCGGTTCGACTTCTCGCAGGAGCACTGGCAGGTCAGTCCGTGGCGACCGATCAACAACGTCAACTACACCTCCGCCCGGGTGGGCCTGGCGAACGAGTACCCCGTCCCGCCATGGCGGGACCGCCAGCCGTTCTTCCATACCATCCCGGGCATGACGATGTACCGCAAGCCGCTGGACGAGATCCGCCGGCGCCAGGAGCAGTTCGTCGCCAAGGTCCTCTACTACAGCCTGCCCTACCCCAACGTGCTGTACTGCATGAACAATGAGACCTCCACCCCGCCGCGGTGGGGACAACACTGGATGCAGTTCATCCGCCGGGCCGCCCAACGCGCCGGCGTCACCGTCCAGGTCACCGACATGTTCGACGACGTCTGGAATGCCACGAAGTCCCACAAGCTGAGGCAGGCGATCGATCGGCCGGACCTGTACGACTTCCTGGACATCTCCCAGGTCAACAGCCGCAACTTCAGCGAAGACCACTGGCGCCAACTTCAGTGGATCGTCGCACAGGTCGCCGAGCGGCCCCGCCCGCTGAACCACACGAAGATCTACAGCGACGGGCGGACGAAGTGGGGCTCGGGTACGCCCGCCGACGGGATCGAACGATTCTGGCGGAACCTGCTGGCCGGCAGTGCGTCCGTTCGGTTCCACCGACCGGGGGCGGGGATCGGCCTGAACGACCGGGCCAAGGCGTGCCTCCGCGCGGCGCGGGAGGTGCACGGCCTGGTCCCGCTGTGGACGTTGCGCACACGCAACGGTCTGCTGCGTGACCGCGCGGCCGACGAGGCGTACCTGGCGGCCCGTGCGGGGGAGGCCTACGTGCTGTACTTCACCGACGGCGGGTCGGTCGGCCTGGACCTGCGAAAGGCGAAGGGAGCGTTCGACCTGCGGTGGATGGATCTCGCCAAGGGCCGGTGGGGCGCGAAGGCGGCGTTGCGAGGCGGAGCCGTCGTCACCATCGGCGCGCCGGACAAAGGCGGCTGGGTCGCCGTGATCCGCCGGGCCGCGCCGACAGTGCGAACGTGACGGCCGCGCGAGCCTACGCCCGGCTGATCTGCCTCGGCAGGGAGATGTCCGTCTGCATGATCTTGTCCAGCAGTTGCAGCCGCAGCCGGTCGCGAAGCTCCCTACAGGCAGGATCGTCCCAGAGATTCCGGTACTCGTTGGGGTCTTCCCGCAGGTCGAACAGCTCGCCGTAGGGCCGGCCCGAGTAGCAGGTCAGCCGATACCTCCGGGTCACCAGCGTCCTCATCTTGAAGCCCAGATAGTCCTCGTCCATCTCCACCAGCGCCGTTGCGTCCGGGTCGTCGCGTTGTCCGGTCAGCTCGGCGACAAGGCTTCGGCCGGGCCAGGCGGGAGGCGCCTGCGGGGCTTCGGGCGCGTCGGGGACGAGGCCTTCGGGGATCGGCACGCCGGCGATGTCGAGGATCGTCGGCGCGAAGTCGAGCAGGCTGACCACCCCGTCATGCGTGCTGCCGGCTTCCGGCCGCCCGGGCCAGCGGACGACGAACGGCACGCGGATGACGCTGTCGAAGTGGTACGGCCCCTTGCCCCACATGCCGTGGTCGCCCAGCGCCTCGCCGTGGTCGGCCATGAAGATCACCACCGTGTCGTCCTCCCGGCCGCTCTCCCGCAGGGCCGCCAACACGCGGCCCACCTGGTCGTCGACGAGTTCGATCAGCCCGTAGTAGTGGGCCGCACACTCGGCGCGGAAGGGCTTGGTGGCGTTCATCGGCTCGCCCGGGTTGCCGCTGGTGACCACCTCGCCCTCGGCCATCTGTCGGAAGTGAGGCGGCAGGTCGTCGAGTTCGCCGTCGCGCCCCAGCGGCGGGGGGACGTCCTTCGGGTCGTGACGATTGCAGTACTCCGCCGGCGGCGCGAACGGCGGGTGGGGCTCCTGAATGCTGCACATCAGGAAGAACGGCCGCTCGCCGGCGGCGCGGAGGAAGTCGATCGTCCGGTCGGCGATCCACGTGGCCGGGTGCAGCGCCGCCGGCAGGGCCCACTTGTAGGAGTTGCGGTTGAACAGCCTCATCGCCCCGGTGGGCTGCTCGAGCAGGACACGATCGAAGAACAGGTGCGCCTGGTCCGGATGCTCGCGCCGCAGCCAGTCGAGGTAGGGCCCGTACGAGCCGTGGGCGCAGCCGCCGTAGAAGTCCGCGCTCTCCAGACCGTAGTACGGGCTGGGCAGGTCGGTGATCTTCCCGTCGAGCCACAGCCCGCATCGCTCGGGGAAGTCGGCCGGGTCGAGCGCTTCGAGCCCGACGCCGTGGCTGCCCTCGCCGACGTCGCCGTGCACCTCCCCGCCGACGTTCAGGTGAATCTTGCCGCAGCAGTGCGTCCGGTAGCCCGCCTGCCGCAGCGCCTCGGTGAACGTCGGGATCGACGGGTCCAGCGGGATGCCGTTCATGCGGACGCGGTGGCCCCGCGGCGTCAGGCCCGTGAACAGCGTCGCCCGCGTCGGCATGCAAAGCGGCTGGTTGCTGTACATCCGCGAGAAGATCCTCCCGCCGGCCGCGAGGGCGTCGATGTTGGGTGTCCGCACGGCCGGGTGGCCCGCATAGCCCAGGCAGCCCGGGTGGAGCTGATCGGTGATGATCACGAGAAAGTTGGGTCGATCGGGCATTCGCTTCTCCTGCCGGGAGGGCCTCAGGGCTTCTTGCCGCCCCGGAGCTGCGCGCGGTACAGCTTGTCGAGCTCTTCCATCGTAAAACGGACGCTGAGGATGTAGGGCTTCTCGCCCGCCTCCCAGTGGCCGTACGTCGTCGTGACGATCGTCCCGTCGGGCAGCAGCTCCCGGGCGGGGTAGGCACAGTCCCGCCCGCGTTTGTTGTCCTTGATCCGCACGCGGTACTGCCCCTCTCGGCCCTTGACGATGTCCTCGTACGTGCCGACCCAGGCCACCCAATCGCCGCCCGTGGGGCTCTCGAGCGTCGTGTCGCGGAAGCTGATGAAAAGCCTGCCATCGGGCACGTAGAGGGCTTGGTGGCGGTCGCCGGTCAGCGCGCCGGGCAGCTCAGCCGGGTCGGTCCACGTCTTGCCCTCGTCGTTGGTGAAGATGACGTGCCCGTTGCGCACGCGGTAGTTCTCGCGGAACAGTGCCGCGATCTGCCTGCCGTCCGGCGAGCGGATCAGCCCCGGCTCGCACAGGCCGATGTCCGACCGCTCGAACACCTTCTCCGGAAAGCTCCACGTCAGCCCGCCGTCGGTGGAGAACGTTTTGTAGACGATCATTTTCCGCGGGCTGTAGCGCTTGCCGCCTTTCGCGAAGAACCGCCCGTCGTCGTGGAACATCGCGAGGTAGCAGCCGGGCTTCTTCAAGGCGATCACGTCGCCCATCACCACGATCCCGCCCCAGTCGCCCAGCGGCTTCAGCTCGCTCCACGTCGCCCCGTCGTCGGCCGAGACGGCCATGCGGGCCGGGTAGAGGCCCGAGAACAGGATCAGCCGCTTGACGCCGTTGGCGTCGACGACGCGATGGAGGCAGGGCACTTCCTTGCTCGTCGCCCAACTGGCCGGCGTGGGCAGGCGCCGGGACCACGTCAGCCCGCCGTCGGTGCTGCGCTTCATGACGATCGCGCCGCGCCCGTGGCCCTTCGGATAGACGGCGATCATCGTCTTGCCGTCTTCCAGCAGGACCGTCGTCGGGTGGCCGAGGTACTGGCCCTTCTCCTTGTCCACGACGACCTGCCGATGTGCATGGCCGTCGAGATCGACGATGGGAATGCTGTAGCCTCTCGGCTTGCCGGGCTCGGCGGCCCGGCCCACCGTCACCACCAGCCCGATCAGTCCGCACGTGGCAATGGTCCAGTTCATCGGCTCATCATCTCCCGTGCATCGGCCTCGCCGCTACGTGCCGGCCGGGGCGAGGTAGCTCAGGTAGCCCCAGCGGAAGCCCTTCTTGCGGCGGTAGTTGATCTTCTCAGCCACGACGCGGTCCATCTCGGCGACGTACCTGGCCCGCTTGACCGGATCGGCCATCGGGTCGCCGGTCCGCTCTTGCCAGGCCTCCAGCGCCCTTGCGAGGCGCTGCCGGGTCTCGGCGTGTTCGGGCCGGCCCGCGAGGTTCACCCACTCGTGCGGGTCTTCCTTCAGGTCGTACAGCTCCACCGGCGGGCCTTTCTTCCACGTGGCGTACGCCTCGCGCACCCGTGGCGGGGCCGACGCGACGTCCTCGCCCGTCGCGCCCGCCACGAAGAAGGCGATCCGGCGCGTGGCGTACGCGTCGTGCGTCGGGTCCGGCCGGTCCTGGAGCAGGTTCACCTTCAGCTTGTACCGCTCGTCTCGGACCGTGCGGGACGGATACGTCCAGAACGGCGCGGCCCCGTCCTTCTCGGCGAACAGATACCTCCGCCACGGCGTGCCCTTGCCCGCGCACAGCGGCAGCAGGTTGCGGCCGGGCAGGTTGCCCGGAGCATCGATTCCCGTCGCAGAGAGAATCGTCGGCAGGATGTCGATCGTGCTGACAAGTTCGTCGCAGTGCGAGCCGGCCTTCATCTGCCCGCCCCGGCGGAGGATCATCGGCACGCGGAGCCCGCCCTCGTACAGCGTCGTCTTGCCCCGCGAGAACTGCGCCCCGTGATCGCCGACATAGACGACCAGCGTGTCGTCGGCCTTGCCGGCCTTCTTCAGGGCGGCCAGCAGCAGCCCCACGCCCGTATCCAGGCGGGAGAGGCAGTTGTAGTAGTTGGCGGTGTACTTGCGAAGGCGTTCGTTGTCGGCGCCGATGAAGGGGAGAGCCTTGACGTCGGCGGCCCCCAGGGGCTTCTTTGGCAGGCCCGCGTACTGCTTGAGCAGCGGGAAATGCGCATCCGGGAAGTTGACCATCAGGAACAGCGGCCCGGCGTCGGCGGCGATGAACTTCTCCGCCGCCGCGGCGTACTTGCGGACGTCGCGCATGTTGAAGTTGCTGCCCGGCAGGGCGCGGTAGTCGCACGGGAAGGCCGACTCCGGATTCACGTGGATCTTGCCGATGATCCCCGTCCGGTAGCCGGCCCGCTTCAGCAGGCTGACGACGTTGGGCCACTTGCGGTACATCGCGTACTTGTGCGTCGCCAGCCCGATTTGCCCGTTCTGATGCGGGTAGAGGCCCGTGAAGATCGTCCCGCGCGACGGGCTGCACACGGGGTTGGTGACGTAGGCATTGGCGAACCTCACACCTTCGGCCGCCAGTTTGTCCAGGGCCGGCGTGCGGGCGTATGGATCGCCGTAGCACCCGAGTTCGGGGCCGTTGTCCTCCGAAGTGATCAGCAGGACGTTGGGGCGCTTCCGCCTCTCAGCCCCCTTGGCGGCGGCAGTCTGCCGCAGCACCGGCAACAAGGCGCCGACGGACGCGGCCCTGCCGAGCAATTCTCGTCGCGACGTGCGTTTCAATCGCTTCTCCTCGCCGGCAGCCCGGCCTGCCTCACTGGCCGACCAGCCAGGTCAGGTCGAACCGGACCAGTTTGACGTCCCTGTGGCCCCGGGCCTCGTAGAACAGGCCGATCCGGCCGTCCGGCAGCCCGATCAGCGACGAGTAGGCGAACTGGCCGGGCACGAGGCACTTGCTGACCGGCCAGGTCTTGCCCCCGTCGAAGCTCGCATGCACCGTGCCGTGCGTACGCTTCGGCCCGGCGGGCACGGAGCAGAGCAGCACGGCGCCTTCGGTGCCCTTCGCGTGCTTGACGGCCAGCAGAGACCCGTTGCAGCTTACGGTCTTCAGGGCCGGGTCGTTCTCGAGCTTCGACCAGGTGATCCCGCCGTCGGTGCTGACCGAGCGCGTGCGGAGCCGCTGCTTTGACCCGTCCTGGACGAACGTGCGGCTGTGGAGCACGATCGTGCCGTCGGGCAGCTCGGCGATCTTGGACTCGCTGGCCCAGGCCATCCTGCCGGCCCACGGGACGACCTTGCTGCGCTTCCACGTCCGGCCGCGATCGTCGCTGTAATAGCAGAGGACCTTCTTGCCCTTGTAGAAGTCCCCGCCGGCGACGATCAGCCGCCCGGCGTGGCGGCCGCGGCGCAGTTGGATTCCCTCACCCGAGCCGACGACCATGACCGCCCCGTGCGTGCCGACCATCTCGGAGATCTCGCGCGGGCCGGACCAGGTCCCGCCGTCGTCATCGCTGGTGACGGTGAACTGCCGGCAGTTCAAGTCGCCCATCTCTCCGCGGATGCCCTTGGGCACTTGGCGATAGTCCCACATGAACAGGTTGTAGAGCACGTGGATTCGGCCGTTGCGGCGGTCGTAGACGGCGGCGTTGGGGCAGATCGACTTCCTGCCGTGCGAGACGATCAGCCGGGCCTTCGACCACGTCCGCCCGCTGTCGGTGCTCGTCTTGCAGACCAGGTCCTGCCCCGAGCGGTCGGACCAGCGGCTCTTGTTGCGGGCCTGGGCGATGAGAACCACCACGCCGCTGTTGGTCACGATCGCGCTCTGCTCGCGGAACTGTGGGAACTTCTCGCGGGCACCGTCGACGCCGTCGATGTCCTCCCGCCCGCCGATAAAGACGCCGATGGGTCTCGATGGCCTCGACGCCGGTGAGCGCTCAGCCTCGGCAGCACTTGCGTTCATCACCCCTCCCGCCAAGGCGGCAATGACAAGAGGCAGGCCCAGCGCAAGTCGAATCGTCCTGCATGCTGCCATCCCTTCTCCTCGGAACGCCACAGCTTGGTGTCTCCTCCAGGTGGATTCTCCGGGTGCCACGGCCGCGGAGTGTGCGGCCGTGTCTTCAACCGCGGACGGAACACGGCCGCTGAACTCCGCGGCCGTGGCACCCATCCGTTCGGCGGCGACGGACGACTACAGGCCCTCGACTTCCCAACCGCGGCGGTAGGTCCGGCGGAGGAGCCGTTGGGCCTCGGAGGAGTTCGGGATCTTCATCGCGGGCGCGTCCCACTTCAGCAGCTTGTCCGGCACGCGGATGGCCACCGTGCCCAGCAGGATCGTCTCCGTCATCGGGCCCGTCACGCCGAAGTTCGATTCGGCCATCTCGCCGCCCAGGCAGGCATCGAGGAAGTGATGATAATGGTTGCGGCCGGGGATCTTCGGGTACTTGTAGCCGGGGAACCTGCTGGACGGCAGGATGCGGGGCCCGCCGCCGTGGCGAAGAAGCAGCGCGCCCTTGGTCCCGATCAACATGGCCGACTCGTGGGGGTAGGTCTTCACCTCGGACATCTTCCGGATCTCTTCCGGCGGGAAGAAGTTGCCGTCGAACCACTCGATGGTCAGCTCGCCGTCGGTGTTGTCGGCCTCCGGGAACTTCCAGGTGATGTGGTCGCTCTGCGGCCAGGTGTCGGCCCGGCGGGCGGGCGAGTCGGCCCACGACTGCTGGACCTTCGCCGTCACGGACAGCGGCGCGGTCAGGGAGAGGCCCTTCCAGACGGCGTCGAAGATGTGGCAGCCGATGTCTCCCGACCAGCCCGTGCCGAAGTCCTGCCACGCCCGCCAGCGCGTCTGGTGGTAGATCCCCGGCGCAAAGGGCCGCCGCGGGGCCGTGCCCAACCACAGGTCCCACGCCAACTGCTTCGGCGGGTCCTGGCCCTTGCTCGGGCGGGGGCCCTCGAGGCGGTAGTGCTGGATCGCGCCCGGCCGGTTCGAGCAGAGGATCGCCCGCTTGATCTTGCCGACCGCCCCGTCGCGGAGCATCCGGACGGTCATGCGGTCGCCCGCGCCGCTGGCGGCCTGCGTGCCGAGCTGTGTGACCACGCCGGCGGCCTTTGCGGCGGCGGCGACGGCGCGGCATTCGGCGACGTCGTGGCAGAGCGGCTTCTGACAGAAGACGTGCTTCTTCGCCCGCAGCGCCGACAGGGTGATCGCCGCGTGCATGTGGTCGGGCACGGTGACGTTGACCGAGTCGATTCGGTCACCCTCCTTCGCCAGCAGCTCCCGCCAGTCGGTGTACTTCCGGGCGTCGGGGCAGAGCTTCGCCGCCCGCGCCAGGAGGTTGCTGTCCACGTCGCAGATCGCCACGACCTTCGTCCGCCCGTGGCTTCGCATGTTGTGCAGGTCGCCCCACCCCATGCCCCCCACGCCGATACAGGCGTGGTTGAGCTTCTCGTTGGCGCCCAACACGTCTGCCCCGACCGACGCCACCGTCAACCCCGCCGTCGTGCCCTGAAGAAACCTCCGCCGCGTGATTCGTCCCGACATGGCTTGCCCTTTCACCTGCTCCGCCCGACGCCGCCGGCCGCGGAGCCTCAAGATGGCCTCTCGTCGTCCTCGTTGCCGTACGCCTCGCGGCCGCATGGTAACCCCCCGCCCCCCCGCCGGTCCAGCCGTACCGCGACCGGATCATCACGCCCGCCCCGTCAGGGGCGACACAACTTGCCGCAAGCGATGTGTCGCCCTTCGGGCTGGGCTGGCTAGACACGTGCGTCGGCAGAGGCAGCCTGCCGGGCGGACGGCTACTTCGTGGCGGCGAGGACTTCGCAGGTGACGCGACCGAGCGGCCCGCAGTCGCCGACGTATCTGCCCGCCGCCTGATCGGGCTTCGGGGAGTACATCTTCGCGGCCGCGCCGCTGAGCACGACGTCGCCGGCCTCAAGCCCCCCCCCGCGCCGCAGCAGCGCGTTGGCCAGCCACCGAAGGGCCTCCCACGGGTCGCCCATCACGCTGGATGCGGGCCCCGTGTAGACCTGCCTGCCGTCGTGGGTACCCGAGAGCGTCAGCTTGCCCAGCTCGAGTTTGCCCGGATCGGCGGCCGGGCCCAGCACGAAGCGGTTGGCCGCCACGTCGTCGGCGATGACGTCGGCGATCTTCCTCGGCCCGCCGTCGGAGCGGAATCGGTTGGACGGCAGGTCGAAGGCGGGGTGGACGCTCCGAACGTACGGGCGAAGCTCGGCGGCGTCCTTGATCGGTCTGTCGACCCGCCGGGCCATCACGAAGGCCACCTCCACCTCCATGTGGAACGCGTTGTAGTCGCCCAGGCTCACCGACCCGCCGTCGGCGACGGCCATGCTCTTGTGAAGACGCCCGTACGCCGGCTCGTCCAGACCCCACGCCTCCTGCGCGCCCTTGCCCGCGAAGCCGATCTTGTAGCCCGCCACCGGGTCGCCCGAGCCGACGATCGCCTCGGTCAGCCCGTCCTGCACTTCGTAAGCCTGCTCGATGGAGATCCGCCCGAACCGCCGGGTCAGCAGCTCCATCGGCTCGCCGGTGGCCCGTGCGGCCACGAGGTGTGAGACCCTCGCCTCCTGCCCCACCCCGCACACACATCCGGCCGACACGCTCGCGAGGATGCACCCGACCGACAGAATAGCGGCCCGTCTCACAGTTCGTCTCCCTTCGGCTTTGCGGCCGGCCCGAGCGGATGCCGCATCAGTCGCGGCGAGCGGCGCGAGCCTTTCGTCGACGGAAAAGCAGGCCCGCGCCGCCGACAAGCAGCAGGGCCGACGCGGCCGGCTCCGGCACGGTGGTGAAGTCGATGTCCTGAGCGCTATAGCCGATCGTGGTCCACGGGATGCCTTCCGGCGTGGTCCCACTCAGGAAGCGTCCGAAGCCCAGGTAGCAGTCCATCGCGGTATCGGCGGGCATGTTTGGGACGAGGCACGAACTCGAGTCGCCGGGCAGTTGCTCCACGAACTGCCAGGTCTCCTCCTCGTCCTCGACACCCAGGCGAACCCCGTTGACGTTTGAGTCCCAGATCGGTTCCCACGTGAACGTCCGGCTTGTGGGGACATCCGCGGCCCCGTCGGCGGGGGCAGTGATGATGGGCACCTGCAAGGGGGTCTCCAGCGTCATATCGACGGCCGTGGTGATCGTGCTGCCGTCGGGCCCGTGGAAGTCGAACGTGTACGTGCCCGCGACGATACCCAGCGTGGCGAGGTCGGCCGGTGAGAGCCCGCCATCCCCGAAGCCGAGCTCAACGCCGCCGCCGTCCTCGATCTCCATACTCCATCTGCGCCCGGTCGGCGTGGTCAATTCGGCGGCGACGATGTTCTTGCCGGTGGCGTTGATCCAGGCATCGTGGCCGATGTAGGTCCCCTGGCCGTCGTGGCTGGCGCCGTAGCCCATCTCGATCTTATCGACGGCCAGCGGCGCGCCATCGACCGTCACGGATACGCCCTCCAGGATCACGTCCTGTCTGTTGTCCGAAGTGCTCCGCTGCCAGTGGACCGATTCGTTCAGCCGATACGAGGCGGCCTCACCGTTCGGATGCGTGAGGGAGGTCGTCGTGCCGGTCACGTCCGGCAAGTTCTGCCACTGGCCCGTCAACACGAAGGCCTGCGGCTTGTGGAAGATGTCCGTCCCTTCGAAGCCCGGCTGCTTCGTGCACTGGATCCGGGCCTGGAAGCTGTAGTCCCGGCCCACCACGATACTCGACGGATTGCCCCCCCAACTGCCGTCGCCCTGCGCCCACCAGTCGGCCACGGTGTTCTGCGAAAGGACGCTCTCTACGACCATGCCCTCCTCCCGATCCCAGGAGAACGCGCCGAGGTTGACGTAGAGCATGTTGACGGCGGGGTCGATGGCCTCCTCGAACCGCAGCGTCAGGTCAAGCGTCTGGACCGTGACGTCGTTGACCAGCAAAGGGAGATCGACGCTGCGTGTCGCGGTGAGCCCTGGCGTGCCCAGGAAGGAGGCCTCGTCGGGGCCCACGTGAAGGGGCTCGTCTGACTGCGCAAGGGACCTGCCCGGGTAGTCCCACACGTACGTCGACGGCGGAATGACGGAAGTCGGCGTCGGATCGAATTCGACGAAGGCCCCGTCGGAAGTGAACTCGACTCTCGGGCCCGTCACCACGTCGGGAGTCGTCACCTCCATCCGCAGCATCCACCCGGGATCGAACGGCCGAATGTCGTTGCCGATCGTCTCGCCGGCAGCCGACGTCCAGTTCACGTGAGAAAGCTCGGCCTGGACGGTGGGCTGAGCCCATGCGCCGGACGTGACCGCCAGCAGCAACACCAGCACGGGGACCGAGGTCGATAGGGGACTTCTCATGGCATTCCTCCTCCGTGGAGCTTGAGTGAGCCGTTACCTTGAGCATTCCTGAGTTGAGCCGTCCTCAGGCCGAGCATCCTACCACGGGATCCGGTTTTGTCAAGCTGAATGAGCGCCCCGAGAATGGGGGCAGGCACCTACGCTGCGCTGCGAAGCCCGTCCCCATTCCCGAGCCGAATCCCGTGCTCACAGCTTCCAACCGTACCGGTACGGCGGGTTGACCAGGCGGTTGGCCGGCGCGCAGTTGGTGAACTTCATCTTCTCGGCGTCCCACTGGAGCTTCGTGCCGAGCAGGCGGATGGCGATCAGCCCGAGCAGGGCGAGTTCGGCCAGCGGGCCGCCGTAGTTCGGGAAGTTCGACCCGGCCTGCTTGCCCTTGCGGATCGCGTCGAGCCAGTCGTTGTGATGGCCTCGCGTGCGGGGGATCGACCGGTCGGGCTGCTTGTAGTCTCTCATGCGGCTTTCCGGGACGATCCTCGCCCCGCCGGCCCCGTGCGAGCCGTGCATGATCGCGCCGGTCTTGCCGATCAGGATCGCCCCGGTGGCGGGCACGCTGCGCCCCTCCTCGAGGTGCTTCGGATGCGGAGGGACCATGTTCCCGTCGCGCCAGACGAGCCTGACCGGCCCGCGCTTGCCCTTCGCCGGAAACTCGTAGGTGACCTTCGTCCCCTCCGGGTAGACCACCGCGTGCCTCCGCGGGTCGTAGTTGTTGGCCTGCGCGTGGACCGTCGTCGGCGCGCCGAGGTCCAGCGCCCAGAAGGCCGGGTCCACCACGTGGCAGATCCAGTCGCCGATACACCCCGTGCCGAACCACAGCCAGCCCCGCCACGCGCCGGGCACGAACATGCGGTGGTACGCCCGACGCTGGGCCGGGCCCAGCCAGAGGTTCCAGTCCAGCTCCTTCGGGATCGCGTGGGTCTCCTTCAGGGCGCGGAGGTTTCTGATGCGGCAGTAGCTGCCGGGCTTCGGCCCGACGCCGTGGCTGGCGTGCACCTCGGTGACCTCGCCGATCGCCCCGTCCCAGACCCATTCGCAGAGCTGGCGGATCCGCTCGGAGGAGTGGCCCTGGTTGCCGAGCTGCGTGATCACCTTGTACTGATCGGCCGCCTTGCGGAGTGCGCGGATCTCGTGGATCGAGTGGGCCAGGGGCTTCTCGCAGTAGACGTGCTTGCCCCGCCGCATCGCCGCCATGCACGCCACCGCGTGTGTGTGGTCCGGCGTGGCGACGACCACGGCGTCGATCTCCTTGTGCATCCGATCGAACATCTTGCGGAAGTCGCGGAAGCGTTTGGCCTTCGAGTGCTTCTTGAACGTCTTCGCCGCCCGGCGCTCATCGACGTCGCACAGCGCGACGATGTTCTCTCGCGCCACGCCGCCGATGTCGCTGGCCCCGCGCCCGCCGACGCCGATGCCCGCGATATTCAGCTTGTCCGACGGCGCCTTCCTGCCCGCCCCGCCGAGCACGTGGGAGGGCACGATCGTGAACATCGCCACACCCGCCCCCGCCGCCCGGACGAACTGCCTCCTGCTGATCCTGCCGCCGCTTCGGTTCACAGTCATGCTCCTGCTTCTCCCATAGGCCTGCGTGTATGCCCCGGTACGTCGACGCTTGCATCTGTGGGCCCGAGGCGGCTGTCTATTGAACCACCCAGCCTGTCGCAGGGCACGCTGGTAGGGAACACTTGCCTTCGGCCCGGGGGGCGGCCGTGGGTCGCCCGCCGTTGCCGGCCCCACTTTCCGCAACGGACGAAGACGGGGGCAAGGGCAAGCTCTCGTGGGACGCCGGGCCTATTCGGGCAGGATGTCGGCGTCGATGTATTGGCCGCCGGTGGTCTGGCGGCAGTGGACGGCGAGGGTGTTGGCGCCCGGCTTGAGCAGCTTGATCGCCGATTCGTCCAGGGGCTTGTCGACGTAGCCCCTGGCGAATCCGGTGAACGTTGCGATCCGCCGGCCGTTGAGGTAGACCTCGGCGGCTTCGTCGTGGAAGATCCTCAGCGCCGCCCGCCGCGGGGCGGCCTTCACGTCGAAGGTGCGGCGGATCCAGATGTCGGGTCCGGACCATCGCGTGCCGACACGGGCGGCGGGGTTTCGGATGCGGCCGAACCCGCCCTTGCCCTGCCTCCACTTCGAGTCGTCGTAGCCGGCCGCCTCCCAGCCGGCGGGGGGCTTGTCGAACGTATACCGCCAGAGGCGCTGCGGCGGGGCGCCCTTGCCGGGCTTCCTTGCCGGCTGCTCGGCGATGCCCTTGTCGCCCATGCGTTTCATCCAGGCGAGGACCTTTGCCTTCAGCTCGGCCTGCACGTCCGCGAGGGCCGCCCTGCCCGCGAGGTTGTTCATCTCGTACGGGTCGGCGATCACGTCGTAGAGCTCCTCGGCCGGGCGGGTGTGGTAGCGCTTGACGATCGCCGCGGCGGCGGGGTCCGTCTCGGCCTTGCGGACCCAACTGTCGTAGTACCGCCGCCCGCCGTCGTGGCTGTAGGGGGCCTTGTCGATGTGCGTGGTGTACGTGTTGGCCGGGTAGAGGTTCAGGATGTACTTGTGCTTCTCCGTCCGCACGCAGCGCATGGGGTAGCGGTTCATCGCGCCGTCGCCCGTGTGGGCGGCGTAGATCTCCTTGCGGTGCGTCTTCGTCCGCCCGAGCAGCAGGCCGGCGAAGGACTTCCCGTCCAGACCCGCCGGAGGCTTGCCCCCCGCCAGCTCGATGAACGTCGGCAGGATGTCCAGGAAGCTGACCATCGCGTCGGTGCTGCCGCCCGGCTTGATCCGGCCGGGCCAGGCCGCCAGGAACGGCACGCGAATGCCCGCGTCGTACAGGTTCCACTTGCCGAAAGGCCATTGCGCGCCCTGATCGGCGGTGAAGAGGAACAGCGTGTTGCGCCCGAGGTGCCTGCCGACGGCCGCGTAGACCTCGCCGAGCTGCTTGTCCATCAGCGTCACGTCCGTGTAGTAGCGGCACCGGTACAGCCGCGTCTCCGGCGTGTCCACGAAGTACGGCGGCAGGTCCACCTTCGACGGGTCGTACCCCCTGTTCTGCGGCCAGGTCACGTGCGGGCTGATCGAATTGACGAATAGGCACAGCGGGCGCTTCTTGTCCCGGCCGGCGAGGAACGCCTCGATCACCTTCGTCGCCAGACCCCGCTTCATCTCGTTGCGCGCGATGTCGCCCGGTATCCGCTCGTGCGTGTACGCCCTCGCCGGCAGGAGGTGCTGCTTGCCCGCGACGACCACCTGGTAGCCGAGCTCCTGAAGGTAGCTGGGCAACGTCTTCACGCCGTCGCGCATCGGCCGGTGGTTGCCCTGCGCCCCGTTGCGCGCCGAGTGCAGGGCGCTGTGGATCACCGCGCGCGACGGCGAGCACGTCGGGCTGCCCACGAAGGCCCGCTTGAACGTCATCCCCTCCCGCGCGATCCGCCGGGCCGCGGGCGTGCGGACCACCTTGTTGCCGTACGCGCTGCAGTCGTACCAGTGCTGGTCGTCGCAGATGAACACCACCAGGTTCGGCCGATCCGCCCCGTCGGCGTCGGCGGCGGCCAGGGCGAGCCCCGCCCCGCCGATCGACATCCCCCCCAGCACCATCCCCGAACGCCTCAGAAACTCGCGTCTGTTCATTCTGCCTCTCCTCTGGCCGCACACCGCGCCGGTCAGCTTAACAGGTGGTCGAGCAACCCGTCGAGATCGGCCCTGGCCAGGCCGACCACGCGGTCGGCGGCGCCGTAGTAGACCAGCAATTCGCGGCCGCGGAGAATCGCCGCGGTGGGGAAGACGACGTTGGGGATCATGCCGACTCTCTCCCACTCCAGCTCGGGCTCGAGGACCGGATCGCGCGTGCGGGCGATCACCTTCAGCGGATCGCCCAGGTCCAGCAGTGCCGCCCCGACGCGGTAGACGTGGCGGGTGTCGACGCCGTGGTAGATCATCAGCCAGCCGGCGCGGGTGCGGATCGGCGGCGGGCCCGCGCCGATCTTGCCCGCCTCCCAGTCGGCGCCCGGCCGCGGGGCCATCAGCAGGTACTGGTCGGCCGTGCCGTAGTCCCACTGCTGGAGGTCGTCGGAGAAGGCCAGCCAGATGCCCGGACGATCCGTCCCGTAGGTCGGCCCGACCCAGCTCGTGGGGCGGTGGAGCAGGGCGTATCGGCCGGCGACCTTCCCGGCGAACAGCGCGCCGTCGCGGTCGTCGATCCCGCCGGGGGTCAGCAGGCCCTCGAAGGTGAAGCTCCGCAGGTCGCCCGAGCGGAGCAGCCCGGTGAGGCTGGGCCCCATCGGCGGGATGCCCGGCCGATCGACGTAGGGGTCCTGGCGGGCCCGGTTGAAGAAGTCGATCTGCTCGTAGGCCGGCCCCGGCGCGGCGGAGACGGCGGCGTAGGTGACGAGGTAGTCGGTGCCGTCGCGGACGATGCGTGCGTCCTCGACGCCGCCGATCTCGAAGTCCGCCCGCGGCTCGTACACGGGCCCGTCGACGACGCGCTCGAACCGCACGCCGTCGTCACTGACGGCCAGGGCGAACCGCGAGACGTACCGCCGGATGTCGCTCACCGCGCGGTAGAGCAGCCACACCTTGCCGTCGTCCCCGAGGACCGCGCCCGGGTTGAACGTGCTGACGGAGTCCCAGCCCCCCTCCCGCGGCTCGAGCACCGGCCGATCCCCCACCCGCCTCAATACGCCCTCGGGCATGCGACGTCTCCTTCCGATTCCTCCCCTCATCAGAAGATTCCCACAACGGCCCCATCGTACCCGAAAGCAGAGGCGATTGCCCTCGCCGAACGGACCGGCCATCGCGGCCCGCTACGTCCCCCGGTTCTCTTGCCGAGAAGGTCGACAGAGGTCGAGCAGGGGGTTTTTCGCTCGACAATCCCTCTACGCGGAGTTCCCATGATCGCAGCCGGAGCACGCGGAAGGAGAAGTCCATGCATTCATTGAATCGGCGGGCGTTTCTGAGGGCGGTGGGGGTTGGCGCCGTGGCGGGGGTGGGGGCGCGTGGGCTTTTCGAGCAGGAGCAGTGCGAGGCCGCGAGCGGCTCGCGGAAGAGGCCCAACGTCGTGCTGATCCTCGTCGACGATCTGGGCTGGGCGGACGTGGGGTGCTTTGGGAGCAAGTACTACGAGACGCCGCATATCGACCGGCTGGCGCGGGAGGGGATGCGGTTCACGGACGGGTATGCGGCCTGTGCGGTCTGCTCGCCGACGCGGGCGGCGGTGATGACGGGTCGGTATCCGGCGCGGCTGGGCGTGACGGACTGGATCCGCGCGAAGTTTCAGCGGCGAAAGGGGATGGTCGTCAAGAAGAACCCGACGGAGTACGTGGGGGGCAGGAACCGGAAGGTGCTCTGCCCGCCCAACGCGTTCTGGATGGAGCTGGAGGAGGTGACGATCGCCGAGGCGCTCAAGCCGGCCGGGTACGTCAGTTGCCACATCGGCAAGTGGCATCTCGGCGACGAGGCGCAGTGGCCGGAGCGGCAGGGGTTCGACTACAACTTCGGCGGATGCGACTTCGGCCAGCCGCCGACGTACTTCGACCCGTACACGCGAGGGCGGCAGGGCAGCATCCCGACGCTGAAGCCGCGCAAGAAGGGCGAGTTCCTCACCGACCGCGAAGGAGACGAGGCGGCGAAGTTCATCGCCAGGCACAAGGATCGGCCGTTCTTTCTGTACATGGCCCACTACGCCGTTCACACGCCGATCATGGGCAAGGCGGACGTGATCGCGAAGTACAAGGCGAAGAAGCCGCACGGCGGGCAGAAGAACGCCACGTACGCCGCGCTGGTCGAGAGCGTCGACGACGCGGTGGGCCGGATCGTGTCGGCCCTGGACGCCGCGGGCGTGGCGGACAACACGATCGTGATCTTCACGTCGGACAACGGCGGGCTGAGCGGCCCGACGAGCAACGCGCCGCTTCGCGCGGGCAAGGGCACGCCGTACGAAGGCGGCATCCGGGAGCCGACGATCGTCCGCTGGCCGGGCGTGGTCAGGGCGTCCGCGACGTGCGACGTGCCGATCACCAGCGTGGACTATCTTCCGACGGTCTGCGAGGCGGCGGGGGTCAAGCCGCCGCCCGGGCGGGCGATCGACGGCGAGAGCATCCTCCCGCTGCTGAAGCAGACGGGCGCGCTGAAGCGCGACGCAATCTACTGGCACTTCCCGCACTACCGCGGGCGGATCACGCCCTACAGCATCATCCGGGCGGGTCCGTGGAAGCTCCTCAAACGCTACGACGGCAAGCCCTACGAGCTGTTCAACCTCAAGGACGACCTGTCGGAAACGACAGATCTGTCCGACAGGATGCCGGAGAAGGTCCAGCAGCTCGACGCCCGGCTCGTCGCCTGGCTGAAGCACGTCGGCGCGAAGGTCCCGAGGCCGAACCCGGACTACGAACCGCCGAAGCGGAAGAAGCAGTAGTCCACAGATTACACAGATTTCACGGATTGTGGTCTGCGTAGGGGTTTGGCGTCCCTCGCCGCGCCGGCGGCTTCGGCGGCCCGCAGGGCGGCACATATCAGCCCACCGCGTCAGCGGTGGGTTCGCGTCTATCGCTCTCGGGCGTCGATCGGCAGGTCGAGGACGTCGCCTTCTTGCGGGACGGTGGTTTCGGGGAAGATCTCCCGGGCGCGGGCGAGGGTGGCGTCGTCTATGGGGTCGGAGTGGTGGACGAGGCAGAGGCGTTTGCAGCCGGCGGAGGCGGCGACACGTGCGGCGTCGAGGGCGCCGGCGTGGCCCCAATCGGCCAGCGGGTCGCCCTCACGGGCGCCGAGGGAGGCTTCGTGGCAGAGCACGTCGGCGCCGGCGGCGAGGCCGGACAGCGGCGCGTGCGGGGCCGTGTCGCCGCTGAAGGCCGCCACCGCACCGGTCCGCTTGTCCTCGAAGCGGTAGGCCAGGGCGAGCGTCGGGTGGATCGTCTGGGCGGTCCGCACACGGAAGCGGCCGGTCTCGTAGGGCCGGCTGGGCGAAAGGGGTACGACGTCGGGCGGGGCGACCAGGTCGTATCGCTCGTTCTGAAGGAAGTGCAGGGCGCGGTCGACGGCGTTGCGGATCTCCGTTCGCGGGCCGACGATCGTCGGCGGGTCGGCTTTCCGCCGGCCGCCCTCGGCCATCGCGCAATTGAACAGCAGGCCGACGAGCCCCATGTAGTGGTCGTGGTGGCAGTGGGTGATGAAGACCGTGCGGACGGCGAGCGGGTCGCGGCCGAACCGTCGCATGTGGGCGGCGACGTTCCAGCCGGTGTCGATGAGGACGTCGTCGTTGAGCAGGAAGCAGGCGACCTCCCCGCCGGGCGGCGGGCAGCACGAGCCCGTGCCGAGGATCGTCAGTCGCGTCATCGCGTCGGATGAGGACATGTTGTCGCTCCGAGATACGGGGACTATCGCTGCACCGGGCGGTGTTGGTATAACGGCGCCCGAGGATACAGTCAAACAGGGCCAGGCCGGTAACGAGGAGCGACGGACGATGAAGCGACGACAGTTCTTGTCGATGGTGGCGGGCGGTGCGGCGGCGGGGCTGGCTCGAGGGGTCCTGCCTCTTCGGTCCGAGGCGGCCGAGCCGGCCGGCGCGGGCGAGCGGCCGAATGTGGTGCTGATCATCTCCGACGATCAGGCGTGGACGGACTACGGCTTCATGGGGCATCCGGCGATCAAGACGCCGCACATCGATCGGCTGGCGTCGCAGTCGCTGGTGCTGACGCGCGGATACGTCCCGAGCGCGCTGTGCCGGCCGAGCCTTGCAACGCTGTCGACGGGGCTCTACCCGCACCGGCACGGGATCGTGGGCAACGACCCGAAGGGCGGCAGCCGCAACCTCGCCGGGCGTCGGGAGATGGTCGCGCGGTTCCGGCGCAACGCGCTGCTGCCGGCGATGCTCGGCAAGGCGGGCTACGTCAGTCTCCAGACGGGCAAGTGGTGGGAGGGCCATCACACCAACGGCGGGTTCACCGCGGGGATGACGCACGGGGACCCGAAGCGCGGCGGGCGTCACGGCGACGCGGGGCTGAAGATCGGGCGGGGGGGCATGAAGCCGATCTTCGACTTCATCGACGGCGCGGGCGGCAGGCCGTTCTTTCTCTGGTACGCCCCGTTCATGCCCCACACGCCGCACAGCCCGCCCAAGCGGCTGCTGGAGAAGTACACCGCCGCCGACCGCCCCCTGCCGGTCGCCAGGTACTACGCGATGTGCGAGTGGTTCGACGAGACGTGCGGGCAGTTGCTGGGCTTCCTGGACAAGCGGAAGCTGGCCGAGAAGACGGTGGTGATCTACGTGGCCGACAACGGGTGGGTGCAGTGGGCGAAGAAGCGCCGCCCGCTGGCGCAGCTGCGGGGCAAGCGGACGCCGTACGAGATGGGTGTCCGCACGCCGATCATGGTCCGCTGGCCCGGACGGGTGAAGCCCCGCCGCGACGAGGAGCAGCTCGCCAGCAGCATCGACATCGTGCCCACGATCCTCACCGCCTGTGGCCTGAAGCCGACGAAGGACATGCCCGGTCTGAACCTGCTGGACGCGGCCGCGGTGTCGAAGCGGGATGCGATCTTCGGCGAGGCGTTCGCCCACGACGTCGTCGACCTCGTCCGCCCGTCCAGCGGCCTGATGCACCGCTGGTGCATCGAGGGGCGTTGGAAGCTGATCGTCCCGCACGGCCAGACGACCGGCCCGGTCGAGCTGTTCGACCTGAAGGCGGACCCGCACGAGAAGACCAATCTCGCGAGCAAGCACCCCGAGAAGGTCGCCCAACTGAGGAAGCGGATTGACGGGTGGTGGAAGGTAGAGGGGTAGGGGGGATCGAAGCGGAGACGTCTGTCGGTGTTTGACAGACAGGTTCGCCGAAGGGAATCACGTGCCTGGCCGGCCCAGCCCGAAGGGCGATAGATACCAGCCCGCGGCCCGAGCCGTGGGGTCCTGGCCGCGACCCGAGAACGAGCCCTTTCAAGGGCGACACATCGCTTGCCGCAGGTTGTGTCGCCCCCGCAGGGGCTCTGATGGCGAGGCGACCGGAACCCACCGCTGACGCGGTGGGCTGACATGTGCTGCCCTCCGGGCTCCCGGAGCCG
>Ga0180438_10003160_pt1 | contig 25375 bp, 22 predicted proteins | sample SS_ome_12_FD_132455 | JGI IMG/M metagenome (GOLD analysis project Ga0180438, IMG submission 132455) | Hypersaline lake sediment archaeal communities from the Salton Sea, California, USA - SS_3_D_2 metaG | ecosystem: Environmental > Aquatic > Non-marine Saline and Alkaline > Hypersaline >... | reverse complement strand
TTTGTGATTTGTAATTTGTGGTTTGGGATTTGTTCTCGTGCTACGTAGCGAGGCTACTTCGCAGAGTAGCATGTGATTTGTATTTTGTGGTTTGTAATTTTATTTTCTGCCATTTCCTGGCAAAACTTTACCCAGAAGTAACTAAAGTGCCTAAAGTTGTGGCGCGCCAGTGGCGCAATACCTTTTAGAGCTAATAGATCTATGGAGCGAAGCGACACCATAACTTTAGGCACTTTAGCTCACTTTAGGCACTTTAGGCACTTAACTTACTTTATCTCTGCATTAATCACCAGCACCAGGGAATCGCCATTTTCCCCAATTTTTGAAACCCCGGCCACCAGGTAACCGTTTTCTTTTACAGAGGTTTCCGAACGGATCAGTGTGTTGCTGAAGAGGTCACCATCTTTGCCGAGTAAACGACTTTTCTGGTCGAGAATAAATTCAAAGCCGACGATTCGATCCCCTGGTTTATCCTCTTTTATATAAATGTCGCGCAGCTCCAGTTTTAGCGAGGAGGAGGAAGAGAGCTGCAGGTAACCACGTTCCTGGCCGTCTTTTACAGTTAAGGCAGAGGCTCCATCGACTCGAAAGGCTTTGAAACTTAATACTTTTTGCAATTCGGAAAGCACCCGTTTCAAATCGTTGTTTTGGATAATACTGCTCTTGCCTTCATTGGACGCGATGACAGTAAAGACCCGGATCAATACCTTTTTCTTCTCCACATCTATTTTTTTTAGGAGTTCTTCAAATTTAGGTATATTCTCATTCAGCATTTTCACCGTGATCATATTACCGTTTCTTTCGTAAGAAGAGTGAAAGAAGTACGCACGCAGAGACCTTTCAACTGTTTTGGGTAAGATATGCTTTAGGAAATAGGTTTTTGTGACAATGTTTGAAGCGGACGACTGCTTTTTTGTTTCTTCTTTTGCGTTATTATTGTCGCCAAATGCCAATCCGCTACACATCAATAAAATAACTAAAATTAAGATAATTATTTTTCTCATTTTTTTTATCTCCTTAATTTAACTTAAAATCTTTTTTTTGAACCCAGATGATTTTTATATTTGTTTCGGTTAATTCCAATTCGGTTTTTATCTCTGTAATAGGGGTAACTTCTTCAGCCGTATTTTTCATAAAAGGCTTAAAAACAAATATGGCTGCAATGATGAGTATGGCGATGGCTGCCGATACCGGGTACCATAAATAGGGTTTCAGCACTCGCTTTGTTTTTTTCTTTATATTTTTGTTTATCGCCGCTGTTACTCTCGCTTCTACGGTTTCCGGTATCTGATAGCTGACTGATTGCACAATGTTTGAAATCATTTGATCATCAAATTTGTTATTTTTATCCATTTTTTACCCCCTGTTTTTTAATTTTTCATTTTTTCTTTTATTTTTTCCCTTGATTGGTTCAGGATAAATTTAATATTTCCCTCTTTTAAACGGGTGATTTCACCGATCTCCCGGATGGAGAATCCATGGTCGTAGAACAGGAAAAATACCCTTCGCTGTTTTGGATTCAGGTTTTGGGCCATATTATAAATGGTGCGCACCAATTCTTCATTGCCCGTATCGTAACTAATATTTAAATGCTCGTCCAGGTCAACCGTATCCTGTAATTTTTTATTTTTCTTAAAGTAGCTTTTGATTTCATTATGGGCAATGGTGAAAATCCATGTTTTAAATGGATTTTTCCGGTTATAACTGTTCCTGTATTAAAAGCTCTCAATACGGTTTCCTGGTAGACGTCATCTGCATCCTCGGCAAAGTTCAATGCTTTATAAATGAAATTGTATATATTTTCTTTCACGGGATTGAGTAGTTGTTTGAAGATTTCCTCATCGATGGTTTTATCTTTTTTGAAGAGTGCAGCGGTTTTTTTCATCGCAGTGCTAAAATAATCCGGGTTTATACTCATGTCAATCTCTATCATATTCTTTATATCATAATAGGGAAAAAAAGGTTAGATTTTTCTTTTAAAAAATAGTAAAGTTACCCGCGAAATATGCAAAATGCATAGAAAAAGAATGTTTAGATTTATATTTCTTCAGGCACTAAGCCCTGGTTATTTTATAAAAAATTCATCTTTCCCTTTTTTTCTTAAGAACTTTAGAATAAATTAATCCTCTTTTTGCTATCTCATTATCGGGATTTTTCTCAATCACATTCCGGAATTGTTCTTCTGTATCAGCAAGGGAATATCTATCATTCATCATCCTGTGGTATGCGGCCTTTGTTTTATTATCTACCCTATTAAGTTCAGAATTGGCCACATCTATAATAACCTCCTTCGGTACTTTATTCAATATGGACATAGTCTGTTCTGTTACTTCCTCAGCCTTGATTTTTTGCTCAACAGCTTCATTTTTTTCCTCAATAGCGATTTTTTTGTCATTTTCCGCTTTTATTCTACCTTGCAACTCCAGGTAAGCGAGCCCCAAAGAACCGATAGAAATTATTAAGGACAAAACACCACCTATGAGTCCTGTAAACCGTTTTAGTCGACTGGAAACCCCCAGGAATTCTCCACAGATTTTGCACTTTCTGGCTCCTGTTATTATCTCTTCTTTACAGTATGGACACTTCATACAGTTACCTCCTTTTATTAATTTATATTCATTATATAACAGAGGGATTAAAAATAAAACACCTATTATGATCTAAGCATTGCTTACTATTCCATTCAAGTTTAGCGAAAGACATGAAAACTCCTTACCCACTCTCTTATATTTATATAAAAAACATTATAAAACGGAAAAAAAAGGTTAGATTTTTGTTTTTAGAAATAATAGTAAAGATGAAAGGTAAACAAAATCAGGTAGAAATTAAATATATTAAGAATATCGGCTCAAAATATCAATTTACTTAAATCAAGACTTAATAAAATTAATATTTAACGTGCTATATATTAAAAAAATTAATTAATGGTCAGAAAATTCGCCTTTCTCGTTTTTTCCATTAACTTAAGGACACGACCAAAGTTTGCACTTTTGCATGCACCGGCCCCTTTTTTCGTCTTTCAGAATTCATTCTTGACAGAATTTATTTATTGTGCTATTTTGGAGGTGTTAATTCCAAAAATGCAGGAAAAATGGAATTAGCGATTCCAAAAATGGAGCAAAAATGGAATTCATTGAACGTTTATTTAATGAATATATGGGCAGCTTTTTTCTTTTCGGACCTCGCGGTACAGGTAAATCTACATGGCTCAAAACCAGGTACCCCCATAGTCTCATCATTGAGAAAGTTCGCCTGTCCCGTTTTTTCCATTCCCAGTAGGTATACGGCGCGGACATCTTATTAGGAAAATGATCATTGGTAGAAAAACACAAATTACCAGGGCATATGAAAAAGATCTCGCACTATTCCTGTTTTTTCAACCATCCTGGGATTTCATTTATTTGAGTCCGGATTTTATTTAACAATGTTTTATCATCTTCCCCCACCTTCATTGGTACTATTACAATATAACCTTTTTGATACCAATCTTCATCACTACCCGGTGCCGGGACTTTAACCGTCTTTTTTCTACGTACGACCCACACTTCTTTGGTTTCATCATCTTTTTCTGTTTCCCCCAATACTTTTACATACTCATAATAAGAAACCGGTGGTCTACGTGGAACGATCTTTATACCTTTGATTTCCGAAGGCCTTACTTCCGGGATACTTATTGTTAAATATTGTCCCGGTTCAAGTTCTTTGACTATTTTAGTTTGGGAAAATTCAACCACCCATTTAGTCACCATATCAACCATTTCTTTATCATCATCATCGAGACCGGAAACTGCAATGGCAGGGACGCCAAAAAAAGCAGCCGTTCTGGCAGCACCTATGGTCCCCGATCCGAACCAGGAATTAGTCCCCAGGTTGGGGCCACCGTTGATCCCTGAAACAACCAGGTCAGGAGGATGATTTTTTAAAAGCCCCATTAGCCCGAAGGTAACACAGTCTGCAGGGTATCCGGCCACGCCATACGCAATCAAGTTTTTACTCATATAGTCCCGCTCGACATAAAGAGAACGTTTATATTTCTCAATGCTAAAAATATTGGAAGTGCCGCTCCTGTCTTCAAATGAGGCAACGATATAAGTCTCGGCAATCTTTGAAAAAGCTTTAGCTAATGCCCATATTCGTTTTTCGTTTATCCCGTCATCATTGGTTAGCAATACTCGTTGCGGCCATTTACCCGTTTTTTCTTCGGAAAATAACGGATTTGAACAACTCCAAAACAACCCGGCACAGATAAGGAGGACGATGAGACGAATTCCCACATCCCTTAACGACATTTTTTTTAATTCAATTGTTTCTTTTCTCATGTTTTTACTTCCTTTAAAATTGATCTAATTTATTATAAAACGAAAACTTCTCGACTTTTGTTCCTAATTGTTTTTTTTGTTTTTTGTCTGACCCCTTTTCCAATCTATTATTCGAATCAAAAAATTAATTTTTCTTGAAGAGAGGTATCGAAAAAATAATAACCATGATCAAATACACATACCAATCTAGACTCAAGGCATCACTTCGGAATCTAGGCCAGACGGTAAAAAGTAAAAGTGTTGACAAAAGAGTAACTATGATCATGCACGTCATTTGAAGCACAGTCATCGTTATTTTTTTTTGGAATCGTTCTTTAATACTCATCATTTTAAAAAAAAACCTCCTTATGCTGATATTTTTTTTCCCCAGGTAGCAAAAAATGGTTTCAAAATCTTTTTGTTTTTCAAAATATAGTATTCTAATTGAAATCAAATGGGAATTCAACATCAACCTTTATTTTCCCTTATTGTTCCGGAAATTACTTGACAATGTAAGATAATATTAATAATATTTAGATGATATGAAAAAAGGAATTTTCAATGGAGGCAGCATGAAAACAATGAAGTCGAATCTGTCAATCATATTATGTGTGATGCTTTTGATATCAGGAGGGCTGCTGATCTCCTGCCATATGAATAGACCTGTCCTTAGTTCGCCTGAATCACCGGGACAAATAACTCCGCTGTTCGGCCCATTCAAGTCCGATTCACTGGTGGGATATTGGAAAAGCCGCAACGATGAATTGATTACTCATATCACGGGATTGGAGCATGAGTCAAAGGGAGCAGGCAGTTTCAGGGATGCTGATGGACGCGTTTATCACGCCCAGAAATTCCAAGATATCCGGTATCTTGGAGGTAATAAATGGGAATGCATGGAATGGGACCACCCCCATAATCTCAATTACGATCAGTCGCGAGCCGGAATGGGCTGGCACAAGGCGGTTATCGAGATGATCGACTTCAACACCATCAAAGTAGGAAATACCATTTACGATAGAACCTAGTATTGTATCACTCCTGCGATTGCCCCCGACGGCCAGGGGGCAAATCAAGGCGAATGATGAATCTAATACTTCTTCATCAATACCATTGATTTATAGTCTCTCTGGAATCCAAAATCACGCATCGGTTGCTTATAAGGACTATTCAAAACCGGTTCCTCATTGACAGTTTCCACACTGATATATTTTAAGGGCTGGAACTCTCTACCTACCAGTACTTTAAAATATTCCAGGTAATCGGGAATGCGTGGATGACTCGGCTCTACATTAAACATTAGTTCCTTCCCATTTCGTTTGGATACCAATACCAATTTTTTTCCATGAAAGACCATATGAGTCGTGGCAAGACGATGAGGAAGCAGAGGTTTAAGTTCTTCGAGACCGATACCACAGAGCGACGCAGGGTCTGCCGCATTCATCCAAAAAATGGCATCTTCCTGTAATCCCCGGGTTAAAATTTCCAGAGCCGGAGGCGTACAAAACTGGAGACCGGGAATCCCTTTGAAAAAATGGCCTGAAACAATTTCTCCGGAAAGTTCCATCAGTCTTAATACAGGGAATATATGGCTCCACCTGAAGGAGGGTAATTCATTCCACAACAGTTCCCGGAATAGAATGCCATATCTCATAAAGAGGAGACGGATTCGATCTTTTACCAGTTCCTGGCGATCCAGCGCATCCAGGGACTCCGTACTGGCTGTACTCAAGGCATACCAGTTTCCGGTGAAAGGGCGCGTATTTTGCCAGCGATTAAAGCCCAGCCTTCGTCGACTGCGATGTCCGCGTAATTCCGGAGGATGGACCGGTTTGAACCGGTTCATAATACCATTGCGAATTGTTTTAAAACTATCATTGGTAATACGCCCTTCCCAGGCCAGGTCCCAGAGTGAACCGGCGAGTTCCTGGGAGGATAGATTCGAGGATTCTGCCAGGTCACTCAAATCAAATTTTCCCCTGGTATCATAAAACTTTTTTTCCAGAAAAGCAGATGCTTCGCCATGTTTGTCGATACTTTTCCCTTTATCAACTGAATCAGTATCCGTATCAGTGAACAGATCATAGTCCGAATCAAAACAGAAGCTAATACGCTCATTGCCACAGCCAAACCATAATAGTGCATTGTCCCTAATCACCGTATCCAGCCATGAGGTATAATAAGGAATCAGCCGTGCGGGCAGGACGTCTGTTTCCCAGAGTGCTGCCCTGGCAGGGAATCCAAAAAGATGTTCCAGACAATTTTGCATGTCCTCCAGGCCGTCTCCTGGTGAGATCAATCCCTGGTACGAAGCCACAAAAAGTGGTAATGTTTCGATCTCCATAGGTTCAACAGCCGGTCGTGCCTTACGCCTGCGCATGCGCAAGAGAATTTCCAGGTTCTCACTATCACAGATTTCTTCAAGAGCCTGTGAATCAGGGGCTTCTCGAAATTCATCCACAATCATGCGGCCGTCTTCTATCAGGGCTTCCAGGGCTTCAGAGAGACGTTTTTCCGGAATCCCCAGCGCTGCAATTAACAAGTCGTGACTGATAGGGCCGTAGAATCGAAGCCACTCACTCAGAAAACTTACAAGGGTTTCGTCTGCATCATCGGAGAAAATCTTTGTTTGGGAAATCTTCCTGGCCACATTTCTCGCATCTTCTGTTGCAACATTCAACGCATGGCTCACACGGGGTAAATTTTCCAGGGCCACCACTGCCTTCAATAAACCATTACTCTCTAAGAAATAGAGACGGTCTGCAATCTCATCTAACAGGTTCTTTACTTCGACCCCATGGTCCCGGCCCATTGCCGCCAGTAGTTCCTCCCATTCTTTTGACGGTATATAGAGCCGTTCTTTAACCCACTGCAGCAGTTCCTCTGAGGTATCGGGTGAATAACCGGGTGCGATGCGATGAAGTTTCATCTGGAGTGATTGAATCAAATCTTCAGAAAACCTGGGACGGAGAAGGGAAGAGTACATGACTTCCTTTAGAAGACTGTCACTCAACCGGGTGCGAAGTTTGGATCTTGGTGAATCATCTTCATACATGTACTGGCTGGTTTGACGCCATATGATCCCATCTGCAAAAGGTGACGGTTTTTGAGTGGTCACTTCTGTTATTTGGATGGTGCCTGCTGCAATCTCTTCCAATAAGTTGATAAGGGTTTCAATTTCGAATTCATGGTTCATACACCCACGCCAGGTTTCCAGCAATATGGGAAAATCGTCGTATTTGGAGATGGCTTCCAGAAGTTTTTTGGAGCGCAGGCGGTTCAGCCACAGCGGCATGCGTTTGTGGAACCCTTGTTTAGGCAGCAGCAAAGCGCGCTGGGCGTTTTCCCGGAACCGGGCGCCGAAATAACCTGTACTTTCCAGTTTTGCCCGCAGCAGATGCCGTATTTTGCCTGGTTTTACAAGAGAGATAATATCCGAAGCACTGAACGCATGAAGCAGGTTTAGCATGATACAATCATTGTTAACAAACACTTCCAATGGATAGTTGTATTTTTCTTCCCATGCCGCAGACAACGCAATGGCCAGGGGACGGTTTACAGGCCCCCCCCACAGCGTATGAAGCACGGTTTGTTTGGAATCGCTCAGGTTTGCCGGGTCATGGAAATGTTCCACCAACAGGTGGTGGCGATGGGGTAGGGGAGCATGGGTCTCCTTTTTCTGCTGCTTGAGATACCTCACCAACGCTTCCCCTGCCCTTTCACTCATATGGTTCTGCTCATGAAGTTTCCGTAAAAATTCCTGGGAATCCAATGCTTCATCGGCAGTCTCGAGAAATTCCCCGATTTTTTGGGAAAGATGGTAGGAACGATTCATCTCTTCCGCGCGCCAGAACGGAACCAGCGAATTGCTTTTGGTTACCTGCGCCACTTCCACATCGTTATGGGTGATATGTTGAATGCGCCAGATTTGATTGCCAAAAGGGAATGCATCGCCCAGGGAACGTTCCCATACAAACTCTTCATCCAGTTCGCCGATCTTTGCTTTTGAATCAGCCACCCGCAGGTTATAATACCCCCGGTCAGGGATAACACCTCCGGAGAGGAAGAGCAGCATTGAGGTGTTTTCGCGGGCTTTTGCCGTATTCTTCACGCGATCCAGTATCATTCGGGCCTTTAATTCCCGGATACGGGCATCTGCATATCGACCTGCCAGCATTTCAATCACCAGGTCAAACTCCTTGCGGCTCAAATGGCGATAGGGATAACTGGAACGGATATCAGCGTATAGTTCGTCGATATCCCGGGATTCCAGCACAGTCATAGAAAGCAGCACCTGGGCCAGTACATCCAGGGGCGCTTCAAGGGGTGTGATAGACTCGATGGCTTCTGTGTCGATATTGGAAGCGATAACAGCCGCTTCTACCAGACTGCGGGTGTGAATGGGATAGAACACACCGCGGGAAACCTGGCCCACACTGTGACCTGAACGACCGATCCGCTGGATGGTGGAGGCAATGGAAAACGGCGGCTGGATCAGAACCACCTCATCCACAGAACCGATATCAATGCCCAATTCCAGGGAACTGGTGGCAATGATGGCAGAGAGTTCCCCATCTTTAAACCGTTTCTCCACCACCGAGCGAATCTCCTTTGACAGGGAGCCGTGGTGGGAGTAGACTCTGTCACCTTCACTTTCATTGATAAAGCGGGTCACTTTCTCCACCATGCGTCGGCTGTTGGCAAAAAAAAGGGAGGAACGATTCTTTCCTATAACCTTTCTGAACTCCTCGGTAAGTGCTGACCACCAGTATTCAGACTCAGGTTTGTCACCTCCAGTTTCAGGAAAATTCACACTGATTTTATATTTTTTTTGGATGCCCGAACGCACAATGGAAACCCGGCGTTTTTCATATTCATAAACACCGCTTAATTCCTTTATTTTATAACCGCCGATGAAATCTGCTACCTGTTCAAGAGGCTTTACAGTTGCAGAGAGGGCAATCCGTTGAAACTCTCCGCAAAGGGGAACCAACCGGTCCACTGCTGTTATCAGGTAAGTACCCCGTTTGAAAGGCACCACCGCATGGATTTCATCCAGTATAACAGTTGAGATGCCGGTTAACAACCGTCGGCCGCTTTTGGAGGCCAGCAATATGTTCAGGCTTTCCGGTGTGGTAATCAGTATTTCCGGTGGATGCCGCACCATTTGCCGACGTTCAGAGGGTTCGGTATCTCCACTTCGAACCGCTGTGCGTATTACTGGAAACGGGAAACCTGCCGATTCAAAATAGCTTTGCAGTTCTTCCAAAGGTTTTTTCAGGTTGCGTTGGATATCGTTGTTCAACGCTTTGAGAGGGGAGATGTACAGCACCCGCATCGTTTCTGGCGATTGGCTGCTCACAAGGAAATGATTGATGGCCCATAAGAATGCAGTTAGTGTTTTGCCGCTGCCTGTAGGTGCAGTGACCAGTACATGGTTTCCTTTGGCAATCTCCGGCCATGCCCGTGTCTGGATATCTGTGGGTGTACCCACACGTTCCAGGAACCATTGGCAAACCAGTGGGTGAAAAAGATTTAACACATCGTTCGTTTCTTTCATAAGTATCTCAATATCTTAAATATTATATCATAACAAATCTTTTTTCTAATGAAAAGTTAAATAGACCTTAAACAGCAATTCTCATTTTGGCGATTCAAGAGCGGGCAAACACAAGGTTTTCCCCTACGATGGCACGAAAACCCGCATTGGGCGTAGGGGCGAACCTTTGTGTTCGCCCGAAAATTCTGCAATAATTTTTATTCTGTCGACAATTTGGCCAAAATGAAAATTGCTGGACCTAAAAAGATAATCTTTCACCCTCCAAAAACTTTTGTCTTTTTCTTTTAAATTGTTTATAATGAGCAATCAAATTAATTGAGGAGACTTCAATGTTAAAAAAACGACAATTATCACGGCTGTTTTTGTTGATATTATTGGGAATTACCTTTGTGACAAATGGGGTGTCGGCATCCGAACTGCCGGTAAAGGTCCCGGAATGCGAAGGCTGTAAAGAGTTACCATTTAAAGGGATTACCACTTTCCTGACCATTGATACGATTCATTCCTGCATAAAAAGTGGTGGTGCTCAAGGACTGGTTCTTGATTTAACCGGGATACGTACCCTGTTGGACGGTACCAAACTGAAACCCACGGATATTTTTTTTGGAAGCGTATACCTGGGACCTTATCCCTTTGAAGCAGATGAGGTTTCATACACCTACAAAAAGTTCAGGTTGAAAACGGTAATACAAAACGGGACGGCCATTCTGCCAGTGGGGTATTTCCTGGAATCGCTTCATAATAGTGAAGAATGGAAAACAGAAGGACAAGTAGTGATGAGATTGGAACTCTATCTTATCGCAGAAGAGAGTATCCGCTTTCTTGGTCTTTATGATACCTTTGTCCGTTTTAACAAGGAGATTGAAGAGGGAATGAAATTTGTAAAGTTGAGCTCCGTGATAGAGGGCCCTATGGTGAATCTTATCAGGAGCGAAGATCCGACAACACTGGTGATCTCCTTTAAAACTGACAGAACAGTGACTGCAGCAGTGGTTTTAAATAATGGTCATAAATTTTCCTCCTCCACACCAGCCAGGAAACATGAGATTGAGATTACTGGCCTGGAACCAGGGAAATCTTATGAGTATTATGTGGAATATGAAAACGCCAGGACTAAGCGCTTCGCCTTTCGCACGGCGCCCAAAGCGGGTGAAGGGGAGGTGGTATTTGCCTATGCGGGTGACAGCCGGGAAGGGATAGGAGGCGGAACCGAAAATTTTATGGGAGTTAACTATCGGGTGTTGGAACGGTGTGCCAACCTGGCTTACCGGTTGGGTGCGGATTTATTTGTTTTTGGCGGCGATCTTGTCACTGGATATACCACTGTCCCGGATGATTTCCGAACCCAGATTCACGGCTGGAAACAGGCATTTGCCGGTTTCTGGCACCAGGCACCGGTTTATCCCTGTATCGGGAACCATGAAGCCATCATGAAAGTCTTTGTTAATGAGAATAAGAGAGAGATCGTCTTCGATCGCTGGCCCTATGAAACAGAGAGCGTGGAAGCTGTATTTTCCGATGAACTGGTGAATCCCCAGAACGGTCCCGATGTATCCGATCCCAGAAGACCCACCTATAAAGAGAATGTCTACTCCTTCCAATATGGCCCGGTTAAATTTATTGCTTTTAATAACAACTACTGGGTGGGCAGGGATTATTGGATACCCAATGCTCCGGTTGATACAGGCGGCTCTCCAGAAGGATATATCATGGATGACCAGCTCCAATGGATTCAAAAGGAACTGAAATCGGCAGAAAAAGACCCAAAGGTAAAATACATTATCCTGTTTGGCCAGGAACCGGTATTTCCCAATGGCGGTCATATTCAAGATTGCATGTGGTATAACGGAAACAATAATATAAGGGCATATACTTATGATGCAGTTTCCGGGAAAGTGGAGCCTGAAAAAAAAGGGATTATTGAGGTAAGAAATCAATTGGTAACAATGGTTGCGGAAAATAAAAAAGTGGCGGCTGTTTTAGGGTCTGATGAACATTCGTACCACAAAATATTGATCGATAAAAATGTTCCCGTTGGAGTACCTGGTATAGACGACGCAGACAGAAATGGCCAGGTATGTCAAGAAGGGAGGCCATGTTCTCCACTAAAAAATCTTAAATACCCCACCTGGTACCTGGTGAGTGGAGGCGCAGGAGCTCCCTATTATTCCGAAGGAAAAACCCCATGGAACACCTATTGGAAAAATTACTCCGGAACCGATCCCAATCATACTTCCAAAAGGGGATGTTATTATTATTCATCGCAGGAAAATTTTTTTATAATTAAAGCGGATCAGGATAGGATTTCTGTAACCGTTTACAATCCTTATGGAGAAATCATCGATGGTATCGAGAACCTCATGAAAATAAAGGAATAAAGAGTAAATAAATATGAAAATCACGTGTATAGAACTTTATCATGTGTCAATACCGCTGAAGAATATTCTTTGGCCTTCCTGGATCCCGGGGTATCCACAGACTCATAACAGGTTCACTTTAATAAAACTTGTCACTGATTCGGGAATTGAAGGTTTTTCCGCAGGTACTGCTATGGGTAAAGAGAGAGAAGGATTGGGCGATCTATTAGGTGGCTATCTTATGGGAGCTGACCCTGCAGACCTCGATAGAGTTCAGAGTCTGCTCAAGCAAGCGGGATTCCTGGGATGGAGAAATTTCTGGATAGAACCTGCATGTTGGGATATTATTGGCAAAGAAGCCGGCAAACCGGTTTATGAATTGCTTGGGGGCGAAGCAAGAGCGATCCCAGCCTACCTGTCTACGGGTGAAATGCATGATCCGGGGAAACGGGTGGATGAGCTGTTAGCCATGAAAGAGCGCGGCTTTTCAACGGCAAAATTGAGAGTAAAGAATGTTGAACTTAAAGAGGATATCCGCCATATAGAGGTAATCCGAAAAGGTGTGGGAGAGGATTTTATATTAGGTGTTGATGCCAACCAGGGGTGGCTGGTTTCAATTGTTGACCGTATACCGGCATGGGATTTTAATCGGGCCAAGGAATTTGCTGCGGCCTGTTATGATAATAAAATCGAATGGCTGGAAGAACCGCTGGATTCAAGGGATTATGACGGGAATGCCTCACTTAAAAAAATCTCGAAAGTAAAAATTTCAGGTGCGGAACTTAATTACGGATGGGATGAAATTAAGATCATGTTTGAAAAGGACTGTTTTGACATATACCAGCCGGATGCAACCTTTGCCGGCGGCATGATACAGGTAAAACAGGTGATTGATATGTGTCATAAAAAGAAACGGTTGTTTTCGCCTCATACATGGACAAATGGTATTGGATTCTACATCAATTGGAACATGGCGCTTGCCGACAAAAAAAGCGGTTTACCCCTGGAATACCCCCTGGAAGAGCCTTCCTGGACCCCGGAGTTCAGGGAAGGTATTATAGACCCTATTATTCCTGACAAACATGGGATGCTTCAGCCGTTTAAACGGCCGGGGCTTGGTTTTGAGATTAATAAAAAATTACTTCGTAAATATGGTAAGCGGTTCTTTAAACTCACTGAAACAAAGTTGAAGCTTAAAGTTATCCGGGAAAAGGGTTTGAAGACTGCGCTTAACCTGAAACGTCGGAAAGAGGGTAAGCATCAATAGGTACAGATTATAGTGACATGCGACAGGCGCGTAAGTTCTTTCAAATAATAAACATGTCTCCAGGCAGATGGCAACCGTTGAACTTGGAGAGCTAAATAAGAAACATATACTGGAAAGAGTGGGAAGTGTAGGAAAAGGAACAATTTATCAATTGACTAACAAGCGATTTCCAGAGCCTGGTGTTGTCACAAATACCAGGAGCAAAAGAGGACGGCTATTTCACCCTGGACGAAATCATGAACTGCAACTATAACGCTAAAATGGCGATTTGCCTGTCGCTTGTTCCTCTATTTTTGCAAATTGTGGCTATTGGTGGGTTTTAACATTTTGCTAATTTTATTTAAGCTTTTTAAAACTTCTATTGGATAGAAGTGACTTTATTTGGGAAATAGCCAGGTCATTTAATTTTGATAATCTCTCCCCTTGTGCCAATTCCTGATTGATCAGCATGGCATTTATGCTTTCAAGATTTGTTAAAACCACTAAATGTTCCAACGTCGCATAGTCACGGATATTTCCCTCTTTATCTGGATTTTCTTCTCGCCACTCTTTGGCAGTTTTTCCAAATAATGCCACATTCAATAAATCTGCTTCGACAGCATAGATAGCATTCACTCTATTCTTAGATACTTTGGGAGGAATTAGGTTCTCCTTTATCGCATCCGTGTGAATTCGGTAGTTTATTTTAGCCAACGTTCGCTGGAGATTCCATTCCAGTTGCTTCGTACGGTATTCTTCTTCCTTTAATCTCTGGAATTCAGTGATAAGGTAGAGCTTAAATTCCGGGCTGAGCCAGGAACCGAATTCAAAGGCTATATCCTTATGGGCGTAAGTACCTCCACCATAACGGCCAGCTTTTGAGAAAATTCCTATAGCATGCGTGGTTTCCACCCATTTCTTGGGTGACATGGTGAATCGATTCAATCCGGACTCACTTTTAAACCTATCGAATTCGATAGGGTTAAAATTTGGATTATTTAATTGTTCCCAGATACCTAAAAACTCAATGGTATTTCTGTTTCGCATCCAATTGTAGATAATGGTTTCGTCACCAAAGGATTTAACCATATCTGTAAGCGATATATAATCCTGCTCATCTTTGGAGATCAGGTTAATTTTAGTTCCTTTAACGATTAGAACATTTCTTTTTTTACTCATTGTCGTTCCTTAAAAAGTCTTTTTATTTGTTTGTCAAACATTCTCTGGTTTCATGATATTATTATACCATCTTAATAACCGAATGTCTCCTTTTTTCGAAAAAGGGCCAGACCAGAAACTAGAAACTCTTATCATGAGAAACTGCTATGATATAATGTAAGAAGAAGGGAAATTAATGACAAAATGGTTGCCTTTTATCAAGAATAGCACAGACGAGGTTAAATTTTGAGAAAATCTATTGACAAAAAAATTCAATATAAAATATAATTAAAATGGAGGGAAAATATGAAGAAAACTTTTGCAGCTTTACTATTTTTTGGGCTAATTGGGGTAACTTGTAACGGTTATGCAGCAAAATTGGCGGATTTACCAAAAATAATGAAACCAACATCCTTGCAGATAGTAGGGAATGATTTTTTTATTACCGAAGGCCCCATTTTTTTTGTTTACTCTTTAAAAGATTTCAAACAAAAAGGGAAGTATGGGGCAAAAGGACAGGGTCCAGGTGAATTCAGTATGGAAATCCAAATTAAAGTTATGCCTGATTCTTATTTGGCCGTTAGCCCTTTTAAATTTGCCTTGTTTAAAAAGGACGGAACTCTTATTAAAGAGCATAGAATAACAGCGGCAAGGGAAGTCATTCCATTTAAGGATAAGTACATCCTGGTTCGAGAAAGGGTGGATCGGCAAAATAAGAAGGTATTTCGAGCCGTATTCCTGGTGAATTCGGAATTCAAGACCATAAAAAAACTCTATGTTGCAGATCTTGATGCCAACGTGAGAGTATTTGGAGAAAAACCGAATATTTTGCTGCACTATTTCGGCGTCCAATGTTATGACGATAAAATTTTTGTCGCAGATAGTAAAAAGGGTCTTTTTATAAACGTATTTGACTCTGATGGAAACCAGCTGTATACCATTGACAAAAAAATCGAAAAATTAAAAACCTCCGAAGAATTTAAAAATAAAGTGATGGATGAATTCAAAGTAACCAATAGGAATGCTTATGAGACTTTTAAATCCACAGGTTATAGATTCCACGAATACTTACCCCCAATTCGTTATTTTTATGTGAATGACAATCGTATCTACCTCATCACATACAAAGAAAAAGATAATAAACACGAACTGATAATGATGGACCTTAAGGGAAAAACCATAAAGAATACCTATGTTCCCCTGCAATCGTTTGAAATTCGCAAATCTATCTTTGACTTCGTGCTGTATACTTTCAACAAGGGAAAAATATATGAATTGGTTGAGAATGAAGAGAATGAGACTTGGGAATTGCATTGCATTAAAAGTGAATGACCCAATTCGATTATATTTAAATTATTATAAGTAGGATTTTAGATAATTTCCCTGCATAAGTTTATAAAGGCAAAGAGGGGCATACGCCAAAGTGACAACAATTCTGAATTATTAATTAATCTTTTCCTCGCCTTTGTTCTTCTTTTTAGGCAGGACCTTTTGGATGAGGGCGTTTAAATTGATACCGACCCCCATGAAATTGGGATGTAATATGACCGTGTCATTGGCTTTTTTTAACAGCGTTTCCATCGTATCCTGGTCCGTTTTGATTTTTCTTAATATTTTTAAAATATCTTCTTCTGTTGCTTTACCCTTCGCGATGGCGCCCAGTAATTGCTTTACATTATATTTTTTTTCCGATTCCCCTGGTAGATAATATTCGATTCCTTCTTCCTCCAAACGTATCAAATGTTTATAATTGACTGTGATTTCCGGGTCATCGGGCATGGGCACCAGTTCCGTGGTTTTCAGTTTTTTAAAGCTTTGATTGATGCGCCGCAGCGTGGCCAACAGCACCGCAAAATAATCCCGCTTCTGCGGGCCATTGTCATGAAAATAAATGCGTTTGGACTCGAAGGGTTTAGGGAGCGGGCCGGTTTTCCATCTCATTTTGTTATAAGCTTCACTAATTCTTCAATCTTAGTTTTATTCTCAAGGTCGCTTGAAGTGAAATTCATATGTTGGATTAAATTTAATCTTCTAGGGATTTTGCAATTCCGATAAACGACAGGAAAGACGGGTTTCTTATCATTAAAAAAAGTGTATAATTCACTTTGTACTTCATCCGAATCTACTGCGTCTGGCGAAAGAATTATCAACATTCGAGTGCACTTATTTAGTGCTTCATCAATAGACTTATTCCAATTATCTCCCGGGGCGATATCCCATTGATCCAACCAAATTTCAACTCCTACCTCTTTTAGTTTTTTACAGAGATTTAAAACAAAATCTTCATCTCGTCTCGAATAACAAATAAAAAATAATTCTTTATCAATTTTATCAAATAGCCCCTACTTTAAGGCCTGTTTTTCCCCGGACAGAGATTTGAAATATTGCCTTATTGCATCATTTCCCTGTCCTATGATCTCTGTGGGCGGCGATTCCAGGGGGTTGTTTCCCAGGATAATGCCTTCCCCACCTCCCCACACCAATTTAATCGCCAACCCCAGGTCAAGAAATTCAGCGGGCATGTGGGTGATTTTATTCAATCTTAGATCTAGTATTTTTAAATTCTTTAATTCTTTGAGACTTGATATATCGCTGATTTTATTATACATTAGATTTAAATCCGTTAATCCCTTCAACTCTTTGAGACTTGATATATCGCTGATTTGATTCTCCAATAAATTTAAATCCGTTAACCCCTTCAACTCTTTGAGGCTTGATATATCGCTGATTTTAGTGTCCACCAGGACCAGCTTTTCCAGTCGTTGAAATTTTGAGAGCTGTGTAGGTAGGCGTCGTAGTCTTTTATACCAAATCGCGAGACCCCGCACCCGCCCGTTATCGTCCGCTGCGAAACCGGTAACCCCTCGTTCGATATCATCCAGGGGAACCCGCTTCAATTTTATCCCAGTTTCCTTTTGAAATTGCTCAACAAGCTTTAAGTCGTCACTCATGGTCGCCTCCGTTACACCGTTACCCCGTAACACCCTTACAATTATAGCAGAAAAGAGAGGGAAAAAGAATAATTGTCAATAGTCAATTGTCAATAGTCAAAGAATAATGGAAACGGTGCCCTTCGGGCGGATTTAAAACGCCTTCGGCGAAAGGATTGGAGAAGTCCATTTCTTGCTTGACCCTTTTTGCCGACTTTTAATTTGTTTTTATCCTGGAAGAAAGGTATAATTTAAAATCGAAGGAGAATGAAATGTCTCACGTTTATAAAGAAAAAATATTAAAAGATATCAACGATATCCCAGTGGATATGCTGCCGAAATTTTACAAAATCGTGCATCTGCTTAAGACCGAATTGATTGGTGATAAAAAGAAACCCGTAAAACGAAACTCACTCAAAGGAATATGGAAAGGCAGCGAAATTGATGACCGACTATTTGAAGATGCAAAAAAGTCAATGTTTTACTACGAGTAATTTCATATGCAAACCAACAATTATGTCACCGATACTCATTCATTGGTATGGTATTTTACCGAAAACCAACGCTTGTCAAAAAAAGCGTTGAAGGTATTTGAAAAGACTCTCGAAGAAGGCTCAATCATTATTCCGATATTAGTATTGGCTGAGATTATGTACATTTCCAGGAAAGGACGTATTAAACTATCATTTGCCGAGACAGTTAAAAAGATTGAAGAGAGTGCATAAAAGGTGCCATACCAATAAAATAATCATTATATTCCGATGAGATAAATAATAAATTCCCTTTCCCAGGGAGAATCAGGAAAACTTCATGAATATTTTACTTGTCTGTGCCTTTTTCTTTATCCAGGTCTTGATTAGCCATCATTAAAAATTTTTCATATTCTTGCTCGCTTAGCCTGAATCCTTTGGCAATCAACTCATCTAATGCCAGTTTAAAATCCTCTTTTTTTCCTTTATAATAGCGAAGAAGTAAGCCAACTGTTCCAGTAATAGGTATATCCACTGATTTAGCAGCTTTTCGTCCATCTTTGTCATCAATAAGAAGCAAATCGGCTTTAATTTCCTTTGAAAGAGTGATCGCTTCTGCTTCACCCGGGTCTAGATTAACAGATAAAAAATCGGCCGCTAGAGGACTCGACACTTTCATCGTTTGGATCCATTTTGCTATTGAAACCTCATCCTTACCAGCTCTTCCTTTTTTATCTGCTGCAATTTCAATAAAAACAGCATCAGGAATAATAATCGAGCCAAAAAGCTCTCTAATAATATCTAACCTGTTAACCTGGGATAGTGCAATAAGTGGAGTTGAGTTTGAGACAACCTTAAAATTCACGGTTCACGAAAGCAATTTATCCAATGTTTCCAGGTCTGCTTCAGCATCTTTAGCTGAATAATTTAAAGGAACTCCTCTAGAACTAAGGAGTTGGATCATTTCCCATTTGTTTGACAGGCCTGCAAGTTCTTTGGCCTTGCCGAGGGATAATTTCCCTTCTCGATAAAGTTCTACTGCAAGAGTTTGGCGTATGTATTCTCCCAGTTCATTTTTATCTATGTCCGCTGTGCCAACTAAGAATTCCGGGACTTCCAGTTTTATTTCGACCTGACTCATCATGGCCTCCTTTAATTATATACCTCTCTTTTTGCGTTTTGTCAACATTTTATAGAAAAAAATGAAACTTGAATGCTCGGACAGCCTCCCGGTAGCACCGAAAAGGCGGCTAAAGAGGAAAATAATGGTTGTGGGCGGTTTGGCACCTGTCCCGAATGCCACTAAGATAAGGATAACAAATCCGAAATACGAATATCGAAATACGAAACAAATCCAAAATTCAAATGTTCAAAATTCAAAACAAAAGTGCCAAATTGTTTGCAGTTGTAGTTTTTGTTTTGGTCATTTGGATTTTGGTTATTTGAATTTGTTTCGGGTTTCGGGTTTCGTGCTTCGAATTTAGTCTTATCTTAGTGACATTCGCACCTGTCCCTCTTTTTCACTCCATGCATTATGGGGAGGGGCATCCGGAGAAGGAGGATGAAAAGAAATTCCTAAACCTGGAAACAGTATCGTCCCACGTGCGGGAGTTATTGGAATACATGGAGCGCGACCCGCTGCTGCAGCATGAAGTGTTGGTTCATTTTTACAAGTATAAGGAGAGGAAGGCGCATCAGGGGCCTGTTTCTGTGGAGGTTACCGGATAGAGACCTAATCCCTTTCTCCTTCCCTTTGCCAGTCATTGTCACCGTCAATCTCCTTCAATACTTATACTATTCTTCGCACCGTCACAGGATTTTTAGTCTTAAATGGTTGGTTCATTTGATATTTCAACCACCTGGCCCGTTGAATCCACCGACTCTACTTTATAAGTATAGGTTTTGTCCTTATCTAAGAAGATATCGTAATAAGTGAAGCCGCCGGAGAATTCTTCAATTGGCAAATATTCTCCCCCCGCTTCTTTTCGATACAAGATATATTTCAAAACCGCATGTGAAGGGGAATTTTCATTTATAAATTCAATAAATCCATAGTCTCTTCTTATTATAAATGCCCTTTCGGTGCGTCTATAGGCCTGGAGTGAATCGAAAACCATATGGTATTTCCTGGGAACATAACCCGTTAAGTAAATAATGGGGTACGTTCGATAAGAAACTCTCATGTCACCCCCGGCTTCAATAATATTAAGGGTACCCGACTGGTTATTTTCAACAATAAGCATCACATGGCTGCCGGCTTTGTTGGCGATATCTCCCTTTTGCACATTTTCCCAACCGGGAAGCTGATACGATATATCCGGCAAAGAACCGGTCCATTCTTGCTTCTCCCGTCCCCATGCCCGGCTTACAAATCCCGAGCAATCGACTCCCACGCAATAGGTGTCGCCCCGGCTGGAATAGCCGGGTTCACGTGCGATATAATCATCTCCTGCATATTTACCATTGGCTATTTCCGGTAAAAAATTGTCAATATGAGTAAACCCTCCCCATTTATAAGGCATCTTTCTTTTCGGCCCCACTGTTACCCATGCCGGTGTTCTGATAAGGGCACCGTCCGGTAATTGAACCACTTGATGATTAGTGGTATTGGCGGGGGAACATACCCATTCTACCTTTTCATATGCATCGGCATTTTTTAAAATTTGAGTTCGAGTAATCCTGGTTTGAGAAATAGGGCGATCTCTTATCGGGGGGCTAAATGGTTCCACCGTCTCCTTAGGAAGATGATTGTTATAATGATATTTGTAAGACATATATTCCGGGTAAGCAGTACGATCTATATCTTTATCAAATAATAAACTTATCACATTGGCACTGTTTTCCGTTGTAACCAGATGATACATGGAATTCTCAGCAGTTATTAAATCTCTTTTTGTATATAGATAGTAAATCCCAGGGAGTTTGAATTTGTCCAGGACCTCACTGCTGCTTAACGAATAGGCCAATATCATTCGTTCCACTTCCAGGGGGATATCATTGACAATATACTGGACATCAAAATAGATGACATCTTTAATTATCCCGATAATCATAACACTCCCTATTTTTTTATCCACAGTAAAAATTTTTTCTTCTGTTTTAACGCGATCACCATGCTCAAATTTTCTTAGCAGGAATTTACAATCATTGATTTTTATCGTATGAAAAGAAATACCCCTGTCATAAAAAATCCACCCTTTTATAAAATCCTTTTCCTGCTGTTCACAAGGGAGAGCCCGGCCGGTTTCAAAAACCTTATACGAATTTCCCTGTGATGTCAGTACGTATAAGCGATCATCCACAAGCTGAAGTCTATGGATAAACCTGAAGTTGTTGCTAATAGGAAATTCCAAGAATTTTGGTCCATACTTAGAATATACATGAATTTTATATCCTGCTAAAATGTAAAACACACCATTATCATAGATAAAATCTTCAGGGATATCATTGAGAAAAAGCTCCCGGTCCAATCGGTTGGTGCTGATATTAAACATTTTCACCTTTTGCTCTACATTGCATAATAATGCCACCTCATCTTTGTCTGTCATCACAAAGGATAAGATACCGTAGTTTCCACTGGAGGTTTTTTTTACCAAAATTCCATCTTTACTTCCATAATTGATTTCAATCTTAGTAACGACATGGTGAGCAGAAAATAAAGTAAAACTAAAAAGTAAAGTTATTAGCACTATTGATTTCATATCATCCTCCTTTCTCGATAAATAATAATAATACGGAAAACCAGTGTTAAAACGGATTGCTTCTTTGAAATGATGCTTTATTGCCTATCTTCTTCTTATTTGTATTTAAGTCCTATTTCAAACAATTCCCATGGAAAAATAAGGCGACAGGCGCGAAAACCACGCTAAACTAACTATCGAGTATAAGAAAACCATTACAGAGATACCAATACTTCCATTTCCGCATTGCTGTAAAGGGGCATTTTGTTTTTTTCTGGAATACAATTTCGTGGCGGGGATGCTCAATTATTGATGCATATTCAACTGTTTTATATTGTATTGGAACCAGGAAAAATATGGTTTTTTCATCGATCTCTTTTATTTCAATTTTATCTTCAAACCAAATAATATCGGTTGAAAAGTTTTCCCAATGGTTCTTAAAGTCTTTTAATGAGCGGATGAATGGGATTTTTGATAATTTCTTTTTTATATATGGGTCTTTAGAAAATATTTTTACTTCCGTTTGCTGTGCAGTATCTGTTAAACAATTATAAGCGATTTCCCAAAATCCGAATTGGACTGCTTCAATAAAAGTTTTTATGGTTTCTTCGGCGGTTTTTCTTAAAGGTCCAATTTTTGCTCTATCAAGGGCTTTAAAGAACATTGCCATTGAGCTAAGAGAGAACACCGGGAAAGCCAAACCCAGAAAAACGAGCAAAACGGTTATATATCCATTTACTCTTTCATTACCGATATCCAGAGCGATTTTATGGCCATAAAATAGTGGTTTCACAGCAGGAATTACAAAAAATATCCAGAATCCAAGACAAATAAGACCTGAGATTATCCATATTGCGCCTTTTAAATAGATTTTTGCAGCGAATTTTTCTTCTGCGCGTTCTGGTTTTTTTACCCTGTGTCTGTCGGTATCTATTTCATATTGACCTGAAGGTCCGTTATATAGAGTAACAATAGGCATTATAATTCCTTTTAATATTTAAATTAGTCACTCATCTATTCAATATTCTGCAATATAGTACCTGCTTTATCCTACCATAAAAAAGTAATAAAGTCACGCGCAAAACAATGGGAATTGCAGGAGAAAGCCCAAATCAACCACCTGATTTTTAGAAAGTGGTGGATTTGGTGTTCAATGTTCAATGTTCAAAGTTCAATGTTTATTTTAAAGTACTTAAAAAAGTTAATTACTCTTTTAAGTTCATCAACGTTGAACCTTGAACTTTGAACCTTGAACAAATTCACCGCCTGTCTTGGCGGTGGATTTTGGAAAGAGAAACGCGATGACTTTATCTTAAATTTGTGTTAAAATCTTAATCCCATGATAACCTCAAATGATTATTGATTAATGAGGAAGGCAAATCAGTGGATAAAAAGAGTATTTCTTCAAGATTGCATAACAAAGGCAAGGGATTGTTTGTTACCTTATGTTTTTCGCTTTTCTTTGCTCTCCAGTGTTATGGCCAGAGCTACCGGGTGCATCACTATTCAAAGGTAGATGGCCTGGCCGACCCCCATGTCTTTGATATCACCCAGGACCACTGGGGCAGGATGTGGTTTGCTACCCGCGGTGGGATTTCTTGTTATGACGGTGTTTCCTGGGAAAACTATACAATGTCGGACGGCCTTCCAGCCCAATCCTTTGCCAGAATATCCGTTGACCAAAAGGGACGAATCTGGGCTCTCTCCGATCCTTTTCACCAGGAGAAGCTCTCCTTTATCTTCTATGACGGCAGCCCCGGAGCTGCATGGAATCAACTCGAAGAGTTGGAAGTCAATCTCCCGAGTGCGTATGAAATAACCTCATTTCAACTGTTAGAACAAGAAAGAGAGAATATACCCATCGTGGTGGTGGGGACCAACCAATGTGGTTTGTTCCGATGGCAGGGGGAGAAATGGAAACGATTGACCATAAAAAACGGCTTATTAAGTAACTTCGTGAAGGGAATCGCGGTATGGAAAGGCAAATGCTTCATTGCTACGGATAACGGGATATCAGTACTAAAAAACGACGGCACCATTGATAATCGGTTGAATCAATTATTGGATTTCCCCTCAAAAGAGATAAAAGGAATCTGTATCGAATACAAAAATAAGTATCCGGGATCTCATTTAAAAGACTCCCGGTTATGGCTACTTGGACCTCAATGGCTGGGGTATTGGTATTTGGATGAAAGTAATTATAAAATGGTTCTGTTCCAACCAGGGATATCCTTTAGCAAAGAAAAGGAAGTCTACAAGCTGCTGCCGGATTACCGGGGGGGCTTGTATATCGGTAACCAATTTGATGTTTATTATTTTAATTATAAAACCGGGACATTGGAATCTCTTCATTCTATAAGCGGTCTTATCAGTGAAGCGGCTCATTCCTTGTTTATCGATTTTGAAAAAAATGTATGGATCGCCTGCGGCCGGGGACTCAGTAAAATATCCAGCCGAATGTTCAGTAATTTTCAAATGATACACGGGTTGTTGGAAGAAGATGTTACGGCAGTGCTGGAAGTTGAACCCGGGACATTTGTTTTGGGCCATAACCGGGGATTCACCTTTTGGGATGGGAATCAATTCCAAAAAATGCCTTTTACCGGGGAAAGTGTGGCTAAGCTTCCATTTTGTAGGGTTTTGGATATGAAAAGGGATTCAAAGCAAAATACCTGGGTGGTAGCAGAACGGCTGGGATTGGCAAGAATCAACAAACATAGGCAAATCAAATGGTTCGGCAGCAGACATGGACTGCCTGATAACATCAAGATCACCAGCGTTTGGATCGATCATACGAATAATGATAATGATAAAAATAATGATAATGTTTGGGTAGGATCCAGCCAGGGAATCTCTTTTATGGCCGCAAATAAAAATAGGTTTGTTTCAATACCTGTGAATACATTTCCTACACCTGCTGTAAGGAAAATCTATATAACGGAAAAAGGAATACTTTACCTGGGGAGCACTTTTAATGGTGTTTATGAATATGAAATTAAAAAAAACCAATGGAAGAATTACCGGGTTCCCGGCGAGAAGGGGGCCAACAATGTTTTCTCCATGAAGCAAGACCTTCGAGGACGGCTGTTGATCGGTACCATGGCCGGCTTGTTCATCCTTGACCCGACCCAGGAAACGCTAAAAAAGTTTAACGAAAATAACTTTGAAATCCACGACCCGGTCTTTTTTATTGTCCAGGACCATCAACACCGGCTCTGGTTCGGAACCAATAACGGCGTTGTGCGTTGGGACGGGACCAGGAAGAGAACGTATTCGCTCTCTGAAGGTCTGGTGGGTCATGAGACCAACCGGGCCGCCGGGATCGTGGACAGCAAAGGCAGAGTGTGGATCGGTACGAACCGGGGCGTATCTATCTATAGTGAACAGTTTGATGATCATGAAAACTGGAAACCACCACCAAAGCTCCGTTTGTTATACATGGAAGTGGATGACCGTAAAATCCCCCTGAACTCCTTAAACCCTTCGATTCAATTAAATTATAAAACCAATACCCTGATTTTTCATTTTAGAGGGGTCTCCTTTCTTGATGAATCCGCCATCCGGTTTAAACATAAACTGGAGGGTTTTGACCAGGATTGGTTAGAGGAACACTATCCCTTTAAACAGATGATTCGGTATTCCAACCTGCCGCCCGGTCAATACCGATTTCACCTGA
>Ga0180438_10003159_pt1 | contig 25376 bp, 53 predicted proteins | sample SS_ome_12_FD_132455 | JGI IMG/M metagenome (GOLD analysis project Ga0180438, IMG submission 132455) | Hypersaline lake sediment archaeal communities from the Salton Sea, California, USA - SS_3_D_2 metaG | ecosystem: Environmental > Aquatic > Non-marine Saline and Alkaline > Hypersaline >... | reverse complement strand
GGCCGATCTCCGCGATCTCGTAGCAGTCCTTGGGCCACACCTCTCGGTAGAAGCCTTTACGAAAGGCCCGCCAGACAGCGTCGGAGGCTTGGTACTCTGGCCGGGCGATCCGGTATTGCTTGTCGGTCTCCAGGACGGTGCCACACACGACAATCATCCGGGGCTTCTCACCCTCGAAGCACATTCTCGCCACCCATCGTTTGTGCATCACTCGCTTGGCCATGGTAGCCTCACTCGGTTTACGTTGCCGCAGTGAACACACTTGAATTTGCCGTCCACAACGTTGTTGTTGTTCGTGAAACAGATGTAGCACTTCGCACCTGTGACCATCGTGGTCACGCACGCCACATAGTAGCGAAGCTTTTCCATGTTGGCTGGCCATTTGGTCATTTGGTGTTCCCCATCAGGTACATCAGGTAGAAGGCGAGCTTGAGTGTCAAGAGCATCGTGAACGCCCACGCCCCGAAGAAGGCAAGGACGGATAGGATGCTGACGATGATGCTGACGATGATGCTGATCATAAAAGGCTCCGTGTGCTGAGTTTGATGTTTGCTAGTTGAGCTGCTTCTACCTTAACAATAGCACATGGCTCGCAGCAGTCAAGGAACTTCTGGATTCTTTTGCCCCAGTAGCTCCTGTTATCGGTGCTGTTGGGCTTAAACATGGCATAATGCCCATCACCGTCAGCAGGGTTCCAACCGGCCCTCAGCGATCCACCAGCCAGGGAGCACAGGGTTACCAGGGCACGGTGTGGGTTCCGCTCTTCGCTGTGGACGGCAGTGACCACGAAGTAAGGTATGGTGTAGCCAGCCCGCTCGAAGTGGTCGTTAGAGTCCTTGTCTGGCGGGATGACGAACGCCACCCACGGGTCACTCGGATCATAGCTGTTGTGGTAGGCTCCGGGCACCACGACGATGTCACCGATCTCCATCCCAGCAGTGTCGTACGGCTGGTCCCGGCACTCTCTGGCTTCCGCTGCTGTCGCGTACACCTCTTTGCACACGGGGCACGAGAAGCCGATGGGTTGGTCTTGACTGATCAGGGTGGCTGCCTCGTCGCCCATGGGGAGCTTGGCACTCCAGCCAGCGGCCTTCTTTACTGCCCGCTCCAAGACTTCGGCCACGGGTTCTCTCAGGATGATGTCTTTCATTTGTCCCCTCTTCCAAGTTTCACGCCAGCGAGGCACGCGTTCAACATGTTCGCGCTGCTCTCGTTCATTCTCTCCATCTGCTCGCCGATGGCTTTGCCTTCCTCATCGTGCAGCATGGTGGCTGCCTTAGAGAGTTGCGAGCTGATGTAGTACAACTTCTCTGACAGGATCTCGTTGCCCACCATCTCCAGGGCGTCTGACAGCTCCAGCAGAGTCTGTGCTTGATTGCTGATTGATCGGATGCAGACTTGGGATATGTCGCTCACAGGGCATCTCCCATGGCGGCGTCGCGCTCGCGGCGGGTGCACTCCAGGTCGAAGACGAGGTACTTCGTGTCGAGGCGAAGCTGCTGGAGAGCCTCCTGTACCAGCTCGATGATGCGGGTGCGTCGGTTGTGGTGCTCCCGGCCTCTCTCGGCCAGGGCTCGGACTTTAGGATCTTCGTGTTTGGCGAGTTCGGCTAGGACTTCGTTCATCTGTCTCTCCTGGTTGGTGTTTCGTTTGTCTCTTACACTTAAAGCATACAACGCCCCTAGGCAGAGTCAAGTAAAGCGCATAGAAAAACCCGAAGAAAGTTTCCCTTCTCCGGGTTGAGTCCTACCGGGTGGGATCGAACCACCTCCACCGGGTTGAAACCGGCATGCTTGCGACTTTCTCCTCCCATGGTAGGAGTGCGCCTTCGCTGGGGCCCAGCCCGTCGGCTAAGTCATGCTCACCATTAACACTACGGTAGAATGTTTATTTGCGGTCACGTACCCTTTCGTACTTGCGAACTTGTTCAGTAATGTTGTCCAGGATCAGGGTCAGCTCGTCGGGCCGGACCACAGATGCCTCCAGGCTGCCGTAGTGGTGCTCTAAGCAGTCCAACAGCAGAGTCTTGATGGCGGGCTGGTCTGGGCTGTGACGCAGCGAGCTGGCCTCGTAGGCCTTCTCAAGGGCCTTCTCTTTGCTGCTCGCCCAGGCGATGATGTCGTCCATCGTCTGCTCGCCACGCCGGATGCTCTTCAGGTGCTCCCGATGCCGCCGCAGGTCGATGTCGTGCTCGTTCAGGATCATCTCGGCCTCGTACAGAAGCCGGACGGTGTGGTAGCCGAACTTCACGTCGAACCCGAACTCTTTCCGTAGCTTGTCCCGCTTGCTGCCGGGCTCCGGGTTCTTCCCCTTCATCTTGTGCAGCTGGGCGTAGCTGTAGCCCTTGTACCGGTGCCACGCGCCCTTGTGCAGGAACTTGTGGCGGGCCTCTCGCACCATCTCGCCGACCGAGGTGGTCGACAGAACGCACTCGCGAGGCACGAACAACGTCGTCACCATGTTGGGGTTGTTCTCCATGCACAGGTGCATGTAGTTGACGATGTTGTAGATGTTCAGGTCGTACTCTCGGCCTTTGCCGCCCAAGGCGTCCTTGTCGAACACATGGTGCTTCTGCCAGCCACCGAATCGCTTCTTCTGTCGACCGAAGCCTTCGATCTCTCCCTTCAGGTGAGGGAACACAACGTTCTTCGGCGGGATGCAGAAGCCGTTGGTGTCGTAGTCGCTCAGGTTGGTGGCACAGCCGTATGCCACAGACCCCACCACGCACTCGTACATGGTGTTGGACTTCACGAAGTCTGGCGGGTCGATCAGGCCTTTGTTGGCCAGTGATTCAACGATGCTGCTCATCCTACACTGCCTTTCTTCTCTCGTTTGGTCTTTAGCTTGTCGAGGTTCAGGTAGGCGGCTTCGTTCAGGCTGTAACCTATCAGGTTGCCCTTGCGATCCAGCACCACCTCCCGTTCGTTGGCGAGCCCTTGCAGACATCTCGCCGCACCTCGTAAGGCCCCTACGATCTTGTTCATCCTGGCGGTGGAAAGACGCTTACAGTCGTCGCGCACCATCTTCTTCACTTGCTCTGCCACCGTCCCACAGAAGATGGGGAGGTTGCTAGCTGGGCACGGGTACGGAACAACATCCTTGAGGTCTTTCACGTCGAGGACATAGCTCAGCTTCAGCCCTATGTCGTCGGACATGGCAGAGATATACCACAGGCAATCGCCGATCTCAAGCAGTAACGCGTCATCGTCACCGTGAGAGCATGAGTGGAACTCACTGAGCACCTCAGCCATCTCGCCGCACAGGCCGTAGGGTGGGTACTCAATGGGTCGCCCGCAGCCATAGTCCACAGACTTCAACGCCAGTTTCTGGTACTTGTTGCACTTCATCGTTGCGCTCCAATGATGGCGAGCGCGTCGTCCACCTTCGCACTAAGCGAGCAGGTGACGATGACGTCCCCGTACTTGTCCACTTTGAGACCATTGAGTGCCGCTTTCACTTTCTGGACTTGATCACCGGTCAAGGTGAGTTCCTTGAACTCGCTTGTTTCCCGGAAGACCCCGATGCCGTTTTGCAGAGCCACGAAGTTGTTCACAGCACACAAAGGCTTCTCGCTGTGTCCGGCCTCGCCCCACGAAAACGACTCCTCACATTCAGGGATCTCGCGGATGGTACATGAGTAGCCGGACATGCCAGGGGCCGAGTGCTTCCGGATGCAGAGTTGTTTGCCCGGCTGGATTAGGTCTTCGAGAGATTTCATCGGTTGTAAACCCTTAATGTTTTGAGAAGTTTGTCGGGGCTGTAGCCAGCACCGATTGGAATGTTGATGTCACCCGCCCGTAACACTTGGCAGACATACTGCGAGCAGTAGACGCCGTACGTCTTGTTGTAGAACTTCGGGAAGAAGTATCCCCAGAAGTTGTACAGCTTGCCGAGTTGCGACTCGGCGTACTTGATCATGTCTTGTTGCTGCTGCTCTGTCACGAACAGCTCGAAGTGCTCGACCTTGGTGGCCTTGCCGAGAGCCCTGCCGTCCCAGGGGTTCGTCTTCCGCACCCATGGCCAAGTGGCCTCGTAGATCCAGTCGTTGTCCAGGTAGATCAGAGCGTGCGACCACGTCAGCTCTAGGGCGTCGTTGATGATGTCACCACCCTGGTCGGTCAGGATCACTGTCACTTGTCGGTCGGTGCCGTCGTCAGGTGCTGCTGGGTAGCTATACATTGAGGTCCTCGTAAATCAGTTCGGCCAACTCGTAGAACTCGCGAGCCCCGATGACTCCAGTCTTCACCCACTGGAAGACCATGAGCGCGGCAGGCTTGGGTCGCATGTCGCGAATCTTATTCGCTCGTTCACTCATCACAGTATTCGTGCCCCCTTGTACTTCCAGTCGTAGCTGATCTCCCCGTTGGGGAAGAAGATGATTTGCCGGATGTCGTTCGGGTCTCGCGACTCGGTCAGGCAGTTGGAGATGCAGACGTTCTGATCTCGGTAGTCGAACACCACGCCGCCGTGCGGCAGGTCTGGCAGCCGGTTGCCACCACGGTACGTCAGGTAGTTGAACAGTTCCTTGGCGAAGCCGTCAGGCTTGTGGGCGTCCACCCAGTCGGCCACCTCAGGTGCACCAGCGGGGTTGCCGGGTCGGTCGACCTCACGCAGCGTCAGTTGCTCGACCTCGTTGTCCTTGCAGACGGTGATCAGGTTCTCAACTGCGTGCGTGTTGGCGACGCCACCCTTCACCATGGTGCAGTTCAGCCGCACCATCAGGCCAGCCTCATGTATCATGTCGACTGCGGCCCAGAAGTTGTAGTCTAGCCCTTCCATTCCCATGAGCTTGTTGCTGTTGGTGTGGTCGTAGTCGGCCACCGACAGACACACCCCTGTGAGCCCTAGGGCTGCCCACTTGTTTAGCTGGATCTGTGTCAACAGTGCACCGTTTGTCTGCAACGTCACCAGCGGGAACCGCTTGTTCATGATGTGCAGCATGTCGGTGATGTCGTCCGGAAACAGGGTGGGCTCGCCAGTGCCTGTGAACATGGCGTTCACCAGACCGTCACGTGCTTGCTCTGCGATCCGGCAGGCTATATCGAACCGGTTCCAGTTGATGTCGTGCTTCTTCGCAGACCGGCAGGTCATCTTGCTGACACAGAACGGGCACTTGAAGTTGCAGGCACGGGTGCCGACGACGATGGAGAAAGTGTGAGTTTTCATCCGACGTACCTCTGGATTGGGATCAGGTAAAAGGTGCGGGTGTTGGTGAACTTCCCGTCAGTGTCTTCGGTTTTGATGATCACGGTCAGCTTGTCGAGATCAATCCGGGTGGACGTGATCTCTTCGTCCCAGTAGTTGTCCTTCATGTGCGCGTTGATGAGCGCGAGTATGTCGTGGCTGGTCTCGACGTAGACCGGCTTGCAGGACTCTGGGTGATAGATGACGGCGTCGATGATCTGGTACGAGGCGAGTAGGTATTTCATGACTTGCCTCCGAAGACGAAGTATTTGCTTGCGGGCCACTTGCCCACATATTTGATGCTGTCCAGGTCTCGGACGTCGGCCTCCAGCGGGCGGTCCAACCACAGGCCGTACACCCCAGGGCTGATCATCCCGTCGGTGCTGATGACCGTGTAGGTGACGCCGTTGATGTCCACTTGGTCACCCAGGACGAAGAGTCCTGAGGTGACTTTGATGGCTCCGCAGTGCTGCTTGTTGTAGCTGCCCAGTATCATTACATGCTCCTGACACAGGCCAGCAGGAGGACGTCGGACGTCATGCGGGCGCTGTTGGTTCGGACGTTGTGCTTGGCCAGCTGCTCAATGCACAGGGACTCCAGGTTGTCGAACACGTCGGTTCGGATGTACACGACCGACTCGCGGTAGTAGGCTTCGGTCTCGCTCTTCTCTTCAGTGAATCCGCACACCGTGCACGGGGTGTCGAGCAGGTCTCGGTCAGCCATGAACTGGCTCGCCTTGACGAACGCCGCTTCCGCTTCGAGGGTGGGCGGCTGTGTGACGCGGCCTTCTCGTTCGTCCACATCCAGCACGTCGGTGATGGTCTTGATTCCGTACTGGCTGGCACACTCGACCCAGCTTGAGTTGCTCACCGAGCCCAGGACATAGCCCTTCTGCTTGGCGTACTTCTCCACCACGTTGCTCTGCCCAGAGCAGATGACAGCGTCGTCGGCGTGGCAGGAAGCCCAGGCGTCTTGCCAGCGTGTCTTCTGACTGTCTCTCGCACCGGACCAATCCGGCTTGATGTAGTAAGTGTCGAGCCCTGTCTCAAGGCACGCCACACCGTCCAGCAGGGCTTGGAACACCTTGCTGAGCGTCACGGCGGGTGCATCCTTGTACAGCTTGGCGATGGCGGCACGGGCCGCGTACTCGCCCAGGTTGCGACTCTCGTCGATGGCGATCTGGTCCTTGCGGAAGTTGTAGTCGAACATGCTGTCCGCACTGTCCTTCAGCTCGCAGACGAACGCTCCGCAGAGGTACACTTGCACCTTCTTATTGAGCGGGTTGATCTTGGGCATGATCGGCTGGTTCAGCGGCTGGTTGCTGAATTGCAGGAACTTGCGGGGCAGTGCGTCCACATACTCTTCGCACTTCTCGCACGACTCGATGTACACCCTTGTAAATCCCTTCTGTGCTTTACGAAGGCCGTCCGGAACGATCTCGACACACAGGTCGCGGTTGGCGCGGGCTTCCTTCAGGTCATCCCCACGCTTGACGGTGTGGTCGATGGCGTTGGCCGCAAATTCCCGGATGGCCATGTCCAGGTTGCATTTCCAGTCGATGGCACCCATGTCAACGACCCAGCCCAGGTCTTCCTTGCGGGTGGAGGTGCCGCCGTACTGGACGAAGACGCGCTCCTTCTGCTGCGACTCGATGTCGTCGCTGATTTCGATTGTCCGACATTTGAACTCCATGCGGGTCTTGCCCGAATAAATGATGACTCTCTTGCCCATGCGGAGCAGCGTGCAGATGGCGAGCTTGGCACCACTGCCGAACTGACCGAGCAGGCCGTCGTCCGAGCGACTGAGGCTGGCACCCATTAAAGTGAAAGCTTCCTCTGGGCACTCTCCGCGATTCTGGATAAGAAGTAAGGCCATCGTTGTGTCTCCTGGTTGAGTTGTTTGTTGTTTCGTCTACCTAAAGCATACACCGAGAAACGGACGTGTCAAATAATTATTTCTCGCTCTTTGTGCAGACCTGCAAAGCCAGGAGCCTCCGCCTCTCAAACCGAGCCCTGTCACGGGCCATCACCGCGTTGACGTCAAAATGAGCAATGTCATTCCGCCAGGGCTGCCTACGACGAAAGGACAACCCGAATAGATTGATGAGAAATCTGTACATTATCCACACACCTCTCTCGCGTCCTGGAAGTCTCGGTAGGCAGCCAGGGTTTCCTCGTACTTGCGTTTCGCCACCTTGCGCTTGGCTTTGGCTTCCCGCAGGTTGCTCTTCCACGAGTTGGTGGTGTAGCAGTCCATGCCGAGTTCGATGCACTTGGCTAGAGCGCCTTCGTCCATTCCGACGGTGACCTCTGCCTTGTGGTAAGCCTTGCGGGTCTCTTCGAGTTCGTCGTGCAGGCTGCCGCTGATGTGGACGACCGTGCTGAACCCCAGCTTCAGGGCAACGTACTTCTTAATTGCTTCTCTCATCGAATGTACTCCGAACGGACATAACCTCGAAGCTCCATCGCACTGTCCTTCATGATGCGGATGGAGTATATGGTTTTCACCTCTTCTGGCGTATTGCCACGCCACCTCAACTCGGGTTCTGCCTCGGCGTTCTTCCGCTTGACGAACTCATGCACCTCGATGATGCTGTGCTCTCGCGGGTCCACCTTGGAGGTGATGTAGGGTTGCCGCCCCTCGGACACCATGATGCAGTACCAGTAATCCGGGTTGCAGTAGCCACCACGGTCGCAGTTGTAGGCCAGCTTACGCCGCTCGCCATACATGTATGGGTTGTCGATGTCGCAACGGATGGGGCCTTTCCACGTGGTGCCGCAGTAAGGGCAGAACCGCCAGTGCGGCACGTACACGGGCACAGCGCGCTTGGCGTAGTGGTGAGGCACGCCGCTGCTCGTGGTGGTCCAGCCACCCTCCACTTGCACCTCTGTGTCGACCCACTGGTCGTAGTAGCCGGGAGCCTGCCGAGCTTCCCACCGCTCTTTGCAGGAGAGGCACTCGTACAGGTAACAGCCGTCGTCAGTGTATCGGATGGTGCGCCAGTGGTTCATCAGTATTTCCTCATTGTTCCAGGTCCGCCGTACAACTGAGCGAAGAAAAGGTTCTTCACTTCGTGTCGCGTTGCCCCGGTGTGCTTGGCGACGTACTCATAGGTGTCGTCATAGCCAGCGGCCTTAGCTTCTGCTTGCCAGTCGTGAAGCGACTGTGATGCTAGGATTGTGAGTGGATTCATTTGACCAGTTCCTTGATGCGTTCGGTGCCGAGGCAGGTCATAGCCTCTTGCAAGGCCGTCATGCCTCGGGTGTTCTTCTCGCGGCTCGTCTTGTTCTCGCAGGCCTCACGCCACGCTCCGTACAACTCCTCGGTGAGGATGCCCAGCTTGTAGGCGTCATCGTAGCTGAGTCGCTCGTTGTATTGCAGCCCTTCGTTGTCGTACTCGCAGTCGTCTGCGGTGACGCCCAGCCACGAGCCATCGGTGAACTTGATGATGAACTTGTGGCCGTACCGAAGTATCTCCTCGATTTTGTAACTGTGCGAGTCGCACGGCTCGCGTTGCTTGCCGTCGATTACGGCGTTGCACGCCTTGGAGGCGGACCTGATCGCTTCGTCGTAGGCGTTGGCCTCGGCATAAGCCGCCGAGCGGGCGTTGATGATGTCAAAGAAAGCGTTGCGATTCATTTGTTGTTTTCCCATCGTTTTTCACGGCAGCACTGGGGGCACTCCCGATTGGTTTCTGTTTCGCCACAGGCCATGCACACCCCTTGGCGATTCCGGCCCATGGCACTTAGTTTGTGCTTCTCAACCCACCGGGCCTCCGTCTTGAAGCCTTTGCATCGCACTGCCTTCCGGCCTCGAATCCATCCGTTGTCTACGTGGCAGCCCAGCAGGTTGTTCTTGTCAACGGACACCGTTCTCATACAATACCAGCACACTGTGAACATTACCAAATCCAATTCGGGTAAGAGGTGCACCAGTCTGTGTGCCACTCCAGTCTATCCATACACCATTGGAATCCTTCGGACTTCATCCGGTGTCGAAACTGTGGAAGGGTCTCGGCTGGTCGTTGCCTAGGTCGTAGTCTCATCGGCGTCCTCGTTTCTGGGGTGGGGCCATCATAACAATCTTCGGGATGAACGCCCCTACGATGTCGACTAAGTCGCTCTGGGCTGCCATTACCTTGGTGATGTCCTTGTAGGCACCCGGCACTTCGTCCAGGCCACCCTGCAACAATCGCACGCCGCGCTCGCCCAGGTAATCCTGCCACTCAGGCCAGTTGAAGGCCTTCTTAGCAGCGCTGCGGCTCATCAGCCGTCCCGCACCGTGCGACGCTGAGCAGATACTATCAGCGTTGCCTTTGCCTGAGACGATGTACGCCGGGGTGGCCATGGAACCAGGGATCACTCCCATGTCGCCGATGGCTGCCGGGGTCGCGCCCTTGCGGTGTACGATCAGGTCCTTGCCGTCGTGCTCTTCCATCCATGCGAAGTTGTGGTGATTCTCTACGTGAGCCCCACGCCCAAGACCGGCGATACGGAACACGTTGCGATGGATGACCTCGTGGTTTGCCGCAGCGTAGCGGCCCATCAGGTTCATCGCGTGCCAGTATTCCTGCCCGGCCTCGCTGTTCAGGTCCAGCCACGACAACTCGCCAGCCGGGTTCAGTTCCTTGGCGATCTTGGTGTAGTGTGTGCAGACCTGATGGCCGCAGCCTCGCGACCCACTGTGAGACATGAGAGCGATGTACTCTCGGGTGTTGTATGTGCAGAGGCCCCACTCGACGAAGTGGTTTCCGCCACCGCTGGTGCCGAGTTGGTTCCACGCCTTGTCTTTCAGCTCGCGGAGGAACGGTGTTGTGTCCCACTCTGGGTCGTCCATCACCGGGTGGCTCTGACGCTCGCCGGGCGAGTAGTCGTTGCCCATCCCGAACCGGGTGCCTTCACGGAGCCCCTTGTCCAGGTAGGCGTTCTCTTGCGGGCAGTTGCCCTCCAGGACGTTGAGCATGAGAGGGTGCGCAGCTGCCAGCGTGATCCGCATGCGGCAGGCGATGTCCATGCCGACACCATATGGCAGTATGGTTCCCTCGGTGGCGAGCACGCCGCCGATGGGCAGGCCGTAGCCAAGGTGCGCGTCAGGCATCAGGGCTGCCTTGCGTGCGCTCGGCAGGGCGATAGCGTTGTCCATCTGGGTGCGTGACCCCTGGTCGATTCCGTCGCCGCCGTAGATGTTGTACGAGTCGATCATAGTTCTTTCACTCTCTTGATTCGTGAATCGGTTGTCAAGACTTGCCACGCCCTGTGTAGGACATGAACATAGGCACCATTCTCCAAGGTGCACTCTCGGACGTCGCCGCCGTGCATGATGACGATGTAGCGTTTCATTAGCTCCAGCCTTTCTCTTTCTGCCAGATGCCTTGGAAGCCGCCACTGTGGATGTTGTCACAATACAGGTCGTCCAGCGCGTCCAGTCTCTTGCTCGGGACTTCGTAATGCCCCCTAGTGTACATGTTGCCGTAATGCAGGAACGCGGCTTCATCCAAGTTCATCTGGGTGGCTACCTTCACTATCTCGTCCATGATGTGCTGCTCGAACTCGTCCTTCATTACTTGGAAGGCGGCGGCCTTGGCTGTCATGTTTTTGCTGAGCATTGTAGGTCCTCTACCTAAAGTATGCTGCCTAGTTTCCAGTTGTCAAACGCTTGGCTGCTAGAATCATGAGAATAATGTTCCCAGCTCCATACGTCATCCACAGCCCTGCCTCCCAGTACAGCCCCTGGCGGGCGTACTGGATGGCGGCGGCGGTCTGCATCAGCACTACTGTGATTGCGAAGTAGTTCAACGTCCATTCCTCACGATCTCCAGTGCGCACATCATGTCTTCGACGAACGCCTCGGTCTCGGGGTGCATCTGCCCAGGGGCCCGGTCGTAGTATTCGTTGTCGTCCATGGAGGATACCAGGAGCGGCTCGTCCGAGTCGGTGTACTTGATGATGGTCCGAGCACTGTCTTTCATCTCCAGCTTGTGGAGCAGGGACAGTAGGTTGCGGCGGCTGAGTACGATTCGTGGTTCCGGCATGTTAGCTCCCAGTGCAGAATTGAAGGTAAATGGTGTCCTCGGGATGCATCTCGCACACCGGAGGCAGTTTGTGATACTTGCTTTCCGGGAGGAGGATCAACCCCTCCATGAAATTGTGGTGAGTGTCGCCGGTCATTTGTACGGCCACCTCAAACTGTCGCATGACATCGCCCCAGGTTGGGTTTTCCACGGGTGCACTCACGAACGTGCTACCCTGCCCCCACCCCTCGTGCAGAGCCACCAGCCGGAACTCCACGCCGGGAGTCTCGAAGGCGATCTCGTCAGGGGTGTGGTCGATGGACGGGATGACCACTAGCAGGTCACCAGTCTCCTCTTCCCACTGCTCCCAGGCGTCCCAGATTCGTTCGGACTCGGCTGCCACCAGCACCGCTGCTGCGAGCTGCTCTTCGATCCATATCTGGCAACTCCGGGTCAGGCGTATGTTGTCGCAGTTGACCAGCTCGGTATTGCAGACGTAGTCTTCGTCGACTATGTCGGTCGTCCCGTCGAGCCCGTCGTAGGTCCACAGGATCTTGTCGCCTTTGCGTTCGTTGATGATCAGGTCGTTCATTCGTCGCACTCCCAGAACTTGTTGTAGAAATTGAGGTAGGTTCGGTACATCTTGGCGTAGCTCACGCCCCAGATCATGCAGTGATCCTCCTCACGCTTCACTGTGCGCTCCCAGCAGTCGATGTGTGCCATCTCATGCACAAGGTAGTCGCAACGCGTCCCGAAGTCCACACGGGCCTCCAGGCACATGTAGAACTCGTCCTCCAGGTCGCACACATAGCCGGTGTCGTCCTCGTCGCCGTCGATCTCTTGGATCTCCACGCACAAGGTGCGTCCGGCCTTGTCGGTGTCCCGGCAGGCCTTCCACAAGACGTCGATCAGTTCGATGAAGAACTGTTCTACCGTCGGGGTCGGGCTGTGGTCTATTCGCATTCGTAGGTCTTCGTTCATAGTTCTTTGATCCTGTGCTCTCGACAATACTTGACTACCAGATCGCCGATGGCGATGTTCAGGTCTGCCTGAGTAGTAACTCGCGTGACGTCATCGGAATGACGACCCTCTTTGATCAGCAGCTCCCCAGCCACGTCGAAGTTGTAGGAGACCGAGACGAAAGCTCGGTCGCCTCGGGAGGAGCGGTGTGACAGTTGACACTCTCGTGCGTTGTTCGTCATGATGCACTTGAACGTGTGCCCGGTGTCGGCAATCTCCCGGAGAAGATTGTGAGCGTCTTCCATCAGCTTCTCACCTGCTTCGATCCGGTCGCCCATCCTGCGCACACGATTCTTGATGACATCTAATGCAGTTTGCTTAAATGCAGTTTGCTCACTCATTTGTTCATGATCCTGTCCATAATGTCGTCGACGATGGCGTCGAACTCATCGTCGTCGCGGGTTAACTCTCGTGCGATCTCACAGCACTTCGCTCTGAGCTTTGCTTCCCCTCCATGCTTAAAGCATAACGCACACTGGTCTATTTGTCCAATAGAAAATGAAATCATATCAGCTCGCTCTCGCTGCTTCGATGGCAAGGCGTCGGCCTTTGGCATCTAGTTCTGGGTCTGCATGGCCGATGTGGTCGAACAGGAGGAGGCTCTCCTCACCGTACAGGCGAGAGAACCCGATGTCGAGCCCTATGGACTCCAGGTTGTCGATGCGGTCGTACATCTTGAGGATCTTTACGCTGTCCGGCAAGGTGCCCAGACGCTTGAACTCAGCGGCCTTCCTGTCTGCCCGGTTCATGTCCGGGTAGGCCTCTTTGGTGAATCTGTTGGTCAGCATCCCGACGATGCTGGTGGCTATGCTGCCGATGTGCCAATTCAGCATCTTGTACGCGGCCTCGGGGGTCGGCTCTGGGTGGTCCTCAAGGATGTCGTGGCAGACGGCAGCCATTAGGTGTGCTTCGTTCATGCCTCGCAGCATGGCCTCGGTCATCACCCGCATGGGATGGTAGATGTAAAGCTGCCCGCCCCACTTGCGGCGGTCGTTTCGGTGGACATGCTTGGCGTACGCCACAGCTGATGCTAGGTTCGGCATGACTTGCACTTTCTCCCGGCCTTGCCGGGTGGGATCTTAGCACCACACTTGATGCACACATTCTTATTGATCAGCTTGCGGTACAGTGGCTTCATCCACGGGTAGTGGATGAAGTCGTAGCTACCACCCGCCAAATGGCTGAGGATGATCTCGGTCACCTCAGGGTCGTAGGGTTCCTTGTTCATCCTGCCGCCCCCGCTAACAGTTCGCAGAAGCAGTCGTCGCTGTCCACTTGGTCCATGATGCGTTGCATGGCGTCGTCATCCTCGTGCTTCAGCACAAGTGGGTTCAGGGCCTCACGCTTGATGGAGGCGAGCAGGTCGCCGTGCGGGTTGTAGAACTCGACGTACATCACTCGCACGCTGTTCACGACGATCTGGTCCGGGATGTCGTAGTAAGTGTGGCAGTGGCGGACGCCCAAAGGGAATTCGCGCCCGCCCTTCTCCAACTCGTAGTCGATCTCGACCTCGGTGTAGCGGTCGCCTTCGTTGTTGTCGTAGCCGGTGGTGTAAGTGCTCATCGTTGTCTCACTTCGTAGTGGTAAGTGGTCTCTGGTTGGATGTAAACTGTCAAGCTGTGAAGGACACCAGTCTTGAGGGACTCAACTATGACTTCATCTTTGACTTCGTCGTTGATGTGATAGGTCAGAGCCCAGTCCTTCACAACCTCCAGGGCTGCCTCGTTCGGGTCGTGGGCTTCGATTGCTACTGCCCGGTCAGGGCCGTCGTCGACGTGCCAGACGTGGTACTTGTTCATGAGATGTCCCCCGACTCCAGGCGGGCGTTGAGGGCATCCAGCTCGGCTTGCAGTCGGTCGCGCTTCGCCACGATGTTGTCCTTGTGTGCCTTGTAGCCGCTCTTGATGGCGGTGGGCCGCACCTCTTCGATGACAAGCCCATAGCCCTTCCGGTCGTCGCAGTAGGAAGCGATGTCGTGAGTCTTCCCAGTGAAGAACCCAAGGTTCACGTCCCGGTCAGTTTGCTTGGCGGACACTTGGTAGATCGGAGTGGCTTCTACCAGCTTGTTGGCTTGATCCAGAGCGAAGGCCACTGCTTTGTGGGCCACCGGGGCGTCGCCCCAGGTCAGATCGTTTCGAGAGTCTGCGATCATGCACTCGACGATGTCGGTGATCAGTTTCGTAGTGATGTTCATGTTGTTTCCTTTGTTGTGTTGTTTCCTTTGTTGTGTTGTTTCCCTTGCTACTTAAACAATACAACCAAAAGGTTTTGTTGTCAAACACAAAATGGGAAAACGCCAAAAATAATTGGGGGCACCTCGCGTTTTACAGTGACGCGTCAATCGAGCGAGCCCTCTTGCAGGGCGTCGACAAGATCGCGCCCGGTGTCCTTGTGGTCATCGGTGTACATCGGATGTGTCCTTTCGTGGCTCTCGTGGCACCGATAGGCCTCCACGTCGCTCCACAGCAGATACCAGCCACACTGCCCCTCTGGGCTCGGTGGGGTCTGGCGGAACTTCTCGTAAAAACCTCCGTTATGGCTTGGCATCTCTCACCTCCACTTCGTACTCTGTGCCTTCGTGAACGAGGATCACCTTCGGGCGGTTGCGCTCGGCTGCTTCTTCTTTGACCCTCTCTTTGTCGCTCCATTTGATGTAGTCGGTGATTATGAGGGAAAACGCTACCGGGAGAACCAGAAGCAGCAGGACGGCTGCCATGCCACCGCTGAAATTGTGAAAATCCATGTCTCGTTGGAATTCGCTTCGGCTGTCTCTCATGATTTCACCTAGATGTTGATTGTGCGTTGAACGGTGGAAGCCCGCATGCGATCCTGTGCGAGTTGCAGGCCCCTCCAGCACCAGCCGGGGCTGTCTTCACCTACCAGGATGAGAACGTCCACCAGAAGGGCTCTCAGGCTGCTGTGAGCGTGAGTGTACCGCACGTAGACGTTCGGATGTGGCATGTACAGATAGTTGCCGCACTCGCGGTGCCTATTCATAATACTGTGTGCTTGCTTGTAGGGCTCTACCCAGTTGGTGTTGGGCAGGAGGATCATGACGTTGTTGCCAAGGTTGGCCTCTTCCCGTGCCCGGTCGAGCGCTTTAAGTATCGCCGTCTTCACGCTTCACCTTCTTTCTTCGCTTCTTCGGCTTGGGCTTCGGCTGCCCGTGTTGGTTGTGGTACTCCAGGGCCTTCTCAGCCGCCGACAACTTGAAGTGGTTGGAGAGGATGACCCACCCGCACCTCAGTTTGGCCATGGCCCGATACCAGATGGGGTAGCCCAGGTAATCGCCGTTGCGCTTGTACTTGCGACCGTACTTGATGTTGCTCTCTTCGATCTTGTACATGCGGCAGCGGGACTCCAGGACACGACGCTCGGCCATCTGGGTGTCCGCTTTCTTCCAACGCTTCAGCCAGTCGATCTCTGGCTTGGCTGGTTTCTTCTTCTTCTTTTTCATCGTTCGGCTGTGACTCCTATGATGCAGTAGATTTGGCAGAAACCATCGCCTTCGACAGCGTCTGGCGCTCCCGGCATCATGTTCGATACCGCGTCCCGGATCTCGTCCAGGATGGGAGAGAAGCCCTCACCTTGCAGGTGAGCGATGGCACGGGTTGCCGCGACCGACTTGCTCTCGCCGGTGCCGATGGACACGTGCTCGAAGTCGACGGGCGGAATGTACAGGCACTTGAACAGATCACTGCTGTGAGGGCCCATGAATCGGATTGAGATTTTCTCAAGGCGCTTAGCTGGTTCCAGCATTTTTCATCTTTCGTTTTGGGATTTGGAATTCGCGCTTGCGCTTGTGCGCTTGCGTCTTATGTCAAGTTCATTCCGGGATGCGGTCCTCGACCATCTTGTAGCCCTCACGGTAGAGCGAGAGCAGCACACTCATCTGTGCGTGGGATTGGTGCAAGTGGGCTCGCAGTTCCAGCAGCTCGTCGATCTGCGGCTCCAGGTCATCTAGCGGGTCGATCACGAACACCTTGCTTAACTCCATGCGGAAGTCGTCGCACGCCTTGAGGGAGTCATGGCAGTCGGCGGGCATGGCAGCCACCTTGAGTTCCACGGTGAACCGCTGATCGTACTCGCAGTAGTCCAGGGTGTCGGCGATGGGACGCCCGCAATTCTCCAGGAGGACGGCCTTGAGCCCCCAGCGGTAGCGGTCAAACGGATGGTTAGCCAGCGGCAAGGTCATCTTCGCACCCTCCACGTTCAGCTTGGCGATCTCTCTCTTCATTCTCATGTTGGTGTCCTCGGTGTTGTTTGTGTTTCAACGTCACTAAATCTTACCATGCGTTTCCGAGGATGTCAAATTAAAAGTCTCAGATACCATATGCTGGATACCATATGTTTCCGCAAAAGGAAATCCGGCCAGATCCCAAAACCCCAGATACCAGATACCAGACATATGGCCCTTAGGAGTCCTGGCTGTCCGGGTCGCAGCGGTCGTCCGGGTCGTCCGAATCGTGCAAGTCGTGCCGGTCGCAGGGGTTATGCCGATTGTGCCGGTTGTCCGGTGGTGGCCGGAAATGTCCGGATTCTGTCCGGATTTCGCTTGACTCGGCCAGTTTTAGGGGCTACGCGTGCGCGATCATTGTTATAACGGCTGGCAAAATACTTTGGCTTTCTTTCGCGATTTTAGTGGACGGGTGGCGTTTTGCGTTGTAGGTTTAATGTAGTCAAGGGACGCGAACAACGAAACGAGGGAAACTATGAGCTATGCCGAATATTCCGTTTGTGTCCGCGAATTGGGTACCAAGGGATATGAGATTGACAGCCAGCACGCAAAACTGGCACAAGCCGTAGAATCGGCACAGGCCATAAATCCGGGCTATTACCGAATCTGGATCGAAAGATTCCTTCCAAACGGTACAATCCGCAGATATGGTTCAGACGGCAAAAAGGTATACGACAAAGCCCCTCGCTAGAGGGGTGCGAGCTACTGCCGGGGGTGCGTACCGAATACAGACCCTCTGCGTACGATTGGGTTATGACGGGAGTGGGGGTTGTACAGTCTCCGACGCCTGAAATAAACTATGTGTTGCGCATCCCGGCAGTAGCTTGCAAATACTTTGGCTTTCTTTCGCGATTTTAGTGGACGGGTGGCGTTTTGCGTTGTAGGTTTAATGTAGTCAAGGGACGCGAACAACAACGAACAACGGAAGGGGACGTCATGCCGGATGAACAGCAATACTGCCCCATATGTGGGGAGCCGGTTGGTAACGATTATCCCGGTGCTGACGTTTATCACATGGATTGCATGTACAACGATCTTGCGGAAACTAGGGAAAGGCTTGGACTATGACGACTAGAGCGAATGCAATGGGTAACGCGATTGTAGCGGATAAAGAGGTCCGTGAGTGGATCGAGTTCGCGTGCGAATGTAACGGTTGTCCGGCCTTGGCCGAACTGATCGACATTAAATGGTCAAACCGCATGACCCGCGCAATGGGTAAAATCGGTCGCCAGCGAAACCGCACCTTTGGGGGGTACGGTGATTCCGGGCCGCGACGCTGGACCATGACACTTTCTGTCGGTTTGTTCGGTAATGCAGGTTCTGAGGAACGGCAGGAAACTATCGTTCATGAGGCTTGTCATGCCATTGACGATTATATCAATGCTGGCTGGTGTAGGGAAGAGGGCGGGCACGGCGAGCCATGGCGTAAGATTATGCGGAAGTGCGGGATTGAACCGGCGAGGTATCATAAGGTGAGTCGTGCGGGTCTTGTCATGAAGCACGAGTACACCTGTCCTAACGGTTGTGCCGTCTTCAAGCTTTCTTCCCGTATGCACAATTCTATCCGTCGTGGGCGTGGTAGGCATTGTACGAAGTGTAAGGGTGGCATCACGTACACCGGTCGTTCCGGAAAGGGGATTTGAGATGGGTCAAGTGACTGAAGTGACTATGACGGTTGTGGTGAGAGTTCCGGGTGCGTTGAATAATGCGGAAGCTAGGGATGCTGCCAGACGTATGAATCGTCTCGTTGCTACTGGTCAGCACGCATGTGTCGCGATTGCCCTTGATCCGGATTGTAAGGATGATGCGGAAAAGGCCTTGAGCTACGACATTGCGGATTATCGCGTCAAGGACGTTCGCGTCAAAGGTCCGGACTGTGACTGTTCTGTCGATTTCGACAGTGCTCGGTATTACGGCGATGGTGACGATGGCGTCTACTATCAGGTCTTTGAGGATTCTAAGGGATTCTTCTGGTTGTCCGCTGTTGTCGATTGTGACACTGGTGGCTTTGTTGACGGTCTTGTCGATGAGGACGGTCCTTACGATTGTGAGTCGTCCGCTTGGTTGGCGGGGGATTATGCCGCTGGTGACTGGTGTGCGGAAAATGACGTTCATCCGGGAGGGGAGTGCTGATGAGGCTTACATCCAGAACATTGGAACTATTCAGCAGGCCCGGCAGAGGCGCTGCTGCCAACGAAATCAGCAAAGCCGCTACGAAGGCGGCAGCCGCTGCAATCCGCACAATCGGACGCGTGTTTGACCGCGATGCGGCTGCGAAGGAAATATGCGTACAAGTGTCAACACTGGTACGACCGGTACTATCGAAACATGCCGCACAATACGGAGCGTGCGATTCGGAACCCCGGCGAGCGGTATATTCGTTCGTATGCAGAAAGGTCGCAAAACACTATCGACTGTCACAATGGGAAGATGACGAATTATGGTACGCAACGTACTAATCGTCACAACCTAAACATCCGTCAATCCGACTTTCTTTCGCGATTTTAGTGGACGGGTGGCGATTTGCGTTGTAGGTTTAATGTAGTCAAGGGACGCGAAACAACGAACCAAGACAGCCCCCACTAGAGGGGAACGCGGGATAGCATAGCGGCACCCCCAAAACGGGGGTGTGAAGGGGTACCGAGTGATCATGGGTACACCCATCCAACAGGGGGCTCGCGACCCCTAAGGAATCGGTGGTGTAAGTCCACCCCCCTCTAGTGGCGGCTGTCAGGCAAGTCAAACCGATTGTGAGGATTATCATGAAAGAGCGAATCGTACAGGGCGACAAGATTATGACGGTCACCACGACTGTGATGGTCGAGGAGCGTGAGGTCGATTATAACGATCTTCTGGATTGTGTCCAGGTCGAGCGTGATGATTGGTGCGGGGCACCTTGGGACAATTGTGACGGTTATGGCCATACGATCACTCGTTTGGGTTACAACCATCATGAGGGTCTTGAGGAATCCAACAGTTCCGTTTATTGGGATCGTGCACGTTGCATCATCGAGTTCGATTATGCAGCTGAGTCCGGTTTTGAGGACGACTACCGCTACTATCGGGCAAATGGCGCAAGTAAGCAGGTAGCGTTTGAACGGGTTGCGCAGCTTCGGCGGGAACGGATGGATCAGCTGGTTGAGTGGTATTCTAACGGTTGGGAGTATTGGGTCGTCACTGCCGAATACAACGATTTTGACGCGTGCTCGTGCGGTGGTATCGATGATTACGATTATGCCGATGGTGAGATGCGTAACGAATTGGCCGTGGAATTGGCCGGAATCCTGGAAGACAACGATTTCGTTGTGACCGGCAAACCCCCTGCATTCGATCCAGTCGTTGCACGCCGTGAATCCGCCATAAACCTCATGAAGCTTCGAGCCAACATGCTCGTTACGAAAGGACGATAACGCATGATCAGTTCAATCGACGTGGCCCACAGAACCGCCATAAGGCGCAAGAAGCTCTCAAAGCCTGCGACCCGACTAAAGGGCGCAGGCCTCCTAATCGGCAGAACCCTTGACTACGGGTGCGGTCGTGGCGATGATGCAGCTGAGTTGGGTTGTGCCAGTTATGATCCTCACTACCAGCCGGTTATGCCGGAAGGGAAGTTTGACACGATTATGTGCAATTACGTGCTGAACGTGATTGAATCGCCTGAAGCGATTATGTCGGTCCTGGCGGACATACGGGATAGGCTGAATGAGCACGGTGTTGCCTATATTTCCGTTCGTGCCAATAAAAAGGATTTGAAGGGGCTTACGTCAATCGGAACATGGCAGGGGTTGGTTAAATTGGGTTGCGCGGTCTACTACTCTTGTGCCGATCACATCATCTATGAGATGCGTAAGGATTGTCCCGGTTTTACCGTTGAGATTGAAACGTTCCCAGATAGCGCCTAACGCGTTGCGGCTGGCTGGCGGCTGGCGGCTGGCGGCTGGCTCTGGCGGCTTGCTGGCTGGCTCTGGCGGCTTGCTGGCTGGCTCTGGCGGCTGGCTCTGGCTGGCTCTGGCTGGCTCTGGCTGGCGGCTTGCAAAATACTTTGGCTTTCTTTCGCGATTTTAGTGGACGGGTGGCGGTTTGCGTTGTAGGTTTAATGTAGTCAAGGGACGCGAACAACAACGAACAACGAAGGGGACGCGATGGGATGTAATTGTGATTTCACCCGCACTGGCGAAGTGATCGAGGTAGCCCCTCTACAGGGGTCCTTCGTCCAGGTCACAGTGAGGGGTGACGATGGCCGCGACATAACCCACACTTGTGGGTGGTGTCAAGACCCCCATCAGCTGAGCTGGCCTAAGGTAGGCGAGACAATCGTTGTGACCGGCGTAATCCGGGAAGGTAGACATCTAACCAGCTATTGGAGTCGATAATGTCGATTGTAGTGAATGGGGTGGCACTGTCGGATAGGACGGTCGCCTACCTTGAAACGGCTTTGTGGTCTAGCACGGTTAATCTGCCGTGCTGCGAAGAGGACCTGGACGATGACGGTTGTATGGATTGTCCGGAAGGTTCCGCCTTGCACGGTGTTGCCGAGTGTGAGCCCCTTGACGATTACTTCGGTATTGAGGATTGTGATCCTCAGTTGCTTCGTGACGCTGAGTCCGATTGCAACGATTTCTGGGATCATCTGGAAGATGTCGATTTGCTGGAGTCTGCGTATAAGTACGCTGATGACGCTCGTATCGCTCATGACTTCTGGCTGACTCGTAACGGTCATGGCGCTGGGTTCTGGGATGGCGACTATGACGGTGCTGACGGTCATTACGGTCGTGCGCTTACTGACGCTGCTAAGGTTTGGGGCGGTGTTGACATTTACATCTGTGAAAACGGTCTATTACACTCATGAGGTTTATGATGGAAAAGCAACGCATGCTGGATGGTTCGATTGTGCCGGTTGGCTCGCATCGTGACGACATTGTGGTTTGTTCCAATGGTGAGACTTACAAGCGCAAGGACGTTGAGGTCGACGTTAACGGTTGTTACCATTGTGACGACGAAGACCGGATGGAAGCGAATGCAGCGATTGTGCAGGAAATCCTGGCTGGTGTGGAAAAGTCGGCCTGTGAGTATGCCACCGAGAATACCGATTATGCCGATGGTTACTTTCACATCATCGATGAGACTTCGCACGATTGGCCTGCTCGTGTCAATGATTGGATTGAATCCAGTTACGGCGACTGGTACGGTAAGACCGATTACGACGATTTCAAGGATGAGCTGATTGCCCACATCGTCGAGGGGTTGAATTCTGACGATTGTGAGGCTGAGTTCGGCTGTAACGAATATGGCAGCTACTCCGGTAAGGGGTGTTGTTTGTGGGGCACCGATATTGGCGAAATCGAGGAGCAGATCGATATTTCCTATTATCCGGCTTTGAAGGATTTGCATGATGCTGGCGAGTTGAACGATTGTTTCGACCGCATCGGCAATGAGTTCTGCCTGAGTCGTAGGGCTCCGAGGGTTAAGAACGAAAAGACCGGCTATTACGAATATGTCGGTCGTGAGACTTACGACCATTACGGGTCCGATCATCCGACTGTTGAGCTTTACACCATGCCGGGCGGTCGTTGGGATTTTGTCGTCTCGCAGGAACGCATGGATGAGTTGGTTGTTGAGTATCTTGAGGCTCGTGCCGGTTGTGACGACTGACAGATACTTTGGATTTCTTTCGCGATTTTAGTGGACGGGTGGCGGTTTGCGTTGTAGGTTTAATGTAGTCAAGGGACGCGAACAACAACAACAACAACAACGAAGGGGACGCCAGTGACGAAAGAGCAAGACTTGCAAGCGATTGGCGCTTGCTGCTATTCCAGCCTAGAGGGGATGATTGATTCGCTTGATTGCGATTATGATCGTCGCGACGAATTACAGGAGCGTGCCGATTCTAACGATCAGGACGAAGCGCTCGATGATGATGAGCTTGACGAATTGCGTGAGCTTGACGAATTGGCCGGTGATTGCGAAAGTGAGGGTGATGCGGATCAGAGGATTTGTGAAGATCCTCTCAGTATTTCCGTTCGCAGCGATTGGGAGGTATTGGGCGCTGAGTTGGAACCTGCCGAATATCAGATTCTACTCTCAACGGGGGGTCCAGCATCCCGCATCGTAGGGGAGTTGGATCAGTACGGTGAGCCTGCTTCTGCTAGTCTTGAGGTTCAGGACTGGTTTACGCCTTGGACCGAATATGAGGGTTCTGACGAAGAGGTGCTGCTTCGATACGCTGGGCGCTTTTGCTTCGGGTGCTATCGATAATGACGGCCAGGGCAGGGATGCCCTGTTTGCGGATTACAACAACAACAACAGAAATGAGGCTTGTGATGGCAATACGGGTTAGGCACGAATACAACGGGATGGGCGATTATTGGGGTGGTGAGGGCGCTCGCCATAATGACAATGGCGGCTGTTTGTTCGCCTTTTACGGTCCTTCCACAACTTTGGCTGAAATCGTTGATGAGCTTTGTGACGATTACTGGAGCGGTGGCGATTGTGACAGTTTTCCTGCCGAGGTCTCGATGGAGATGGTCCGCGAAGCGATTATGCAGGATATGCTGAATGATCGGGGTCGTGCGGATGTAGCGTCTGGAGCGATTGCAGAGTGTGCGGCCTATTACGCTGCCTGCAACGATTACGACAAGTGTCGGGGATGTGGCGAGCTTATCGGTGAGGAGCATGATGAGGAATGTGCCATCCTTGACGAATGCGACAGTGCGTACGTTGAGGAGGAGGATTGCGGTCCTGAGGACGGTGACGATTGTTACGAATCTCCCATCTTCGTGGCCTTTGTCGAGGTTGACATCTGCCCGTGCTGTGGCGGTTATGCCGAAGATCCCGATATGTGGGACAACGGGCTTTGCAACGAATGCAACGAGGCATTCGGGAACCCCACGGATGAGGGGGTGGAGCTGTGAAGCTTGTGCTAAATATCGTGGCCCTAGCGACAATACTGAGTGTCGGGGGTCTGACGATTGGGCTGATGGCGGCACCCTCTGGCAATGGTAACGATTGTCTCGATCAAATCACTAGGGGAGGGTGGACAGAAGTTGACGGTTGTTTGGCCCATCACGATTATTGCATAGAGGAGGTTCGTGCGGGTCGTCCGAGATGTCAGAGTTGTGCGAATTACTTCCCCTAACAGGGGAAGGGAAGGGGAGGGGGGTCTAATCCCCACCCAAAAGTAGGGTGCTGGGCAGGGTTCGTTTTTCTGCTTCGCGCTTACGAGTTTACAGGTTTGCGGCTGGCTGGCTCTGGCTTGGCGGCTGGCTGGCTTTGCGGCTGGCTGGCGACTGTCGGGGCCTGCTTTACTCGCAACGCGTTACAGTGGACGCCAGACGGCTTCTCGAACATACCACCCACTAGGGGGAGAGGATACAGATTATGACGATTCGCACCGATTACGAGGATCTGCGGGTCCTGCCGAATAAGCAGGTCGAGATGGTCTTCGAGGTTCCACGGCTTGACGCGATGGTATCGATTACGCAGAATGCGTCGGCTGAAGAGGTTATGACGATGCTCGCCATCCTGGAGCGGCGTGTAGCGATTATAGAGGATGAGCGGAATGATGCGAAGCTGCTGGCTGAGATGGCAAAGCGGCGTGCGACGAAGAAAGAGGTTGAATCGGCTGCGGCACATTTCACGAGGGTGCTGAACATGTCGAATATAGAGCTGGCGTCATAGTAGGAGGTTTGTTCTGTTGTTGACGGTTGAGCCGGTCGTAGGAACGACCGGCTTTTCCGTGCGCTATTACATATGGGCATGTAGCGCGGCGACCGTCAAAACCCGAAAAACCCCGAATACCAGGCGTATCAATACAACCCGCCCTGGAACTGAGAATCCGGACCACCACCCCGACCACCCCAACCGTCAAAATCCCCGCCCCGCCCCTACAACCGCTACAACCGTTACAATCAAAACATCCTGAACATCCGGAAAGTTTCCAGATTCTCGCTACCTTTTCACGTTTTGCATTGTAAGTTTAAGTGTAGGCCGAAACGAACAACGAACAACGCAACAACGAAGGGCTTTGACGATTATGGCATATAACCAACATAGAGCGAATGTACGGAATGGGCTGGCTGGTCTGAGTCTGCGGGAAGTGCGGCTTGTGCGGGATGGATCGGTTGCGATGGCTGTGGCCAACAATATCAGTCGTGCCAGTCGTGAGTGTCATGCCGGTATTGTCAAATATGCCAATGAGTTCATTCGTGAGCTTGAGGCCGAGCTTGACGGTTATGCCAGTGGTAACGATTATCCGCTTCCCTGCACCGACTAGGTGCTGGCTGGCGGGTTGTGACGACTGTAACGATTGGGAGGGTTGTGCGATGATTAAGCTTTCTGTGCTTTGGTGGATTCCTGCGCATGGTGCGTGGGAGCACGGTTGGAGGGATTATGAGTTTCCTGGCAAACGTGAGGCTTATCTGTTCTGTAGGGAAAAGCTCAGCAGTATCGAATGTGCCGAATTGGGGCATGAGGGCGCTGTTGTGGTTTCTGACGGTAAGTTGATCTGTCAGGATTGTGGTGATCAGTTGGGTCCTGAGGATCAGGGCGTCTATCCGGTTTGTGCGGCTTGTGACGTTTGGGAGGATTGTAACGATGAAGAGGGCTAGGTACACTCTGTCGGTGTTGCGCGGCGTGATTGCCGAAATTAACGATTCTTTCGAGGAGCACGGTTTTGCCGTTCGCTACCGTGAGGCGGGTCGCAACGGTTATCAGGCTGTTGACGAATACTACGTTTATCCGGATGGTACGCCTATGGCGGCTGGCGCGGTTCGTAACATCTGTTGCGGTACTTCCCGTGAGTGCGGTGATGCGGCTTGGCAGGCTTATTACGGTCGTTGGAATAAAGCCGACAAGGCAGGGTTGTTGGGATGAAGACGGTTAGCACGGTTGAAGTGGTCAAGCTGCTCAAGCTGATTATGCGAGAGC
>Ga0180438_10003157_pt1 | contig 25396 bp, 23 predicted proteins | sample SS_ome_12_FD_132455 | JGI IMG/M metagenome (GOLD analysis project Ga0180438, IMG submission 132455) | Hypersaline lake sediment archaeal communities from the Salton Sea, California, USA - SS_3_D_2 metaG | ecosystem: Environmental > Aquatic > Non-marine Saline and Alkaline > Hypersaline >... | reverse complement strand
GTTTATTATCACATTATTGAGGATTATGGTAATAGACCTTTAGATTTCGTTCCTAAAGAGATTAAGAAAGATATAAGGAAAAGTAATATTACTTATTACGCAGCCACATCAAAAGAAGGGGAACTCCAGAATTTTCGGGGTCCTTTAGTTGGTTTAGCAACAATGTCTGGCAGAGAAATCCATATGCCGAATATAAATACTAGAATTATGCAAACTGGAATGCAAGCAGACTATTATAAGATAGCTGGCTTAACGCTTTTAATTATGAGTATTGCGGTTAAGTCAAAAACCGCTAAAGTAACAACCTTAAATGGAACAAATTTACAAATCACTCTTTCAAGAAATTTAAAGTGGGTTCCAGATACAGGTTTGTTGTGGTATAGGGGTGTTTGGGGGAATTTACCTGCTGGAGAAGTATATACCTGTCCAGAATCAATAAATGGTGTAATGGTCGTAGATGGAACACTTGGTGATTTTTTTAATCAAAAATATGGTAATTTAGAAAAAACCCCAGTTACAATTCCAATTAATAATTCAAGAGCAGAAATTGAAAATATTACCTGTGAGAACAACGATCTACTCCTTGAATTTAAAAAGTATTTACAACATGATGAAAATGCTAACAGAGTAGGAGAATTTGCCTGTGGTACTAATATTGCGCTGAAGGATTTAATAAGTAATTTATTGCAGGATGAGAAATTCCCAGGGGTGCACATTGCTTTTGGAAGCCCTTATTCCGATAAAACAGGAGCAGAATGGACATCAAAAGGGCATGTGGATGGAATTATGAAGGAATGTTCTCTTTGGTTTGACGATAATCTTATTATCGATAAAGGAAAGTTTGTGGATAAAGAGATATTGACAATATACTAATTTTGGTATCTTTTAAAACATCCAATCCAAACAAAATAAATATTCAATAATAATAAAATTCATTTAACTCTGAAAATATAAAGTAATAACAGATATCCTTATTAAGGAAATCTCTTAATAAAGTGGCCCTTGATGGTCGGAATTGAAAATCTTATAGATTTTTGACGATAAGTGGTCTCTGACGCTAGGCTTCAAACCTAGTTATCCTGCGGAGGGATAGGGGTTCGATTCCCCTCGAGGGCCGCCAATTTTAATTCAATTAAAAAAGAGAGTGAATAATTCAATGGATTTTAATAATTTGATTGAATTTTTCAAGAATTCTACAATTCCTCAAAATATATTAGATAGAGGACAATTAGTTTTTAACAATTTCTTAAAGCCACTCAAAATATTATTTGAACAAAAAAATCTACCTAAATCATCATGGTCTGAGGAACAAATCGAATTATTTCTTCAAATGCTTTCTAATATGGATACAGATAAAGATAATTTAGCATCAAGAGTTGGAGAAAGAGAAGCTAGAATTGCTTCAAATCTCCACAAAAAAACCTCTGCTGGATTCTGTCATGGCGTTGGTCGAAGCGGATTCCTAACAGCTCCGCAACCTAAAGCTCCAGGAGGTTCAATAATGTATGATATAACCAATTACTTAGCCCTAAACTTCCTTAAAAAATTCGGTGTTCCCAATATTAAAAGTGCTATTACTATACCTCTATGTACTGGAATGGCTTTAGCATTAACTGTTGGTGCACTGAGACCTGATTGGAATGACGACAAATTATTGCATAAAAGAACTGTAATTATTCCGCAGATCGACCATAAATCTTTAATCAAGGGATTAGATTTAATGGGTATAAGACGTAAAACTGTTAAAGGTAAGATATTTGGAGATGCAGTACGAATCCCTATTGAAGATATACAACAGAGTTTAGATAAAAATTGTTTTGGAGTCATTTCCCTTACTAGTTTTTTCCCCCCACGTGAAAATGATGATATTAAGGAGATAAGTAAATTCGCTAAAGAAAATGATCTTGTACATATTGTAATTAATGCATATGGTGTCCAAAGTCCTGAGTGGATGAAATTGATTAGAACTGGAATAGATGCAGGAAGAATTGATGCTATTATCCAATCAACCGATAAAAATGCTCTTACCCCTATAGGAGGAGCAATTATAGCTTCTCCCAATGAAGAGATAATCACAAGAATCAGCCAAGCATATGCCGGAAGAGCTTCAGCTACCCCAATTGTTAATTTTTTAATCTCCATGCTTTCATTGGGAATTGATGGATATGAAAAACTATTAGCAGATCAAAAACATAACCGAAGAGTTCTTGAAGATAAATTAAAAATTATAGCTAAAAAATATAACGAGAGAATTTTAAAAGTATTTAACCCTGTTGCGGTTGCGATGTCATTAAATAATATGAAATCGGAGCAATTGTTCGCATTAGGGGGTGCATTGTATAATCTCCGCGTAACAGGACCTCGCGTTTATAATCCTGAGAAAAATGTATTTGGTACTTGTACTTCTGATTATAAAACACCTTATATTGTAATGAATGCAGCGATTGGAGCATCTACAGAGGATATTCATTCCGCTGTTGAACGATTAGAAAAAGCATACCTACAGGTAACTCAAAAATAATTATATCATTCGAAATCAAATCTTATTTTCAAAATGATAAAAAATAATAAAAACTAGAAGTACTATATTATAATAAAAATAACTTATTGGAGCAATAATGGAAAATCTCCTTTTAAACCAGTTTAATAACGTAATATCACTACAGTGGCCATATAACGAATTTGAAGAAACCTATCCTCCCTTAACCCCCCGAGAATTGTTTGAATTAGCATATCATACGTGTAATTCTATCGGAATGAGGAATATCATGATTAAATTATCTCAAAGTGAGACAACTGGTGGCTCTCAAGCGATCTTCTATTCAAATACTAAAAAATTTCTCTCAATTGAAACATTTGATGATTCTTTAAGAGCTAGAAAGTATTTTCCTGAAGGAAGTTCGGGTGATAAATTAATTAATGATATTTATCCAAAATTAAAAAGAAGAAAAGAATTATTCGCAATAAAGAATATAGAGTTAAAATTAGCATTACTTAAAACCATTTTAGTAGAACGGAAGCTCGATGAGTGTGCTAATTATGTTATGCTCAAAGATATCAATAGAAAAGTCTATTTTAGTATAGGAGACGCTCGAGAAAGTGCAGCTGTAGTACCTATGTTTATGGAAGCGGAGGGTTCTAGTTTAGTTCAGCTCGCATTAAACAAATGGATGACCATAGTTCAAACTTTTGACCATGAAAAGCCCTTTCCAGAAAATTATGTAGCCGGACTCCTAAAAAACTTAATGCAGATTAAAAAATGGGTTTTAAATTTATTAACAACAAATTTAGATAAATAAGATCTAAATTTTTGTACTGGTTTTTCAATTTTGCTATTAGTTTCATTAAAACTTATAGTTTAATAACTCATCTATACAAACTTATAATATATCCTAAAATTAATCACAACTTTATTACATTATGAACGAATCCTCACAAAATGATGCGAAAGATTATCCTACTTGCCATAAATGTAATAGTATGTCATTTTGTACTGTAGGTAAAGCTAATAGAATATTAGATAATTGTCCAATGAGAATTAAGGTTGAAATTGAGAATCAAGCAGCAAAATATTATGAAACGGATGAATTTGTAAAAAAGTCTACGGCAGTGGCCTCCATTGTAGAAGCAAAAGGTTATATTCATTGGCCAAGATTAAAAGATACCATTGAATATGCTAAAGGAATGGGCTACAAAAAATTAGGGTTAGCTTTCTGTGTTGGTTTGCTTAGGGAGGCACAAAAAATAGCAGAAATCTTGGAAAAGTATGATTTTAAAATCGCAAGCGTCTGTTGCAAAACGGGCTCTCTGAAAAAAGTTGATGTAGGAGTTCCAGAAGAATATAATATGTTTTCTAAGACTGGATATACGATAGGATGGGTAACATGTAATCCCGTAGCTCAAGCCTTATTATTAAATGACACACATACAGATATGAACATTATAATAGGTTTATGTGTGGGACATGATATAACTTTTACAAAGCTTTCTGAAGCACCAGTAACTACTTTAATAGCAAAAGAACGCTCATCACCCCATAACCCCTCGGCAGTTTTATTTTCACATTATGGCGCCAAATTTTTCGAGAAAGATTTTAAAGAATCAAGTAAACTTCGATGAAGTAGCCTTTAAAGCTGTTTTCTAAAAAAGTAAAGTAACAACAATAAAAATATCCTTTATAACTCTTCTAGATATGGTTTATTAAATTTATCAGCAAATTTTATAAGAATTTTAGTGATTTTTTCGATTGACTCTTTACGAAAGTCCCTACATGGTTCTATTTTAATTTCGCTTGTTTCTTCATTAGATAAAAATCTAACGGCTAAGAAAATACGCCTAACCCTACCAGCCATTATTTTCTCTTCTCTTTTTTCAATCTTGTTAAAATCATTCCATTTAATATTAAATCCTAATTGAAATGGCTTATTTATTCTAATTCCTTCATTTGATATGCTAAATTGGCGAATTTTAAGAAATCCAGGTAAAATGCATGAAATAAGTAGTATAACCACAATTTCGAAACCCCACATTATCGAATAGGCTACTATTCTATTTTGTTCTTCTAATAAAGGAATAACAGCGATAGAAAGGATTATTAAAAATGCTACAAATAAGATTAAAATAATAATAATAATGTAAAACGTTTCTTTCGTACTCTCTTCTAAATTAAATGAAGATAGCTCACTTTGGGGAGTTATATTACCATCCCAAACTATAGTAATATCTTATGATGAAACTATATTATAAAAATCCAATCATAATTCTAAAGATAAGAAATCAAAATATACTATAAATGATTTTATTCTATTCTATTTTAATGGATTATAAATCTTCCTTATCAATATCATTTATAATTTACGTTTAATTTAAATATAATACATATAATAATAAATTTCGTGATTTTTTTATGGTTCACATCAATACAGAAGGAAAGTTTAATGATAATACCTATTTAATAGATGCAGAATTGTATAAACTTAAAGGAAGTTTAGCGGTTTATGTAATAGAAAATGAGGGAATGCGAATAATGATAGATGCTCCCTCCGAATTAGGAGTAAGAAAATTTATTAAAAAGCTTAATCAGTATGGACTTTATCCAATTCATAAAATAATATTGACTCATTCTCATTTTGACCACGTACAAGGAGTAGAAAAGTTGAAAAAATTAATGCCTGATTCAGAAATTGAAATTCTTGCTTCAGAAAAGGCGATAAATAATTTAAAGAATCCTGATAAAATGAATAAAATCTTTGGATACAGCGTACCTGTTATAGAGAATGTAACCCCCTTAAAAGAGGGAGACATTTTCAATGTAAATGGATTAAAATTAGAGATTTTCAACTTTTTTGGACACACCCAAGACTGTATTGCTATTCTCGATAGTAAAAATAAAAATATTTTTGTAGGAGATGCAATAATTGATAGATTTGATCCAAATACCCATATACCAGAATTTGCTCCTCCTGATTTTAATGAAACCGAGCTTCTAAAAACTTTTGAAAAATTAAGACTTTTAAAAAACAGAGTAAATTCGATAAGTATGCCTCACTTTGGAGTTTGGACAGGTAAGGATTACGAGGAAACCATCAATATGATGGAAGAGTTCCACTTTAATTCTAAAAATTCGATAATACAATGGTATAATGAAAACTCCTCTTTAGAGTACATCACTGCCAAATACCATCAAAAATTCACTCCGAATTCAACAATTCATACTAAAGAAAATATTCATGGATTACAACTATTAATCGAATGGCAAATTATCCAATTAAAAATGAGTGGATATATTAAATAAACAAAGGAATTAAAAAATTTGAGAATAAAATGGGCCATCGGGGATTTGAACCCCGGATCTCAGATTTTTATTGACATGGACAAATAAATTTTTAATGTCTGTCCATGGGTCACTTATAAGACCTGCGCTTGTTGGTCAAGCTATTTTAAAACCTCGTTAACCATTCCAGGCAGAGAGAGATTTTTAGGAATTTTCTTCTGAGTTTATGAAGTTATTTAGCAAACATTGAAAATTTTATTAGATAATTTTGGTATTATTTTTTATTAATTTTCTTCTTATTGCTTTTTTCTTTATAAGCAGGTGGTAAATTTGTAATTTAATTCAAATCAAATTATAAATTAGGATTCGAGAAAAAAAATGTATAAATACAAACATGAAAAGTTAATGAAACTATTTCTAACTGTTGCCGGTATAATTGGAATGTTAAGTCAATTTGTAACTCTTTATAGCATTGAAAACGTGGTTCTTTGGACACGGTACTTTGGATATCTTAGAATTATCATACCCATGTGTGGTGTCATTATCGGTTGTTTTACATTATTGATTGCAATTCGTCCATATAAGCCTATTCCTCTTAACTGGGTAAGCTTACTTGTCCTAACAATTCTGTTATTTCTATTTGCTACTAAATTAGGTGGAATTGTAGTCGGTATAGCGTTAATCATAAACTTATTCGATACTAAAGAAGTAGTGGAGGATTCTTATTAAAGTCTTGATCATTTCGATTTTTTTTCTTTTAAATACTCAAAATAGAACAATGAATAAAAATAAAATTTAGAGGAAAAAAGTATGACAAAATTAACGAAAACAGCGTTAATCTTGCTTTTAGTATTAAGTTTTACTTGGACTTTTTGCAATTACACTGCACAGCGATATGATTTAGACAGAAATCCAAATCCATTAAATCAAGAACTAGATGAATCAATAATTAATAAATATAATAAGCCTCAAACTTCATCTCCAGTAAATAATTACGACATCTTGAATGAGATAATCACCGAACAATTGTTTAATTACAATACATTAGGCTATTTTTCACAGCCTTACCAGCCCTCTTTACAAGCCACTTACTATGCGCTCTTTATCCTCAATACTATTGATCAAATTGGCTATATCAATACAACTCCCATCCTAAATTTCATTCTATCTCATTATGATGATCAAAAGGGAATATTTGAAGATGAATATTCAAAGAGATATCTTGATACAGAATTTTCTATCATTTATTATCCATTAACAACCGTTCTTGAAGTGAATTGTTATGCGATATTATCCTTGGATATTTTAGGTCAATTGAATTCGATTAATAAACAACAGTTTATCGATTTTATTTGGAGTTGCTATAACCCAGAAGGCTCGTATAATGGGTTTATAGGACAGCCTTACCGCTCTGATTTAGACGAAAGGTTTAAAATCGCTACAATGGACAATACATATTTCGCGGTGAATACGTTAAATATTTTATTGGAAGCCTGGAGTCCTTATAATACCCAAAAGACGCGAATTATTCAATTCATAGATAACCTACAATCAACTAGCTATTATGCTGGATTTTCAAATGATTTGGATGGGGAACTGAATTCATTATATATAAACGATCCCAATCTCCTTTCTTCTTACTTCTGTCTCAAAACTCTACAAATATTTGGGATGTTAGATGCAATTAGAACAACAGATTTTCATCAATTTCTAGACGCCACTTACTATAATAACGAAAATTATTTTGATGTGTATCCCTATCCATTAATTCCTAATGCTACTAATGTAATGGCTACAGCTATAGGATTAGAATTATCCGATATCACTGGTTTCGGGGAGCTAAATAGAGAAGGCGTTATTGATTTCATTCTCCATCATAGAGCTACTAATGGAGGCTGGTATACGTCATCATCCCATAAAAACTATGAACTAATTGATGCTTATCACGTTATTCGTTCAATATCAGGTTCAGGCGAACTATCAAGGCTTTCAGTTACTGATAAAGACTCAATAGCGAATTTCCTTAACTTGTTTGTCCAATATAACGGAGGTTACTCGCTTATATCAAAAGAATATATGTCGATAGATCTTATTCATTCGATAATTTCTTCCTTTGAAATGTATGATCGTGTTCCCGATTTAGCAATTCAAGAACTCTATACGCGATTATGTGATGCATATAAGGATCTCGGAGCAAATTACCGCTTTCTGGCCTACTGTCCAGTTGACCCCTATTCTAGCTTTCTTCATTCCTTTCCGATAGAGTACCATTGTATCGGTACTAGTCAATCTTCTCACTTATTTAATATGCCAATAACCCACAAAGAAACATTCAAGGCGCTTGATTCTATGGAAAAAACTTATAAGTTGAATGATTTTGCTTATCTTTATGACCTGAACGGCTTTATCCAAAATGTAATTGATTCTCAATTACTTGACACCAATTCTAAAAATTACGGGGGCTTCCTACCCTATAAAGAAGTTCATCCAACCTTCCAAGATATTCTCATACGCTTTGAATATAGCTACTACTCCCTCAAGATATTAGAACTAATAAACGACTACCTTGACTTAGGAACTCTCACAGATTTACCCTTTAATAAAGGTGCCTTATTTTCATTCATATCAAAACACATTGCTGAAACAGATACTTCCATATATTTCAACTGGAGCTCACAATGTGAACCCGAAGAAGTTCTAGAAAGCACCTATTACATGATATATATCCTTAAAGCTCTAAATTTATATGATTTAAACAGTGAAAAGATAAAGAATTATGTTTTAGAACACTTACACTACAATAATTCTAAAATATTATATTACTCGTATAAAATTTCGGATATTTTAAATTTGAATCTAGATTTCAACCTCGATCTCTCTATTGCTCTTGTAAAAGCATTATATTCGGATGATCTACACGAATTCTATCTCGACACCTCATTAAGTTTGATCAATCCAGAAACCTTCTTATGGTTCAGTGAAATGGCACGACACGATGAACTCCATATAACCTGCTCTTACTCACCCACCATCAATTTAGGCAGTATTACCAAGATAAGTACCACCTTCAGGAACTTAATTCTCGATGATTTTGGGCCCTATAGCACAGTTAAATTCGGAAGTGAACAATTAGGAACATTAAATTTTGAAGAACAATCGAACAACTATTTTGAATTAAATTTATTGGTTCCCATCAACCCCGATGTATTTCCGCAAATAACAGGACAACTAAAAATCTACGACGGGCTAAGAATCATTGGAGGGATGCCCTTAATTCTACAAACTACCTTTAATCAAACTATTGATTACAACATAACAGAAAATAGCAATCAAATCTACTTCGAAGTCAACATTTCCAGAAATTTTTCCTATGAATTACAGCCAGTTTCTAATTCGAGCATTCGACTGGAAGTTTTTCAAAATGATGATAGCTTAGAACCTGAATTTCTCTACCATAAGGATTTTTCAAATCATTCTTGCTTCTATCTGGATTATACAATTATGAAGGACCAACACTATTACTTTAAGTTTTCACTCTTTGATGACTTTTATCCTAAAGGACTATTTCTATTTGATCATGAAATTAAACTGGAATTAACAACACCATTTAAGGATCCAGAAGATTTTATTTTAACTGGACCAATGCTTGCATTCTCAGCATTAGGATTTGGTCTGATTCTTACCTCCTTAACAGTCTTCGTCTCACATCTAGTAAAGAAGAAAAAATCCAGAAATATGAACCCCAAGTACAAAAATGTCAAAAAAACTAATAAAGTGGACCACATACAAATTAAAACCGATGATGAATTAGGGCAACGCATGAAAAGAGCATTTTTCAAAACTAATAACTAATTTTTTTTATTTTATTTGTTTACTTTTTATTCCTTTTTTAAGAGGGGATAGTACTATTACATTTTTGGAGTCATATAGTGCAGCTAAAGACCATTTTAAGATTTAGGAATATTAAACTCTCTTTTGTAATTCTAACTCTTCTTATCATTTTTTCACCTAAATTTATGAGTTCTATCTCATCAACAACCTCTATTAATTCTTCAAGCGTTATTGGTGAGGATAACAGAGTTCGAATTACGCCTACTGACTTTTACCCGTGGAGTTCCGTTGTAAAATTACATATTAACTTCGGGTCTTACTCCACTTTTGGCTCAGGGGTATTAATCGATAAAAGTCATGTGTTAACCGCAGCTCATTGCGTATATTCATACAGTTCGGGAGTATGGGCGGAATCGATAAAAGTAGTTCCAGGCCAGGATTTCGGATTTGAACCATTTGGGCATGCATGGGCGACTAATTACCGATGTTATAATCAATGGGTTGATGATGGTTATATAATGCATGATTTTGCTCTTATAACTCTTGATAGGAACATTGGGTTATTGACGGGTTGGATGGAGCTCTATTGTACTGTGCCAATGAGTTCAATTTATACTGGTACATTATATACAGCAGGTTATCCTTATGATTTAGATTATGGGTATAATATGTATTATTGCTCTGAAAATGGTCACAGTGCGGATGAATATATTCATTGGTATTACTTGGATGTCGAAGGAGGGCAAAGTGGAAGTCCCATTTTCATTTATAGCGGAGAAACCGGATATATCTTAAGCATAGCAGCATATAGTGGAACTACACTAAATTATGGCCCGCGAATAAATAGGGTAAAATATGATTGCATTAATAATTGGCTCGTTGCGGATACCGGAGTACCTATCAAACCAGACTTAACCGTTGAGAGTACAATTCACGCGGGATATAATACCTCTATAATTGGACCCAATTCTCCTGGAATTAGCATATGGTCTACGGTGCGCAATATAGGATGCGTTTATACCCTCACGGCTTCAATCGCCTATTATGCATCTACTGACACCCAAATCTCTACATCTGATTATTTAATCGGAGTCGATACCCTTTCGACCCTAAATCCAACAGACACTGCCACCTCGACTTGGTCAGGGATATTTCCCGCCACAATTCCCAGTGGAGAATACTACATTGGTTGGATCGTCGATCCTAATGATCAGATAACCGAATTCAACGAGGACAATAACAAAAACGTAATATGGTCGCAAAAAGTATTTGTAGATAATACCTCTCCCTCAAATCCAACCGCATGTACTCAAACTAATGGAGTTACCGAAAGTAATATATGGCAAAATGGTATCAATAACCCATCCTTCACGTGGCAGGGTGCTCGAGACGCTCATTCCGATGTTGAGGGATATTACTATTACTGGGGAAGCGACCCTTACGGTACATCTGACTTATTTACTTCCAACTCTGAGATTACACCCCAATCTGTGGATTCAGGTATTTATTATCTCCGAATACAAACTAAAGATAGCCTTGGGAATCTAGCTCCTTGGCAAACGCAATATATTTTTAAGTACGATAATACGCCTCCTTCCAATCCTCTAAGTTGTACTCAACTTACTGGTACTATTTTTAGCGATGAGTGGCAGGATTCAGTAAATGACCCGTACTTTAACTGGAGCGATGGATTTGACGCTCATTCTGGGATACACGGATACTATGTATATTGGGGAGCAGATTCTAATGGGGCTGTGGAGTATTTTAGCGTAGCACCGAATTTTGATCCTCCCCCTGTTCAAACAGGAACTTATTATTTAAGAATCCAAACTGTCGACAACCTCGGAAATTCGGCTCCATGGTCTACGATTTATACGTTCAAATATAATGCAACTCTGAATCTCGTAATTGAACCCCCACCAGATGATTTCCCAGAAGAAGAACCTGACAATCCAGATGCGACATTGGAAGCGATAAATATAATTAACTTGTTTTACCTTGTTAATTTTCTGATAATTATCGGGTGTGTGGCTATAATAACTTATCTAACCCTAAAAAATGTACTCACAAAAAGAAAATTATAACCACCCCCATCTAATAAATTTTCATTTTTTCTTTAAATAGACTTAAAATATTATTCGTTAAATTTAAAAAAATTAAGCGAAGTTAGTTGTAAAATAGTTTTTTTGGAGGAGGAAAATAAGATGGTAGAAGATAATATAGAGTATGAATTTAAATGCCCTGATTGTAATTGGAACATCCCAGCGGACGAAATTAAACGCAAAACCGGGTTTAAAGAACAGATCCTCTTCTGTGAACTATGCGGGGCAAGGCTAAAAAAGTACTTTATAAATGAATTTGAGGAAAAGATTGAAATTGAGCAAATTTCAGACAAAAATTCGAAATTATTTCCTGTAGAAATCATTGCTACAGACTCAGACTTTACACCTGGATTTATCGATGACCTCACTCTTGTACTCTCTCGAATGATCTATGTGAATATCCGAATGCTTGAAAAGTTGCAAAATGAGAATATTAAAACGATTAAATTCGATGAAACGCTGTTGAACTATATCGCAGACACCATCATCCCCATTTTAGATAAAGAAATAAATCTACTCTTCTTAAAAAGTCTGCAGAATTTAAATCAGGAAGATTTTGGTATTAACTTAAAGAACTTACAATCAAAACTGGCAAATATTAACACATACTGTCAATACTTTATTATTTACTTAAGATGGCTTATAAAGGAAGTATTTACTATAGTATCTGAGTTATGGAATAAAAAAAAATTAGAAGTATTTGATGAAACTATTATAAATGATTTAAAGGGGTATAATTTTGAAGAAATTTATCTATTACTTGAAAATCCACCCCAAAATCAGAGTAGCCCCAAGGATGCTTCTCACAGTTTATTAACGTATTTAAATGATTTTTTTAGTAAATTTCCAGAAGAAATTTCTAATTACAAAAATATTGAGCAACTAGCTCTTGAATATCTTCTCGAAAAGGATGCGATTACCGATTTAATTATTGGTTATTTATCTGACATTTATGAAAATGCAATGGTTATGGATATCTATAACCTTTTATGGGTAGGTGAATCTGATAAAAATCTTCAACTAATTAATTGTCTTAGTTCTCAACTAAAAAAGTATCCTGAGTATATCGATGATATTGACAGTGCAAGACAATTAGCTATAAAGAATGGATTTGGAACTGCAGGGTCTAGACGGGATCACGTAAGAGGTATCATTAAACAATATTTACGCATTAGGTATGGTTTGGAAGATGCAGAATTTATGTATAATGAAATTTGGGGCGCAAGATGTAAACAAACAAAAGCACTTGACTATGATAAGCTTGATGAGATAATTAAGGATAAGGGTGCAAAATTACTAACAACAAGAGAGGAGTATGATAATATGGCAGAACCACCTGTTTTGAGAATAATATCAATAGAGCATGTAACGATTAAAAATAGAGAGCATAGGTTTGATATGAGAATTAACAATTTCTTATATCGAGATAGTTGGTGTCCAATTTGCTCGAATTTCTATAAGACAATGTTTCCAGTTTCTGATGGTATACAAAAAAATATGAAAAATTTTGATAAATTGACTCATTATGATTCCTTAAAAGAATACATCCAAATTTGCGATGATCTTCCTTTAGAAGTTTTAAAGAATCAAGGTGAAAGGATTTCTCATTTCGCAAATCAATTTACTAACGTTAATTCTCAAGCTAAACGAACATTTATTAATCAATTAGTTAAAAGCGAGATAAAATATTTTAAAAAGGATGACAAAAATATTCATCATGCTTTATTTCAATTAATAGACTTTTCAATGGATAAACACTATATTCCTAGTCAAATATATCATAATCATGGCTCTGCTGATCACACTTCAGTACTTAGTAAAATATTGCTAGATTCAGATTACGCAATCGCAACTGAAATTCCAATTTATCGGAAATATTCTGATGAATTTCTTACTGGTCATATCGATCTTTTAATGATTATCGATGACATTTTATATGTATGTGATTATAAACCTAGAACTAGTCCTCACCCAAATGCAAATCCAAGTGTGAGTTTTATTAATTCAATTCCACAAATTGCCTGTTATGGTTTAATTTTAAAGAAAAATTATGGCATAAATAAATTATTCTGTGTAACTTTTAACAAGTTAGGTATTTGGTTATATGAACCTGAGATTGTAATGCAAAAAATTACTTCTTTCATTAAAAAACAAGATTCCAAAAGAAAATTAACATGGGAAAACTTTTTTCAATTTTAAAATTTTTTTAAAAGAAAAAAGGTGGGCCATCGGGGATTTGAACCCCAGATTTCCTTACTCTTAACCTTAAAGGAAAAGAGACTCAGGTTTTTATTGACATGGACGGTTAGATCTTTGATTGTACGTCCATGGGTCACTTATAAGACCTGCGCATGTTGGCCAAGCCAAGATAAAGTCTTGCTAACCAGTCTATGCTAATGGCCCTGAGATAATATTTAAAATCTTATTATTATAAACTCAAAAAGCACAAAAACATAAAAATTTTTTTATTGGAGTACTCTGTTATATTAATAAGTAAAATCAGATATAGAAATTACATAGCATCAGAAAAAATTTGAATAGTGATCCATATGGCAGAAATGTTAACTGATTTGTTAAATTCCATCTACAAAAGAATAGCACAGCTTGGGCAGGCAATACAAGGGCTAAAAACCTCGATGGACGGATTAAATCAGAATATTGAGCAAAAGATTATTAATTTAAATGAGAAGTTAAAAGAATTTTCGGAGGAGATTGATGTAACTCAAAATAAACACATTGGAGTCTTGAAGGAAATCGGGGAAAGTACTAAGAATGAATTAAAGAAAATACAAGAAGGATTAGGATTAGAAGCTTTGAGTACCTTAATAGGTAATCTTCAGGAATTTGAAAGACTTTCCAGTGAAGTACTTAATCAAGATACGGTAAATTTGCTATTATCGGAAGCAATTACTTCAGTAAAGGAATTAAAAACAAAACCTTCAAATAAAGGTTAAAATTAAGTTGGTGAAAAACAAATGGCAGAAAAGTTATTAGATGAGATGATTAATAAGATTAATCAAATTACTGCATCGTTAGATGGTACTATAGCTCAAATAAATCAAATGAGTACTGCAATTCAAAGCATGTCCCAGAAATTTTCTGAAGAAACTATTTCGATTAATGAAAATATAAGACTTATAGTTGAAGTACTTAAGCAATTTCGGATGAAATCAAGTGAGAATATGCAAGAGATCGCAAATGATTTTAATAAAAGCATTAAAGAACTCTATGAAAAGAAATCAATTGAAAATATAACGGAAGATGAAAAGAAAGCGATTGAGTTAATTCGACAGGCTGCAAAAGCAGTTTCTAATAATTTATATTATGCTCAATTATTAAATGTTATCCAATCAATTAGAGAAGAGACTAATAGAATAATAAGTTGTAGAGAACCATCAAATATTTAAATTTTTTTATGATCATAATTTATCTATCTTAAAAATATAAAAATATCGGAGTGTTTAATTATGCCAACTGGCGCTTTCGCTATATTATTACCATTAGATGCAGATTATAAAATTTTAGGATATTATTTTAAGGAAGGTAAAAAAACATTTGAATTATCAAACGATTTATTTTTAAGATTGCATCTTGATCATTCAAAAAGCGATTATAATGTATTGAAACTTAAAGATCATAAAATCTTTTCATACATTTATAATTTTGAGGGAAAATTAGTACGTAAAGCCTCAGGAATTATTGTTGGGCTTCTTTTGAATGAAACTGATAAGCCAGAAAAATTTAGATCAACTCTTAAGGAAGCTTCAGAAGCGATGGAAGTATTAGGCTTAAATTTGTTAAAAATGGAGCAAAAGGAATTTGAATCAATCCTGAAAGATATTTATCTGGAGCATTTAGAACCCCTGATTGATAGTTTAAAACCTGACGTTTTAAAAGAGAGTATAATAACTACCACTAAATTGATGTTAAGTGGTGGTAAAGATGAAAGGAAAATAGCTCAAGAACTTTTAAAAAGAGTTGAAACAGGAGAACATGAAAAAGTATCTGAATTTTTTAAAACAGCTGAGAGTAGTTTGAAAGAACTAGATTATGATAAAGCAGCAAAATTTTATAAAAAGGCATCAAATTTAGCGGAGGAATTATATTGTGCAGACATTGCGGACTCTTTAAACGAGAAAGCTAAGTTTTGTGAAAGTATTCCTGAGTTACAAAAAAAAAGAGATAAATTAGTACAAGAGGCAAGAACTTATTTGAGAAATGAGGATTTTAATTCCGCATATCTTTCTTATAAAGAAGCTAGTGACTTATCAAAAAAGTTAGTTGATTTTGAGAAAGAAGAAGAATATCGGTTAAAATCAAAAGCACTTGAAGATTTTTATAAAGTTGATGAGAAGTATAAAAAAAAATAATTAAAATTCTTACTTTTTTTGAATTAACTTTAAATTTTCAACTTTAAATCAAACAATCTAATATGACAAAATTAACCCCCCAAATTATAGCTTTAATTACAGATTTTGGCCAGAGAGGGCATCATTATGTAGCTAGTATGAAAGGTGTGATTTTGAGCATCAATCCAGAAATTAAAATTATCGATATTGCTCATAATATAAATCCTTATTCCCTTATCGAAGCGGCTTATATTCTTAAAACAGTTTATCCATATTTTCCCGAAAATACAATTTTCGTAATTGTGGTAGATCCTGGTGTTGGCAGTTCGAGAGAATTATTAGCAGTTAAAACAAGCATAAATCAATATTTAATTGGCCCAAATAATGGAATTATCCCTCTGATTCATTCTTTAGATCAAATTATTGAATGTATAAGTATTAAGAATTCAAATTATTTTCATAAACCCGTTTCTAATACATTTCATGGTAGGGATATAATGGCTCCAGTAGCAGCGTACATTTCAATGGGGTTATCATTACCCGAATTTGGACCAAAATTTAATGTTTTAGAGATGGTGGTCGTCCAACAATATCTAAAAATAAATCAAAACGATAAAATAATCGAATGTATCATTCAATACATAGATACTTTTGGTAATTGCATTACTAATATACCAATTCAAAACCATAGAATTCAAAACACATCTATAATATTAAAAGAGGGAATGGAATTGAATTTGAATTATAAAGATAAAATGTATGTTGGAAAATATTACTCTTATTTCAATGCGGTACTTGAAAACCAACTGGTGTATATTAAAGGTTCTACTGGATTTCTAGAAATTTCAATAAATCAAGGGAACGCCGCGAGAAATCTAGGGATTAAAGTAGGCGAAATTATCTCAATAGAATTTTGAAAAATGATTAATTATGGAAAAAGAAATATTAGCGTGTATTAAAAATGAAAATATAAAATATTTGCATTCTGGTCAGATTTCAAAATTTATTTTCCCTATGGAAAGAGAAGAAGCCCATAAAAAGAAAGTAAGTCATTTAATAATTAGATTATTTGTTGTTGCTCTAAATGCTAATAATGAATTTATTTACCTTGTACAAAAAAGAGGTGAAAATAAAAGAACCTTTCCCAATTATTTCACAGACTCAGCTTCTGGGCATGTTAATTACAAAAAAGAGTTAACTTTAAAAGATATTAAACAAGAGGCAAAAAGAGAATTACAAGAAGAATTTGGAATCCCTCCTACCTCCCTTATAAAATTTCATTTTCATTATCTTTTAGCTGAAGACAATCTAAATACAACGGAGCTTTCCTATGTGTTTTTAGCGATGGTCCCTTACAATATCGTCTTAAAACCCGATCCTGTTGAATTAAATACTCATGCTAGTAGATTCTATACTAAATCTGAATTAATTGAAATCTTAGAAAATGAAAAGGCGATAGATTATTCGAAGAAAATATGGTGGGAGTTAATAGCTGCCGATCTTAATAAGATTTTTAATCTTAATCAAGAAAAAGAAGATAAGGAGAATAATGAATACAAGATTGCTTTATTTCTTGGAAGATTTCAACCTTTACATCATGGGCATATATATGTTTTAAAAAAGATTTTAAAAAGTTATAGAATCTTAAAAATTGGAATTGGAAGTGCCCAACTTTCCCATACTAAGAATGATCCTTTTACAAGTAATGAGAGAATTCAATTTATAACTTCAGCATTAAAGGTAAGACATATATCCTCTAGCAATTATCAAATATTTAAAATTCCCGATGTATTTAATGCGAATAAATGGGTAGATCATGTTGTGGGTATTGCTGGAAGGTTTGATATTGTTTTCTCAAATAGTGATTGGGTACGAGAGCTATTTAAAAAAGAGGGTTATGAAGTTGGAAAAAAACTAGAGATTTTTAAAAAAAAATATAATGGTTCTCATATCCGTAAATTAATTTATAACAATAACAAAGATTGGAAGACGTTAGTACCAAAAGAAGTGGCAAATCTAATAATATCTTTTAACGGGATTAAAAGGATTAAGAACAATTATAAACTATGATGAAAACTGTGACTAATGATAAAATGTTAAAGATAGATGGATCATTTGGAGAAGGTGGAGGATCTATCCTACGATTAGGAGCTGCTTTTTCTATTCTTTATAATCGTGCGATAAATATTACGAATATACGAGCAAATAGAGCCCAACCTGGACTAAGAATGCAGCATCTCTTAGGCTTAAGAATGCTAGCTACTATAACAAATAGTAATTTAAGTAAATGCGAAGTTGGGACAACTGAAATTACATTCATGCCTAATACTGAAAGTTTAAAAGAGATTTCTGATATAAGTATTAGTACTGCAGCAAGCATCGGTTTATTGCTTCAACCAATCCAAATAGCTTGTCTTAGATATCGTCAGCCTGAAAAATTAAGTATTACAATTAATGGTGGTGGAACCTTTGGGAAATGGGCTCCAAGTCTTAATTATCTAAATAAAGTTACATATCCAATATATGAAAGATCAGGACTCTCAATTAATTTAGATATAAAAAAATACGGGTTTTACCCCAAGGGGGGTGCCAAAACTTTTTGCTCTATAAATTTGCCAAAAAAGAGCCTTAAACCTGTCATATTAACTGAGATGGGAATAATTAAGAAGATACAAGGTGAAATTATTATAACAACTCATTTGAAGAGAGATGGTTCAAACATAGGATCCCGAATATGTAATGCTATAAATTCTGAAATTAAACGCAAATTAGGGCTTGAAACCGATGTAAAAATTCAGTACGTTGATTCATTGAGTCCTGGAGTGGGTTTATGTTTATGGACATGTTCTAATAATGGTTCAATATTATCAACTGGTACAATTTTAGGAGAAAAAAAAATTTCCTCAGAAACTCTTGGTAAGACTGCAGCCCATATTATGATCAATTATATTGAAAATGAAATTCCTGTTGATAATTATCTTAGTGATCAATTAATTCCACTTATGGCTTATGTTGATGGTTTTTCACGGATAAAAGTTCTTGAAATTTCCAGTCATACTAAAACTAATATTGAATTAATTCAACTATTCACAAATCGTAAATACCATATTTTTAAAAATGAAAATTCTTTTATAATCGAATTTGGCTCTTAAATATTATAAGAATAAAAGAAATTTTTATATGATTATAATTATATGATTATTATAAAAATTTAAATCTAATTAATTATGTCGACGACCGTAGCTAATAGATGTCCAAGATGTGGTAACGATAATAGAATCGATTCATATGTATGCGCGTTTTGTGGTAAAAGATTAAGAATTGAAAAAATTGAAAGTTTTTCTATTTTTAAACGAATAGAAGATGAATGGACTAATCCAGTTCCGTGGTATATATTAATTCTTTGGTTATTTATAAAACCAAATGAAGCTTTTTGGAATATCAATCATAAAAGAAAAAGTTCTCCTGGTTATAAAATCCTATTATTCAATTCTTTGATCTATGGTTTAATGGGATTAGCTTTGTTTTCACATGTTAATGTTCAAAATATTAATCCGTTAGGTTTTATTAGCTTTTATTATAATTTTGCGGTATTTTTAGCTTTTTTTGGGTTTGGATTTGCATTTTATGCAATTTTTGGATTTGTGTTAATTTGGCTTTTTACTAAAGGTGCTAATGTTGCAGTTGATTTTTCTGAACGAATAGAGAGTCGATTTGGAGGAAAGGAAGAGGAAGGTGTAAAATATAGGGAAGCTGAAATGAGTCCATTTAGCATATATAAAGGCGGTACTTTAAATCAGCAGCAAGCCTTCAAATTTAAAATGATGTTTAGTGCTTTTGCTCCCTTATTAATTATTACTCCAATCCAAATTATTATAATATTAGTAGGTTTACCAAATATTGTAATCCCAAATCTTTTCGTTTTTAATTCAGATCTGTTTCTACCAATTTTTAATTCTCCTACATGGACAGTTCTTCATCTTATTGAGGGTTTAACTATTGCTATATGGGTCCCAATTTTAATATCACTAGCAATTAGAGAATTATCAAATTCATCTACTATTCGTGTCCTTTTATCATCTTTAGGTGTTGGTGTAGTTGTGGCAATAGTTTTTTATTTCCTTAGACCCACATTTATGTTATAAGATTAATATTTAGATTAAAAATAACTGGTATGTCTGAAAAAGAAAAAAATCTAGATGAAATAGAATCTGAAATATTCTCTCTGGTAAATACAATCATTAAATTAAACAGCAATTACATAAGTGGTGTTATAGAGGACCACTTTTTTAAGCGTTCAATTAAGAATGCTATGAATAATTTGATAAATATCCATTTTATATTAAATGAGAATAATTTGAAATTGTTAGAGATCTTAGATCAAATGAAATTTACTGAAGAATACTATAAAGCGATTTCTATAATAAATAATGCATCATCTCTTAACTTTAATTCTAACACCTTCTCTTCTTCGATATCTTCTTCCATACTGCAGATTCCAGGAACAACTTCTGAAATAACCGCTTCTTTTATCACTTTAATGGATGGTTTAAAACTTGTAGAATTTGAAAATTATGAGTTTATTTTTGGGCTCTTTAAAGATTTAATTACCAACCTGGAAAAATTCCCGGGACTTGAACTAATTAAAAGAAAAATTTCCTCTATTTACGATAATTTTCGCTCCAATAAAACACAATTTTTTTCTAATACCCAATTTCGAAATTCACTAATAGACGAAGTATATACCATGTATAATGACTTCCAACAAAAATTAAATCTAAAAATATAATTAAATCAAAAAATTAATTAACTTTTCATGCTTTTGCAATCTATAATATTAATCGTGATCTATCCTAAATTAATACTACAAGGTAATAAGTTTGCCAAGACCCGGTTTAAGATCAAAAGCTCAAGCACGGAAAATAGTAAGAACCCCTGGAAATAATAATGTTATCCACTATTGGCGTCGAAAACCTTCTCATGCTCAATGTGCTTTGTGTAAAAAGCCATTACAATCTGTACCTAAATTGAGACCCTTTAAAATGAAGAAAACAGATAATACTTCAAGACGAGCTAATCGAATTGAAAGTGGTAGATACTGCTCCAAATGCCTTCAAACAATAATTAAGGAAGCTATTTGGCATTCTTAAAAGATTTTCATCTCTCTTTAGATTAGAATTTTATCATAAAATAATTTAAAAAACTTATCTGTTTAAACGCATCAATTTAAGTTTGAAAAATTAAAATGATAATCGTAATATCTGGACTGCACGGAACAGGGAAATCTACTATAGGAAAATTACTTGCTGAAAGTTTAAAGTTAGATTATTATGCTGCAGGGCAAACATTTCGAGAGCTAGCCCAGGAAAAAAATATGTCCTTAGAAGAATTTTCTTTATATGTTGAGAATCATCCTGAAATTGATAAAGAATTAGATAGCCGTGTTATCGAATTTGGTAGAAAGGATAATATCATTATTGATAGCCAATTAGGAGGGTATCTCCTCAAATCAATTGCAGATATGAAGATACTCCTTACCTGTCCATTGAAAACTAGAATAATGAGGATAGTTGAGCGGGATCAAAGTAATTTTAAAGCAAAATTAGATGAAACACTCTTAAGAGAGAAATCTGAATTGGATCGCTATAAGGAGTTATATAATATTGATTTAAACAATGAAAGTGTTAAAAAAGAGTTGTATGATATAATTATTGATACAGAATCACTATCAATTCAAGAAATACTCAAAAAAATCCTTTCAGAATTAAAAAAAAAAAAACTGATTTAAGCTTTTTAGAAATCATAAAAAATTTATTTCTGTAATTATTTTTTAATCTACCACTAAATGTTTATCTCTGCTGATTTTTCATTAGATTAGTAGATATAAACTTATATAAAATAATTTGGTGACGAATTATATGAGCGTATACGATATAGGTAGATTAGTTATCAAGACTATGGGTAGAGAAGCAGGACATTACGGAGTCATTGTAGATATCATTGATAAAAATTATATAATTATTGATGGTTTAAAAGTAAAAAGAAGAAGAGTTAATTATAAGCATGTTGAACCACTTTCAGAGACCATCGATATTAAGAAAGGTGCTAAACATGAAGATATTGAAGCTGCAATCAAAAAGGCTAAATTAGAGAAGAAAATGAAAGAAGTACTCCCAATACCCATAAAATAAATACAAACAAAATTATTTATTCAAGTAATAAATAATAACACATTTTTTATTATTTCCAATATAAGAATGATTTTTACCAAAATGCAGACATTGCCTAGCCCGGTACGGCGCTGGCTTGGAGTGTAGGGTTTTCCCATAAAGCCAGTGTGCGAAAGCACTCGAGGGTTCGAATCCCTCTGTCTGCGCTTATCTTAAATAACAAAATTAATAATTATTAAATTTTGTAAATTTACTAGAATGCTACACCAACTCTTACCATAAACTAAAAGAGCTAATATTATATATCCGGAAATTCCAAAGCTTTCGCTTTAGAACCACCCATCATCTGTTCCATACCACCTGTAGCTTGGGTTTGAAGCCTGAAAATTCTCTGAATTAAAGTACTAATTCCAAAACTACTAAGAAAATACCATGCAGTAAAATTTATCCATCCGTCATTTAATCCTATAATCCTTGGGATACCATATACTAATTGTGTCCATGGGTAAGCGCTAGGTGTATCCGCTGCCATCATTTGGCCAATTAATAAAACATCGTTTGCATTCATAGGAGATAATGCAACTGGGTTGTTGAAGAAGAGTTGGCGAACAACTGAAAAAATAATAATCATTGGAACAAATGTGATACAGCTTGGCAACATACGTTTCATGGCCATTCTCTGTTGTGATTGCTTTAGAACTACGTTTAATCGTTCCCATCTCTTTCTTTGTTTTCTATACTTTTCAGGATCAATTTCAGCCATTTCAATGATTTTTGCTTTCTCCTCATCATGCGCTTTCATGATTACTTGTTTCCTATTGATCGCCTCTGTGTCAACTAACCATCGAGTCAATCCAGTACTAATAAGGGCAGTCATTGTTGCTAATAAAAAGATAAAAATCATTGATCCCGGAGGATATCTTATCCAATCCAAAAAAGCATTTGATTCTTGAAGAAATAATAAGAACATAATTATGATGAAATACATTTAATATTATTTTAATTTTATCGAAATAACTATGTCTAACAGCATAGATTTATATCCAGTAAAATTTGAGAATAAGAGTGAATAAAAGTATAAGTAATCGTTAATCATAGATAACTTAATCTAATCCCAGAAATGAACGCATGCCCGGATATTGACTAGCTGCTAGCTCTTTTGCAATCGTTTCGCTATATTGATGCGTGATACCTATTGCGATCAAAAGACCCGTGCCTGATGTCAATGCACCAAGAGAATCTGCAAAGAAACTCATAACCGCAATTATAAAACCGTTTAAAATCACGAGCGTTGGAATATATCTCTTCAATATTCTCTCAATAATTTTTTCTGAGCTTCTAAATCCTGGAACTTGCATTCCTGAATCAATAATTTGCCGTGATATGTCTCTAGGTGCAAGCCCACTAACTTCGACCCAGACACGCCCTAGCATTACGCACAAAAAGATGAATATACCTAAATAAATTATAGCACGTATTGGGTCAAGAGCTAATTGTTCAAGTCCCTGTGGGGGTGTTAAAAAATATAAAAGTCCCGATGTTGGTACCAAATAACTACCTTGCGTTCCAGCACTTTGGGTATCAAATTCTCCAATTAAATTCAACCAGAAATCAGGAATGACATTCCGTAACGCTGAATCTGGTCCTGCTATTAATTGACCGAAGAATAGAAAATTTGCATATAACGCATTGACGAGTATAACGGGGATATTGGATACATATAGTAATTTCATTGGATACTTTCCTTTAAATCCCCTATACCCACGGTATGCTAATGGAATTTCAACACGCGTTGATTCAAACCAAATTACAATAGCAAATATTAGTAATGTGGTAATTCCTCCAAGAATCGTAGGTAATTGACTTCCTCTACTAAGTAAAGAGTCCATTAAAGCAGGATTAGCTAGAGCCTGGAAAAATGCGATTACAAGTCCTCTAGAAAGGCCTCCTTCGATCTCGATAAAGTTAAAGCAGTTCCAAAATATTTGCCCTGCAACTCCCGCTGCGATAAAAAGGGATACACCGCTTCCTAATCCCCATCCTTTTTGTAATAATTCGTCTAATAGAATGATAATGAGTCCTGCGAATATCAACTGTAAAAATAAGAATGTGGCATTAATAATTGAAAGATCACCAAATGCCCCTCCTATTAAATACGCAAGAGCATTAAAAATTGTTAAGAACATCGCTAACACTTTTTGAGACCCACTAAACATTGCTCTATCATATGGATCACTCATATCGACGCGTATTATTTTTGATCCTAAAAGTAATTGCATAATCAATCCTGCTGTAACAATAGGGCCTATACCTAATTCTGTGAGGGTTCCTCGTTGGCTTGCTAATATAACTCGAAGCCAATAATAATAATCAGTTGTTTCTTGTACAGTAACCCCAAAAAGCGGAATATTTGACATTATTAAATAAATAATTAAAACAACTGCAGTCCACAATAATTTCTCTTTAAAACTGACTTCCCTTTGTGGTTGCCTTATTTCCGGCATCACACGAACGAAGGGTGAGAAAAACTTTAGAAATTTTCCAGCCATAGTCTATCAGTACTTTATCTTATAGAATACCAATTATGTTGGTATTATTTTTGCTAAAATAATCAACAATATAACTTAAAAAAAATTGAATTTTAAAAAAACTTTATGATAAAAAATATCAGAATATTAAATATAAAAAAAATAAAAAAAAATTCTATAACTAAATTTATTAAAATCCTTTTGACAGCACCATTATTTTTCTAAAAAAGTGAGCCAATTCCAGTAGGCTCCTCATCTTCTTCTTCTTCTTTCTTCTTTTCTTCTTTTTTGCTTTCTGCTTTTGGAGCAGCTCCGCTAGCTGTAGGAGCAGCAACCATAGGTGCGACAGCGGCAGAACTTATTATCGAATCAATATCTGCTTCTTTTAAACCTGCAACTAATTTACTTAGCTGATTTTTATCCACTGTTGCCCCTGCTGCTTTTAATACCTTTTCCAAGGTTGCTTCCGTAATATTGCCACCAACTTTATGTAGTAAAAGTGCTGCATATATACTTTCCATTGTTTTATCCTCCTTTTTACTAATTTATGTATTTAATCTTATTTTTATAGTATTTTAAAAAAATTATTTAATTATTTAACCAAATAAACCTCCAATACCCACGCTCTCCTCTTCTTCTTCTT
>Ga0180438_10003156_pt1 | contig 25400 bp, 17 predicted proteins | sample SS_ome_12_FD_132455 | JGI IMG/M metagenome (GOLD analysis project Ga0180438, IMG submission 132455) | Hypersaline lake sediment archaeal communities from the Salton Sea, California, USA - SS_3_D_2 metaG | ecosystem: Environmental > Aquatic > Non-marine Saline and Alkaline > Hypersaline >... | reverse complement strand
CTGACAAATTACCAAGAGACTGCACCTAAACCTGACTGATAGTCATGATTGTCTTACTCCTTTTACTAATACCTCCAGAAGAAATCGGGGATGCAGAAGCACATCTCAGTTCCACAGCTTACGTAACTTCTGCATCCCTTAATTTTTATAGGGAATTTTAAGTTTGATGGTGCGAATATGAATGCAAAAATAAAACGACACTCTCTGAATAGAATTTTGATGTCAATCTTACTAACGACTCTCTGGCTCACCTGTACGGTTGATCATGGCCTGGAACCGATTCCGGTGATCAAGGGTAAAGTCATTTTGCGCGGTAAACGACCAGATATTGCGGGTGAATTAATCACGGTCGTAGCGCCAGACTTCCCCCCCAAAAAATGGACCGATATCATTCGAACCACCCCACTGGACATCTCTCCGGATTACGAAAAATTCAATCGTGACACTGTGGAGTGGGTATTACCCCTACCTCACGGCACCTACGATGTGGTTGGGGTGCTGTGGAAGAAACATGATGAGGAATGGTCTTTTGAAACGGTCTCCAATATTTTAGGCGTTTATAACATTCCGAATCAATTTAAACCAGCCCAGGTCGACGTGCCCCCCGGGGTAATGCTGGTCGATAGTATTGATATGAAAGCGGATTTCGGAATGATTCAATACGGTTCTTTCATTCGCGGTACCATTACTTACAAAGGAACATTTCGGAAAGACACGGCCATGATGATTCTGGCGGCTTTTCCCATGAAACCGGAGACCGTGGTCGATTACCTGTACGCAATGGGTTGGGATTTAACAGTTCCGACGATTGAAAAAGCTTATCCGTTACATTATGTTCTGGATATTTCCTCCGGCTATATTAAATACGTCGCCCTTTTCTGGAAGGGCGAGGAGAGCGGCCCGTACGATTTTAAAAAATTAGGCGAATATATGCTCCAGGATGATCCCCCTCTCTTTCCGGGTATGTGGACGCCCGAGGGAATTTATGTTGCCGAAGACGATACGCTGGTGGATAAATTTTACAACGACGCCGGCGGGATTGATTCAGTACATACTCGACTCGATTTCGTGGTCGACTTCAACCGAACTTATTAACAGTCCTAATCGTCTGGTAAAAACTTAAGCTTTTTTTTACAAGGAAAAACAGAGAAGTTGGAGTTACACGGAGTAAATTTTTCTGGGTTAGTTTTTACATTATTTGGAAAATACGCTACTGCTGGTTTTAAGCGGATAAAGAAAGAAGAGAAAAAAAAATATGTTCAAAAAAATTATGCGATTCCTGTGCGTCGGCTTAATGAGTTTTATTCTGCTAGTCAAATCTGCACCGGCAAAGGACGGACGGGGTACTCTTAAAGGCCGCATCATTGATCAAAGTACCCGAACGGGGTTAGCCGGTGCGAATGTCCAAATCGAAGGCACTTTACTGGGGGCCAGCGCGGATTTAAAAGGGCATTATGTTATTCGCAACATTCCTGCCGGTACCTACACTTTGAATATTTCGATGATTGGTTATGAAAAAAAGCGCATTCAATCGGTGAATGTAAAAAATGGTGAAATTACCAATGTTTCGGTTCGACTGAAAGAAACGGTCATTGGCATGAATCCCGTCGTGGTGACGGCCAGTAAACGCCGTCAGGAAATAGCGATTACGCCGCACAGCATTAGTGTGGTTTCAGGAACGGAACTCATGCAGCGGGCTCCGTTACGCCTGGACCAGGCGCTAGAAACCGTTTCCGGCGTGAATTTTGTCGAGGGCAGCATTAGTATTCGAGGATCGTCCGGTTATACCCGCGGGATTGGTTCGCGCGTGCTGCTGCTAATCGACGGGGTACCACTGATGATTAGCGACACCAACGAAATCAATTGGAATCTTCTGCCCATTCTCGATGTTGAACAGGTTGAAGTCATCAAAGGCGCCGGATCGGCTTTGTACGGTTCAAATGCCCTGGGGGGAATCGTTAATGTTATTACCCGCCAGCCCACCCTTGACGGTAGTATTAAATTTCGTTCCGTGGTCGGCGCGTACGATGAACCGTATCGACCCGATTGGAAATGGACGGACCGGCTATTGCACTACAGCCAGCTTCAGATTGGCGCGGGCAAGGCATTTCGATTTGAAAGCATGCCAACGGTGCTGCAATATCTAGCGCTGCCATTTTTTTTCTGGCCAATTAAATCCCGGGCCGAAGAGGTTGGTTTTCAGGTTACTTATAATCAGCACACTTCAACCGGCTATCGCCAGGATAATTATTTCCAGCGCTGGAATTTAAGTTTCCGCTCGGACCATCTTTTTGCAGACGGTTCAAAGTGCACCAGTTATGCCGGATTCAGTTATGAAGATCGAGCGGAATTTGTCGAGTGGGAAACCGCGAATGAGCCGTTTCATATTTCATACTGGTGGCAAAAGAAACAAATCCGTTTTCGTACTTTAGATGCTTACATTAAATACCTGAAACCCCTGTCTCCCCGAGCCGCCTTAAAATTCAGAGCTTCCTTTATTTCGTCGCTGTTTGCCGATCAGTACGACCGCGAAGGGGATTATTACCCGGCTAACGGGACCGGGGCGGAGATTCAATTTGATTGCCTGCCGCATCCGGCCCACAATATAACCACCGGCGTTGAGTTAAAAGCGGATGGCGGTCATACGAAATTTATTGGTAAACGGCAGGGTTATTCGTTTGCACCTTACATTCAGGACGAATGGCATCCATTCAAGCGGTTAACGATTACACCGGGCTTGCGCTATGATATGTACCAGATCGTTGATTCTGATTTCAAAGAAAATCAGCTTTCTCCCAAAATCGGGATAAATTTTTCGCCCTGGTCCGGCACCACGGTCCGTTTTTCGGGGGGGAAAGCCTTTCGGGCGGCCTCGGTGACGGAGCGTTTCATTAGCGCCAAATTTAGATATTTCCCGGTTATTCCGAATGAGTCCCTGAAAGCGGAAACCTCGACGTCGTTTGATGTTGGCACTTACCAGCAAATTACGCCCAACTGGTTTGCTGATCTGGCGGTATTTTATAATAAATATGAAAATTTCATTGAACCCATTGAGGAGATGGACGATCATTTCAATGTCTTTGTCCAGTTTCGAAATATTACCCGCGCGCTGGTCAAAGGCGTGGAATTCTCCACCAAGGGGAGTTGGTGGCATAACCGATTGGGTCTGCAAGCCAATTTTACCTGGATGGATGCCCGCGATTTAACCAATGACAAATTTCTGGCTTATCGTCCCAAATTTGTGGGAGTGATTACCCCGATAATTCGGTTTGGCCCGGCGGAATTCCAGTTTGATTATCGCTATATCAGTCGCTACGATGAAGTCAAATTGTTTGATCATGATCCACGCGTGCCTCAAAAAATTGTTAACATTCGCTTCTTGTATCATTGGAAATATTTTCAGTGGATGATTAGTTTGAACAATGCGTTGAATTATCATTATACCCAGTTGGAAAGAAATATTGGCGAGACTCGAAATATCACCACGACATTGAATCTTGATTTATAATAATTCGCCTGTCATTTTAGTTAGAGCGAAGGGCAGTACCGGAATTTCAGGGGTTAAATTAGGAGATTCCGGCATTTTTCTCATCCGTCGGACGACGGATGAGAAAAAGCCGGAATGACGGGTTCTCTTCGTTTTCGTCCACAAATTTTATTGCAGCAACAACATTTTCCGATAAAAAACCTTATTTTCCACTCGCATGAGACACAGATAAATCCCACTGGAAACCGGATTATTGGTATCATCCAGCGCATCCCAACTGACGGAATAGCGACCGGCGACCATTTCGGTATTCACCAGCTCACGCACCTTTTGACCCAGTGCATTGTAAACATTAATCTGCACGAGACTCTTGCGCGGTAATTCAAATTGAATATGTGTCTCCGGATTAAAGGGATTGGGATGATTTTGTAACAGTGCAAAGTCCGTTGGCTTCTCACCGGTGGGGAGGGATTCAACATCATCCATCATGGTGCTAAACATGGCGTACCCATCATTACACTCGGTAACATTCCCGTATTGATCAAAAGCGGTTAATTTCCAATAATAAGTCCCTTTCGGCATCCTCATTTTCGGCGACATATAATTGTAAAAGTTTGTGGGATGATTGAATAGCGGCTGGGCATCAATAATATCAGGATTATTATCCGTGGCAAAATTGGTGGAACGACTTAATTGCCAATAATAGCTAACCGCGTCCCCCTGATCGGGGTCCTCAGACTTTTCCCACATAAATTTCATGGGCCACATCCACATAAATAAAGTATTATCTTTCGGCGAAATTAAATTAAATGCAGAAGGCGCATCCGGTACTTCATTAACGGTTACCTTAAAATTGGAAGAATCGCTGGCGCCGGCCCCGTCATCGACCACCAGCGCCACCATTTCTTCACCAGCCCAGTTAGGGGCTGCTGAAAGCGTCATATCCCCATTGGGACCAATTTGATAGGTGACATTAACGTTATTCACCAACCTGAACTTAAACTCCTCTTTCGTATTGTCTTCATCCGTGGCCAATCCCTCTAAAAAAGACCGATTTAATATTTTAAATGCATCTTCATCAAATACCTGGTTTGGAACCTGGCCCAGCACCGGTTTTGCATTAACATCATTCACTTTAAAAGTAACTTTTGCCGTGTCACTTAGCGAAGTCGGATCCGTAACAATAAACGACACGTGTTCTTCACCCCACCACTTATCGTGGGGTACTTTAATACTGGCGATTTTGTCTTCTGAAATTTCTACGATCAGCTCTTCATTGCCGGTATAACTCCACACCAGTTCATCTTTGGAATTGTCTTCATCGGAAACATAATTATTAAGGGGAATATCTCGAAATTCTCCGCCTTCGTCAATTGTCTGGTTGGCAATTTTATTGATGCGCGGGGCTTTACTATTGAGATTCAATACACCATGATTCGTTGACATTGTTTTTAATCCATCGGTTCCGGTAGCCTCAACCCGCCAATAAAACAGGCCGGGGGCTTTCCCGCTGGCATCATTATAAGTATAGCTATTGGCACTGATTACGGGTGATTGCGCAACAAGCGCTTGAAAATCGGCCGACCGGCTTAATAACCATTGATAGCTAACTTTTTCTCCACGATCCGGATCCGTGGTGCTATTCCAATTGAATTGAATACTGGCCGGCCACATTTTATAAACTTCATTTATCGGGCTAACCAGCGTAAACGGAAGCGGCGGATCCGGTTGCGGCGTAACATACGCGGTAAAGTCCTTGGTATCACTCCCACCAGCGCCGTCTTCGACTTTCAAAGCCAGCCGTTCGTTGCCATTCCAATTGGGTTTACCATAAAGTTTCAGTCCGGGGATTTGGGTATCATAATAACCGAGAACGTTGGTATTATTGGCAATGCTGAATCTAAAATCATCGCGTCCATTATCCGGATCACTGACCAGTGCTACTAGATTGCTCCGATAGAGAATGAGGGTGTCGTCTTCAGCAAAGTATTGGTCGGAAAAATTCATCAGCACCGGCGGATCATTCACCGGTTTCACCGTAAAGGTCACCACGGCCTCGTCCGAGAGCTGATCCGGGTCTTTGACCGTAAAAGTGACTTTTTCGGTGCCTGACCATTCATCATAAGGAACTTCCACACTTACTTCATGCGTGGCCGCATCCAATTCCACACTGAGCGAATCATTGCCTTTAAAACTCCAGGTAAGTTGATTATCGGGAGTATCCAGGTCTTCAACAAATTCATCCAGATCGAGCACCGGAAAGGGCGTCCCTTCATTGACGATTTGTGCCGGAATATTTGCAATCACCGGGGCGGCTTTACCAATGTTAACCGTCGCTTCATCAAAACCGACGCCGCTATCATCATCACGCACGCGTAATTTCACGGTGAAAGTACCGGAAGTATTGAAAGTCGCCGGCACCGTTTGTCCCGCTTTTTCATACGTTCCGTCATTATCTAGATCCCAGTGATATTCAAGGGGATCATTAATCCCGCCCGGGTCGGTTGCAGAGCCGACTAGATTAACCGGTTTTGCTACACTTCCGTTGTACGGCCCCCCCGCTTCCGCCGTTGGTTTGACATTATTAATTTTAGCGGTGAGTTGAGCCTGTCCCTGTCCGCCATCATTATCTCGCACCGTCACCGTGACTTGATATGAGCCATTGTCACCGAAAGCGTGCGTTGGATTCTGTTGGGTAGAAGTATTCCCGTCGCCAAAGTTCCACAAGAAGGTGTGGGTGTCATTTTTTCCGGGATCATTCACAGCCACCGAAAAATTAATGGTTACTCCTTCGTCATTGGTAATATTGCCACCGGCGTCGGGCGCCGGATTGGCATTGGTAATATTAACCGTGGTTTCGGCGACATCCTGCATGCCATCGACATCGGTCACGCGCAGTCGAATCTTGCCGGAATATTCGTCGTCGAATGATTTTTCGGCCGTAGGTGTGGTCGCGGAGAAATCAAACGTGCCGTCATTATTCAAATCCCACTCGTAATTTTTGATGCCTTTATCGTCCGTGGACCGGGAGGCATTAAATGTTACCGGCGTTCCTTCTTTGCCATTGTAAGGACCTCCGGCGTGGGCCACCGGTGGTTTAAAACCAGGAACGGTAAAGATGCGCAGAAAAACGCGTGAGCTCCGGGTATAAACCGCATAAAAACGCTTGAAATAGCCCCGTACCTTCGCTTTATCGCGACCGTCATATCCTCCGGCGGCTTCTTCAAGGGGAGTCGGGAAACCAAAGCTGGTACCGAAATCTTCGGAAAGGCGCCAGCGCAGTTGTCCGCCACTCTTTTTCGAATAAACAATCATGACGTACTTGCCATCATCACTGGTTCCGACTGAACCTATGCCGTAATTATATTGCCAGCTATCCAGTTCATGGCCCCCTGGGTCGGTAACCAATACATCCCGTTGCCTTTCACCATTCACAAAGCGTGCGTAGCGTAATGAATAATTATAATTGGCTTCTGAATCGCGATCAGCGCCGTAGCAAAAATGAACCGTGTTTTGCTCATCGCTAACGAATACGTCCGGGCTACCGCACACGTAGCGCGTGCCGGTAACTGTATTTCCCCGAATGTCAATTCCGTAGTGGAAAGAATTACCACCATCAGTTGAACGAAAGCACATGAGCTGCTGTCCTTCAGCCGGATTACCCAAAACAAAGTACACATCACCACTCCGGGAAACATCAATTTCGATGTGATCCTGAACCCGGTGCTCATTGGCACCGGTCATATCCAGCAATTCATATTCTTTGACCCCATTCTTAATCCGTAGGTACGATATTTTTGCACAGGCATCACTGCCGGGAAGATATTTGGGATAAATAATATGCACGCGATTATTATCATCGATCGCCATGCGCATTTGATTGCCACGTTCAGTATTTGAAAACAACTTCAGGGGGGCGGACCAACCACTGGCCGTCTTATAAGTATAATAGCCATCATACTTGTTTTCACGAATATAAATGCGATACGTCACGTGCGCAAAGCCCTGTGTATCCACCGCAATCGTACTGCTGAAGCGGTATCCCCCTTCGTCATCGCCAGCCCCCGGGATTGGTTCTTGTTCCAGAATTTTTCCATCGGGGTCGGTTTTCGTGTAAATCAAACCATTGTCGACTTTATAACACACAATATGAATATTTCCATTATTCCGGTCAATCGCCAGGTCCGCCGTTTCGGCGCCGGTATAAATCTCAATTGCATCGCCCCAATCCGCGTAACTCAAAACGGGAATAAGAGTGATAAGTAGCAACATCAACCTGAAAATTTTTGTACAATCCGTCAACATTTGAACACACCCTCTTTTTTCATTCATGAAGTTATTAAAAATCTAAATGCCCAATAAGTCTAATTAATGTTGAATTTTAAAAGTCCTTTATTTAGCAAGGAAGAAACTATTTAAATGAGCGTAACTTACTCATTTTAGGCTCAAACGCTTTAATGCGCTTCAACTGGAAATCTTGTACTTAGACCTTTTTGCGGATTCAAGTTGTGCAAATATAATACCACTTAGTTTAAATTAATCTTATTCTTATCTTTATATCAGTTAATATGTAATTAAAATTTATTAAATTGTCTTATCAAAATATAAAATACGAATGAAAAACAAATGATACATTGTCTCTTCTCTGTTCGATAAAGTATTTATTTTTAAAAGGGAAGAGCGTCATTGTCGGGAAAGTTTGAATCGATTTACAGATAAGAGAACCGAGTAGAAATTGATTCAATTGGGTACTCGGTTGAATATGTCCAACGGATGAGGAGCCAATGGATTTTGACTATTGCTTTATTGCTTTGATCTCGAGGTTTGATTTGATAAAATTACCAAGGAATCCAATCATCCATTTGTTCCTCATCCGTTGGAATTATTTTTGTATTATTATCTTATTGATACTGGGTGAACAGTTACACGACTTAGGCTGGCTAATCAACTCTGCTCAAAAAATGTTAGAAAATTATCTTTAACGAATATATTTTTACGCAATTATCACCTATTGATGCTATACTTAATTAAATTTAAATTACTCAAAATATAGCTCATTTAAATTGGTAATACATATCGTTACAACTAGTTGTTAATAAAAAGGTAGCTATAGGAAATTCGTTATAGTTCACCCGTGTAATAGAGAAACGTCCGACGCACTTTTGGAACCGGTTAGAATCCACCTTTCTACCAGGTAAATGAAAAATTGATAGCTTTTAACTGACCTCTAAAGTGCGTCGCACGTTGACCCGGTGAACTATTACGGAAATTCAAATAATAAATAAATATATCATGTTGTAATGTAACTAATAAGATTCTAAACGATTCTTCAATTGGTTATTAATAATTTTAAAATATGGATTTAATATGCCATTAAAAATAATAATTGGTTTAATTTATTTCCATTTCTGGATTATTGCCTGGGGACAGAGCAATGATAAATCTCAAAATATCAACATAATATCTAATCCTCCTGGTGCCATAATATATATTGAAGGCAGTATAGTCGGAATTACTCCTTGCGATCTATCCTTTGATCTGGTTGGAAAGTATCGTTTAAGAGCTTTTAAAAAGGGATATGAAAATTGGAAGTCAACGGTTTCATTCGGTGATGAAAACGATAGAACCCTTGAAATTCAGTTATCTTCAAAAACCCGGTTGAAAGCAGCGATGCGTTCTTTTATCCTTCCAGGATGGGGTCAAACTTATTCCGATAAAAAAATAAAAGGCTCTATGATTAAAGTTCTTCAAGCCAGTTCAATTATTTCGACCCTATTTTTTGAGGTTAAATACAGAAATGCAGTTGATAATTATAACGATGCCTTAAAAAATTATAATATTCATAACAAGAATTTTGATGAAAAAGATATCTATTGGTCAATCGTTGATGATAAATACAGAGAGGTCAATTCGTCGTATGAAAGGAGGAACATTTTCTTATTGACGACAGGTGCCATTTGGCTATACAATATTTTAGACGCTATTTTTGCGTTTCCAACTTACTACAAACAGATTCTAGGTGAAAATTCAATAATTTCAACATACAAGATTTACCGAGACAAGCCACAGATATTAATATCAAAAACTTTTTATTTAGATTAGGTAATCGTATGAAAATTTTCTCATCATTAGTAATCCTTTTCTTTATATTTATTTTACTTTTTATAGCTTGTATTGAAAAACCAAATAATCCAGTAGCGGTTATTAATGATATGTTTCCCCCAGCACCACAAAAACCAGAAGCGACAGTTGGGGATAGAAATATTGTCCTTTCTTGGCAAATGGTTAAATCGAGTGATATTTATCAATATTATATCTTTCGAAAAGATTCGATTAATCGAGAATTTAAATTGATAGACTCGTCTCAGGCAAAAACATTTATAGATAAATTTTTAGACAATAGAATTGACTATTTTTATCAGATTTCAGCTATTAATCTGAATGGTTATCAGGGACCACGTTCAGTGCCTATCAGCGCAAGCCCTGGAGTGTATAATGTAATTATAAATAACGGTGCACAATATACAGATTCTATATCCGTTTTTTTAACTTTTGTCGCTCCTGCAAACGTGTCGTTAATTAAAATATGTAATGATTCGTTTTTTAATAATGTCACCTGGGAACCTTTTATAAGTCCCAAAGAATGGAGATTTGATGTAGGTGATGGAATTAAAAAAGTATACGCTAAATTCCAAAATGGATTTGGCAATGAGACTTTAACAGTCATAGATAGCATTACTTTAGATACTAAAGCCTTTATCAATTCTGTTACGGAAAACACTGGTGGGGCAGTGAAAACTATTGGGGATACGATTCATTTTACGATTATCAGTAATGAAATTAATGGTTTTGCTACAATAAATATTGGCGAAGAGATAGAAGATATTGTTCTTTATGATGATGGCACCTATGGAGATTCAATTCCTTATGATGGATGTTATGAAGTTGATTATATTATAACGGAATATTTTACAGCAATAGATGCTTTAATTATCGGTAATTTTGTAGATCAGGTCGGTAATGTTGCCCTTCCTGTTGCAGCGGCCGAACCAATATCTATCCAATCTTTTCCTACTCCTGTGTCATTATTCGATCCGGCGGTTGACGGAACGTCGATATATCTTTCCTGGACTCAAAATAATGACACTGACTTTTCGTCATATCGTATCTATCGGTCAAAATTACCGGATCTTAAATCGAATTTATCAGCAATTGCAGTTATCACTGATAGAACAACAAATTATTTCAGAGATGAAGGTTTAGAATATTCCGAATCATATTATTATCGTGTTTATGTTTATAACGAAAGTGGTCAGAGCATTGAGAGTAATGAAGTGGTTGGAACAACAGATCCGAATACAATTCCTGATAAAGTCTTTTTAGCTGTACCTAAATTATTAGATAATAGGACGCTTCGTTTGTCCTGGACCCAAAACAATGATGACGATTTTGCTTCTTATCGCATCTTCCGACAAGAATCATCGCCAGTAAATACAAACACCGCCGCAATTATGATAATTACTACCCAAACGACGACGACATATAATGATGAAAATTTAGCAAGAGATACAGAATATTTTTATCGAGTTTTTGTTTATGATAAAGAAGGGTTGTGTGCTGGAAGTGAAGAGGTAAGCGGGAAAACTACTCCCTGATGCCTTGAGATTAGATTACAAAACAAATAAAGAAGGGAATCAAACTATATGAAGAAAAGAAAATCAACAGCATACATTATTATCGAATTGCTTATATTCTTAAAAATGATTTTCGCTTCTTATGGTTATCCGCAAGATTATAAGATTAATCCTGAAGATATCTTAAAAATCACATTTCTAGAACATCCAGAACTAAATAAGACAACAAAAGTTGGATTGGATGGCAATATATCATTACCAGTTGTTAGTAATATAAATGCTGAAGGATTGACTATATCCGAACTTACACAAAAAATTATTTCTGAATTTTCGATTTATTCTATTAGTGTTACAAAACTTTCTGTAGAAATAGTAGCTTATGAGAGTAATAAAATATATGTAACAGGACATGTAACCACCCCTGGAAAATATGTATTTGAAGAAATACCTGATTTATGGGTAGTGATATCTGAAGCAGGCGGCCCAACAGAAAGTGCTAACTTAAACAATGTTCTAATTATTCATAGTGGAAAAGAAAAAGAATCAACAACGACTGTAAATCTGGCAGAAATCCTTCAAAATGGTAATTTTTCAGAACTTCCAGAACTCAAAGCGGGGGATAATATTTTTGTTCCCGGTGTAGTGGGAAGCGTTGGAGGCCGTAGCTTAGAAGCTATACAACCGAAACGCCATATTATTTATATATATGGAGAAATAAATAATGCTGGTATACACACTTTTGATCAAAGTGTTAATTTACTGGAAGCAATAGTTATGGCGGGAGGGCCTACGAGAGATGCTGAACTTAGTGACATTAGGGTCATTCGTCGTGCATCTGGTAGTTTTTCACGGGTTATAAAAGTAGACATTGAGTGGTACGTTGAAGATGCCAGACATGATTTTTTCAGACTGGTACCGGAAGATATTATTTATATCCCAAGAAAAAAAACATGGAAAGAGACAATAATAGGAACAGCTATTTTAAATTTTGCCTTACCTGTTGGAATTTCAACATTAATGTATCAATTATTAAATTAGGAAAGATTGTTGATTTTTCACTTTAGGAAATGAGATCAAATAAATTGGATATTTGTAAATATTCAATACTTGAAAGACAATCAGTTATAAAATTCCAATACGTGAATTATTTTATCTCATCCCTAAACATTGATTAAAGCGAGAAGTAATATGAATAAAAATGCTAATACAGTAGATGTTCGAAAATATTATCGAAAGGTGATAAGAAGAAAATATTTAATAATCCTTCCATTTATTGTGATCGTATCTTTCTCATTTTATACGGCTATTCATCAAAAACCATTATATGAATCATCAACTACGATTTTAGTAGCGGAACGCAGGGTGGCGTCTAATAATTTAGGCCGACTGGTACAGCGTGTTGAACAGGATATTAGGCTTGACATTTTAATGAATGTAATTCTAAGTCCGACAAATTTAAACAGATTAGTTAGAAAGGTTAATTTAATAGCTGATGATAAACTTATAAAGAAGGCAAAAATTATTCAGTCCAAATATCCTGATTTGCTATATGATGATATTATAGAAAAATTATTATTAGAGGAATTAAAAAAACAAATTACAATATCTACACGGAAAAATTTCCTTAAAATAACAGTAGAGGGAAAAAACCGGGAAAACGTTTACCTAATAGCCAAAACCTTAGCCGAATTATCTATGGATCACATTTTAGAAAATGAATATGAAAGCATAAAACAGTCAATAGAATTTAGTACACAACAATTGCAAGTCTATGAAAAGAAGTTGAGAGATTCAGAAATTAAATTAGAAAGTTACCAGCAAGAATTAGCTGTTAATCCAGATAAAAATTCTCCTATTTCGTTCAGTTCAGAGTTGAAACAGTTGAATTCTATGCTAAGTTCTCTTAAAGGGGAAATTGCTCAAAAAAGAAATGAATTAAATGAAATGGATTCAAAATTGAAAGAAAAAGATTTGGATTATAATTTCCCCATTAGTAAAAATCTCAGCAATTTAGAATCCCAATATATAATGACAGGTAAAAGATTGTTAAAAGATGAAATTCAATTCTCGTTGAACGATCCAAATGTTGTTAAACAAAATCAACAAATTGACTGGTTGAGACGACAAATGATTGCAGAAATAAGAGATATCGTCAGTTCACACCTGACAATAAATGATGATGAAATAATTCAATTGATTGTTTTAAAAGAAATGGCAAAGAGAGACCTGGAATTGTTAAAGGGGGAAAAATATGGATTACTTAATTTAATTAAAAAACAAGAAGATGAAGCTGCTCAAAAACCTATTCAGGAAGCAAAATTAGCAAAACTTAAGCGAGATGTAGAAACGAACAGGGAAATTTATGATGCTTTTTTAAAACAATCACAAGGTTCCTTTATTGGAGAAGCACTTCAAAGACGAGAAGCAGCCTTTAAATTCGAAATCATTGAACCAGCAAATAAACCAATGGAACGTGCTAATAGTAGAATAAAGATTGTGATTATTGGCGGATTTATCGCATTAATAGTTGGTTTTGCTTTATTCAGTATCGTTGAATTCTTGGATAACTCATTTATGGATATTGATGAGATCGAAAATTATTTGCAGCTCTCAGTGTTGGGAGCAATACCGAAGCTTAATTACCTGAATAAATCCAGAAAAAAGATTGTTCTATTATTAGCAAAATCTATACTATTGTTATTGGTCTGTATATTTATATGTTTATTAAATAATTAAGGCGTAGATATAATGTTAAAGCAGCAAGATAATAATAATCACATATTTTCTGAATGCAAAGATGATTCTCCTGAATCTATTGAGTGTCGTTGGATTTATGCAAAATTAAAAAAGTTAAAATCGCCACAATCACCCAATACTGTAATGATTACCAGTTCAATTTCCGGTGAAGGTAAGAGTACTATTTCTACATTATTAGCAATAACATGTGCAAAATATGAAATGAGAAATACTCTGTTAATTGATTTTGATTTAAGACGACCCAACATTCATAAAATTATTGGCCTGGCGAAAGAAGACGGGATTGCAGAAATATTAAAAGGCGAGGTTTCTATAAAAGAAACAATCAAAAATACAAATATTGATAATTTGAAAATAATTACTAGTGGATACTTAGAAGAAAGTCCTACAGAGTTGCTAAAATTATCTCGAATCAAAGATCTGTTTGAAGAATTGAAAAATAATTTTGAAACCATAATTATAGATACGCCACCGGTTCTCCCCGTTAGTGATTCTTTAATTTTAAGTTCCGTTGCCGATTCAACAGTTATAATTATCAAAGTCGGAAAAACGAAACGGGAAATTGTAAAACGAGCCATCGATTTACTTAAAGACACGGGGGTTGACTCGATTAATATCATAGTTAATAATTATAACAATGTATTACCCTATTATTACGATTATAAATATTATGGTTATAAATAGAACTCGTATTTTAAAAGCAGGCACTTAAGATATGACAGAATGAAAAAAATATCAATACTTTACTTAATAGATGAAATGCGTGTCATGGCTGGTGCCGAAAGGAATCTTTTAAAGATAATGACCCATATAGATCGCAATCGGTTTAGGTTTTTTCTTTATACTTTTCAATCTGGACCAAAAATGACAGCTATGTTGGAGCAGATGAATATTAAATGTATGCCGATAACTTACCCTACAACCCTACAAGGGCTAAAGAAATACCTTATATTATCCAGGAAAATTCGAAGAAACAAAATAGATATACTGCACAGTTATTTTGAAGGATCAGATATTTGGGGTACCTTACTTGCAAAATTAGCAGGAATTCCAGTAGTAATATCCAGTAAACGCGATATGGGATTTTCTAAAAATAAAAAAATGCTGATCGCCTATCGGTTTGTTAATCCTTTCATAACAAAAATAATCTCTGTTTCAGAGGCTGTCAGATATCAAACTAATTTACAAGAAAAAGTTTCTTTGAAAAAAATTGTTACTATTTACAATGGAGTTGATTTTGAAAAGTTTAATAATTCAAATCATAAGGATGTTTTAAAGGCCGAGTTAAATTTAAACATTACATCACCAATTGTAGGGATTCTGGCAAATATAAGACCCATTAAGGGACTAGAATATTTTATTTATGCTGCCACAAAGATAAAAAAACAATTTCCGCTTGCACAATTTATAATTATAGGCGATTGTGTTCCTAGTCAAGAAAGGTTAGCATACTATGACCGGTTGAAATCAATGGTCAGAGAATTAAAACTTGAAAACAATTGTTTTTTCATTGGGGGACGATCTGATATTCCTGATGTTCTTTCTATTATGGATGTTTCAGTGCTTACATCACTGAGTGAAGGATTTTCTAACACTGTAATAGAATCGATGGCTGCTGGTAAGCCGCTGGTAGTCACTGACGTAGGAGGAAATTCAGAGGCTGTAGTTCACGGCAAAACAGGTTTTGTAGTTCCCCCTAAAGACATCGATAAGCTGGCTAATGCTATTTCTGTCCTTTTAGCCAATAAAAAGCTGGCAAAAAGTATGGGCGAAGCAGGGAGAATGAGGGCGAAACAACTTTTTTCTATCGAAACGATGATGGAGAAGATTGAAAATCTTTATGTTACAACTCTCAATAACACAAATTAAAAATAATAATTTAATATCACAATGTAAATAATTTTTAGCAAACTGGATATATAGAAGGTATTAAAAGGACAATCTGGGAATGAATGGGCACCTGGTGGGCCTCTGCGGATTTCAAATTCGTTGTGTCCTGGCAATTGTCGGGATAGGTGGGTTCGATTCCCTCACATTCCCGCTATTATTAAGCTTCCGTCTTCAATCTGTATTTAAAAGATAATGGTGTGATATCGAAATACAGGTAATTTCTAAGCCAACCAGATAATCACGTATTACAAAGTGTATAAAAGGACAATCTGGGAATGAATGGGCACCTGGTGGGCCCCTACGGACTTCAAATTCGTTGTGTCCCGGCGACTGTCGGGGTAGGTGGGTTCGATTCCCGCACATTCCCGCTATTATTAAGCTTCTATCTTTAACCGGTCTTTAAAAGATAAGGATTTGATATTGAAATGCAGATAATTTCCAATCAAACCCAATAATCCTGTATTACAAAGTGTATAAAAGGACAATCTGGGAATGAATGGGCACCTGGTGGGCCCCTACGGACTTCAAATTCGTTGTATCCCGGCGACTGTCGGGGTAGGTGGGTTCGATTCCCACACATTCCCGCTATTCTTATAATTACATGAAAATACAATAAAAAGGATTTTTTTTGATAGAAAGATGTGCGTGGCCTATGCAGAATAAAAAGATACGAGATGAATTTCTTCCTTTTCATCGTCCTGAAATAGGAGAAGAGGAAATTTGTGAAGTAATCGACACATTGAAAACAGGTTGGATTACTACAGGTCCTAAAGTAAAGCTGTTCGAAGAAAAATTTCGCGACTTTGTGGGAAGTCAATATGCTATTGCAGTAAATTCTTGTACTGCAGGTCTTCATCTAGCTCTGGTAGCCGCTGGAATTAGCCACGGCGATGAAGTAATAACAACACCTTATACCTTTGCTGCCACCAGTGAAGTAATCATCCAGGTCGGTGCCAAACCCGTTTTTGTTGACATAGAAACAGATAGTTTTAATATTGATCCTGAAGAAATAAAAAAGGCGATCACTCCCTATACAAAAGCCATCATTCCGGTACATTTTGCAGGTCAACCCTGTCGAATGGAAGAAATTATGGAAATTGCTCATGAGAATAATTTAATCATAATCGAAGATGCCGCTCATGCACTCGCTGCCGAATATAATGGTAAAAGAATAGGAAATATCGGTGATATTACCGTGTTTAGTTTTTATGCAACCAAGAATATTACCACTGGTGAGGGGGGAATGGTTACGACAAATGACCCACAATTGGCAGAGAAAATTAGAATCTTAAGCCTTCATGGATTAAGCCGGGATGCCTGGAAGCGGTATTTAGTAAAAGGATCATGGTATTATGAAATAATTGAATCGGGCTACAAATATAATATGCCTGATATTCAAGCAGCCATTGGTTTACATCAATTGAACAAAATTGAGCATTTTCAAAGTATACGAGAAAAGTATGTACAGATGTATAATGACGGTTTTAAAGATGTTCCCGAAATAATTACACCTTTTCAGGCTAAGAATTCGAAGCATGCCTGGCACTTATATGTCATTCAAATAAACTGCGATTTATTAAGCATAACTCGGAATGAATTCATTCAAGAATTATCTGATAACAATATCGCGACAAGCGTGCATTTTATACCCCTCCATCTTCATCCTTTTTATCGAAAGCATTATACCTTTAATGATGGATTTCCTAATGCTGAATATGTTTACAAACGAGTAATTTCTTTACCCTTATATCCCGCAATGAATTTAAAAGATGTGCAGGATGTGATAAGCATAACACGAAGAATTATAACCAAAAATCGCTAAGCAAAAGAGGGGGGTAATGAAGCGTTTATTTGATATTATTTTTTCTCTGGCCGGAATTATAATAGCATTTCCAATCCTCTTAATATGCGCTATTTTAATTAAATTAAGTTCAAAGGGGGCTGTCTTTTTTCGACAACAACGAATAGGCAAGGGAGGTAAAACTTTTAAAATTTATAAATTTCGCACTATGCTCAGCAATGCTGAATCGGCAGGACCAAAAATAACTGCTAAAAATGACACTCGTATTACACCCGTTGGGAATATTTTAAGATGGTCAAAGCTTGACGAACTACCCCAATTAATCAATGTTTTAATAGGGAACATGAGTCTTGTGGGGCCGCGACCAGAAGTTCCTGAAATTGTTAAATATTATACTGAGGATCAGAAAAAGGTTTTATCCGTAAAACCTGGTATTATCGGTGCGAACCAAATTTTGGCCAGAAATGAATCCGATCTGTATCCACCAGGAATTGAGGATACTGAATCCTATTATATTAAGCATATCTTACCAGAAAAATTAAATGTGGATCTGGATTATGTGAAAAAGAGTTCATTCTGGTATGATATGAAGATACTATTATGGGGGATAAGCGTCACTATTATTGGTTCTGTTCAAGCTCATATTTTTATGGAAGCCAAGATTCCAGCACTGATTTTATTACCGTTTGATATGATCCTTATTTCCTTATCTTTTTATTTAGCTTATGCCCTTCGCTTTGAATGGAATATTCCTGAAATAGATTTTAATATTTTTCTCCTGAGTTTACCAATAATTCTAATCACCCGAATAGCTGTTTTTTCGATGTTCAAAATTTATAAAAATATTTGGAAATACGTAGGAGTTAAAGATTTAATTACTATTGTTAAAGCGTGCACATCAAGCTCAGTAATTTGTGTATTGTTAATATTTTTCTTTGGCTTAAGAGTTGCGTCACGTTCTGTCTTTATAATTGACTGGTATCTTGCCATACTTTTTATCGGTGGTCTTAGATTGTCACTTAGAATCATTACGGAAAAAAATTCAATTATTGAAAGATTTGAACACATTAATGAAATTCGCATGAACGCCCTGATCGTGGGGGCGGGTGATGTAGGAGAAATGGTGCTAAGGGAATTAGGGCGAAATAAAACATATAAATATAACGTGGTTGGATTTATTGATGATGATCCTCAAAAATTTGGTAAAACGATTCATGGGGTCAAAGTTATAGGATCTCGGCGTGATATACCGCATTTAGCCAAACCGTTTCGAGTAGATGAAATTTTTCTGGCCATTCCCAAATTAACCGCGGCAGAGATAAAATCTATTGTAGATTATTGTAAGGAAGCCGGTATCAAGTCGCGTATGGTACCGTCGGTTATCGACTCGATAAATGGTAGCATTCACCTTCAAAAAATCAGAGATATTGAAATTTCTGATTTTTTAGGGCGGGAGGCAGTAAAACTTGATTTCGCTGCGATTCATAAATTCATTTTGAATAAGAGAATTTTAATAACTGGTGCCGGTGGTTCGATTGGCTCTGAACTATGTCGCCAAATTGCTGAGTATAATCCCGCCAATATGACTCTTGTGGATAGAAATGAAAATTATCTCTACGAAATTCAATGTGAACTAGTAGCTAATTTTAAGACACTACCGATGGCGTTTAAGATAGCAGATATTACAGTGAAAACAAAAATGGAGAAGATTTTTGATTCCATTCGACCAGAGATTATTTTTCATGCCGAAGCCCAGAAACATGTTCCATTGATTGAAAGTAATCCGGATGAAGCCGTCATGAATAACATATTGGGCTCTCAAATTTTGGCAAAGCTGGCAAATAAATATAAAACAGATTATTTTGTGATGATTTCTACTGACAAGGCGGTGTACCCTACCAGTGTAGTGGGTGCCACGAAAAGGATCGCCGAACTGTATATCCAATCGTTTTCTCAAATCAGTCACACAAGGTTTATTACTGTTCGATTTGGTAATGTGGTGAATAGCAATGGCAGTGTTATCCCATTATTCATGAAACAAATAGAAAGAGGAGGCCCCGTAACCATAACTCATCCGGCTATCGAACGCTTTTTTATGAGTATACCAGAAGTGGTACAATTAGTTCTTCAAGCAGTTACAATGGGGGGGAATGGAGAAATTTTTGTCCTCGATATGGGGGAACCGGTTAAAATTTTAGATTTAGCGATTGAATTAATTAAACGGGCGGGATTAACGCCCAATAAAGATATTAATATCGAATTTACCGGTTTACGACCCGGTGAAAAATTGTATGAAGAATTAATAGGCTGCGGAGAGGAAGTTGTATTAACTTCACATCAACGACTTAATGTTCTGCGTTATAATAATGTGGTGAAAATAAACAAATTTAACCGGCAGATTGATGTATTAGTTCGTTTGGCCAGGAATATGGAGTATGAGAAAATAAAAGAAAAACTCCAGGAACTAGTGCCAGAATACAAGTACATTGGAACAACTCTGCCCGGAAAGGCAAACCCTGTGCTCTTTTGAGAATTAATTACTATTAATCCCGGGCGCAAAAACTAAATTATCTGCTTTCTAATTAGGAAAGAAAGGGTAGATAATGTTTCCAATGAAATGCAAATTGATGATCCGGTTGATTTAATTAAAAAAAAATTTCCAAAACTTTCTCGCTTTCAACATAAGGGAATTCTTAATACGTTCTGTTCTATATCTTGATTGAAATTCAGCAAATAGTTTTGGTGAATGTATTATTCAACAGAATCCTTGATGATTGTAGCAACGCTTTATGAGAACAAACATATTTAGGGGTAAGCAACTGTGCCGACATCGAAACAAAAAATATTAGCCCAATTACCGCAGGTGGATAAACTGTTACAGCATTCTCGATTCAAACAATTAGAGCAGAAGTTTCCCAGGCAACTAATAGTAGATGTGATTCGGGAAGAGTTAGATGCCTTAAGAGAACACATCCGGCATCTGGAAACCGAAGAGCTGGCATCGTTACACCTGGAGCTCGAGGAAGTAACGGAGAAAATATGTAACGCCATTGAAAATAAACTTAAACCGCGAATGAGACGGACCGTGAATGGCGGGGGTATTATTCTTAACACTGGATTGGGTCGTGCCCCTTTGAGTTCGGCCGCCAAGGAGGCACTAATCGAGGTGGCCGAAGGATTCTCCCCGCTGGAGATCGATCTGGAAAGTGGAACTCGTGGTGACCGACATACACTGGTGGAAGATTTGTTGATTAAGCTTACCGGGGCCGAAGCGGCAATGGTTGTTAATAACAATGCGGCGGCGGTATTCCTGGTTTTGAACACGCTGGCTTTTGAAAAGGAAATTATGGTGTCCAGAGGTGAGTTGATTGCCATTGGTGGTTCTTTTCGTATTCCTGAAATTATTAATAAAAGTGGTGCTCGAATGGTGGAAGTCGGTACCACCAACCAGACCTACCTGAAAGACTACGGGAAAGCTATCGGAGAGGATACAGCTTTGATTCTCCGTGTACACACTAGCAATTATAAGATTATCGGTTTTACTGCGAATCCGACTTTAGCCGAGTTAGTCCAACTGGGACGCGAAAACGATCTGCCAGTCGTAGATGACCTGGGCAGTGGTATGTTGATTGATCTCAGTCGCTATGGCCTCCCGAAAGAGCCAGTGGTAGCTGAAAGCATCAAAACGGGTGCAGATGTGGTGACCTTTAGTGGTGACAAACTACTCGGTGGCCCCCAGTCAGGAATCATCGTGGGGCGAAAAAAATACATTGATGCGATGAAGAAGAATCAACTGACCCGGACTTTACGGTGCTGCAAATTAACATTCGCAGCATTGGAAGCAACATTACGACTTTTCCTTGATGAAGGTCGGTTGCTAAAAACTCATCGGGTCCTCAATTGTTTAACAATGCCTCTGGAGCAAGTGGCGGATCGAGCCGACCAATTGTGCACAAGACTTAAAGCGGCTTTGAATGGAAAAAGTGAGGCTGGAATTATAGACGGATTATCCGAAGTGGGAGGCGGTTCCCTGGCTACGGAGAGCTTGCCAACAAAGCTTGTCCATATAAAATTGGGTGAAATGGCTGACAGGGAATTGGCTCGCAGTCTAAGGTTGAATGATCCGCCAATTATACCGCGAGTTCACAATGGTAATGTAGTTATAGATGCTCGCACTATTTTCGATGATGAAATTGATATTATTGTGCAAGCGGTTACCAAAATAGCTCAAGCCGGAAGTTAATGGTGCGTTTTCAAACAAACAATAGTCAACACAAGTAATTTATTTAAATAGTGAATATTCATGTTGCATTTTTATAACTTATTTTTATATATTATAAAATACAAATATAATAGCTTTAATAATAAAAAGAGATTGGAGAACCTATATAAACATTTCTGTTTAATGTAGGTTCCAAATAATGAATCTCTTTTTTTAATTCCTATACATAGGGGGAACTTATTTTATCCTCTCCGCTTAGCAGAAGAAGATTAATAATTACTCGTAAGTGAACATCCCAATGAGTTGATAGAAGGAAAATTTCTTAATGACACTCTGGTGGCTTATATCTCGAGTTACCGATGGACGCATCGGTAAGCAAAAAAAAATCTTCTTGCAATTCAATGAACACGTTGGGAGAGTAATCCGGCAAATTACTCGCAATTATGATCTCCTCTTCAAAGATATAAATTATTCCCTTTTACCTGGTAAATATAACCTCCCCCTCCCCGATACCTGACGATGTTGATTTCTCAGCTCATTAACCGATTAAGGCATGAACTCGTGATCGGGCACATTAAGTTGGTTATTTCCTGAACTCAGGAATGTGGAAAATAGGTTTCTGTAAATCGGAATCTTAACCCGGAGGTGAAAATGACAATTAAGAGGGAATCATTCGCATTCGTAATTGTGATGATCATAATGGTAATTGCCATTCAGAATCTATTTGCTGCGGAAAATCTGTTTGATGCAATTAAGAATGGAAAAACCAGCGGATTTATGAAAACCTGGTATCAGACCGATAATAATGCCAGGAACGATAAAGGAATATTCAATAAAGAAAATAGTATCTTTGATGCCGGTTTAATGCTTGGCTATTCTACCGATACTTTCCATGGATTTGGTGCTGGCTTCACTTTCTATGCCGTTGACGATATGGGTATGAATGAGGTGCTGGCATGTCACTGTATTCATAATATTGAAGCGAAAGAAGCTGGTACCTGGTTGGGAGAATCTTATCTCTCTTATCAGATCCGTGGCACAACTGCAAAACTCGGGCGACAGAAAATTGCATCCCCGCTGGTAAACAGTGATAACTGGGCTGTGGTGCCAAACTTCTTTGAAGCCGTTATGTTAAATAGTACAGATATTCCTGCGACGACGTTGACGGCTGCGTTTGTCACCGAGGAGAGGTGGCTAAAAGGTAAAGAATTTGAAGCGTTCGCTGGTGATGGGATTCTCATGCTTGGCGCAATTAATAAATCGCTCCCGAATTCTTCTATAAGCGCTTGGTTTTATAATGCCAAAAAGAATTTTTATGGGAAAGATACTAGGGCGGTATATCTGGAGGCAGGAACAAAAATTTCCATGATTGGCGTTGCTGCGCAATATATGCTTTTTAGTAGCGATGCCGACGTTGCCGAAAATACCACAGCATTTGGCACAAAGGTATCATTGCAAAAGGGAATTTTTGAGTTAACGGGCGCTTATACTTCGGTTAGTGACGGATCATTTAATGCAGCTAAGTTTTCAGATCATGGTATAAAAACACCGATTTATTCCTTCACAATTTCAGGTGACGGTGATATTGCCGGCGGTAAAGATACTGACTCTTACAAAATATCTGCTGTAGCAAGCCTTATTGATGGACTTAAGGTTACGGCAAATTATGGCCTTTATGATCACGGCAGTAATTTTGCTCCAAGCCCGGATTCAAAATCTACTTCAATTGAGCTCATTGCGACATACACCGGGTTTAAAGACATAACATTGTTTGCGACGTATGTCCTGTCTGATCATAATGGCGTAGGAGCCTGGTCGGGCGCTGACGCAGACGACAAGCTTAGCAGCATAAGGATATGGACTCAATATAGTTTCTAAAAGCAGTTCCACTAAAGAGCATAAAACTGACATTCTAACAAATCTGGAGGGATTTTCAATGTCACAACGACTCACTCAATTTTTTGCCTCACGGTGGGGCATTATTCTGGTGGGGACTGTCATTGGTATTTTGGCTCCATTGTTACAGAAGTTTGGTAATCCGCCCAATATGGGTATATGTGTGGCCTGTTTTGAGCGGGACATTGCGGGTGCATTAGGACTGCATCGCGCTGGAGTTGTCCAATATATCCGACCTGAAATAATCGGTTTTGTGTTGGGTGCATTAATCGCTGCTTTTGCATTCAGTGAGTTTAAACCTCGTGTCGGCTCTGCTCCCATCGTTCGTTTCGTGTTAGGTGTGTTTGCTATGATCGGTGCGCTGGCATTTCTCGGCTGTCCTTGGCGTGCTATTTTGCGTTTGGCTGGAGGAGATTTGAATGCTATTGTTGGGCTTGCGGGATTGGCTGTAGGTATCACAATTGGTGTACAATTTCTTAAATCTGGTTATAGTCTTGGGCGTTCATACAAAACATACCATTCTGTTGGTTGGATCATGCCAGCTATCATGATCGGGTTGTTTTTACTCCTTGTTTTTCGGGTCCAATTTGGTACTGGTGCAATTTTCTTTAGTGAAAAGGGCCCAGGGTCAATGCATGCACCTTTACTTATTTCTTTAGGTGCGGCGTTGCTTATTGGTTTTCTGGCGCAACGGACGCGGTTTTGTACAATGGGCTCGATCCGTGACGTTATTTTGATCAAGGATACTCATCTGATAAGCGGTGTGGCTGCCTTACTGGTAGTGGCATTTATTGTAAACCTAATTTTAGGACAGGTTAAATTTGGTATTTTGGCACAGCCAATAGCTCATAGCAGCCATCTCTGGAATTTTCTGGGAATGGCACTGGCGGGATTGGCTTTTGCTTTGGCTGGCGGTTGTCCCGGACGACAACTTTTCCTCGCTGGTGAAGGAGATGGTGATTCAGCCATTTTTGTCATTGGCATGATCACTGGCGCTGGTTTAGCCCATAACTTTGGACTGGCAGGAAAGCCGGACAAGATAGTTGAAGGTGTCGTCCAGGTCGGTGGTATTTCAACAGCCGGTATGGTCGCGGTTATTCTCGGGCTGGTGGTTTGTTTGATAATTGGCTTTAGTATGCGTGAAAAATATTAATATTGGAGGAATATGAAATGAGTCAAAAAATCGATGCCCGCGGTCTTTCCTGTCCACAACCGGTACTGATCACGAAAAAAGCAATTGACAAAGGTGAATTCCCAATTGAAGTGGTGGTCGACACTGTTACCTCTTGTGAAAATGTTCGACGTATGGCAGAAAGTAAAAATAAGCAGGTAAAGATTGAGGAATCCGAGGGTGAATTCAAGTTGACTATAACCACTTGATTTCCCTTCCATTAATGAGAGAACGGTTGAGGCTAAAAAAAAGCTTAATCCGCTTGCTTAGTCTCAACCTGTATTTAGGGAATTGTAAATAAGAAGTGCTCCACTTCAAATTTATAACTCCTCATTAATAACTTTGTTGATTTAATCCGGTTCACTCTTGCGAAGGTTTAGAAATTGTCTGTATGTTGTTTAATAAAAATATAAAATAGATATATATTGATTTTATCATCAAATCGAACCTTCGCAAGGGTATTAAATCAACAGGCTCATTAATCAATGATAAGAAAAATACAAATGTCCTGGTTGTTTTATCCAATCTCCTTAAACCACAGT
>Ga0180438_10003155_pt1 | contig 25402 bp, 23 predicted proteins | sample SS_ome_12_FD_132455 | JGI IMG/M metagenome (GOLD analysis project Ga0180438, IMG submission 132455) | Hypersaline lake sediment archaeal communities from the Salton Sea, California, USA - SS_3_D_2 metaG | ecosystem: Environmental > Aquatic > Non-marine Saline and Alkaline > Hypersaline >... | reverse complement strand
TTATGTGGCAGAAGCACTTCTATAAGCAGCAGATGAACTTTATTCTCTCCGATGCGTGGCAGCGGTGGCTTATAGCGGCAAACGGGACCGGAAAGACGCTTTTGCTCTACTGGAATATTGTTGAGTATTTGTTGGGCATCCATCCCAAGCAATTTGCTGATCCTCCGCTGCGGTGCAGGGTGCTTGTGCCCTCTTTCGATAATGTTGAAGATGTGGCCCTTGAGAAGCTGCTTGAGCCCCAAATCATACAACCGAGGAGCATGGAAGTTGGGCCATTGCTGCCCAAAAGTATGATTAAGAAGGGATACACGAAGGACCACAAGACTATCGATCTTCTTAACGGCAGTTATATCAACTTTGTCACCCAGGAGCAGGGCTGGCAGTTCATGCGCGGGCGCGAGCAGGATCTTCTTGTTATGGATGAAGAAAGCGATGAGCGCGTATGGGATGAGAATAAGCGCGGCCTGCGAAACGCCAAGGGGCATGGAAAAATACTTGGAGGTTTAACGCCCCCTTATGAAGAGGGAAAGGGGCCAAGCTGGACAAAGGAAAAGGTTGTCGATGCGGCAATGGATGACCCAGATATCGAAGTATTTCACGCTTGTATGGCCGATAACCCCGCAATTACGCAAAAATTTATCGAGCGGTTTAGCAAGGGCAAAACGAAAGAGCAGATAGACGTTCAGGTTTTCGGTAAATATCCGAGCTGGGGCAAGCGCATTCATTGGCCCTGGCAGAATACTTATTGGAACTCTGAAACCTATACTGGACACATTTTACCGGCTGACCATCCGTTACCTGAAAATTGGGATGCAGACTGGTATATGGCTTTTGACTGGCACCAGAGCAAACCGTGTGCGGCAATATGGGCTTACCGGGACCATGATGGGAATATTGTTGTTTTTGATGAACTTGATAAGCAGCTTGCAGAAGAGAAAAGCATTGCTGATTTGGCGGTAATATTTCAGCAGATTGAGGGGTTTCCCGGTGATAAGCGGAAGTGGGTACGCTACCAAGATCCCTCTGCCAAGAGCAAATATAACGCCCTCCTGAAGGGGTTTAACGCATGGGATGAGTTCAGGCGGAACGGAATTGTAACCGCTGAGGGCAGAAACCGTGATCCCGAGGCCGGTATTTCCATTGTCAACGATTATTTGCGGGGAAATACCAAGGATCACCCGCGGTTATTTGTCAAGGAAAACTGCCGTTATGTCAGGCAGTACATGGACAACCACTACTGGAAACGCAAGGGTGACAGCAACGACGGTACTCCCGACCCTAAGTGGTCTGATTATCCGATTTGCATACGCTATATCTTGCAGGAGCTTGGATGGAGGGAAGTGTCTAAGAGGTCGCGGTCTAAGTGGCCGCTTGTGAGCTTCAGCCCGAGAGATGACGGGCGAAAAATTGTTGACCTTAGTAGGTGGATATAATGTCGCATAGGGCGATATTTACAGCGCAAATAGTAGGTGCCGGGGAAAGTGCCGATTCCGGCGAGATTATGTTGGGGCATGATGAGAGGAAGCATTCTCTTTATTATGCCATTACCGGCGACGGCACAGCGAAAATAGAATATCTCGCCTCCCCCGACGGTGTTTCCTATGTGCTTATATCAACGGCGATAGCAACCAATAAAACGAAATCCACCGGCGAACAATCAGACGGTGTGCATTTTGACGAATTAGATATGATACCGTGTGAGACCGTGAAGTTCAGGGTGACGGAAACGGGGAGCACAAGCGGTATCGTGGTAACCGCTAAACTTTGTTACAGGTTATGGGATTGATATGGCAATAAAAATCTTTTGCAGTTCATGTGAACAATTTATCCGCAATGCTTCTCCATCTGAGATTTCAAACCTTACTGGACAGGAGATATGCGAAAACTGTGCCAACAAACAATCAGAATATATCGTGAGTATTGAAAAAGCGGCAACAAGGGCGCACAGGAAAATCGATGATGCCATACACAGGTTCAGTGCCGATTGCGAGGAAGCAAAACGCCACTTGATTAAGGGAGAAGAAAGTAATGCCAGCGAAACTTGATAGGTGTGTGCGTAAGGTAAGGGCCAAAAACAGGAAAAGGAAGAAAAAAGTTAAGCCTTACGCTGTGTGCTTGTCATCTACCGGCATTAAACGCAAAAAGGGCAGCGGCTGGACTAAGGGAAAATAATGGAACGTACCGCGAAAATATGGGGTGAGCGTTGGTTAATCCGCCAGGATAGCACACATGCCACAAGTTATCTGAAACTAAAGGCGAAAACCCGGTGCAGTTGGCACAAACACCAGGCTAAATGGAACAAATTCGTAGTAATTCGCGGAAAAGTGGGCATAAAAACCGAATTTGGCGAGACAATCCTTGGAACGGGCAATGAATTTACTGTTGGTCCCGGTGTCTACCATGAATTTAAGGTCTATGAAGACTCCGAAATGATTGAAGAGATGTTTGTCCTGTACGATGAGGGCGACATTGAACGTCAAAATTTAGGATCTAAGCTATGACAGCAAAAGAGAGAGATATATTTCGCTGGCTGATGCAGCTCTACAAGCAGCAATGGGATAGAAACAAGTACAGCCGGGATAATTACGATGAAGACATCGAATATTACCTTGGCCACAGGCGGCCCGAGGACTATCCCCTTGCTTACAGCGAGGTATTTAACCGCATCTTGCCGATTATCTATACCATATTGTCACGCTTCATGGACCAACTTTACCAATCCGGCAACATTGTCTCGGTGAAGCCGCGCAAAAAGGTAGACATACAGCGGGCAAAAAAGGTTGAGGGTGTTCTTAATTTTCAACTCGAATCACTGAATGACATTGATATGCAGGGTGGCTCCTATCTTACCATGATGAAGTGGGCCTTTAACAACCTCACGTTTGGTAAGGGTATTGTGAAGGCTTACTGGAAAAAAGAAGATCGCCTTACCCCGCGAAGAATTGCGCTGCCAATGCCCAATTTTGACCGGCTCGGCAACTTTCAGGGCTATGACACGATTGACCATATCAGCCAGGAAATGCAGACGATTTATGACGGGCCTTATGTAGAAGTCCTTCATAACAAAATGTTTGTACCAGACCCGGAATATAAGTCGATTCAAAAGATGCCTGCCGTTTTTCTGGTCTACAAGAGAAGTATAGATGAAATAAAAAAGAAGGCAGATAAGGGTATTTACAAGAATATCAAGGAATTAGGCTGGGAACCGAGCGCTGGTGCCGGGCTATATGCACAGGATTCCGATGAAGCATTTATGGCAAGTCTCGGGATCGAAAATGCGCTTGAGAAAACGGAACTGGAGCATCGGGGCAAATATCAGGCTCCCGAAGTTGACATACTTGAAGCATACTGCCGGTTGATTTTCGATTCTGCGCCCTATGAGGTTGGAAGCGGTATGCAAATTAAGGGCCAGGAGGAAGAAGCCATTGTTCATATCGGCAACTATAAGACCATTCTTAGTGTGCAGCGCAATACTTACGGTATCCGCCCTCTATTTGATATTGGCTGCTACATGCACCCTGAGCTTTATTGGGATGTGGGCCTTGTACGCTTGTGCAAGGGTATTCAGGAGCAGATCAACAACCTCGGCAACCTAAGAATGCAGAACGTAATGATGATGGTCAATCAGATGATGCGGGTTGACCCTGAAGCCGACATTGACCCGGCGGCTCTTACCTGGAAGCCATTTGGTATTGTCCCCGCCCACCAGGGAGAAGTGGAGCCCATTGTCATTCCCGATATGCACTCTAACCTCTTTCAGGAGCAGGAACACTTCTATGAGAGTACGATTCAGGATTTGACCGGGATGTATCCCTACAATATGGGGCAGACCCCGACGAGACAGGAGCGCGTGGGAGTAGTCTATTCCCTTCAGAGCATGGGAGAGGCCAGGGCGAAGCTCATGCTTATGAGCATGGATTATCTCGGAATCAGGCCGTTGCTGCGCTACATGATGGTGCTCAATACATTTCATTTGCCAAGCGGCTTTGAATACCGGATAGGCGATAAGGAAGCACAGCAGGGACCACAATTCGGTCAGTTATTCGGTGAAGACATTCATCCTGATTTTGATTTTTCTGCACGCTACACGTCAATGGAACCGGCTATGGGTAAACAATTCAGGGCGCAGCAATTAGTGCAGCTCGCTCAGATGTGGATGCAGCACCCGTGGATAAACCAATATCAGATGCTCAAAACAATGATGGAATTAATGGATATCAGAGAAGCAGATTTGCTTCTGAAAAGTCCCCAACAGTTTATGCAGGAGATGCAACAGCAGCAAAAGGCCGCAATGATGCAGGAACAAAGTAAGATTCAGATGGAGACACAGGGAAAATTGGTCACCAGTGATAAGGATTTCAAGGAACAACTTACATTGAACAAACAGGAATTTGGCTATGACATGGCTCTGGAATCGATTAAGCAGGAGGCAAAAAATCAAAAATCTGCTCAATGATTTTGTTGAGTTATTCAGAACGTCCGGGGAATTTCAGCAGGGGCTCGCCGATTATCATAGAATCCTGAACACTAAAGAATGGAAATTTCACCGCGACCTGCTGCTTACAATAAAAGGAAAAATGGCAACCAATATGTTCGAGCGAAGCTACACGGAACTTTCCGCAGAGGAAAAGGATGTGATTCAACGGACATATTACCATATCAGTCAAATGCTCGATTTCCTTTCTAATCCAGTTGGTTGGATGAAGAAAAAGAGTAAATGGTCTGATTTAATACACGGCAAGGTAAGACCGAGCCAAAACCGCAAGGAGAATTAAGATGCCAGATGACAAAGTAAAAACCGATGAGCTTCCAAGCATAAGCGAGGAAGAAACAAAGGTAGAAGAATCTAAAGAAACCCCGTCAATGGACATTGATGCACTGGTGGCGGAGTTGGAGCGCGCAGGCGTGACAAATCCGAAGGAACTCGAAGGCAAGCTGATAGCGAGCCGGGAAGCAGGCAATCTTGCCAATCAGCTCGGAGCGGCAAGAAATGAGATCCAGTCACTCAAGGAAGAAGTGCTGTCCATGAGGGGAACGACCCGCCGGAAACAGGATGACTATTACGATGATGATACAACGCCGGGTAATGCCGATCTTAAAAGCCTTGTACGCGAGGCGATGAGAGAGGAGAAAAAGGCTGAGCTTATTCAACAGCAAAAGGCAAGAGAACAGGCAATGCAAATGCACAAATCAATCCGGGAAGATGAGCATTTCTCGCTCGTAAAGGATATTTGGGAGCAGAAGGAGCGGGATTCTGATTTTCTGTGGAAGGTGCAGAACGGCATGATAAATCCTGTCGATGAATACCATAAAACGGTGGTCGCATTCTACAAGGGTCTGGCAAAACGCTCTGTCGAAACCATCAACACACTGAAGGGTGGAAAGCCCGCTGCGGCTGCACCCCATGTCGAAGATGGTGCCAGGGTGTCTCACATAGAGACAAAGGATGAAGAGACTCCTGAAGAGAAGCGTCTTAAGGAGTTGAAAGCGAAATCGATGCTCACCGAAGAAGAAGAATTGGAGGCCGTTCAGTTGGCGTTATTGGCTTCCAAATAACAATTAATAATGGAGGTCATTTACAATGGCTATTAGTTATCATGCAATGACCGCCTCGACTGATCGGGGTAAACCGGAATTTACCCTGCTTACCCTTTCCTCCGGTCTTGAGAAGAGGGACGTGTCCGATGTGCTGGATCTTCTGGCACTGGCGGATACTCCTTTCGTAAACAGGATTGGATGGGGAGCGGACAGTGACGGACTTTCGATAGAATGGATTTCCGAAAATCTTGGTCCGGGGTATATGGTTACTGGCGCAAAGGCTACCACTGTTACATCCATTGTCTTTACGACTGTTGAGGGCCTTACCACAACTGAGGCCGTAAAACAGCTTGTAACCGGAAGCATGCTCTATCATTACAGTTCCACGGATGGGGAGCATGGCCTTATGATGGTAGATAGTGTAAACGAGGCTTCTTGTACGCTTGAATGGGTAGCGGCAACCGGGTTTACTTGTACATCAGCAACGGCGGCAGATAAGCTCTATATTCTTGGCGGGATTGCCGGGGAAGGTTCACTGCCGAGAGACGGTACGCCACGGGATAGAACCCAGTGTTCAAACGGGTTCAATATCTTGAGGCAGGACGTGGCAATCACTGGAAGTATGCAGAATACCGCATACTATGCAGTAAACAGGGAAGACCAACACCAGATTTTAATGCGGTTGAAGGAGATGCAGAGACACAGGGAAAACGTTGCTCTGTATTCCGGTTATACCGCCAGAACATCTAGTATTGCGGGAACGATGAACGGTGTGCTCGGTTTTCTCATCGGTCAGACTGGGACGCATATCGACACCTCAACCACATCGCTCACTGAGACTGCGGTAAACAATGTCCTCAATGAGCTGTGGGAGAATGGGTCGCGCAATCTCTCGGTTTTCGGTGCTCTTTCGCAGATTGCGAAGTTTACGCACTGGGACAAGAACCGGATTAGAACCAGGATCAACGAGGGGAAGGGCGGCGGCCACATTACGTCCTATCTCGGCGAATCCGGCATTGAGGTCGATCTTGTGCCTATGGCGAAGAAGCCTGTGAACCTGATGTTCATTCTGGACACCAGCAGGATTCGCTTGAGGGCCAAGAAAAACCGCAAGGCGATCATGGAGAAACTGGGCAAGAAGGGTGACTTCGAGGATTGGCAGATTATCTCCGAGTTTTCAATGGAGATGAAAGGCTACAACCTCGGACAGCATGGCATGTTCACCCGTTTAAGCTAACCTTAATGGGGGCATCCTTCGGGGTGCCCCAATAACTCATGGCTATAGAATTTGCAAGTTACGAAAAAATAATCAAGCGCCACCCCGAGTTCAAAGGTGTGATTACGCCGGATTCCTGGAATTATATCGATGCATCAAATAAGAACACAAATAAGGGATTGGCTGATCTCTGGAGAGTTAATACGCGCAGGAACATTGAAAACAATCTCTGGAGAAAACATGGCTCATTGAAACGTGATTGCCTTAACCTCGGGAAGAATAAGTCGGTTATCGGTGTCGGTGCAGGGCCTTCATTTAAAAAGAATCAGCATGTTTTAGAAAGAATAGCGGCAACGGATGGACGGAAATCATGGGAAGATCGGGATTTTATGATAATTGCCTCTAACCATCAGTTTAAGCCTCTATTGAAAATGGGTATCTTACCTGACTTTGTAATGCTTGCTGATGCGAGTGAAGATGTGCTTCCACAACTCACTGAAGATATTCCAAGGGAAGGTCGGAACGTTACGTTAATTTCGACACTTGCCGCTTCGCCAAGAGTATTGAAACGATGGTCGCGCCAGGGGAGGGAAATCAGGTTCTATATCCCCGGCAGCGAATCGTCAGTTGATGAATTCAGGAAGGTTGCGAAGCAAGACCCGGAACCCCATACGATGCTTGTGGGGGGAAATGTGCTCAACTGCATGTTTCTTCTGGGTTTGGCTGTGTTTGGCTCAAGTTCCTTTATGGCACTGGGAAATGACCTTTCTTATTTGCTTGATAGGGATGTTGAAAAGCGCAGGGAAACCTATTATGCCGACGGTGACTATCAAACCACACAGATGCAGGATGGGAGAGATGAGGCAAAAAACGCCTATAAATGGATGGGATTTAAGCTCTCGCGCCCGCTTATCTATACGGGGAAGGGGTCTTACAACGTTGAATTAAGCCTTGTGGGAACTACCCATAATTTGTGGGTTTATAAGACCTGGATTGAGGCGTGGGCAATGGCGAATATGAACAGAACCGATCTGCGTTGGCATTATTATAACTGTTCTGAGGGTGGAATGCTTGGGGTAATGTCACGTGCAAAAGTTCACAAATCAAAAAATGAAGATTGGTATATGCTCGATGAGGTATGCCCCCGCTGGCATACCATGATGTTTGAAGACGCAGTAAGACAATTTCAATTAGCCAAGGAGGTAATGCGATGGCCCGGAGGGGAAATCCCTATCGTTGCCCGAAATGCGGGAAACTTAGTTCAAAAGAGAATGGAGGATATCACCCGGAATGTCAATTCAGGGGAAAGCAGGCAGATGACAGCTTATACATAACGCGCCCCGACTTCGACCGCGGATTCGGCATCCAACAGGGACCGTTTTTCAACGACAGGTTTGGAATCATCAAAGATAAATTCGGATTAGAGGAACGCTGATGGGAAACCGACTTGAAGAAGGTGTGTGCCTGGCATGTGGTGGCCCGATCATCATACCGAGTGAATTCTATTGTTGCAGTGTGTGTACTGAAAAGTTACGCAAGCAGCGAGCAGATATTCTGAAGCGTAAGAAGACGAGCCCAAAGGCACCTTTGCATGTCAAGTTTAGCGACACCGTGCAGGCTACATTGGGACCGAAATTCAAGAAGATATGAACGAGGAAGCATTAAAACTATACTCCGAAGGGGGTATTTACGGCTCCCTTGATTATGGATCACCAGCAGTCAACAGGGGCTTGCAGTTCGCCGCTTTTCTTTGTCAGCGTTCCGATTTCCAAAAAGGAAAAAAGACGGTTCATTGCCTCGGAAGTGGCAACGGTTATGAAGCGGTAAAGTTTTTACAGGATGGGCACCGTTGTTATGTAACGGAATTATACCATCCCAGCGTTGATGTTTTAAGCGGACACCAGGTAAAGGCATTTGGTGAGCAACTTCCGTATAAAGACAATCAATTCGATATGTATTTCTGTTGTGAGGTTTTGGAGCATATACCGGAGGAAAACATAGATGCTGTCCTTTCTGAGGTTAAAAGAGTAAGTGAGGAGTGTTTTTTCACAGTGGCAACAAGGGGTGATCCACCATTTAACACACATATCTGTATTCACAACGGGCAGTGGTGGATGAACAAGTTTGAAGAACACGGGTTTTCGATAATAAACGCGCAAATCAATCCGCATTTTTGGTTGATTATTATATTTAATGGGCGTGACACTGCTTTGGCTGTACATTTTCCTGATGGGGTGATGATTAATGCGAGATGTTAAGGTTTTTATGCCATCTCGATTGTCTATCGAAAAAATTGAAGATTGTTTAACGGAAAACGGGGTGACTGTATGCAAAGAAGAGGAACCGTGTGACGTTTCCATTGCTGTTTTTGGGGCTTATACAAATCCTTTAGCGCTTAAGGGCGAGAAGGTTTTAATCTATTGGGTTCAGAATGATATGACGGTATGGAGTTTAGCGTTTTATTCGCTTTACCTCCCGATTTTACATGAATATTACGATAGATTAATTGATTTAACAAATTGTAATACGCTCACTGAAATAGGGGAAAACATTGTTAAGTACGTTGAACAATATAGGTACGCAACTGATTAACCCTGAAGTGCGGATTGAGACAACCAACCTGTGCAATGCTCAATGCACTATTTGCAATCATAATTGCATTAAGCGCAGAAAGGGTGTGATGACTGATGGGGCATTCAAGAAGTTGGTCAAACAATCCATAGAGCTTGGAGCAAAACTGATTTCACCTTTCGGGTTTGGTGAGCCGCTTTTAGATAAGACTATCGATAAGAAGATTGAATTCTGCACGAAACTCGGCAGGGAAACCTTTATTACTTCTAACGGATCCCTCTGCCACAGTGGGTGGTCCCAAAAACTGTTTGATGCGGGGCTCACGCATATCAGGTTCAGCGTACATGGAATCAATAAGGTTGATTATGAAAATGTGCATAAGAGTCTGACGTGGATGCACACCCTTATGAATATTTTCACGGCAATCAATATCAGGGAAGTGTGGAAATATAACACAAAAATTTCCGTGAGTGTCATCCCCATGCACGGAGAGTCAGTTGAAGATGTGAGGAAATTTTGGGAAGGTGTTTGTGACGAGCTTGAAATCTGGAAACCCCATAACTGGAGCATTGCAAAGGATTACCGAAACAGGACTGTAAAGCGCAAAAAGACCTGTGGCAGACCCGAGAGAGGTCCGGTGCAGATTCAGTGGGATGGAAAGATAATACCGTGCTGTTTTATCACGGATGCAGAGATAGTTTTGGGGGACACAACGACAACTAAGTTGAGGGATATACTGGAAGGTGACGCGTATCAAGAATTGAGAAGGAAGCACAGAGAGGGAGACTTGAAGGGTTTACCTTGTGAGCATTGCGACCAACTCAATATAGAGGATGAATCACCGCTCCTTTATAGCACGATAGACAAAAAAAGAACAATAAACTGTACTTCCAGCGCGAAGTACAAAATCTTGTAGGAGGATATAAAAATGGGAAGTCTGACTGTGGCGGAGCAAGCCAGGGGAGCCGTTGGGGGAAAGATAATGAAATCTTTCCTTGTGACAATGGATGGCAGCAATACGACTGTCGATGCCAGCGACCTTGATATGCACTACATAGATAGTGCCCAGGTAGCAGGTGTGAGCATGTCGGGAAATGTGGGTGCTTATCTCTGCACTGGTGCGGGAACATCTATTGTAATCGGTGATGCGTTTGTGGCTGGAGACACGATTAATTTATGGGTATGGGGCTACTAGCAGGGAGGGACAAATGACTTTAGCATTTTCAGAACAAAGACGGGGAGGGCTCGGTAAAAAGATGCTGAAAGCCTTCCTGGTTACATTGGATGGTGCCACTACTGCAATTACTGCCGCTGAACTCGATCTCCATTACATCGACAGCGCAATGATTACAAGCGTGAGCGTGGCGAGCAATATTGCAGCCTATCTTTGCACGGGCGCGGGATCATCTATTGAACTTGGAACCACCCACGCGAATGGTGACCAGATAAACCTTTGGGTATGGGGTTATTAATGTCATGGCGATTACCGATGCGACCACGAGTGTAAATACCTCATGGACCGAACATCCTACAATTTCCTTTATCGCGGGAACCCTGTCGGATATCTCTGCAATGCAGACAGAGGTGGAAAGCAAGCTCAAGAGGGGAACTTTATCTGCAACCTCTTCACCTACCAGTACCGAAGTGCAGCGTTGGTTAATCAGGGCGAAAGAAGAGATTATGCAGGTGAAGTCTTTCACTTTCGCCAGGAGATATGCTTATGCCACGCTCACGGCGAGTGATTACAGGGTTTCTTTGCCGCCCGATTATAACGGTGGTGATATCCGTATAAAAGACCAGACCAATGATAGAACGATTACGCTTTGGCCTGCTACCCTATTCGACACGAAGTTCCCCGACCCCGACGAGGAAAGCAATAATGAACCTCTGGTGGGTTGCATAAAAAACATGGAGTTGTGGCTTGTGCCCCCGGTAAGCGGCAGCACTATCATTGAGATTGATTATGAAAGATCGGGTGACGACAACACTGCAACCGACATGACGTTCCTGCCGGAGATAGAGCGCTTCCGGTGCTGTGATTATGCGATTGCTGAATCCTTTGAATCCCTGCATGATTTTGAGAAGGCCACATGGTTTAAGAGCAAGTGGAACGACGGGCTTGCAAGAAGCTCCCGGGCCAACGCAAAGCGCAAGTGGAAGGAGATGGGCTTCAGGGCAGTGAGTGTTTTTGAAAAAGGATACATAAGAGGGTATCAGAATTAGGAGTAAAAAATGACCTGGAATGAAGACATTCCGGCACTCGGAAATGCGATTAGTTCTGATGTGCCGGATATAAAAGAAAATCTTGAATTTTTAGCTCTCTGGTTAAAGGAAAGGCGCTCAACCTTTACATATAACGGTGGCACTACTGCCTATACTATTAAATGTAAACCTGCCTACTATTATTGTAAAGACAAAGTGTGCTGGTGGGATGCAGAATTGACGACAGGTGCTATTAGTTCTCCGGTAAAAGACGACTGGTATTATCTCTATCTCGATCATTCGGGAATTACCAGCGGCACCGAGATAACAAATTCGGAATTGCTGTGGTCAAGCACAGAGCCGGCATGGTCTGATACATATGCCGGTTGGTATAACGGGGATGATCGGTGTATTTTTGCGGTTCGTACAAATTCTACGCCAAGCAATATTTTGGAATTTTTCAATAGTGGGGATTATGTGCGGTATGCGAATTATATCACCGATCAAGCGGCAACCAACATTACAGATGCTACATGGTATCCCGTTGCAGGTTTGGCGCTGACTATGCCGGTATTTAGCCTTCTGGCTAACGTGTATATTGAAGGTCTATATGTGTCTGCAAGCAGTGCCATAAAGGTTCGTACAAATGGGCAAACTGGAAGCACCGGACAGGGCATTGGTAATTTATCAAGCAACAATTATTCCGTTCAGATTGTCTTGCCAATAATTACCGATAGCAGCCAAAAAATACAGGTATATAAATCTGGAACAAGCAGTAATACTGTGGCTGTTTACACAAATGGTTGGTATTTTCCAGCAGGAATATAATGCACTATTTAACGATACGCCCTCTTTTGGGTACTAAGAATAACTGCCCGATTGATTCACCCGAAATGTTCAATGCGATAGGTGAAAGCGATTTTATCACCCATGACGCGGGAGGACAGAACTTCGATTTAGAGCGTGAAAAAAACTCCTGCTCAAAGGCACTCGGCAGGGCTCAGTGGTCTAATAGCGCCAATGCTCAGGCTACAAAATGCCTCGGCCTGCATGAATTATGGGATGGCACAAACAGGGTGCATTTCTATTTTGACAACGGCAAGGTTTACAAATTTGATGCAAGTCGTGACCAGGGAGACGTAAGTGGGGGAAATACCTTTGCGACTGATGATGTAGACCTTTACAGCATCATTCAGTATGGCACTTATATGGTGTTTGCAGATAGGGCAGAGCACACTCCTTATAAGATAGACTATAACGATGCGAATGTCTCTAAACTGATAGCATCGGGTACGGAATACAAATTCAGATACTTGATGAATTTTACCAATAGAATCGTGGGCCTCTATTCAGATCAGACGGACGGAGACATTGAAATCAGATGGACAGATGCCCTTGCAGAAACCACATTTCCGGCAGCTAACCAGCTTTACAAATCTGGTGATTCTATCCAGGGCGGTATTCAGCTTGGGCACAATACAGCTTTTATCCTATCGGAAACCGACATTTACAGGATGGACTATTATTCAACCGGAAGCCCCATTTATTCCCTCGTACCAATCATAAAAGGATGGGGTACGGCCTCGCCGTTTTCAATTATAAGCGATGGTATTGCAATATATTTTTATGATCCACAAAGAGGATTTTGCAGGTTTGACGGCACAACAGAGCCGCAGATCATATCTGAGGATTATGAGGATATGATAGGGCGAATTCCATCTACCTATCGTGGTCTGATTGATTCTGTGTGGATGCCTTTTGGCAACGAAATTGCCTGGAATATTCCGGTAGATAACGATACCACACCGAGCAGGATCATTTTCTATAATCGAAAAACAGGACAATGGAGGCATGAGAATAAAGCCGCAAGGCGATTGGATTCATGGAGAACATTTACAGGTTATACATGGAATGATCTCGTCATAGAAACAGATGATGTGTGGCCTTCAGCCCGAACATGGGCTTACTATACCAGCGAATCTCATAAAATGGTTTTCGGTAATAGTAATGGGCACCTTTATACACAGTCGAGCGAAGGCGATGACGGGAGCGATTGGGACGGTTACCGAATAGAGCCGATTATTCCCTTTCCTGGCTATGGGAAGCAATTTACCAGATTGCTTGAAATCTGGATGAAATTTGCCGAAACCCAGCTTCATAGCATCGATCTTTATTGGCGGGGCGGGGATACGGTTGCAGAGGTTGAGCAGCAGGCATGGACCTCAATAGGTTCTATCAGCATGAACAATCCAAGCAAGCCAATCCTCTATTTGGATCAGACCGCTCGTTTACATCAAATAAAGTGGGGAACCGATTTAAAAAGTGAACCGTTCTCCGTGCCTGAAATACAATTTAGCTATGTCACTTTGGGGTATCATTAATGCAAATTTCATACCCACCGGCAACTGGTAATGCAAACTTGGATGTTTGGTTACAGCAACTTGTTAGATTGCTTGAGCTTTCAATTATTGAAACTGACAGAACGCAAGGTTTGGTTTTAAGGCACTCAAGCGTGGTAATTGTGGATGGAACCAATGCGAATACGCTCAAATGCACCGTCGCTTCATTGTGGAATGGCGATACTGTAGCGGAAACAGACAACATAGCAAAGGATGCGACGACCGGGAATTTCAGCTTATCAGCCGATGGTTCAGCATTAACCATAGAGGCAGCGGGTCTTGAGGGAAACGTGATAGCCTCACTCGCAATCAATCTTTATGACAATAACAGCACGTCAGATTTATTGGTTCAACATGTCGCAATTTCAAATGATTTAGTGATTACTGTGCGAACAAGTGCTGATGGGGCCGTGGCAGATATGACGAGTTTAGTGGATACTGGTGGTCTTTACATTGACGTACTTTATCTCACAGATGCTTAAGGAGAAGGTTTTATGGAACCAGGCATTATCAAAGTAGACAATCCTGATTATATCAGGCGCTCACTTCTACCGCTCATTATTGAGCTTTCGGAAATACTCGCACAGCCCGGTTCGGATGAGTTTTCCATTATGGCCTATTTCGATATGGCTATGCCCGAGATATGGGTGGCACACAAGGGAAACCCACTTGAACCTATCGGATTCATTGTGTTTAACCGGCTTAATTTCCCGCACTATTCTATGGGTATGTGCAACTATTTTTACATGAAAGATAAAGACCCGGACCTGACACATCAACTTTATGCAAAGTTTCCAGAATTTTTAAAGAAATATAACCTGAAGTATTTTTGCTTCCATTCCCAAAGCAGAAAATTAGGGGAACGATTCAAAGAAGAGTGGGGAAAGTTGGGTCTTGAGACATTAAAAAAAGAATATCTCTATATCGGAAAAAGACAAATAGGGAGGTAGTGATATGGGATGGGCAGCAGCAGCAGCGGCGGCATACGCAGCTTATCAACAAAGAAAAGCCGCTCAGGAAGCAAACCAATCGCAGCAGCCATTACCGACATATTACATGGAATATATGTCACCACAGCAACAGACGATGTGGGGCATGATTGAGCCGAAACTTGGTGAACTTTATGGCGGTCAATTACCCAGATATGGCGGTTATGATATTCCTTCAGCGGAAGGTATGATGCCAAACCAAGGCTGGTACAATAATTTAGACCCCAATATACGCGCTGGTATCGAGGAGCCTTACATGCAGGGTATGCAAATGATGCGTAATCAGCTTCAGGGGGGTGGACAGTTGGGCGCATCACGTGCCGGTATGTCTGGCGCGGCTGCCGATGTTATGGGACAATACATGCAGAAAGCAGCTCCCAGCATGGCAATGACTGGTTGGGGCATGACGCAGCCGGCGCAACAGAATCTCTGGCAGGCAATGCTTCAAAGGAATATGACGGAAGCCGGAACAAATTATGAGACAGGGATGATGCCCTATCAGTCTGCAATGACTATGCTCCCACAAGCCCAGTCCGATCTTCTTGTTTCTCATTATCCGACAATTCAGCAAGTACAGCCGGGGGCAGCAATACCGACAAATATTATGGATGTCATTAGTCAACAGGTGCAACAGGAATATACAAGGCAATATCCAAACTATGCAAATCCATATCTTCCCGATATGTATGGCCCAGGAGGTGCCCCGTAATGGCAGTCCATTACATACCAACAGAATACACACCAAGAAAGCAACCGACGAACTTCGGTTACTATTTCAGTCAGGCTATTATGCCCCTTGTGCAGGCCATGTATCAGCAAAAACTCAATCAGGATGCGTGGAAAGAAAGGTATGAAATTGAGAGTGAAGCTGCAAGGAAAGCGAAACTTGAGGAACGCCAGTATCAACTGGGAAAGGAAGGTTGGCAACCAGGAGCGGAAACATTTTTAGAGGGTAAACCTGAACCGGATATGGTGGTTGGAAGAAAAGCCTATCGAAGGCCACAACCACAAATTATGGATGCGGGAGATGGCGGAAAGGTAATGCTTTATGGCGGAAAAGCTCAATATATAGGTCCAACAAAAGCCACTAATATCGAACAAAAATTGAATTTATTAATCGGTGCTCGTGGTGGAATAGAAAAAGTCACCCCCAAAGATATAGAACGCCTAGCATTGGGTAACATTACTTACGATATCATTCAAGAAACAGATGCGAAAGGAGAAATTAAACCAGGAGGGGGCCAACAATACCATATACGCGGAGAAGATATTCCTAAAGGATGGAAAATTGTAAAGACTCCCGCTGCTCAAGTAAATATCACCCAAGAAAAACCGGCATCAGCACAAGAAAGAACAGCTATTGCTACCGGAAGGGCAAGCATAGATTCTCTCAATAATTTAAAGGATCTTTATGATAAAGCCTTTGTTGGTCCTCTGGCTGGTAGAGTTGGTAAGGTAAAAGATGTTTTTGGTTTGAATGCACAAAAACAATCTGAATTTTATGCAGCGACAGCGGCCTTTAAAAATCAAGTTATTAAAGAAATTACTGGCGCACAGATGAGCGAAGTTGAGGCAAGAAGAATTATGAAGCAAGTACCGGATGTGGATGATCCACCCACTGTTTGGGCTGCAAAATGGAGCCAGAGCAAAAAGAATTTGGAAATGTTACAAAGAAGAAGGTTGGAAGTTCTCAAACAATCGAATTTAAAAGTACCTCAATCTGAAGCCCCCGATCCTCTTGGAATAAGATAATGAAAATTGAAGAGATAAGAAAAAAGTATCCACAGTATAATGATCTTTCTGATAGGGAATTAGCGGAACGGTTACATAAAAAAAGTTACTCTGATATGCCTTTTGATGAATTCTCTAAGAGAATTGGTTTGTATACATACTCACAGAAAGAGGGTGGTTTTGTTCCTGCCACCAAAGAAGCTGACGCGTTATTTTCAAAAGCGGAATTGTGGGAAAATTTAAAAAAAGAAAGCCCTGAGATGGCAGGGGCTACCCTTGGAGCGCTAGCATTATCTCCGCTTGCTCCTCCACTTGGTCCCACTGCTGGTGCAATAGCAGGTGGTGTTGTAGGAGCAACTGCGAAAAGATATGGCATTACTCAAGAAATGCAAGGAACGCAAAACCTGTTACTCCATAAACTTTATCAGTATAAATATGAACCCCCCACTGGCCCAAGGGCTACCTGGGAAGGAATAAAAGATATTGGAAAGGCAGGAACAAAACAAGGTGCTTATGAGCTTGTAGGTGGCGCTTTTGCTGCCGGTGCGAGTAAAATGTTAGCACCATTTGCCAAAAGAATCACAGAAGAAGGTCGCCTTGCGATGCAAACTCTTGATGAATATATGCCGAAGGCGAAATGGTATCAACCAATTTCCCGTCTTTTTGGAAAAAAACAACCTGCCATTTTACCATCGGAAATGACGGAAAGTAGAGCTTTGGATATTCTTCATAATCTTGGGGAAGCAAGTTTAATTGGTGGTGAAAGAATAGCTGATTTTAAAATAATTACGCGGGGCAGAGCAGTTGAAAATATGATTGACGATCTTGCCTCCAATTTTACAAAAACCGCCGATGCTGATGCTATTGGAGAAACCGTCACTCTTTTGATAGAACAGAAATGGAAATCCTATAGAAAAGCAATCACAGATCCTTTGTATAATACTATTGATGAAATGTTAAGACCGACTATTGAAAAAAGAACTATTACCGAAATGATTCCCAGTAGTATTCTTGGTCCTACAGGTAAACAGCTTGAAAAATCAGTTAGTAAACAAATTGAAGAAGAAATCAGCCCAGTAATTATTTCAACTAAAAACCTAAAAGAATTTATCAAACCGCTAAAAAGAAGGATAGCAAAACTCCAAGGTATTGACGCAACATATGCCGGTGATGAGATAGTTAATGCAATCGATAGAATTCCAGAAGGTCTTGATTTTCTTACTGCAAAGGATCTCAGAACAAGACTTATCGATATAGCCGATGATTTTAAGATAAGCAATCCTAAGGCTCCAGCCATAGGTTTAGCAAAAAAACTTGAGGCAATGTTGGATCACTCTATCAGTAAAAATCTTGCTGAAGCAAATCCAGAGGCACTTACAATATGGAGACAAGCTAATGATTTATATAAACAAGGAGCAGCTAAATATAATAATTATTTCCTTAGAAAGTTGATGAATGCTGCTAATCCAAAAAAACTGAATGAACCAGAAAAGGTTGTTAATTTAGTATTCAGAAATAAAGGGATTTCTGGAATAAATAAACTTAAAGCTGTGTTGGGTAAAAGACAATGGGAGATGATGGAGACTTGGTATTTTGGGGATTTGCTTGCAAAATCAGTAGACCAACGGACAGGTGAGCTTATCGGAAGAAAACTCTTGAACAATATGTATGGAAGGAGCGGGATGGGTCAAAAAAGCATTAATGCAATTTTTAAAAAAGAACATATCAAGCAAATTGAAAATATAGCCCATACCCTAAAAGTTATCCAAGAACAGCAGGGGGAAGGCGCTGGAAAGATTTTCATTCAGCTAAAACAAGCTGCTGCCGCTTCTCAAGTAGCCGGTGCAGTCGGATTCGGTGCAGTTGGTATGCCAAAAACAGCAGGGGCAATTATTATTGGTCCCTACGTGTTATCACGCCTAATGCTTAATCCAATTGGGGCAAGATGGCTTGCTGGTGGCATAAGGGTTTCCCCTTTAGCAAAAACTGTGCCAGCAACAACGCTTAGAGTATTGAATGCTGCTGATTTAATAAAAGATGAATTGCAGGCATGGGGAGAGTAATTACTTAGTATTTGCCAGCACCACCCAAAGGATGAAAAAAATAATTGCCATTAATAATATGGGGTTCATTGTAACTATAGTTTAGAAGAAAATAGCAAAAAAATCAAAATAAAAACGGGTTCGGAATAGTCCGGCCAGGCTAAACCGACGCAAGAAACAACAAAGGGTGATCTAGGCACCTAGAGCTTAGATCGCCCTTTTTGTTTGCCCACACAGGAGGAGAAATGAAACGCAACATTTTTTGGCTGACCGTTCTTTTCGTCTTTGTTTTTGCGGGTAGCGTATTTGCCTGGAGGATGATGGCGAAGGACGTAACCACTAACACGGCGAATTTCGGCACAAATCTGACCTCAGCGGATACCACAGTACAAGCAGCGCTCGATACTCTTGATGATATGGCAGCAGGAAGCGGAGACGTGACGGGTGTGGGCGATTGCGCGGATGGGGCATGTCTCGACGGTTCAAGCGATGGTGGGACTTATATTTACCTCTATGACGGCGATAGCAATAAGATGAAGATTGATGTGCCCAACATTGCCTCTGACTATACCCTTATGCTCCCCGGGCATTCAGTTACCATGCCTGCCGCAGACGGGTCAGCGGGTCAGTTTTTGAAGACAGATGGTGCCGGTGGGTGGGGATGGCAAACCGCTTCCGGTTCAGGTACCTTAACTACCGTTCAAGAAGGTGATGCCGGGGTTGGTGGCGCTGATATAGTTACGCTTGATTTTGGTGTTGGTTTTAGTTTAGCAGAAAGCCCGGATACTGAAGTCAATATTGATTTTGACCTTACCCCCTCAACCGGAAACGCCACATTGGTTGCAACCGAGGATGCCTTACAGGTACTTTACGATACCACGGATTTTGGCGAAGGTGTCAGTGGTCTTACCCTCGGTGCTTCTCCAACCATAGCAACCTCTTTATCGTTTGGTTCTGACCCGGCAGACGCGGGAACAATTCGCCTTCCTAACGCCGGTTCTATTGTATGGGAAGATGCCACGGAAGCCAGCATTACTCATGTAGACAATACAGGCTGGTTAATCAACTCGACACATCAACTACAGTTCGGAGATTCCGGAACCTATATCGCCCAACTAACTGACGGCGACCTCGACCTTGTTGCGGATACCAATGTTGAGATAACCGTGTCCGATGAGGACATCTACTTTGCGGATGGTGGTGCAGACCAGGTAAATATTCTCTCCAACACAGGGGTTGCAACCCTTGATATTCAAATAGCGACGCTGGTGGTTGACGCGCTTAATCCCAGTGGGGACATTACCCTGGCGGATACAAAATCGATAGTCAACCCTTCCGGTGCAGCAGACGACTATACCGCATGGGAAGCAACTGACGAGGTAGGCGGAACCCCTGCCCAGGTTGAAATGATCAGGGTGACAAACGCTGCTACCGCGGGAGAGCCAACGGTTCGGTTCGGTGATGGAAGCACAAACTACTGGCAGGTAGACCATAGCGGTGACCTTACCAATGCCGGTTCCGCAACAATTAATATTGCCGCTGCAACCGATCTTTTGGTAGGCGGGTCACAGATAAACTCTGACAGCCTCAGCGACGTGGCAAGCATTGGAATGCTCGATGAAGGTGAAACCGTTACGGGCGGATGGACTATCGGAACAGCAAACCTTACCCTGGCGGATACCATAAGCATCGCTAATGCTGCCGCAGCCTCCGATAATTACAGCTCTTGGGAAGCTACCGATGACGTGGGGGGTACACCTGCCCAGGTAGAGATGATCCGTGTTACCAATGCGGGAACCAGTGCAGAGCCCACGGTACGCTTTGGGGATGGGTCAACCAATTATGTGCAGGTAGATCAGTCGGGAGATATGACGTTTGCCGGGACTGCGGATATAGATTTGCCAGCCGATTCGGTTGACCTTGCGGACCTGAATATTGCTTCACTTGAAAGCATAGCAGGGCTGACCGAAGCCGACGTTTCGATAATAGAGGCCACGGCAGACGATACCTACAATGTGGTGACTTCAGGCGGCAACAATTACATACTGGGTAGCACATCGAACAACAGCGCTTTGGAATTTAAAACCCCCGCCGCCTTGGCAGATATCGTGGGAGCGGCCTTTACCGCTGGTGACATAGCCAATGATACCATTATCGATGCAGACATTGATGATGACGGGGCCTTTGCCTTTACGGGAACGTGGGATTTTGGGGGAGCTACCTCATTGGAAATTCCAAACGGCCAAACCCCAACCTGTGATGCCACGGGAGAAATTGCACTTGATACCAATGGCAATGGGGGAGAATTTGCAACCGCAACATTGGTTATATCAACCAATGATGCCACAGTGGGCTATGTTATTCCCGTTGCAAGCCTTCCCGGGGATGCACAGGATAACATGGTTTTGAAATTTGATGCCGGTACGGACACTATTGGATGGGAGGCCGATGCCGATGCAGGCGCAGCTACCCTCCTGGATGACGTTGCAGACCCGGATGCGGCAAGCTCTATATCTTTGGATGATACTGAAACCCTTACCTTTACCAGTGCTCAAAATACGGCGGGTTCTGTAGTTACGATTCAAGTCAGTACCGCAGAGATAGGTAATCAGGTATATCTTTTAGATTTGGATTACAGCGTCGATGATAATGAGGCTAATGCCGACTATATCATCGCTCAAGATGCCGGAGGGGCGGTATTTACCCTCGGACAAAACGGAGATATTACCACCACCGGCGGGATAGACATTACGGGAGCAACCGAATTAACCCTTGCAAACGATGAAACCATTACCAATGCCGCAGATGATGTAATTGTATTTGCCTCGGATAACGAAGAAAAACTTGCTATCGATCTCGATACGGCGACAGACAATGAAGTGCTGATCACCGGCTCCGATGCTGGCGTGACGCAGCTCGACATTCAGATAGCGACTCTCAAAGTAGACTCTATGGATATTGATGGATCAATAGACCAAGACGGCGGCACCATTACGTCAAGCCACACAGATCCGGTATTGACCCTGGAGGATACCACAGCGGGGGCCGGTGCAATTAATCTGATATTCGCCTCATCGGGTGAAAATGACGTTGTTGCGAATCTTCAGGTGGATATTGCGGGTGCGGCAACCACCCTTATTACTCTGGATGGAACCAACGAGAAAATCACGATGGGCAAAGGCATCGACATGGCTGCCAATGCCCTCGATTGCGACAGCAATACCGTCACTCTTTCCACTGTGTCAGGCGCGATAGATGCCGGTAGCGCTACCTCCCTTGAAATACCAAATGGAACCTCTGGAACTACCAATGCCACAGGAGAAATCTATCTTGATACCGATGGGCCAGATGCTGACTACACGGGCCCGGTTATTCAAATATCGACCAATGGCGAAACCCTTGGCTATCTTTTTACCCTTACAGATGCACCCGCAGAGGCGGATGACGACAAAATTATTAAATATGATGCGGCAACCAATGTATTCTCTCTCGAGGCGGATGTTGGTTCAAATACCCCCTGGGATGATATAGCCAACCCGGATGCTGACAAAACGATCACCTTCGATGATAACGAAGTCACTACCCTGACCTTTGCGGATACTGACGAAAATATGTTTACCGTTGAGGGGACCGGGGCATTTGGTGACGTGGCGATTGTCAAGATAGAACAAAAAACAGGAGATGCTACCAATGGTGAGGTGCTTGCCCTGGTGACAGCGGATAACGACGTCGATCACCTTATTATGGAAACCGATGATTCGGATAACGTCATTCACAAAATGGCCGATACGGGCACCTACAGCATAGATATCACCACGGATGGAACTGCCCTTATTTCCCTGCAAGATCCCACAACGGTTACCGGGAATCTTATTCAGGCGGTAGATTCCGCTGCCTATGTAACCATAAGCACGGCAGATACCGGAGCCACGACCATAGCACAAACTTCTGATGGCGATGACAAGATTATCATCGGAGAAACTGCCGATGCTCTTGACCTGGTGGGAACAATTACCCTTGGCGACGGTGGCTCGACTAATTATGTGGGAATATCAAACGCTGGAGCTATTAGCTTTACGGGAACTGCCGACATAGACCTTCCCAATGACAGCGTGGATGCCGCAGATATCAATACAATCACATGCGGGACCAACTGTACATGGGACGCCGACAACGACGAGATAGATGTTGACGATGCCTTTATCACCAACAATGCAGCGGATACCATGACCGCTGCCGCCCCAGGACTGACCCTGGAGGATAGCAGTGCCGAGGCCGGTACAGGCGAACTCGTGTTTGCATCTTCGGGGGCCTATGATGTTGTCGGGTATATCAAGGTTGACGTTGCAGGAAGTGCTACCGCTTATGTAGAAATTGATGGTGTATCGGAAACGGTTGATGTGCTCAAACCGTTGGTCGTTACTGGACTGATTACTGGCGATTCAGGCATTGACATTGGAACCAGTCAGGCCATTGTCGGGACCACGGCCTTAACAATCGGGAATAATGGACAAACGATTGCCGTAAACAGCTCGGATTGGGATATCGACGCAACTGGAGCCATTACGGGAGTGTCTTTCGATGTGGATGGTGCCGGAAACTCTCTTGCCAATGTGCCGGAATCCGCGATTAAGTGGTCAGATTTTGACTATCTCGGGGATGAGGGTGCAATAACCATTGCCGATGAAAGCTCTGATACGGCCTGCTTTCCATTGTTTTCGACAGACGCTACGGGGAGCATACAGGCCAAAACAGGCTCCAACCTAACCTTTAATTCCAGTACCGGAGAGCTTGAAGCAACGCTGGTATCCGCAGTTACGGCTTTTATCCCCGATGCTTCCGGTGATGCGGACCTTGGAACTTCAGACCTTGAGTTTGATGACCTCTTTCTGAATGACGGCGGGAAAATCCAATTAGGAGATGACCAGGATGTTACGATTACCCATGTGGCCGACAACGGTATTCTCATGGAGCTGGATGACTATATCTCTTTTGGTGATAGTGCGGTTTACATCGAATCCAATGACGATAGTTACCTTGATTTTGTGGCAGATGGCGGGTTCAGATTCTTTGACGATGCCAACAATGCAGACCCGGTAATCCAATTCGGGACAAGCGGTGCTGAGGCCCTTGTTATTACGGGAGCCATTGGAGATAGCGATAAATTGCTTGACAGCGTAGAGTTTGCAACGGCTACCGCACAGGTCGATGCCGATGCCGGGAAATTTGTCTTTGACGTGGACGGGACCGATATTCTTCAAATTGATGACGGGGGTATAAATCCCGCCGCGGCAAATACGCAGACGTTGGGTGATGCCACTCTCCCGTGGGGTGACTTATTCCTCGGAACCGGCGGTGTCATTAACTTCTACAACGGCGATATAACCGTAACTCACGGGGCGAATACCCTGGCTTTTGCAGGGGCAACCAGTTCCTATACCTTTGATGATGCCATAGATATTACCGGAGCAGAAGGTATCATCCTGTCAAATGACGAAACCATTACGAATGCTACTAACGGTAGAATCGATATAAGCGGCAATCTTGCCCTGGCAGCGGATTCGGCGGTGCTCTATTTTGGGGCAGATCAGGATGTGACTTTGACACACGTAGCGGATAGCGCTCTGTCGTTGAACCTGGATTTCAGGATTGCGGATAACTACGGGGTTGTTTATGGGACTGACCAGAACTGGGATTCGTACTATGACGAGACAACCGACGACTCCCTGAAGTTCGTAACCGCAGCGACAGCGGCAGCGGAAGCCACGGACCCGATGTTTCTGATTCAGGTAGATTCCGGTGGTGCGGGTATGACAGCAGATCAGTATGTTTTCGGGGTTTACAAATCAACAACTAAACTTTTCACCGTTGACGAGGATGGCGATGTCTATGTTGCCGGAAGTATTGTCACTCAGGCTGCAACGGATCCGTCCGTTATCCTTGATGAAGCAACAGCCTCGGATACCGATTATTGGTTTGGTATAAACGCAGACCAGGAAGGTGATAATGACGATTATTTTGAGATTGGAACCGGAACCACAGCGGGATCAAACACTCTCCTTCAAATAGATCCTTCCGGTAATCTTATAATGGTTGCTAAGGTTACAGGTTCAAGTTTTATGATGGAGGGCGGAACTTATGATACGACATTTAGCCCTGGAACGCCGACTGAATCTGTAACTTATCAATGGCCCCTTGCTGACGGTACTGACGGTTATGTGTTGAAAACCAATGGCTCGGGAACATTATCGTGGGTAGCAGTAACAGCCACCGCAGCTGGCTCGGATACCTACGTTCAATGGAATAGTTCAGGGAGCTTGGGGGCGGAAGCGGCATTTACCTATGAGGACACCAATAATACGTTATCCCTCACGCAATCAGCAAGCAACCCGACTCTTCAGATAGGTGACGGCACCTATTCTTGGAACTTTACCCCACAGGTAGGTATCGAAGGTGTGATTGAGTGCGATTCTGATATCTATGTTGAGGATGATATTTACCTGGATTCAGATTCGGCGGTTATCTGGTTGGGAGAAGATGCCGACGTTACTGTAACACATGACCCGGATGACGGTATTTTTCTCAAGTCTATCACTACCACCGATGATAACCCGTTTGTGCTCACATTGCAAACCGGGGAAACCGATATAGCGGCCAATGACGTGCTTGCCGGTATCTATTTTCAGGCCCCCGACGAGGGAACCGGAACTGATG
>Ga0180438_10003154_pt1 | contig 25403 bp, 22 predicted proteins | sample SS_ome_12_FD_132455 | JGI IMG/M metagenome (GOLD analysis project Ga0180438, IMG submission 132455) | Hypersaline lake sediment archaeal communities from the Salton Sea, California, USA - SS_3_D_2 metaG | ecosystem: Environmental > Aquatic > Non-marine Saline and Alkaline > Hypersaline >... | reverse complement strand
CTTTCGGGGCATATTGCGAGACACGTGTAGCACTCGATGCATTCCGGCCCCGCATAGCGGTGAGGGTCCTCGGCGATGGCGCCCATCTTGCACTCGTTGACGCATCGCATGCAGCGGGTGCATCTGTCGGAGACGGCGAGTCGCAGCGGGGATACCTTCCCCAGCAGTGCGAGCAGCGCGCCGAGCGGACAGAGGTTCCGGCACCAGAACCGCAGCGCGTACCTGCTCAGCGCCACCACTACGACGAACATGACGAAGCCGGTCGATACAAGTCGGAAATAGACGGGGCGCGCCACCGAGCCGAAGGCGAGCTGAAGAGGCGAGAGAGCGCGCGCCAGTGCCGGATGGTCGGAGACGAAGTCAGAGTAGCTCCATGCCGTGACGGTCGCATTTCCGATCTGCAGGGCCCATTGCGCCGCGGGCAGTCCGACCCACGTGAATGTGCGGGTGAGCAAGGCGATTGGGTCCATGAGGTAGACCGCGGAAAGGCCGACGCTTTGCGAAAGGGAAAGGTCGACAGCCGACCGGTGGGCAGCGGGCAGGAGCATGGTCACGACGAGCGCAATCAGGATGTAGAACTTCACCCGCGACAATTGAGGCGCTTGGTTCGCACGACGCCCGCGGATTCTGAACACCCGCTCGCAGATGTCGATCGCCGTGCCCATCGGGCAGACCCATCCGCAGAAGACGCGTCCGAACACCAGGCTGAGGACGACAATCGGGAGCGCGTACCAGAGCAGCGGAAGGAGAATCTTCCGGAGCGAGAGCATCGCGGAAAGCGCGATGAGCGGATCGGCCCGGAGGAACAAGTCGACCGGGATCGGGGATTTCAGCGGATATGCCGCGAAGGCGAAGAGGAGAGCGAACGCAGTGAGGAAGGCGAGCCGCGATGCCCGCCGGAGCCTGCGCAGCCGCTCATACATGCGTGACCTTCACGCGGTCGAGATCGATCTCGCCGACGCCCATCTCGTAGGCGCGCTTCAGGTGCGCGATGCTCGTGGGCTTGCGGCCGAAGAGAGTCGCGCCGTAGGCATCCACGGCGAGCTGGTCGGCGCCCGCCACAACGATGTTCTTGGTCGCGGTGCGGCCGGGCCCCTTCGGGCCCTTCGTCAGCAGGATCTTGATCGCGTCCAGAATCACGAGTTGGGGAGCTACGTGCGCGGCGTAGTCGGCAATGGCTTGATCGAGGCTTGCGCTGCGATGCCACGCGCCCCGGTCCCACACTGTGCCCATCAAGTTCTTGCATCCGAGGGTGAGCGTCGTCGTCCCGTGCACCTTGGCGATGGGCACGTTGATGAAGACATCGGCCCGGCGCAGGTCGCGCAGCACGTCGGCCGACTTCAGCGCTTTGCCTCTCGGAAGCTTCACCTTCTCATAGAGAGCGGGCGAGGAAGCTGGGATCACCCTCGCCCCGGCCTTCTCGGCGGCGGCCCTGATGCCACTGACGTTGAGCACGAGGGCGTCGGGCCCGTCCACGGGGTGATCCATGACCTTCACTTCTCGTGCGCCGGCCTGCTTGCAGAGCCGCACAATCTCGGCGACGACGTCGGGATTGGTAGTGGCCGCCTGATGCGGCTCGCGAGCCCACCCGATGTTCGGCTTTACGAGTACGCTTGCGCCCGGCTTGACGAACGCCCCCATTCCTCCCAGCGCATCGACCGCGGCGCGAACAAGCGGCCCAGGCGACTTGCTTGAGGCAACCGCAATCGTGGAGCCGCCGCCTGCAGCGGCCTGCAGTTCGTCCATCCCGGCCAGCTCCGCCAGCCCATATGCGGTGAGCCCGAGCGTCAGCGCTCGCCTCATGAACTCCCGCCGGGTCATCTCATCGTTACTCATTAAGCAAGCCTCTTTCGCTTCGTGGGTAGGTCCCTGGCCATCCTACCCCATCCGCCCCCACACAACACGGCAGCACATGTGCTCTCCCTCCCACACCGGACGCCGGTCCAGCTACTCCGACTTCTGGGGAGGTGCCGGTGGTGCTTGCTCTTCCTCGGCCGCGCGCTGCTGGGCCTCTAGCTGCCGCTGACGTTCGAGCTCCGCCTGCCGGTACTCCTCGAGCCATTCCTGCTCTCGCTCGACCAGCTCCTGCTTGCCCAACCTCCTGTATGCCGCAAGCAACTGCTCGTGAACCGATGGCGTCTCGCTGGCATCTCCGGCCGCCTGGTACCATATGGCGGCCTCCTCGACTTCCCCCATGTTCTCATAGGAGCGCGCCATCCCCATCAGCGCTTGGGCGCGTCCGCCCGGGAAGCTCGTCTCGGCGTGCGACAAGGCATCGTGGCTCTGTGCGTAGGCGTCGGCCGCCTTCTCCCACTGATTCTGGGCGGCCAGCAGGGTCGCCAGTTGGTAGAAGACCGACGCCGCGCCCAGGTCGCCGGCTTCCCGGGCGCCGGGCGCCGCCTCCTGGAGCAGCGACAACGCGTTCTCTTGATCGCCCTGCCTATAGGCCTCGTAGGCGAGGATCTCCGGGTCGACTATCTCGACTTCGGCCTCCTCGCGCAGCGTGCTCCGGTACTGCTGCCAGACCTGCTGTCGTTTCTCATCTACGAAGCGATTCAGCAGCTCGTCCTTGTTCTCGTCGAAGTCGTCGGGTAACTCGCGCTCGATCTTCTCCATCTTCACGATCGCGTATCCCCAGGGGAGCTCGATGAGATCGCTGACATCGTCGGGCCCCAGCGAGAATACAGCGTCATCCCACTCCCTCGGCATGCGGCCGCGGCGAATCGGCCCCACAATACCGCCGGTTTCTTCGGAGTCCGGCGCATCGGACGCGGTTTGCGCGAGCTTTGCGAAGTCTTCGCCCCCCTTCACTCTGGCGAGAAGCCCCTCGGCGCGCTTCCGCGCTTCTTCCTGGGTGCGCTTGGGTCCAGCGGGCGGATTCAGCGAAACTGCAATCTCCCGCACCGTCGCCTTGTCGTAGGAGGCCAGCAACTCCTGCTCGTTTGCCGAGACCTGCGCCGTCGCGCGCTGCCGCAGCTTCTCGACGAGCAGGTCCTCCTCGAGTTTGTCGGATTGCTCGAGCAGACGCTTCTTGAGCCACTTCCGGAACCAGCCCTCGCTCACCCGGTCCTTGCGCACTTCGCCCGTCTGCGACGCGACGTAGGCGAGTGCCCTTTCGAGCTGCTCGCCTTCGTACTGGCTCTTCCAACGCGAGATCTCCTGCTCCACCAACTGCTCGACCTTCTGCTCGAGCTCCCCTCTGGGGACGCGCAGCCCCTCCTCCCGAGCCTTCTGCGCGAGCAGTTTCCTCGCGATCGCTTGCTCCGCAGCGTCCAACCGAAACCGCCAGAGCCTCTCAACTCCAGGGGCATGACCGAGCTGCGCGTAGATGGGGAGCATCTGTCCCATCGCCCGGTTGAACTCCGCCTCCAGCTCACCCCTGCTCACCGGCTGCCCATTCACGGTGGCGATGACGGCTTGCTCTGCTCCTTCATCCTCTTCCGGCTCCTCGCCTCTGCCCAAGAAGCTTCCGGGCACGAAGACGAGTGGAAGTCCTATGACGAACATGGCGGTGACGACGTAGACGACGATTCTCAAGTGAACGGCGAAGCGCCGCCGCGCCCTCTGGATAGACATATGCGTTGCAACCTTCCTGGGATGGCGTTACTTCTCTTCGCCGGGCTCCTCCGGACCCGCGCTGAGCCGCTCTCGGGCGGCGCGCACGGCTCCGAGGATCCGGGTTACGTACTCCTCGAGGTTGACCAGCACCCGCGTGGCGTAGTTCTCGGCGCTGCGGCGTATCTCGTTTGCCTCGGCGGTGGCCCTCTGGATGATCTCCTCCGCCTGCTCCGTCGCGCGGCGGACGACTTCGTCGTTGGAGACCAGCAGTGCAGCTTGCTCGCGGGCCTCCTCCAGCAGGCGCTGCCTTTCGGCCTCGGCGCTCTCCAGAATCTGCTGTCGTTCCTGGCTCACGCGGTTGGCCGCCTTGATCTCTTCCGGCAGGGCGGCGCGAAGCCGGTTCACCTGGGCGAAGAATCGGTCGAGATCGAACCCCCACGCGCGGTGCAGAAACTGCGGATGATGCTCTTCGCCCATCCGCTCGAGTTCTTCCAGCCGCTTCAGGATCTCGATGGGGATCCCTCCTTTCCGCCTGGGTCTGCGTCGCCTGCAAGACGCTGGTTCAGCTTGCGCTCCACGTGGGGCGGCACGAACTCGCTGACGTCGCCCCCGAATCGCGCAAGGTCGCACACCATGCTCGCACTCAGATAGTGGTACTGCGGCGCAGGCGTGAAGAAGACCGTCTCCACCTCCGGCGCCAGCGCTCGGTTCGTCGAAGCCATCTGAAGCTCGAATTCGAAGTCCGACACCGCACGCAGCCCCCGCACGATCACCTGTGCTCCTGCCGCGCGCGCAAACTCGACCACCAGCCCCGGCACCACCGCCACTTCCACGTTCGGGAACTCGCCGCAGGACTCCCGAAGCATCTCGACCCGCTCGTCCATGGTGAAGAGCGGGGCCTTTCTTGGGTTCACCGATACGCCCACGATCACCTTGTCGAACAGCGCGGCCGCGCGCCGCACCACGTCGATATGACCATAGGTCACTGGGTCAAAGGTCCCCGCGTACAGTGCCGTCATCAACCACTTGACCTCCATGCTGATAGAAGTCAACTACCGTTTCGCCGTACCGCATCCGCTTCATTCTCTCTAACGCGCCGATTCGCTCCCCGACCTCCTCGTGCCGCGAGTGCTCGCAGATCACCAGTCCTCCCTCCGCCACCATCTGCGGCCACTGGGCCACCCGTGCCATCGTCGCGCCGACTTCCCCCCTTTCATACGGGGGGTCCAGGAAGACCAGCTCGAACGTCGCGCCCTCTTTTCTCAGCCGGGCCAGACCTCGAGCGACTGGGGCGATTATAACCCGCGCCCGTGCCTCAAATCCACAGCGCCGCGCGTTCTCAACTATCGCATCGCCGGCCGGCCGGTGGGATTCGACGAACGTCGCTTCGCTCGCCCCGCGGCTCAGTGCCTCGAGCCCGACCGTTCCCGCTCCCGCGTAGAGATCGAGGAACCGGGCCTGCCACACATGCTCCCCGAGCGAAGAGAAGAGGGCTTCGCGGACGCGGTCCGCGGTCGGTCGCAAGGCCCGTCCGCGAAGAGAGCGCAAAGTCTTCCCCTTGGCCGAGCCGCCGATTATCCGCATCTGTCATCCCGCCACGCTGTCCATGCGCGCTCGCAGTGCATTCACCTGCTGTCGGAGCGCGGTGTGCTCCGCTTTCCCAGTGTCTGGGTCGCGCTCAATCAGCCAGTATGCCGCCTCCCGCGCCTCTTCCAGCACCCCGACGTCTCGCGCTATGCGTGCGAGCCGGAAGTCCGGCAGGCCGTGCTGTCGTGTGCCATAGAACTCCCCCGGACCGCGCAGCAGCAGGTCCTCCTCCGCGATGGCGAATCCGTCAGATTCCTCCTGCATGACGCGGAGCCGCCTCTGCGCCTGGCCGAGCGATTCGCCTTCGTCGAGGTCGAGGGCCCGCGAGGGATCGTACTTCCGGTCCGAGAGCAAGATACAGTACGACTCTTGATCGCTCCGGCCCACTCGCCCGCGGAGCTGATGGAGCTGCGACAGCCCGAAACGCTCGGCGTTCAAGATGAGCATCGTCGTGGCGTTGGGCACGTCTACCCCGACTTCGATGACGGTGGTGGTGCACAGCACTTCTATCTCGCCTGCTCTGAACGCCTCCATCACCGCGTCCTTCTCGGCAACCGGCATCGCGCCGTGCAGCAGCCCCACCCTCAGGTCGGCGAGAACACCCCCCCGGAGCCGCTCGGCAAGCTCCGTCGCCGCCTGCGCTTGCAGCGATTCCGACTCTTCGATCAGCGGGCATACGACGTAGGCTTGGCGGCCCTGAGCCACCTGTCGGCGCACGAACTCGTAGGCTCCCCCCTGGCCATGCGACGGCATCCACGAGGTCTTCACCGGCCTGCGGCCCGGAGGCATCTCGTCGAGCACGGAGATCTCCAGGTCTCCATACAGCGTGAGTGCCAGAGTGCGCGGTATGGGGGTTGCCGTCATAACTAGCATGTCCGGCCGCGCGCCCTTGCCACGAAGCCCCGCTCGCTGCCTCACGCCGAACCGGTGCTGCTCGTCACATATGACGAGGCCAAGACGATGGAAGTCGACTCCCTCCTGGATGAGCGCATGCGTGCCCAGCGCGATCTGCGCTCGACCGTCGGCGATTCGCGCCTGGGCGCGCTTGCGCTCTTTCGAGCGCAGCGATCCGGTCAGAAGTTCGACGGCGACACCCAGGGGTTCGAGCATCCGCGCCAGCACGAGGTAGTGCTGCTCTGCAAGCAGTTCGGTCGGCGCCATGAGTGCCCCTTGGTATCCATTCTGGAGCGCCGTCACGAGCGCCGCGGCCGCGACAACCGTCTTGCCTGAGCCGACGTCCCCCTGTATCAGCCGATACATCGGTACATCAGCGGCCATATCTGCCGCTATCTCAGCGATTGCGCGCTGCTGGGCGCGGGTCAGGGAGAAGGGCAGGATCTCCTCCAGCGTCGCAACAAGGTCGCCGCGCGGCTTCATCGCAATCCCGCTGCCCGGCTCTTGCAGTTCCCGCTTGCGCTGCGCGAGAGCGAGCTGGAGGATGAAGAACTCCTCGAACGCCAGCCGTCGGCGTGCCGCATCCCGAGCCTGTTCCGACGATGGCCAGTGGATGTTCCTCATGGCCTCCTGCAGGCCAATGAGACCGTGTCGGCGCCGGAGGTCTGCGGGGAGCGGGTCGGCGAGCTGCTCCGATAGGCGATCAAGCAGTTTCCTCACCCCGGACCTGATCTGGCCCTGGTAGACCCCGTCGGTGAGGGGATACACGGGGACGAGCGTCCCTGGCGGCAGTCTCTCGCTCCCATGCAACCTCTCCGAGCTGTTGTACTGGAGCTCGACCCAGCTTCCCGCACGCCGAGCAACACCCTCGATGAGCAGCCTGGTTGCCTCGGAGTAGTTCAGGGCAAGGGGAGAGCCGAGAATCGCCTTGGATCGGGGGCCGGCGCGCGGCACTCGTGCGAAGGAGATCACCCAGGCCTTCCCGGTCTCGTCTGAGACCTCGAGCGCGCAGCGCATCAGGCGGAAACGCCGCCCCTCTCGCGCCGGCCGCTCTTCGCGCAGCCCTGCCTGGCCGATGATGGCCGCCCGCTCGCCGTCTCGCAAGTCGTCGATCCGCTTGAGCGGCACATAGTCCCGCGGGAAGTGATAGAGCAGGTCGCGATTCGTCTCGATGCCCAGCTTGGCGAGGCGCTTCAGCCAGCCGGGCCGCTTGTTGCGCCCACTCGCCACTGGATCGTCGAGACTCGCGGCGTCCGATCGGCGCCGAGATCGAGAGTTCCGTTGACGGGGGGCCTTCGTCTTCCGGCGCGGGGGCACGGGCTTCCCGCCCCGGCGGGGAGACTCGACCTCGAGATCGGCCAGCAGCTCAAGCGCTTCGGCAGCACGCTCGCGGCGCGCGCCCGCTGGAGACTGGCGATAGTCGGCCAGCAGCTTTGCGACTTTGGCACACTGGCGGCGCGCCGCCGCACTGGTGAAGCGGCCCCGCGCCCGTTCGGCCCATTCCCCCGCGTACTCGCCGATGCTCATGCCGAGCACGGTGTCGTCGGAGTAGCCTTTCTGAGCCTCCAGCTTCAGGGGCCCGGTTAGCTCCCGAACTATAGCGGCAAGATCGGTCATGCGCGTTCCCTGTAAGCTAGCACATCGCGCCGCCGGCCTGCAAGCCGAGGCAAACGCCGGCTCGACCGCTGGCTCGGAGTGGACATTGCCCCAACGTGTGCCGCCGCGTGGCAGGAACGCATGTCGCTCGACCTGAACGTAGGACCGTCACGCACAGGGAGGCGGGAAAATGCGCGTACTGGTGCTGTACGACACCGTACACGGCAACACCGAGCAGGTCGCCAACGCCATCGCTGACGGCCTGGGTGCAGAAGTCGACGTCAAGAGAATGGCCAATGCCGGCCCCGACGACCTGCTGGCCGCGGAGCTGGTGGTCGCCGGCTGTCCGACACACGCCTGGAACGTATCGGCCTCCGCGAAGGCCTTCCTGGCTCGGCTGAAGGGAATGAGCTTCGCGGGGAAGCCTGCAGCGACCTTCGATACGAAGTTCCGGGGCCGGTTCACCGGTAGTGCCGCCCGCAAGCTGGCCGGCGCGCTGGCGAAGGCAGGGTTTCACACGGTCGCCGACCCGGAGAGCTTCTTTGTGGCGGGTATGCAGGGGCCGCTGAGAGAGGGTGAGTTGGACAGAGCGCGGGAATTCGGCGAGCGGCTCTCTTCGCATTCTGGCAGTGCGTGAACCGGAGACCGCAGCAGCAGGCCCTGCAGGCAATTTCATGACCCTATGTGGCTGGGCCATGAGGCAGAACGACGCGCTCCGAGCGGCACTGAGGGCACATGCATCTGCTGGTGGGAGGGTATGCAATGGCCTCCAGGGCCGTGTCGCGTGCAGCGATCGCCGCATCTCAGCTCGCTGGACGGTCAACAGTATAGAGATTGGTAGGCAATGTCAATCGCATGCGGCCTCTATCCCTGCTGACGGTGGCCGAGATGTCTGCGCCGAGGACGCAACACGCCTGCGTCGAATTCCTTCTAGGATGGGCTTCGCGCGCGCGGCTCTCCTATTGGCCTTGACGGTGGCACCGACAGCGTCGCTGGCGGCCGGAGCACGGAGCACGGGACCGGCCGACGCGGGGCTGCGGCAGGCCGTTGTACGCGTCGAGGTGGCGGTAGATCCGACCTCCGTCGGGCCGGAGCTTGCCGCCGAACTCGCCGCGCGCCGGCCCTGGACTCCCTTCGAGGGGGAGCTTGCCCGACGTCTCCGCGTCGGCGCGACCGGCAGCGGGTTCTTCGTGAACGCGCAGGGCGATGTTGTCACGAACGCTCATGTGGTACTGAGCGGCGTGCGCTTCTCGCGCCTCGGGATTACGTACGCGGCGTGGGATTCGATGACGCATCTGCTGCGCATCATTCGAGACGTATGGGTCACGGTGGGCGACGGGGATGGCGCGCGCACCTATCTCGCGGTTCCCGTCGTCATCGCGGAGGGTCTCGACCTGGCCGTGCTTCGGGTGTGCCGGCCTCCCGGCGACGACACGACGTTCGCGGCACTTCCGGTCGGGAACTCGGATAGGCTGCGCGTGGGCGACCCCGTGCATGCTCTCGGCTTCCCGGAGGAGGAGTTCAAGGCCACGTCGGGTCAGATCCTGTCACTCATTCGCGGATCGCGGGTCCACGATGACCTGCAATACGTGCGGCGCGTACATCCTGACACGGGGGCGGAGATCATCACGCTCAGCGGAACGAGGCCGGGACCGGTTGGACGTCTGCAGCACAGCGCCCGGACGGGCCACGGCAGCAGTGGCGGCCCCATCGTAGATGGCCGCGGCGTCGTGGTCGGGGTGGCATATGCCCTTCTTTCTCGCGGGGCCAGCGACGTCGCTGACCTGGGCGAGCCTTCCGAGCTGAACTTGGGGATCGCCTCGAACGCGCTCAAGAGGTTCCTTCGCAGCCATGCCGTTGCGTACAGGGAGGCTGCCAGGTGAGGCAAGCCACCTTTGCCGTGCTGGCCCTCATGCTGCTGGCGCCTGCGCCGAGTCAGGGGCAACAGCCCATCAGCCGCGGGCTTTCCGTCGAGCGCCAGCTTCAACGCGAACCCTACGACTATGCCGCGCGCGCACACCTGGTTGGGGCCTACCGGCAGGCTCGCGACTGGTCCTCGGCCTACTACCACGCGGCGTGGCTCACCTGGCTCGCCTCCCGGCAGTACGCAGACTCGGAGTTTGGCTGGCCGTTTCTGGGCAACCGTGAGATGCGCGATCGCGCGGCTGCAGCGGGCGGCTACGGCGGCGTCTCCGCGGCAGTTGCTGCGGTGGAGGCGACGCGCATGCTCCACAATACCTGCCTGAACGGCGCCATCGCTCAGCAGGCTCCCCGGCTGCGGGTGGAGATTACCGATCTGCTCGTCCGGGCTGAAGATGCCGAGGAGGACAGCGGAAAGAACGACGCGGTCACGCGCATGGCGATCGCTCATCTGGCGCTCGCACTCGATGATACGCTGTGCTTCCAGGGCGATGCGCAGAGCCCAAGGCAGCGCCTTCCGATCCTGCGAAAAGCGGCGAGTTGCGCGGCGGCGGTGGCCGCCTGGCTGCCCGAGTGCCCGGGACCGCACCGTGTGCTGGCAGTGACGCGAGCCCGGATGGCAGAGATCGAGCATAGCCGCCACTTCTGGACTCTCAGCATCGCGGCGGCCGAGCGCGCGCACAAGCTCGATCCTCAGGACACAGGGCTCCTCGAGTTGCTCTGGATGCTCCACCTGCGCGCCGGGCACTGGGAAGAAGCGCGCAGATGGCAGGCGCGGGTCGAGGGTACGGCTGCCGAGTGTCTCTCCGACTGAACAAACGCGCCACAAGGCGAGGGGGAGGCGACCCAAGAGGTCCGTAACTCCAGAGGCACAATGTCCCGATGAGCATCTCGCTGTTCCACCTCAAGCTGGCGTGCCGCTCCGACTTATTCCGCCGGAGGGGAGGTAGCCGAAGGTGGACGTCAAGTGCCCGAGTTGTGGGACCGAGAACTGGCTTGAGAACCAGAGCCAGTGCTTCAAGTGCGGGGCCGTTCTCCGCCGGTGCGTAGACTGCGCGAACTACGACGGCGAGCGTCAAGTGTGCCGCACGACGCAGGCAGAAGTCGATTCGCGCGATGCCGAGCGCCCCGGCCTGCTTTCGGTCAGCACGAACTGCCCGGGCTACCGCTGTACGAGCTCGGTCAGTTGATCGCACGAGCACGCGCGGGCGGTGCCCAGCAACTGGCTAGGCGCGCCGCGAGCGCTCCGCACGGAGCACATCGCTCAGCGCGGCGATGCGGTCCGTTACGCCGCGGAGGTGCTCGAGATCCTTGACCTCCAGTGTGATGCTGAAGCGTGCCAGCTTCGGTTTGCCGCCGGTGCGCACGCGAGCCTGAAGGATATTCGTGTCCTGTGCGCTGATGATCGCGCTGATGTCGCTGAGCAGCCCCACGCGGTCGAGCGCTTCCACCTCGATCATCACCGGGAAGTAGGCGTCGGGGCTGAGCGTCCACTCCAGGGGCACAATTCGGTCTGGCTCGCGCTTCGCATAGTGGGCGAGATTCGGGCAACTCGCGCGGTGTACGGTGACTCCCCGTCCGCGGGTGATGAACCCCGCAATGTCGTCGCCGGGCACCGGCGCGCAGCAGCGAGACAGCCGGAAGAGCACGTCCGTGACGCCCCCGACGCTGATGGCCATCCGCAAGCTGCCCTGGTCGCTTCGGCTCGCCCTCTTCTTTCTCTTCGAAGTTGACGGCTCGCCCCGAACGCGCCGGATCACCGTCTCGGCCGAAAGGTCGCCGTAGCCGACCGCGGCGTAGAGGTCGTCGGCTTCCGAGTAGCTCAGCCGTTTGGCTACCTCCTCGAGCGCCTTCTCCTTCAGCACCTCCTCCGCATCGCAGCCGAGCCGCCCGCACTCCTCCTCTAATCGCTCCCGCCCGCGCGCGACGCTCTCCTCTCGCTGCGCCCGCCGGTACCACGATTTCACCTTGCTGCGCGCCTGCGAGCTGGCCACGAATGACAGCCAGTCCAGGCTCGGTCGCGCGTCGGGCCGCGACGAAGTTATGATCTCCGCGACGTCGCCATTTCTGAACTGATACTGGAGCGGCACGATCCGGCCGTTCACCCTGGCGCCGACACACTGGTTGCCAACCTCCGTGTGGATGCGGTAGGCGAAGTCCACGGGCGTGGATCCGGCCGGCAGGTCGATGACGTCGCCCTTGGGGGTGAACACAAAGACTTGATCCTTGAACAGATCGAGCTTGAGCGACTCCAGCCACTCGTGAGGATCGCGAAGATCGCTCTGGAGGTCCAGGATCTGGCGGAGCCACGAGAGCTTGGTGTCCGTCTCCAGGTCTCCGCGTTTGCCTTCCTTGTAGCGCCAGTGGGCCGCAAACCCGTACTCCGCTCGGCGGTGCATTGCCCAGGTCCTGATCTGCACCTCCATCGGGCCCCCGTGAGGGCCGATCACCTTCGTGTGCAGCGACTGGTACATGTTGGACTTGGGCTTCGCGATGTAGTCGGTGAACATGTCGGGCAGCGGCAGCCACAGCGAGTGCACCACGCCGAGCACGGTGTAGCACTCCGTCTCGGTGTTCACGATGACGCGTATGGCCTCCAGATCCAGGATTTGGTCGAAGTCGACGGCCTGCTGCTGCATTTTCTGGTAGACGCTGTAGAAGTGCTTTGGCCGCCCCTCGATCTCTGCCTCGATGTTCATCTCGCCCAGCCGTTCTCGCAGCTGTCCGATGGCCCGTCGGATTATCTTCTCCCGCTCTTCTCGGCTCCGGGTGACCGCCTGGCCGATCTCCTCGTATTGCTCGGGCGCCAAGTGGAGCAGGCCCAGGTCCTCCAGCCGCCACTTGAAGCGCCAGATTCCCAGCCGATGAGCGATCGGCGCAAAGATCTGGAGCGTCTCCTGGGCGACCTCCAGCCGGCGGTCCTCGGGCAGGGGTTCTAGAGTCTCCATGTTGTGCAGTCGGTCGGCGAGTTTGATGAGGATCACCCGCAGGTCTTTCGCCATGGCAAGCAGCATACGGCGCAGGTTTTCCGCCTGGTGCTCGCGGCCGCTGTCGAACTGAATCCGCCGCAGCTTGGTGACACCGTCCACGAGCGATGCTATCTCGTCCCCGAACTCCTTGCGGACGTCGTCGAGCTCGCGCCCGGTGTCCTCCACGACGTCGTGGAGCAGGGCCGCCGCCAGCGTGGCGTCGTCCATTTCCAGCTCGGTCAACAGCTTCGCGATCGCAGCCGGGTGGGTAATGAAGTCGTCTCCCGTAAGACGCTTGTGGCCCCGGTGCGCGTCTGCGGCGTACTCGTAGGCCCGCCGCAGGAGCTGTCGGTCTACCTCCGGATTGTAGCTGGCCGCGGCCGCGATGAGCTCCTCTATGTCGGCCGCGGGCCTTCTCGTCGTCCTACCGGCCATGCCTCAACTGCCCTCCCGAACGCCCACATCTTCCAGCTGGAGCCGCACTCGCAGGTCGCCGTTCCATTCGTCCTTTTTCGCCCGATAGCATACGTCCACGCGCCTCCCAATGGGAAGCTGGGGCGCGAGTTCGCCGGCGCCGAACCAGATTGCAGGCCGGGCGGGGCCTCCTTCCTCGCGCACCCGCAGCGCCAGGTGTGACCCATCGCCCACGCGTGTTGCCTCCTGTACCACTAAGCCCTGTGTGAGCAGAGTCGGCCGGGGGTTGGCCATCCCGAACGGCGCGAGCCGGTCGAGGTCATCCAACGCCTCCAGCGTGAGACTGCGGAGGTGAATCTCGGCGTCGATATCGATATATCGCACCAGGTCTTCCATGGCGAGCCGCGCGCTGGCGAGTTCGTTGATGCGCTCTCGGAAGGACGAGATGTTTTCTTCCATGACGCCGAATCCCACCGCGTAGCGATGGCCTCCGAACCGGGTGAGGAGCGGCGCGCACGTGCGCACTGCCTCCCATAGGTTGAATGCTTCCACACTGCGGCCGGAGCCCTTGCCTACACCATCGCTCAATGCGACCAGGAGAGCCGGCCGATGATAGCGCTCCACCAGACGAGAGGCGACGATGCCGATGACGCCCGGATGCCACCGCTCTGAGGCCAGCACAATCACGGGTTCACGGCCCAGGTCAACTTCCGCGGCAAGCATCTCCTCGGCCTCGGCCAGCGTCTGCCGCTCTTCGGCCCGCCGGCGCGTGTTCTGCTCGGAGAGGTCCGCGGCAAGTGCGCGGGCCTCGGCCTCCTCGCTCGTCAGCAGCAACTTCACTGCCGCACAGGCGTGCTCCATCCGGCCCACTGCGTTGATGCGCGGCGCCAGCCCGAACGCAACGTGGCCGGAGAGCACCGGACCCCGGATGGAAGCTGCTTCCATCAGGGCGGCGAGGCCCAGCTTGCGCGTGTTCGGCAGGTGTTGGAGTCCGTGCTGGACGAAGAGCCTGTTCTCGCCCAGCAGCGGCACAACGTCGGCCACCGTACCCAAGCACACGAGATCGAGGAAGTGCAGCTCTTGCCCGTCTGCGAGCTGCCGAGCCCGCGCGAGAGCACTCACCAGCTTGAAAGTTACCCCGACGCCGGCGAGGTCTTTGAAAGGATACTCGCAGTCGTGCCGCCAGGGGTTCAGGACGGGCGCGTCGGGCAGTTCCTCCGCGAGACGGTGGTGGTCGCACACCACCACTTCCATTCCGAGCCTCCGCGCGAGCGCAATGGGGCCCACCGCGGTGCTTCCGCAGTCGACGGCGACCAGCAGCTCGACCCCTTCTGCGCTTGCTTGCTGCACGGCATCCTCGTTCACCCCATAGCCCTCGTCGAGCCGGTGGGGAATGTACCAGTCCACCCGTCCGCCCAGCCCCTGGAGCGCCCTCACGAGCAGCGCCGTCGCGCACACGCCGTCCACGTCGTAGTCGCCGTAGACGCGGATGAGCACGCCTCGGGCGAGAGCCGCCTCGACGCGCTCCACCGCGCGGTCCATGTCCTTCATCAGAAACGGGTCGGCCAGCCCGGCGATGTCATGGCCGAGGAAAGTCCGTGCCTCACCGACGTCAGTGATGCCGCGGCATGCCAGCGCCCGCGCGATCACCTCCGGCGTTCCGAGCTTCTCGCACAGCCCTCTGGCCGCCGCCTCGTCGGCTTCCCTCATTCGCCACCGGGCACCGGTCAGGCTGAGCGACCGTGGCTCACTCATCGTCTTCCTGGGGCTCCACGTGAATCATGATCTCTGCTCGCGGCAGCACTTCGCGCAGGTCCTGCTCCAAGTGATCGCAGATCGCGTGGGACTCCGCCACGGACTGCTCGCCCGGTACCACAAGGTGCAGGTCCACATACCGCTGGGAGCCGGCCCGACGGGTGCGGAGGCGGTGGAATCCGGCGAACTGCGGGTAATGCTCCTCCAGCAGGGCTACGAGTCGCCGGACCTCTTCTTCGGGCAGCGAGCGGTCAACCAGGTGATCGTAAGAGCGGCGGGTAATGTCCCAGGCCGCCCGGGCGATCACAGCGGCAACGCCAATCGCTATCAGCGGATCGATGACGTGGACCCGGCCAAGTGCCAGACGCTGTCCGACGCCTATGGCGGCCATTCCCACGAGGACGCCGGCGGATGTCCAGACATCTGTTCGCAGATGCCAGGCGTCGGCCTCGAGTGCGACGGAATCGGTCTTCCTGGCCACGCGGAACAGCATGCCGGACACAAACACGTTGACCACGGCGGACAGCCCCATCACGAGCGCGCCCACGCCGGGCCGTACGACCTCCGTCTCACCCAACCACAGACGGCGCCCCGCGCCCCACAGGATGAGTCCCACAGCGGCCAGGATCAGTGTCCCCTCCGCCATGCCAGACATGCTCTCGAACTTCCCGTGTCCGAAGTTGTGGTCGACGTCGGCCGGCTGTCGCGCCTTACGGACCGCGAAGAATGCCATGAGGGCCGCCGCGAGATCGAGGCCGGAGTGGAGTGCTTCGGAGAGGACGCTGACCGACTGCGTCACCAGGCCGGCCGCCAGCTTGATGGCGGTCAGGAACGTGTTCGACAGGACCGAGATGAGGGCTGCGCGCGCTTTGGCGTGCCCTACCGCCTCGCTCATCTAGTGCCCTCCGATGGGCTGCGCGAGGGTGCTCTCCAGTCCCCGCCAACGCCACCAGTCCTGCTCGCCGCAGGCTCCGAGTTCAAAACCTCTTCTTGCGTTTGCGGCCCGCCTTCAGCTTCTTGCGCGCCGCCCGAGACGCCCGCTTGCGAGAGGACGGCGAACCTGCGGCCGGCGCCGTCTCCTCGGCTTCCGCTTGGGTGGCCTCGGACTCGGCCTCTTCCGTCTGCTCGTGCTTCACCGTCTCGGGTGCAGGCCGGACCGGCGCCAGCCGCGCCCTGCGCTCGGCCATGGGCCGCTGCACCGTCGGCCGGGCGGGACGCCCCGCGGCCGCGCGGCGCGCGGCCGCCGTGCGCTCCTCCCGGCGCTTGAGAACCGCCAGCATCTGGGCGGCGTTGAAGATCGAAGAATATCCGCCTGCGATCATGCCGATGATGAGCGCGAAGGTGAAGTTTCGCAGGGACGCGCCGCCAAGCAGGTAGACTGCGATCAACACAAGGAGCACAGTCAGCACGGTGTTCACAGAGCGCGCCATCGTCTCCAGCAGCGAGATGTTGGCCGTCTCTGCGAAGGTGGCGCCCCTGCGCAGGCGCAGGTTTTCGCGAATGCGGTCGAAGATGACGATCGTGTCGTGCACCGAGTAGCCGACTACGGTGAGCGCGGCCGCCACGAAGGGGCTGTTGATCTCCTTCTGCGTCATGGCGAACACGCCGACGAGCACGAGAACGTCGTGCACGAGAGCTGTCAGCGCGGACCCCGCCCACTTGAAGTCGAAGTACCGCATCCGGATCCACAGCAGGATGAAGAGACAGCCCCAGGCCACCGCATAGAGCGCGTTCCGGATGAGCTCCCGGCTCACCACCGGGCTCACCATCTCCCCGGCCATCTCTTGGATCCCAGGGAACGCTTCCTGAAGGTGCGGCAGCATGTCGCCGCGCTGCTCGGTCAAGATCGCGTTGCTGTCCCGTGCGGGCCGCGGCTCCACGCGCGTGCGCACCAGGAGCTGGTCTTTGCGCGCTGCCGTGCCGGCCATCTGAAGCCGTGCGTCAACGCCCGCCTCGGCGATCGCCTCTCTGGCGCGTGCGAGCGTGGCCGCTTCCTCTCCAGGAGGCACAGGTTCCTCGAGGCGATAGGTGACGAGTCCGCCGCCCGTGAAGTCAATCCCGTAGTTGAGGCCCCGCGCGTACCAGAAGTAGAGGCCGGTCAGGATCACCAGCAGCGAGATCGCAAACCACACGTTGCGATAGCCGACCAGATCCCATTTGCGTCCGCGAAAGAGATCTACCACCGTTCCTCTCCCAGATTCGCCTTGCCGCCCTGCACGCTCAGGCCCCCTCGACCTCGCTCGGCGAGACCCCGAAGAGCGCCACATTCCGCGCGAGGGATGTGTCCATCACCATGTTCACGAACAGCCTCGTTACCGTGACCGCGGTGAAGAGACTGACCGCAACGCCTATGATCAGCGCCACCGCAAACCCCTTGATCGGTCCGGTGCCGAAGTAGAAGAGCACGATCCCCGTGCCGATGCTGCAGACATTGGAGTCGAGGATTGCCGCCCACGCTCGCTTGAACGCGGCATCCACGGCGGAGCGCATCGTCTTCCCAGTGCGGATCTCCTCCTTGAGTCGCTCGAAGATGATGATGTTCGCGTCCACCGCCATACCGATCGACAGGATAACGGCCAGGATTCCGGGCAGTGTCAGCACTTGGTTCACGAGCCTGATGGCCCCCATCAGCAGGATGACATACATGACGAGGGCGAGGTCCGCGAGCAGACCTGGGAGCCTGTAGTAGAGGGCCATGAAGACGAGCACCGCCGCCAGTCCGATGAGTCCCGCCCAGAGGCTCTTGATGAGTGCATCCTTGCCCAACTGTGCGCTGACTGTTCGCTCCTCGATGTACTCGAGGTCCAGCGGCAGGGCGCCGGCGTTCAGCAGAATGCTCAGGTCACGGGCCCGCTCGAGGCCGCCGGGCCGATCGAATCCGCCCCGGATGATGCCCTCGCCGGGAATCGTCTCGTCGATGCCCGGGCACGATATCATCTGTCCGTCGAGGACAATGGCCAGCCCGTGGTCGATGTGGCCGCGGGTGAAGTCCTCGAAAACCTTGCGAGCGTCCCCTTCGAACTCAAATGTCACTGCCGTCGGACGCCCGGGCACCGCGAGCACTCGGGAGTTCGGCTTCAGGTCGCGGCCGGTAACGATGACTGGGGATTCGTCGATGACCTGTGCAGTGGGCACCTCGTTGCCGGTTGGGTCTCGGAAGGTGTAGATCTCTCGGCTGCCCACTTCGGTCATGTCCGGCCGTCGTTCGCCGAAGAAGTACTTCCTGGGGACGTGACGGAACTCCAGCACCGCCGTCTTGCTGATGAGCTCCTTCGCCTTTTCGGGGTCCTTTACGCCGGGGAGCTCTACGATGATCCGGTCCGGGGCCTGCCGCTGGATGACCGGCTCGGTGACGCCGTAAGCGTCCACTCGATTCTGGAGAATGCGCTCGATGCTGATGAGGTTCTCACGGCTTATGTCGATGAGTTCTGCCCTCTTTGGCTCGAGGTCGGGGAATCGCTCTGACAGCAGGCCCTGCATGGCTTCGGCCTGGCGGCGCACCTCTTGGTCCGAATCCGCGCGCGTGCGCACTATGATTCGGCCTTCCTGGATCTCGGCCTCGCGCTTCTCAGTGCCGATCTCCTCCTTGGGCAGCAGCCCGACTATCTCGCCGTGAAGCTCGGTCTTCTGCTCCTCGGTGAGGGACGCGCTCAGCTCGGGAGCGGCGAACTCGAAGATGCCCTCGCTCTGGGCCTGGAGCACGAGGTGGCTTCCGCCGCGCAGGTCCAGGCCGAGCGTGATCCCGAGGCGAGGCTTGTAGAAGCGGAACGGGCCGATCTGCTTCTGCGGCTCGACGATCTCGCCGGTGTCCGAATCGGTGCGATCGCGCATCTTGATCGGCTCGAACACTCCCAGCGCCGCCACCGCCACCAAAGCAAGAATCCCGATGAGCCACCAGCGCAACCGGGCGTGCATAGGATGAGCCTTTCACGAACGGCGCCGCCAAGGCGCGCAAAAAAGTTTCCGAAGTGGCCGATCCTTCGTCCGGGCGAAGGCCGCCATCCCTGCCGCCGGAGGCGGCCTCGGGACCATCGCCGGCCCTCGCCGGTCGAGCCGCTTCGGTTCGCGGCATTATACCGCCCCTCCCGCGGCCCTGTCAAACGCGCTCAAACCTGAGGAACTCGCTTGCGCGCGGCGGCAGCACGCCGGGCCGGCTCGCCGCGCTGGCCGCGCGTCCATGCATGGGGCGCCGCGATCCGCTCGCCGGGCCGGGTGGCGTGGCACAGCGCGGCGTGCGCCGCGTGCTTCGCTCTGTCTCCGGTAGGCTGTTTGCCGTCGATGCCGCGCGATATCGCACAGGAGCCGCGGGGCAACCGGACAATGGCCTGACTGGCTGACGTCGTCTCCGCTGACGGGCTAAGGGCAGGGAAGGGGGAGCAGGTAACGCTGACGCACCCGCCGTAACTACGCAGTCAAGGGCGAGTATCGGCGCTCTGTACGATCGAGAAGGAGCAGCGAATGTACATCGAGGAGATCATCGCCAGAGAGATTCTGGACTCGCGCGGCAACCCGACCATTGAGGTGGACGTCTACCTCGAGGACGGCGTGATGGGGCGCGCGGCCGTACCGTCGGGGGCCTCGACGGGGACCAGAGAGGCGGTTGAGCTGCGAGATGGCGACGAGGACCGCTATGGCGGCAAGGGCGTGCTGCGCGCGGTCGAGAACGTCAACGACGTGATCGCCAACGAGGTGACAGGCATGCCGGTCACCAGCCAGACTGTGGTCGACCGGCTCATGACGGAGCTCGACGGCACTCCCAACAAGGAGAAGCTGGGCGCGAACGCGATTCTCGGTGTTTCACTCGCGGTGGCAAAGGCGGCGGCAAACTGGGTGGGGGTGCCTCTCTACCGCTACCTCGGTGGGCCGAACGCGCGACGGCTGCCAATTCCGATGCTGAACATCCTGAATGGCGGCAAGCACGCGGACAACAACGTGGACCTTCAGGAGTTTATGGTCATGCCGGTGGGCGCGGAAAGCTTCTCCAAGGCCCTGCGGATGGGCACGGAAATCTACCACGCTCTGAAGAAAGTCCTCAGCGCCGACGGGATGAGCACTGCTGTCGGCGACGAAGGCGGTTTCGCGCCCGACCTGGCCAACAACGAGAGCGCCGTCCGCGTGATCGTGCGCGCCATTGAGGCGGCCGGCTACAACCCTGGCCCCGATGCATCGATTGCTCTCGACCCTGCTGCCAGCGAGTTCTTCGACGATGGCAGGTACAAGCTGGCCGGAGAAGGCAAGGTGCTCGGCTCAGAGGAGATGGCCGACTACTACGCGGCACTGGTGGACACGTACCCGATTGTCTCCATCGAGGACGGGATGGCCGAAGATGACTGGGAGGGATGGGCGCTGCTCACCAAGAAGATCGGCGGGCGCGTGCAGTTGGTCGGCGACGACCTCTTCGTGACCAACACCGAGTACCTGCGTAAGGGCATCGAAGTTGGGGTAGCCAACTCGATTCTGATCAAGGTGAACCAGATCGGTACCCTGACCGAGACCCTCGAGGCGATTGAGATGGCGAAGCGGGCCAGCTATACTGCGGTGGTCTCCCATCGTTCTGGGGAGACCGAGGACGCCACGATCGCGGACATTGCAGTGGCCACCAACGCGGGGCAGATCAAGACCGGCGCCCCGGCTCGCACGGACCGGGTTGCCAAGTACAACCAGCTCTTGCGGATCGAGGAGGAGCTGGAGGAGCTCGCCGAGTTCGGCGGGCCGGAGGTTTTCTACAACCTCAGATAGTGGTATCTCGCAGACATTCGGGCGTGTGAGGCTGCGGGATGCGAGCCGTTCAGCGGCCTCGCGTCCGGCTCTCTGCGGACGAAAGATGGGCTTCATCTCGTTGCAGCCGAGCAGGATGGTTCCGGGTCCACGGCCCGGTTAGTCCAGTGCGAGGATGCACGGAGAGGAGGCGGTTGCCGTGACGATCACATGTCCGAAGTGCAAGGAGAAGCAGGAGGTGGACGAGAAGACGGCCACCTGTCCAAACTGCCGCACGGTGCTGCGGCGGTGTGCGGACTGCGACAGGTACGACGTCCGGCTCTCGTTCTGCCGGGCATTCAACCGACCGATAGATACAGGTGAGGCGAACTACCCCAGCTACTCGTCCGACAGCACGTACTGCCGGGAGTACGCGCCGTCCAAGGCGTCCGTTTGACCGCAGAGACGGCCGCTGCGCGTTTCGGGCTGTATGCTAGAGGGGTAGAATAGAGCAGGCGAACGAGCTGTCCTGTCCTCATGTGCGCTTTGTCGGCGCCCTTATTCAGTGGAGACATCTAAGCGAGAGGGCGAGGCGTGGAGGACAGGTATGGCTGTAAACGTCAAGCAGGCCAAGATGGCTCTGCGGGCGGCCGGCGTCCCCAGGATGGCGCTTTGGACTCTCGCGTGGCCCTTCGGCCGACAGCGGCGAGCGCTTGCCCGGGTCCGGAAGCGGCTGACAGTCCTGGAGGCGAAGAACAGCGTCGTGGACTTGGTCTTTCGCGCGCAGCGACGGCTTTCGGAGTCGCACCTGCACACGAGGGAGCAAGTCGAGCTCGCCCTCAGGGACCCCGAGAAGCGGCGCATGATAGTCGCCGTCGGCATGAGCCGCGAAGTCATGGAGGATGAGCTTCGTTCCCGCTACGGGACGGAGTTGGGGCAGGCCCTCGATCTGGCGCTCGCCGAGCTGGTCGCCGAAGGCGCGCTGGTCCGGGTGCCGGGCAAGGCGGTGATGTCCGACTACGACGTTTACCTCGCGTCTTATCGAGGAAAGAAGCCGCACTACGATGTGAGCCGGTTGATCGAAGTGCTTGCAGAGAGCCGCGGTTACGGCGCCGAGCTTCGAGCGCGAACGAAGAGAGAGTCGTCGACGGGCAACACCCGCAGCTACCAGTTGTAAGGGGACCGTCAACGCAACGTGAAGCGGGGCGCACCGAGCGGTGCGCCCCGCCTGCCTTTGGGTGGGAGAGCCCTTCAGGAATGAGTCTATGGCTTCGGGCGCGGTGATCGAGGCCCGCTGTCGTCGGTGCTCGGCGTTTCGCGGGGTACGAACATCAGGCGCCGCTCTCCAGGTCTGAGGTACCCGTGGCGGCGTGCCGCAGCCTCCTGTCCCGCCTCGGTTGCCAGATAGCTCTTGTGCTCCGCCAGCCGGTCTATCTCGCGCGCGAGGTCAGCCTTCTCCTGCCGGAGTTGAGCGAGGTCTGCGCGCTGCTGGCGCAAGGTGGCCACCGGATGGGCGAGCCGCGTGACCCCGAAGGCGAGCACTGTGCCCGCGAGCGCGAGGAAGAGCGGCATCTTGAGCTTGAGACTCCGCCGTCTGCTTTCTGCTCGCTGGCGCGCCAACGGCGAGCCCTCCTCAGAATACGTGATGCTGGCCGACGGCTTCGACCTTGATGAGGTTCGTGCGGCCGGGCACCCCCGGCGGCACGCCCGCCGTCACCACGACGACGTCTTGCTGTCGAACGAGGCCGGCCGCCCGTGCCCGGTCGATTGCGTTCACGATCATCTCGTCGGTGTTGCGGCCGCGCGGGGCCAACACCGGATAAACCCCCCACGCCAGCGTCAACCGTCTCTGTGTTGCCACATCGGGAGTCGCGGCTATAATCGGCACTCCCGGGCGGTGCATTGCGACCATCAGGGCAGTGTGTCCCGTGCTGGTCGCGGTGATGATCGCGCGAGCCTTCAAGTCGTGGGCGAGGCTCACGGTCGCCTGGCTGATCCCATCGGTCATCGTCCGGCACGGCCACTGGCTCGACTCCAAGAGGCGCTCTTGGAAGTCGAAGCCGGCCTCGGCGCGCTCCGCCACCTGAGCCATGACCTTCGTGGCCTCTATTGGATAGCTTCCCACCGCTGTCTCTCCGGAGAGCATGACGGCGTCGGTGCCGTCGAGGACCGCGTTTGCGATATCGCTCACCTCGGCCCGCGTCGGGCGCGGGCTGCGGATCATGGTCTCGAGCATCTGAGTTGCGGTCACAACGGGCTTGCCGGCCGTGTTGCAGCGTCCGATGATGTCCTTCTGAAGCATTGGGACGCGATCGAGCCGAAGCTCGATGCCGAGGTCGCCCCGGGCCACCATGACGCCGTCGGCCGTCTCGATGATCGCATCCAGGTTGTCTATGGCCTCGTGCCGCTCGATCTTCGCCATCAGAGGCACTTGACGGCCGGCGCGCTTCATGTGCCTTCGGAGCTTTGCCAGGTCGTCCGGGCCTCGGACGAACGACATCGCCACCCAGTCGACTCCGTGCTCGAGGCCGAAGCGCAGGTCCGAGATGTCCTGCTTGGTGACGGCCTCGATGGGCAGTTCGACATCGGGGACGTGAAGGCTCTCGTGGGGCTTCACCACACCACCGGCGCGCACCCGACACCGGACCTCCTTTTCGCGGGCTTCGAGCACGACGAGCTCGATGTTGCCGTCTCCGAGCAGGAGACGCTGACCGGTTGAGAGCGCGCGCGGCAGATCGGCCAACGCCACGGGTATCTGCCCCGGCTTCGCGCGCGCTGAAGGACTGAGCACCACCTCCGAGCGCGGCCGGAGTTCGATTCCCTCCTGTGGAAGCTCACCCACTCGCAGCTTGACGCCGGCCAGGTCCTGAAGGATACCGATGGGGCGGCCTACTTGCTGCTCCACGGCACGGATGTCGGTGATATTGCGCGCGTGCTCGTCGCGAGATCCATGGGAGAAGTTGAGCCGCGCTACATCCATGCCGGCGCGAAGGAGCTTCGCAACCGCGTCTTGCGAGCGGGTGGCCGGGCCGATCGTGCAGACGATCTTCGTGTGTCTCTTCGAGCGAAGGCCAGGCCTCTTGTTCGCGCGCATGGTCTCCCTCCCTCAAAGCGCTGCGGCGGCCGGCGATACCGCGGGCCGCCGCGCGCTGCGCATCCCTCGTGAGCTGCAACCGGCGTCGCAGCCGTTACGTTTCTCCTGCTACTCTACTGCTGCGTATTGCGGCTACTCCGGCGAAGGCTGGGCCTCGCCGCCGCCCGGCGGCGTCGCTGGCTGCCCCCTCCCCTCACGGCCTCGCCGTGCGCCTCGCTCCCGGCTCGGCCTCTCGCGGCCGCCGCCGCGTGGGGCCCCAACACCGGCGGCTCGGCCACCGCCGGCGCCCGGCGTTCCGGCCCGCGGCTCCGGCGGACCGGTGAAGCGCAGCCAGAGAAAAGCGATCACCGCGATGACGGCGACGATAACGATGATGGCAACGACAGGCGACACGTTCTTCTGCACAGCCGCCTACCTCCTTTCGCCTCTGCAAGTTGCCGGAGGCCTCGAAGAGTCGCAGTATACTACCACATGGCTGCCCTCCGTGACCAACGTAATGACCTGGAGTTGAGCGTACAGTGGAAGGAAGGTGCGCTCTGGCACCACGTTGGGCCCCTTGCAGCACCCGGCCGCTGTGCTGCTGCGGGAGGTTCGTCGGCGGCGTCGAGGAAACGAATCTGAGCGGCTATCGCCGAGGAGGACCGTCGTGCGCGCCGCCGTCTTCGCCAATCCGGGAGCCTGCCAGATAGTCGAGCGCGAGCTGCCGATGCCCGCGGAGCGCCAGGCATTGATACGGGTAGAGGCCTGTGGCGTCTGCGGCACCGATGCCCATATCTACCGCGGCGAGTTCCCTGCGCGCTTCCCACTCGTTGCCGGCCATGAGTTCGCGGGGGTCGTCGAGGAGATCGGGGTTGACGTGCCCTACTTGCGGCCGGGCGACCACGTCACCATTGACCCTAACATCCCGTGCGGCGCCTGCCGCGCCTGCCGCCGCGGCCTGACCCACCTGTGCCGACATCTCTCCGCCGTCGGCGTGACGCAGGACGGCGGATTCGCCACCCACTGCCTCGTGCCCGCGCCCCAGTGCCACAAGGTGTCCGACGGGGTTCCCTTCGGCGTCGCCGCTATGGCAGAGCCGGTCGCCTGCTGTGTGCATGGCATCGATCGCGCCAACCTGCACGCCGGCGAGATCGTTGTCCTGATAGGCGCCGGGACGATCGGGCTCATCTTGCTCCAGCTCGCCCTGCTCCAGGGCGCCGCCACAACCATTGTCTCGGAGCCGAGTCCAGAGAAGCGGCGAGAGGCGGAACGGCTGGGCGCATTCCGAACCGTAGACCCCACTTCGGAAGAGCTCCAAGAGTCGGTGACACAGGTGACCCAGGGCTGGGGGGCCGACGTAGTGATCGAGTGTGTCGGCTCCCAGCAGACCGCCCAGCAAGCCCTCGAGTTGGCGAGCGACGGTGGGCGAGTGCTGCTGTTCGGCGTCGCTCCGGAGACGGCCCGGATCGCCCTTTCCCCCTTCGCAGTCTATCGGAAGGAGATCTGTGTGACGGGCAGCTTCACGAATCCGTTCACCCACGGCCGTGCGCTGGCACTGATCTCCTCGGGCCGTCTACAGGTGGATCAGCTCATCAGCCACCGGCTCGCCCTGGATGAGGTAGTCCGGGGGATCGAGCTGCTGGAGTCCGGCCGGGCGACCAAGGTCATTTTGGAGCCACAGCGCGCCGGTTGACGAGAACCAATCTGGTTGTCTGGACGTCCAACTGTCGGGCACAGACGTCGGCCGTGTCGGGTCGCAGAGAAGGTCTGCTGGGGGAAATGCCATGACACCGGATGCTCTCGCCATTATTGAGCGCCTTCTCAAAGCCGCGCTCTTCGTGCCGGTGATAGCGTTGATTGCGTGGTGGATTTTCACGAACTGGATGGACCGTGCGCTATCCCTGCAAGAGGCGGCCATCGGCTTCGCCCTCCTGACCGTG